>OCZT010002881.1_pt1 | contig 17703 bp, 21 predicted proteins | sample 1539031 | NCBI WGS metagenome assembly OCZT01 (sample SAMEA3539308, study PRJEB22396) | soil metagenome | biome: tundra; feature: field; material: soil | place: USA | collected 2010-05 | depth 0.15 m | reverse complement strand
CTACACGATCTTCGAGGGCACGAGTGAGATCCAGCGATTGATCATCGCGCGGGCCATTTCGGGAGTACACATTCGTTGATCCGGCCTCGAAGGGGTCGTCGCTGCGCAGTGACCCGCGTCGAAGGGGCGCTACATTCGATGTCGGTCCGACACGGAAGAGCGAGCACATGAGCGACGCACTGAAGATTGTCACGCTCTGCACGGGCAACGTCGCGCGTTCGGTGATGCTCGGCTACATGCTCGAGACCCTCAATGAGTCGAGTGGAGCGAACTGGTTGGTGCGAAGCGCAGGCACCCACGTCGTCGAGGGTCTGGCGATGAGCGGGCGAACCCGCGACGCGCTGCAGCGACTGGACGAGCTCGGCGCGCACCACTACAACGCGCACCGCAGTCATCAGCTGAATGCCGAGGACGTGGCGTGGGCCGACGTGATCCTCGCGAGCGAGGCCGACCATGTCCGTTACGTGCGCTCAAACTTTCCCGAGCACGCGGGAAAGGCCGTTCAGCTGTATCAGTTCGTGCGCCACGCCCCGCTCGACGCGCCGTTCGACGAACAACTGGCCTCAAGCGCTTCGCTGGAACCGGACGTCGACCTCGACGTCGCGGACCCGGCCGGCGGCGATCAGGCGGTCTACGACGCGTGCGCGCAGCAACTCTGGGCGTTGTCCCAGGCGTTCTGCGTGCTCGTTACCGACGGCGAATTCGACTAGTCCTGCTGGACCGCACGGAGTCCACCCCAGGCGAGCGTGGCACTTCGTGCGGCCAGACGCTCGACTTCACTCGGGGTGGGCGTCGGCCATCCCTTGGTGGCCTGCTGGACGAGCCACGTCGCGGCGGCCCCCTCAGCGATGCCGACGACACCGGCGGCCAACTGGCGTCGATGGTCGTCGCTGATCGAGATGTTGATGTACGGCTCCAGGAAGGCAATGAGTCCCAACTCGAGCTTGCGCAATTCAGTGGCCGTTTCGCCCTCGTGGGCGTGGATGAACAGGATGCGAAAGGCGTCGGTCTCGGTGACGACCATCTCGAAGTACACGCGAAACGCCACTTCGATCTTGGTGCGCGGCGACTCCACGCTCGAGACCGCGGCGTCGAGCGAACTGAGGAGCTTCTGCGCCGTCTGGGCGACGATCTCGTGATAGAGCTCGGTCTTGGATTCGAAGTACTGGTAGAGGATCGGCTTGGTGAAACCGGCCTCTTTGGCGATGTCGTCCATGGTGGTCGCCTGGAACCCCCGCTCGGCAAAGATCCCCCGGGCGACCAGCAGCAACTGCTCGCGGCGTTCCACGTGCTGGGGTCGGTCGTCACTGATCACCATTGGCTTAGAGACTAGTAGTCACTTCTGATGCCGGCGCTCGCCAGGAGTGCGCTGAGTCGCTCGCCCAGAGCGTCGACGTTGAAGTGCGCGCGGGCGATGTCGAGGTTGCGCTCCAAGCGCGCGCGGTCGGGATTCTTCAGGAATGCGGCGATGCTCGCAACGTCCTCGAGGTCGAAGAACGTGAAGCCGAAGCGCATGATCTCGCGCGCGACGGGGTAGGGATAGAGCGCCAGGGGCCGGCGGTGGGTGACCGATTCGAGCACCGGGTTGCCGAATCCCTCCCACGTCGAGGGCATCACCACGAGGTCGCAGGCGGCGTAGGCGTCGTGCACCGTCAACTCTGGATTCAGACCTCGTCGGACGTCGACGGTGCTCGTCGCGAGCAGCTTCTCGAGAGTCTCCTCGTAGCCGTCCTCGCTCGGACCGAGTATCCACAGCACCGCGTCCAGCGCGTGCGCGAGGCGTAGCGCACCGGCGATGTTCTTGCGCTCGAGCGCGCGTGAGGCGAGCAACAGGACGTACTGATCGTCGACACCGAGTTCGTCGCGCGCGCGGGCCCTTCGACCGCGCGGGGGATCGCAGTCAAAGGAGTTCCTCATGGTGACCGCCTCGATACCGCGCTCTCGTAAATCTTCGCGCGAGAGGTCGTTGATCGTGACGTGGTACCAACCTGGCGCGTCGCGCGGGCCGTCCAGATGAGCGAGGTATTCGCGCTGCCAGGCGAGGTCGTGGTGGCGAAAGATCACTCGACGTCCCTCGAGCACCGAGTAGAGCACCTCGCGCGCGGCGACGTTGAGTGGCAGCGAAGCCACGTTCTCGACGATGACCAAATCAGTACCCTCGAACACTTTGGTGAGTTCGGTGAGCGTCGGCGGCGCGGTCGTCCCCATCGCCAGACCCGGGATCACGACGTCGACGGGTCCTTCGCCGGCGACCTCAATGACCTCGTGTCCGAGCGAGAGAAGTGCGTCTTTCCACTTCTGCGCCTCGATGGAGACCCCGTCGTTGCCGCCGAGTCGGAAACTGACGAATGCGATTCTTGCCACCGATGAAGGCTATCCGTCGCCCCTCGTCCTTAATTGGCCCAGTAGTAGAGTTGTCGCGAGTGCTCGCACCGCGCTGGCGCTCTTCGTGGAGGATGCAGTGGCCAAGCGCGCTCTGATAACCGGCATCACTGGTCAGGACGGCTCGTACCTCGCTGAACTGCTGCTCGGCGAAGGCTACGAAGTGGTGGGCGTGATGCGCCGCAGCTCGACGGTCAACATCGAGCGCATCAGCCACATCCAAGACCGACTGACGCTCGTGTCGGGCGACCTGATGGACGAGGTCTCGCTCATCAACGTGTTGCGGGACCACCGTCCTAGCGAGGTCTACAACCTGGCCGCCCAGACGTTCGTGCAGACGTCGTGGGCCCAACCGGTGCTGACGGGCGAGACGACGGCCCTCGGCGTGACGCGCATCCTCGACGCGATTCGCCTCATCGATCCCGAGATCCGTTTCTATCAGGCCAGTTCGTCCGAGATGTTCGGTCACGTTCGTGCTGTTCCCCAGAACGAGAACACTCCGTTCTACCCGCGCAGCCCCTACGGCGTCGCCAAGGTTTACGGTCACTGGATAACGGTGAACTACCGCGAGAGCTACAACTTGTTCGCCTCCAGCGGCATCCTGTTCAATCACGAGTCGCCGCGGCGTGGCCTCGAGTTCGTGACGCGCAAGGTCACCAACGGTGTGGCGCGCATCAAGAATGGTCTCGACACCGAGCTGCGCCTCGGAAACCTCGAAGCCCAGCGTGACTGGGGCTACGCGGCCGACTACGTACGAGCCATGTGGGCCATGCTCCAGCTTGGCGCTCCCGACGACTTCGTCATCGCGACGGGAGAGACGCACTCGGTTCGCCAACTCTGCGAGGCGGCGTTCAACGTCGTCGGGTTGAACTACGAGGACTACGTCGTCGTCGACCCGAGATTCATCCGACCCGCCGAAGTCGACATGCTCGTCGGCGATCCCTCGAAGGCGCATCAAGTGCTGGGCTGGAAGGGTGAAGTCGACTTCTACGGTCTCGTCGAGATGATGGTCGCGGCGGACATGCAAGCCCTGCAGCGATAGCTCGCGCGTATGGCTAACGGCGACGCTCCCGTTGCTGCCCTGAACGACGCGGTCGTGCTCGTCGGTGGCTTCCCTCTGTTAAGCGGCGTCACGCTCGAGCTGCGCGCCGGATCGCTGACGGTCGTTACCGGCGCCAACGGCGCCGGAAAGACGAGCCTCCTGCGCCTCCTCGCCGGTCTCGTGGCCCTGTCATCGGGGAGCGCCACTGTCGCGGGCGTCGACCTCGCGACGGGCGACCTTCGACTACTTCGACGTCGTGTCGGATGGCTCGGTCACGAGGGATCCTTCTACGACGATCTCAGCGTGCGAGAGAACCTGCTCTTCGCCGCGCGCACTCTGGAGCGACCGACCGGAGACGTCGAATCGGTCGTGTCGCGCGTGGGACTGTCGTCTCGGATCGACACGACGTCGTGCCAGTTGAGCGCCGGACAGCGTCGTCGTCTAGGGCTCGCGTGGTTGCTGCTACGCCGGCCCCAGCTCTGGTTGCTCGACGAGCCCTACGCCTCGCTCGACGACGAGGGTCGGACGTTCTTTGACGCCCTGCTCGGCGACGTCGTCGCGGGCGGCGCGACGGTCGTCGTGAGCGCCCACGACCCGTTGCGCAGCGCGGCGCTGGACCCTCGTACGCTCACCATGGCCGGGGGTCGGATCGTGGGCGGCGCGACGTGATCCGCACCGCGCTGCTCGTCGCCGCGAAGGACCTGCGCATCGAACTGCGCAGTCGGGTGCTGCTGTGGCAGGTCGTACCGTTCGGCGTGATGGCACTGCTGCTGAGCGGGCTCGCGCTCGGACCGGCCAGCGCGGGCCACTCGAACGCCGGTCCGGGACTGTTCTATCTGGTCAACCTGCTGGTCGCACTCTTGATGATCAACCGCAGCCAGGCCGTCGAGCGCACGCCGGGCACGAGGGCGTCGATCGCCACGCTCGGGCTGGACCCCGCCGGGGTCTTTCTCGGCAAGTCCTTGGCCCTCGCGGTCGAGTTATGGATCAGTGGTCTCGTACTGCTCGCCGGGGCTGTGCTCTTTCTCCATACGGCCCTCCACGGGGCCGTGGTGGCCCTTCCCAGCATCGTCCTGGTACTGGCTGGCCTCGCGTGCGCCGGCACCCTCTACGGCGCATTGACGGGCGGCGACGGCGCGACGGCCACGCTCCTACCGGTGCTCGCCCTGCCGGCATTCGCGCCGCTCTTGATCGCCGGCGAGCGCTCGTTCAGTGCCGCGCTGCACGGCGGGGGGCTCTGGGAATGGTGGGTGATCATCGTCGTGGCGCTGGTGGCGTATCTCGCGGCCGGGATTCTCCTTTACGGTGTGTTGGAGGAATCGTGATGAAACTGCTCTCCCAACGGCTGCTCGGACCCGTGACGCTCGTGGCCCTCGCGCTCACGGCTTGGCTCGGACTCGTCGTGACACCGCCGGACAAGATTCAGGGCGACCTCGCCCGACTCGTCTACGTCCACCCGGCGATCGCCTGGGTGGCGCTCTACCTCTCCTTTGGCACCGCCGCGATCGCCAGCGCGCTGTACCTCTGGTCGCGCACGCGCTCAATGGTCGTCGACCGTGTCGCGCACTGCGCCATGGAGGTGAGCCTCGTCTTCATCGTCCTGACGTTGATCACCGGCTCGATCTGGGGTCGGCCCACCTGGGGGGTCTGGTGGGCCTGGGACGCGCGGCTTACCTCGACCGCGATCCTCGGCGTCCTGGCCCTCGGGTACCTCGCGTTACGGCGCGCCAATGACGATCCGGCACTGCGCGCTCGCCGCAGCGCGGTCTTCGCCATCCTGTCGGCGATCAACGTGCCGATCATCCACTTCTCGGTGCAGTGGTGGAAGACGCTCCACCAGGGCGCGACGGTCTTCACGGCGAACCGGACCTTGAAGATTCACGGCATTATGGCCTGGACGTTGCTGCTCAGCTTCGTCGCCTTCACGATGCTGTACTTCTGGCTGCTGCGTGCTCGCTACCGACTCGAGGCGCGTCGCGAACGCGCTGTGAGCCGGTCCGTCACCGAGGCGCTCGAGCAGCGACGACGCGAGGGAGCCTTCTAGTGGGCTACGTCGGTGCCGGGTACGGGTTCGCCTTTGGGGGGCTGGCGCTCTACGCGCTGTCGATCTGGTGGCGGGGACGTCGTGACGAGCACTGAACAGCACCTCGATCTCACCCCGGTCGAACCGCCTTCCTCACCGAGTCGCAGCAAGCGACGATCGATCCTGGTACTGGTGGTGCTCGCCCTCGCGATCGCGGCGCTCCTTAGCCAGGGACTGTTGCATTCACTCGATTACTTCAAGACCGTCGACGAGGTCTTCGCGAGCCGCGGCGCCGTCGGCACGTCGGTGATCCGGCTCGAGGGCGTCGTGAAGCCCCACACCATCACGCGCACGTCCGCCGGCGCGTCCTTCGTCCTCACGGGCAGTGGCGACCACGAGGTGAGCGTCGTCGCCCACGGCACGCCGCCGCAGCTGTTCCAGGCCAACGTCCCGGTCGTCGTGGTGGGTCATTTCGTGAGCGCGACGTCGGACGTCTTTGACGGCACGCAGATCCTCGTCAAGCACACCGCGTCCTACATCGCCCAGCACCCGACCCGGGTGAAGGCGCCCAACGGCACGACGCGATGACGCTGACCTGGCTCGGGCGCGTCGCGCTCTACGTGGCCTTCGTCGGCGCGATCGGGGGCATCGTCGATCAGTTGGTCGCCCTGCGCCACCACCGTTCGTCGCACGCTCGTTGGTGGGCGGGACTGGCGCTGCTCGGCGTGGCCGGCGCGATCGGCGTCATGCAGTTCGCCTTGATCACCCACAACTTCTCGCTCGCCTACGTGGCGCAGAACAACGCGACCTTCACGCCGCTGCTCTATTCGATCACGGGCATGTGGTCGGCACTCGAGGGATCGCTGTTGCTCTGGGCGCTGTTACTCGCGGGCGTGACCCTCGGGGTCGTCCTCTACTACCGGCGCGACGGCGCCGACGCGGTCGTGGGCTGGGCGATCACCGTGATGTTCTTCGTCGGCGCCTTCTTCACCTTCTTGATGATGGGACCGGCGGACCCCTTCGTGCACAACACGGCGCGGGTTCTCCAGGGTGCGGGGCCCAACGCGCTGCTCCAGGACAATCCTCTCGTCGCCATGCATCCGCCGTTGCTCTACGCCGGATTCGTGGGTTTCACGGTGCCCTTCGCCTTCGCCATCGCCATGCTCATCACCGGTCGGGTCCAGGACCGCTGGCCCCTTGAGCAGCGTCGTTGGACGGTGCTCGCCTGGGGCGCCCTGTCGGTCGGCATCGTGCTCGGGGCCTGGTGGAGTTACCAGGTGCTCGGCTGGGGCGGCTTTTGGGGATGGGACCCGGTCGAGAACGCCGCGCTGTTGCCCTGGCTGACCGCGACCGCGTACATCCATTCGGTCATCGTCCAGGACCGGCGCGGTCTGTTCCGCGTGTGGAACCTCTCACTGGCGATCGCCACCTTCGCGCTCACGGTGCTCGGCACGTTCTTCACGCGATCGGGCGTCTTGCAAAGCGTGCACGCGTTCTCCTCCTCCACGCTCGGGCCGTTGTTGATCGGGTTCTTCTTCGTGAACGTGGCGCTCGGTATCGGACTCCTCGCCTGGCGAGGGGATCGACTCCGTTCGCCCGTCGGCGTCGATCAGGCCCTCTCGCGCGAAGGACTCTTCGTCGCCAACAACGTGCTGTTCGTCGGCTTCGCGCTGGTGGTGCTGCTCGGCACGGTCTTTCCCCTGCTCTACGAGGCAGTGAACGGCGGTCAGGTCACCGTCGGCACGCCCTACTTCGCCTCGGTCGCCGCGCCGATGAGCGTGGCGTTGTTGGCGCTCATGACCCTGGCCCCACTCGTCAGCTGGCGCACCGTCGACGCGGGCGTCCTGTGGCGCCGTCTTCGCGTGACCGCGTGGACAGCGTTGCTCGTCGTGCTCGTGCTCGCCGCCGCCGGTGTACGTCGCCCCAGCGTGCTCGTCGCCTTCTTCCTCGCCACCGGCGCCGCCGGCGCGGCGCTGCGAACGTTGCGCGTCGTGTTCCTCGCGGCGAAGCGGCGCGGATCGTGGACCAGTGCGCTGCGCGCGCCGAGCACGGGTGGGATGGTCGTGCACCTCGGCATCGTCATCCTCGCGCTCGGCATCGTCTGCTCGACGTCCTACGCGACGCGCGCCGAGGTGACGCTCGCGACCGGCCAGAGCACCGTCGTCGACGGGCAGTACGTGTCGTTCAGCGGCTTCCATCAGGTGAGTGACGCGCTCGAGACCGCGACCCAACTGGTGGTCACGGTCAATCACCACGCGCTTCGACCGGCGATCACCACGTTCAACGGCCGCAGCGGACAGAGTGTCGGCACCCCGGCGATCGATTCGTCGCTGCTGCGCGACGTCTACGTCACCTTCGACGCGGTCGGCGGCAACGGCGCGACGTCGGGGGCCCAGATCCAGAACAACCTTCCGGCCGGCTCGGTGCTGCTCGGCGTCACCGTCGAACCGCTGCTCGCGTGGCTGTGGATCGGCGGGCTGGTGGTGGGCCTCGGCAGTCTCGCGTCGTTCGTGCGCCGTCGACACGTCGACGAGGTGACGGCGTGAAGCGCACGGTCGCCACTACGTCGATGGTGGCGCTCGTGGTCGTGGTGGCGCTCTCGCTCTTTCTCGCCACGCGCCATCCCGTGAGCGACGCCACGAGCGCGCCGAGTCCGCTCCTCGGTCTCTCGGCGCCAGCGGTGTCGGGAACCCAACTCGGCGGCGGGACGTTCTCGCTCTCTACGCACCTCGGTCACGTGGTGGTCGTGAACTTCTGGGCGTCGTGGTGTGGTCCGTGCGTACAGGAGGCGCCCGAACTGTCGACCTTCGCGTGGCGCGAGGGCCACCGTGGCGTCGACGTCGTGGGCGTGGTCTTCAACGACACGTTGAACGCGGCGAGCGCCTTCGCTCGCCACTACGGCTCGCTCTACCCGTCGATCGTCGACCCGGGTGGCGCGATCGCCAACCGCTACGGGGTCACGTCGCCGCCGACCACGTTCGTCATCGACCGTCACGGTCGCGTGGCGGTGACCCTGCTCGGTCCGATCAGCGCCGCCCAACTCCAAGCGGTCGTCGCGAGGGTCCGTTCGTGAAGGTGCTCGGTTCCTTCCGGTTGTGGGCGCTGGCCCTCGTCGCGGTCGTCGCGGTGACGGTGCTGAGCGCCCCGACGACGTCGTCGAGTGTTCAGCGCGTCGCGCACCTCGAGTCGCTCGTGCGCTGTCCTTCGTGCGAGGACATCTCGGTCGCCCAGAGCAACGCCACCTCGGCGATCGCGGTACGCCACGAGATCGTCGCCAAGGTCGCCGCCGGCAAGTCGGACAACGAGATACTGACCTCGCTCGAGGCGGCCTACGGCACCTCGATACTGCTGAGCCCGCCGACGTCGGGACTCGGCGCGCTGCTCTGGGCCGTGCCGGTCGCGGGAATGGCGGTAGCGCTCTTCATCGCACTGCGCCTGGCGAGACGACGATGACGCGCGAGCCCGGACGGCTGCGCGACGAGATCGCCCTTCGCGAGGCCTCGCTCGACGACGCGCGTCGCGAACTGGCGAATGGTGAGCTCTCGAGTGGGGCCTTCGCCGCGATCGAGGCGCGCGAGAGCGCGGCACTCGCCTCGGCGCGCGCGTCGCTCGGGGCGATGACGTCGACACCCGCCCCCGCGGCGCGACGCCCACGCGTTCGTCGCACGCGCTACCTGATCGTCGCGGCCACCTGCTTCGTGCTCGTCCTCGGCGTGCTGTTGTGGTCGGCTCTTTCGCCTCGTCAGTACAACACTCCGGGCACCGGCTCGGTCACGCTGGGTCACGCCCAGCAGATCACCCAACTGCTCAACGAGGCCGAGGCCGACATCGCCAACGGCAACGTCGTCACGGCGCTCGTCGCCTACCAGCAGGTGCTCAACCTCGACCCGACGAACGTTGCGGCGTTGACCCAGACCGGTTGGCTCGATTTCTCTGCCGGCAGTTCGGCGCGCGACGCGACGCTCACGAACCTCGGCGTCAAGTATCTGCACGAGGCGATCACCCTCGCGCCGCGTCTCGCCGCGCCGCGGCTCTACTACGCGATCGTCGCCGACGCGACGCCGGGCAACCAGAAACTCGCCAAGAGCGAGTTCGAGGTCTTCCTGACGCTGCGCCCGTCGAAGGGGCAGTTGGCCGTCGCGACGCCGTTCTTGAAGAAACTCGGACTCGCCGTCTCTTAGGCAGTGGCACCCGCGGCGACGATGACGACGCCGACCAGTCCCGCGAGCACGAGTCCGAGCACGACGCCGCGTCGAAGAAGAAAGAACCAGACGAGTCCGCCCGCGAGGACCCCGACCTGCCAGCCACGCGTCAGCGACAGGGCGAGGGGAACCGCCGATCCGGCGATGGCGCCCAACACGCAGGGCCCGGCGCCGGCGAGGAACGACGTCGCGCGACGACTCGAGCGGATCTGCTCGAACCGTGGTCCGGCGACGACAACCATGAGAAACGACGGTCCGAAGGCCACGAGAGCCGCCAACAACGCGCCGCCCACGCCGCCCACCGCGTAGCCGACGACGGCGATCGTCAGGACGACCGGACCGGGCGTGACCTGACCCAACGCCACTGCGTTCAAGAACTGGCCGCCACTCATCCAGTGGTACGTGGTCACGACGTCGTGCTGCATCAGCGGGATGATCACGAAGCCGCCGCCGTAGGAGAGGGCGCCGACCTTGAAGGCGACCCAGGCGAGCGCCGCGAATCCTCCGAGTCCCAGTACGGGTGCCGCCAGAGCGGGTACGAAGGCGTGGCTGCGTCGCGCGCCACGATCGCTTCGAACGAACAACTCGGTCGCGCCGCACGCGAGCAGCACGACGACCACGTACGCGCCGAGCACCGCGGCACTCACCGCACCGAGCAGGGCGTAGAGGATCCAGCGCACGCGCGCGTCGCGCGCTGCACCCGTTCGTCGCCAACTTGTGGGGATCAACTGCGTCGACGCGCGCAGCGCGACGCTCGGCACCATCGCGCCCGCGCCCGCCGCCGCGCCGAGTACCCAGTGCGGCGGGTCGTGGGCGAGAAAGAGCGCCGCGAGGGCGATGATGAGCGCGAGTCCGGGCAGGATGAAGCCGAGGCCTCCGACCAGCGCGCCGCGAACGCCGCGCAGGCGCCACGCGCAGTAGATCGCGAGTTGTGTGGACGCCGGACCGGGCAACAGGCTGGTGGCGGCGATCGCGTCTTCGAACTCGGCGGCGTCGAGGTAGTGGTGCTGGTCGACGCAAAGCCGACGCAACAGCGCGATGTGGGCGGGTGGTCCACCGAAGCCCACGCACCCGAGTCGTGTCCATTCGCGCGCGATGGTCGCGAGCGCAACACGAGGAGGGTTCGCGTCACTGGTCACGTGACGCGAGAGGTGACGCCTAGGCCGTCACGCGACAGACGTCGTCACCGCGAGCGCGCGAGGTCAACGTGACGAGCGTGCGTTCGGCGCCGAGTCCTTCGAGCATGCCCGAGATGAGTCCGCGGTCGACGGCGCACAGAACGGGATGATGCGTGGCGGCCGATCCGAAGGGGCAGTTGTCCGAGACGACCGACTGTTCGGCGTCGTGCTCTTCGACGCGAGCGGCGAAGCCGTGTGCCGTGAGCAGTCCGGCGATCGAAGCCATCGCGGTCTTGACCGAGCGGGTCGAGTCGGTGGGCGTCACGGCCGCGCCGAGGGTGCGTCCGTACTCGACCCCCACGTCGTGGGCCATCATCTCGGCCGCGTCGGGCCCGAGTCGTTCGAGCGCCATCTCCAACAGGGCGACCAACAGGGCGTCGCGCCGCATGGAGCCGTCCATCACGAGACCGTCGTCCACCACGCGGTAACCCTTGGCGGGACGGCCGACGGTGGTCTTTCGGACGTTGTCGAAGGTGACGTAGCCGCCCTCGGTGAGCCGTTCGAGGTGGTGACGCACGACGTTGGCGTGCACGTCACAGTGCAGGGCCAGTTCGGTGGCGGTGGCGCCGGGGTTCTCGCGAAGGTAGAGGTAGATCTTTCGTCGCGTGTTGTCGCCGAAGGAGTGCGTGAGGCTCGTTACCGTCGCCGTGAAGAGGGCCGGGTCGAGCTCGTTTTCGCCGGTCGCAGTGGCCACGTAAAAAGTCTAGGAGCAAAGGGACCAACTGCGCCGGTAACCTCAAGAAGTCCCCACCGAAGGAACCCCCGTGACGCTCGACCCCCAACTGCGAAGTGCTCTGGCCGCCATCATCGAGCCCCAATTGGTGCGCCCATTGGGTGAGCTCGGTTTTCTCGGCGCCGTCGAGGAGGTGGACGGCTCGCTGCGTGTCGAGGTCGTGGTGCCCGTCACCCAGTGGCCGAATCTGGCCGCCATCGAGGCCGCCATCATCGAACGCGCCCCGAGCGCCCAGGTGGTCGTTCGCGCCATGGACGACGACGAGCGACTCGCGCTGCGCAACTTCCTTCGCGGGGCCATGGCCGGCGATCCGGGGCCGGGACAGCACGAGCACGCAGACGCGAAGCCCAAGTTCCTCGACAAGCTCTCCAAGACGCGCGTGCTCGGGATCTCGTCGGGCAAGGGTGGCGTCGGCAAGTCGTCGGTCACGGTCAACCTCGCCATCTCGCTCGCTCGCGCCGGCTTTCAGGTGGGCGTGCTCGACGCCGACGTCTACGGCTTCTCGCTGCCCAAGATGCTCGGCGCCGCGAACGACCCGATCGTGCTGGGCGACACGGTGATCCCGACGCTCGTGCACGGGGTGCGCTGCGTGTCGATGGGCTACTTCGTACCCGACGAGCAGCCGGTGATCTGGCGTGGTCCGATGCTGCACAAGGCCATTGAGCAGCTCGTGACCGAAGCGTGGTGGGACGAGCCCGACTACCTGCTCATCGACATGCCACCGGGAACCGGTGACGTGGCCTTGACGTTGTCCGAGGTGCTGCCGCGCATCGAGATGTACGTGGTGACGACGCCCCAGGCCGCCGCGCAACGCGTCGCCCAGCGTTCGGCGTACGCCGCGCGCAAGCTCAAGCTTGCGGTTCGTGGCGTCATCGAGAACATGAGCTGGTTCACCGGCGACGACCAGCAGCGCTACGAGATCTTCGGCTCCGGTGGCGGCGCGCAACTGGCCCGCGAACTCGGCATTCCCCTCCTCGGTCAGCTTCCCCTCGACACCCGACTTCGCGAAGGCGGTGACAGCGGACAACCCGTCGTCGTGTCACATCCGAACAGCGAGGTCGCGCGCGCCTTCGTCGCGCTGGCCGAGACGGTGAACCGACAGGGTCCCGCACGGGTCTATCGTCAAGAACTCAGGCTGGTGTAGGACAGCGCGAACGGGGGGTACATGGAACTGCAAGGAAAGACGGCCGTCATCACCGGCGGGGCGAGCGGGATCGGACTGGCGACCGCGCGACAGTTCGCTTCGTCGGGTGCGAACCTCGTGCTTGGTGACATCGAAGAGGCGCCGCTGGAGGCGGCGCTCGAGAGTCTGCGCGCCGACGGCGCCCACGTGATCGGCGTTCTGGGCGACGTGAGTGTCGAGAGCGACGTCACGGCGCTGCGCGACGCGGCGGTCGCCGAGTTCGGCACGGCCCACCTGGTCTTCAACAACGCCGGCGTTGCCGCCGGACCGGCGATCGGCACGCCCAAGTCGATCTGGGACTGGGTCATGGGCGTCAACGTCGACGGCGTGATCAACGGGGTCAACGCCTTCGTCCCGCTCTTCCTCGAGCAGAACGAGGGCTACGTCATCAGCACCGGTTCACTCGCCGGACTGAGCGGCGTTCCGTACATGGGGGCGTACTGCGCGAGCAAGTTCGCCGTCGTCGCGATCTCCGAGACCCTGTTTCACGAACTCGCCGCGACGGGCAAGGACGTCCACGTGTCGGTCCTCTGTCCCGGTTTCGTACGCACGCGGATCCACGAGTCCCATCGCAACATGCCCAACGAACTGAAGAGCTACAACGAGGATCCGACCGCGCAGGCGGTCGCCGACTTCGCTCGGGACGCGGTGAACGCGGGCATCGACGCGTCCGAAGTGGCCCTAGCGATCGAGAACGCCGTACGCGAGAGCAAGTTCTGGATCCTGCCTCACGAGCACGCGGCGATCCGCATGACCGAACAGCGCCTCGAGTGGATGCGCGGCGGACCTCCGCCGACGATCAACCTCAGCGCCGCGACGAAGCCCTAGCGGTCGATCCCATTCGGCAGTTGGTCGATCGGCCAGTCGAGCAACGTCACTGCGCTGCGACAGGCGAAGCGATCGGTCATTCCCGCGACGTAGCGCACCGCGTCGTGCAGTGACCGGTCCGCGCTCTCGGGCTCGCGGCCGCGTTCGGCGACGTCGGGTATCAACGTGGGGTTGACGGCGAAGTACGTGACCAGTGCGCGCAGCATCCCCACCACTGCTTCGGCTTGCTGGCGTGAGGGATCGCGAAGATAGATCGTCTCGTAGTTGAACGATCGAAACGCCGCGAGCGCTTCGGCGTGCGCCGCGTCCATCCCGATGACGCCCGACGTGGTGATCGTGCGGATCATCGCGTTGATGAACGAGCCGAGTTGTTGACCTCGGCGCTCGCCACAGCGCTCGCGCACGAGCGCGGGCAGTTCTTCGCTCGTTACGATGCGCGCGGCGACCGCGTCTTCGAAGTCGTGACAGACGTAGGCGATGCGGTCGGCCCAACTGACGACCTCGCCTTCGGGTGTCGACGGTGCGGGGCGCGACCACGAATGATTGGCGATGCCGTCCAACGTCTCGCGACAGAGGTTGAGCGACGCGAGCGACACGTTCGCCCCCCACGTCGCGTGGTCGAAACCGCCCGTGACGAACGGGTCGAATGCCTCTTCGCTCGCGTGACCGCCCGGTCCGTGTCCGCAGTCGTGTCCGAGGGCGATCGCTTCGGTCAGAGCGACGTTGAGGCCCACCGCACGAGCGATGCCCGTCGCCACCTGGGCGACCTCGAGCGCGTGGGTCAGGCGCGTGCGCATGTGATCGTCGGGAAAGATGAAGACCTGCGTCTTTCCCGCGAGGCGGCGAAAGGCGCTCGAGTGCAGGATCCGGTCGCGGTCGCGTTCGAAGCAGGTTCGGTACTCGTCGGAACGCTCGCTACGTGCACGGTGGCCAGCGCCCTCAGCGCGCGTCGCGCCGCTCGCGAGCATCGTGTCGAGTTGTCGTTCTCGTTGGGCGAGGGTTCCCACGACGGGTTGTCCCGTGGCGTCGACGAGTCCGATGACCGCGCTCGAGTTCTGATGGGCGACCGTCACGTCGTTGGCACCACCCTCGTAGCCCTCCATCGTCGCCGCCCAGCGCCGACTTCTCTCCGAGATCAGTTCACCCACGTCTCCATCTTGCCCCAGGGCCGTAACATGGAGAGAGTCGCCCGCTGGGCAGAGGAGTCGTCATGGACATACGAATCGGCATAGTGCAGTCAATGAAAGAACTCGACGTCGAGCTACCCGAGGACGCGAACCGCGACAAGATCATGAAAGAGGTCGAGGCGGCGCTCGGCAGCGACAAGGTGCTGTGGCTCACGGACCGCAAGGGTCGCCGCGTCGGCGTGCCCGCCTCGCGCATTGCCTACGTAGAGTTCGCCACGCCGGCGAGCGAACGAATCGTCGGCTTCGGCACGGCGTAGTTCGCGGGGTGCCTTCGGCGTGATCGACTACCACCTTCATCTGTGGCCCCACGAGGAGTCGTCCGTGTGGTACCGCCTCGACCAGATCGCCGCGTACTGCGACGAGGCGGCCAAGCACGGCGTGACCGAGTTGGCGTTGACCGAGCACTCGAACCGCTTCGTCGAGGTGATGTCGATCGTCGGCCCCTTCTGGGAGCGGACCTTGCACGAGCCGACGAGTCGCGAACTGGCCGACTACTTCGCCTTCACGACGCGCAACTCGCTCGACGACTACGTGACGTTGGCCCAACTCGCCAAGGATGAGGGCCTGCCCGTCAAGATCGGCCTGGAAGTGGACTACGTGCGCGACCAGATGGACGAGCTGGCGACCTTCTATGCACAGTATCCCTTCGACGTGTTGATCGGGTCAGTGCACTGGCTCGGAAGCTGGACCTTCGACGACGTTGACAACGCAACGCATATGCACGAATGGACCGTGCGCGACGTTGATCAGTGCTGGGCCGATTACACGATCGCGCTCGAGGAACTCTGCGCGTCGAACGCGGTCGACGTACTGGCCCACCCGGATTTGATCAAAGTCGCTGGCTACTACGCCTCTGACCCGAGCACCTACTGGGACCTCATGGCCCACGCCGCAGCGACGGCCGACGTCTCCGTCGAGTGTTCGTCGGCTGGGTGGGCAAAACCCATCAACGAGCAGTATCCCGCGCAAGGGTTCCTCGATCGACTGGTCGCCCAGGGCGTCACGTTCACCACCGCGAGCGACGCGCACCGGCTGAATCGCGTCGGTGATCGCGTCGGCGACCTCGCCGACCTGCTCGAAGCACGCGGCGTCACGCAGCTCGCGGCCTACTCGCAACGAGAGCGCCTCCTCGTGCCGCTTCGGGCCGACTAGTGGCGACGCTGGCCGAACTGGCGGCTCAGCACAGCGCGCTCGACGAACCGGCGATCGATCACCTGCTTCGCCTCACGGCCTCGTGGTCGTTGCTGGCGGACCTCTCGTTCTCCGACATGGTGCTGATGGCCAAGGTGCAAGAGCCGTCCAACCCGGGTGCGCGCGGCTTCATCGTGCTCGGCCAAGTGCGCCCGAACAACCGCTCGACTCTGATCAACAACGACCTCATCGGCACGACGCAATCGCCCGGCGTTTGGCCGCTCGTCGACCTGACCTTCGACAGTGGGACGCGCGTCGTGGGCGAGGTACGCCTCGAGGGCGTCGACAATCGGGTACCAGTCTGGTGCATACCGGTGCGATTCAACACGAAGATCGTCGCGGTGCTCGTGCGCCTCCAGGGCCCCCTGCGCGGGCCCGCGTCGCTCTACGAGCAGGCCTACCTCTCGATCTTCGAACGACTCTGCGACATGGTGTCCGACGCCACGTTCCCCTTCCGTGAGGACGAGGTCGCCGGACCGGGCATGCCGCGCGTGGGCGACGGCATCATCCTCATCGACGGTGCGGGCCACGTCGAATTCGCCACGCCCAACGCGGCCAACGCCCTGCATCGGCTCGGCATCTACGCGCCCGCCGAGGGCCGTTCGTTCAGTGAGCTCGGTCTTCGCGTGCGCGTCGTGGAGCGTGCGCTCGAGTACGGACTGCCGGCCATGGAGGAGATCGACCAGGGCCACGACGTGGCGATCGTCTTCCACTGCATCCCGTTGCTCGCCTACGGCGCGACGACCGGCGTCGTGGTGTTGCTGCGCGACGTGTCGGACCTGCGACAACTGAACCGCCTCGTGCTGAACAAGGAGGCCGCGGTGCGTGAGGTGCACCACCGCGTGAAGAACAATCTGCAGACGATTTCGTCACTCCTGCGACTGCAGGCGCGCCGTAGCGACGAACTGGAGACCCGAACCGCCTTGCTCGAAGCCGAACGCCGCGTGCGCTCGATCGCGGTCGTGCACGAGGTGCTCTCGCGCGAGCCGGGTGAGGAGGTGGTCTTTGACGACATCGTGCGCTCGCTCGTCCTGTTGGTCGAGGACACCGTGCTGGCGATCCATCCGGTCGAGATCGTCGTGAACGGCGAACTGGGCACGCTGTCGACGGACCTGGCGACGCCGCTCGCGGTGGCGTTGGCCGAACTGCTCACCAACGCCGTCGAACACGCCTTCACGGACTTCGGGGGACCGAACAACGAGCACGTCGGCGTCGTGACCTTGAATCTCCACCAGGAGGACGGCGACGCCGTCGCCGAGATCCGTGACAACGGTCGGGGTCTCGGTGATGACTTCTCCCTCGAGGTGCCGACCAGTCTCGGGCTCTCAATCGTGCGCGACCTCATACGCGCGCAATTGCACGGCTCGATAGAGATGAAGTCCGTGCCCTACGCTGAGGGTGGCGGGACGTACGTGCGCGTCGTCGTGCCGACGGCGCTGCGGCCCTAGTTCGCGGCGGAGCGGCGCCGAGCGGCCAGCCACTGCTTGCGCAGTTTGCGACGCTCATCCTCGGTCGTGCCACCCCAAACGCCCGACTCCTGATTCGTCGCCAGGGCGAATTCGAGGCAGTTCTTTTGGGCTTCGCAGTTGATGCACACCCGCTTGGCGGACTCAATTTGATCGGTGGCCATCCCGGTGGTGCCGACGGGGAAGAACAACTCGGGTTCAGTGTCCCGACAGGCGGCCTGCGCACGCCAGTCAGCGTCATCCCAGGCGTGGGTGCGGTTCCAGATTAACGACATTGACAATCCTTTT
>OCZT010002880.1_pt1 | contig 17705 bp, 12 predicted proteins | sample 1539031 | NCBI WGS metagenome assembly OCZT01 (sample SAMEA3539308, study PRJEB22396) | soil metagenome | biome: tundra; feature: field; material: soil | place: USA | collected 2010-05 | depth 0.15 m | reverse complement strand
ATACGGCGACCACCGAGATCTACACTCTTTCCCTACACGACGCTCTTCCGATCTGAGCGTGATGTTTCCGCCCATCAGGGGCCCGGAGACAATGCCGCGGCGCAGAATGGTGACGGTCTTCTTCTTGTATCCTTCGGAGATGCTTCCCGGGGCGGAGGCGTGCATCACAGTCTTGAGGAAGCTCTGCAGCGTGAAGTCAGGGAGGTCCTTCTTGATGAAGTCGGAGTTGAGCATCGGGCCGTGGAAGGAGACGAGGTTGGCCTTAACCAGAAACGCGCAATGCAGTGACGTGATGTCACTGTATCCAACGAAAATCTTAGGGTTGGCGCGGATGATCCGGTAGTCCAGCCGCGGCAGGAGGCGCGCGGTGCCATAGCCGCCGCGCACGCAGATAATGGCCTTCACTCGGCGGTCGGCGAACAGCGTCATGAGGTCGCTCGCTCGGTCGCGGTCGCTGCCGGCAAGGAATCCCCAGCGTTTTCGGACGTTGGGAGCGAGCTTGGGCTTGAAGCCAAGGCCCTCGAGGACGGCGACGGAGCGGTCGATGTTCTTCGGGTCGGGCGGCGCGCTTGCGGGCGCGATGATTCCGATGGTGTCGCCGTAGTTCAGGCGGCGGGGTTTGGTGGGCATTAGTTGAGACCTTAAGGGGGCAGGTTACTGGTTGCGGAGGGTGAGAAGCTGGGCCTTGGTCTGGGCAAACGCAGTTTCGAGTTCCTGGAGCAGCGCGGGGGCGCCGTGCATATTCCTGGCGCGGCCAAGCTCTTCGAGTTGCTGCGACAGTTGGACGAGGCGTTTAACACCCAGGTTGAGACCCATGCTCTTGAGCGCGTGCGCGTGGAATGCCAGCATCGGCCCGTCGTTGATCGACTGATTGATTTGCGCGATGCGCTGCGGGGCGGCTTCGAGAAAGAGGTCCACGAGTTCCTGCAGCATGCTGATGCCGTTGGAAGGCGGCATTTTGCGCAACTCCGCAATGGCGGACTGGTCGAGCAGATTGTCCGCTGAGGTGGACTTGGGACGCGTCACGAAAGCAGTATCCGCTTTCCTGGTCTTCACGGGGCCCCAGCGTTGCAGCGCCGACTGCAAATCACCGATACGGACGGGCTTGGAAATGTAATCATCCATGCCGGCCTTCAAACACTTTTCGCGATCGCCCATGAGCGCGTTGCCGGTCATGGCGATGATGCACGGGCGTTTCCCGGCGGGCCAACGCTGACAAATCTGGCGGGCCGCTTCGAGGCCATCCATCTCCGGCATCTGCACGTCGAGAAACAGTATGTCGTAGGCCTTCTGCTCCAGCGCCTTGAGAACCTCCAGGCCGTTATTGGCGATGTCAGCGTGGTAACCCAGCTTGTTCAGCACAGTGAGGCCGACTTTTTGGTTGATCGGATTGTCATCCGCCAGGAGCAGACGCAGCGGCAGGCGGCGGGCGAGATCGGCGTCGAGCGTCGGCGCGACCGGCGATTTCTTCTCGCGTTGAACGTGGACGCTCAGGGCCCGGCACATGGCATCGAGCAATTGCGCCGGGTGGATCGGTTTATGGATGGAGACAGAAACACTGGCGGGCAGTGGACGCGCACCATCGCCGCTGGGGTGCCTCGACGACAGCAGGAGCAATGGCGCGTAACGCCCGGCAGGTTGCTTGCGGATTTCCTCGGCCAGCGCGAGACCATCTTTGTCCGGCAGTTCCAAATCGAGGATCACGGCATCAAACAAATCGCCTTGCGCCAGCAGCGCGAGCGCGTCGCGGCCGTTCGCAGCCGTTTCCACGGTCATGCCCCAATTCTCGCCGCGCTGCGTGATGATGCGCCGGTTGGTGGCGTTGTCTTCGATGACCAGCAGGCGCTTGCCCGCAAGCTGGGGTTGCGGGTTTTGCCAGGCCGGCGGCTTGCTGGAGGCGGGTGCCCGCGCCGTGATCGTAAAATGGAATGTGGACCCCTTGCCCGCATCGCTCTCGACCCAGATCTTCCCCCCAAGCAACTCCGCCAGGCGTTTGCAGATGGCCAGACCCAGCCCGGTGCCGCCATAGTGACGGGTGGTGGAGGCATCGACCTGCTGAAACGATTTGAAAAGGCGGCTCTGCCGGTCCAGGGGGATGCCGATACCCGTGTCACGCACCGAGATGTGGAGCAGCCACTCATCCGGGTGCCGGAGAAACTCGGTGTCGTGCTCGTGGCCGAACGGGATGCTGCGCACCGTGCGCCCGGACGAGGTGACTTCAATGACCACCTCGCCCTGGTTGGTAAACTTGACGGCGTTGCCGATAAGATTGACGAGAATCTGCCGCAGCCGGGTTACGTCGCTGACCAGGATCTTGGGAATGGCGTCGTCCACCAGGTACGCGAGGTCGAGGTTCTTTTCGGCTGCTTTGGACGCCAGCAAATCCATGACCTCCTCGATGCAGGCGTGGAGTTCGAAGGGATGATGGTCCAACTCGAGTTTGCCGGACTCGATTTTGGAGAAGTCAAGGATATCATTGATGATGGTCAGCAGGGCGTCGGCGCTGGTACGGGTGGACTCGACATAATCGCGCTGTTCATCCGTCAATTCGGTGTCCAGAAGCAACCCCGTCATGCCAACGACGCCGTTCATGGGCGTGCGAATCTCGTGGCTCATGTTGGCCAGGAACTGGGACTTGGCGAGCGTGGCCTCCTCGAGCCTCTGGTTGAGCGATATGAGGGCGGCGTTGCTTTCGATAAGCTGTTGCTGGCTTTCCCGGAGTGCCCGGTAGGCAGCATCGCGCTGCAAGAGGTTCAGGTAGGCCATCGAGTGATAGCGAATCCGGGCGATCAGTTCGATCTTGTCGGGCAGCTTAACCAGATAGTCATTGGCGCCGAGGGCAAAAGCATGGCCTTTGACCTGGGGGTTCTCGTTCGTAGAGAGGACGATGATGGGAGTGTCTTTGGTAGCCGGATTGGAGCGGAATTGCTTGACCAGCGTGAGGCCGTCCACGCCGGGCATCACCAAATCCTGCAGAATCACCGTGGGCTTGATCTGGTTCGCGATCGCGAGGGCTTCGCGGGCGTCGGCGCAGTAATGAAAATCAATGTCGGTTTGATTGGCCAAAGCGCGCCGGACCGCTTCGCAAACCATGGCCTGGTCGTCAACGACCAGGACCATCACATGGTACTCCGGCGGATGCGGCAGGCGCTCCTGGTCCGGATTCACCATCTGGTTGATTGGTTCGTCAGCCATGCGGTTTCATTCTCTATCCTACGATATTCGTGAGCCTGGGGCCGATTTTGTCAAGCGCTAGAATTTCCGTGGCGGCGTGCAGCTCCGCCGCGGCGCCGGGCATGCCGTAAACCGCGCTGGTGGGCCGATCCTGGGCGATCGTATGATGGCCCCTCGATCGCAAAGCGCGCAGCCCCTCGGCCCCATCGCGGCCCATGCCGGTGAGCAGCACTCCCACCACATCTCCCGGCCAGAATTGGTCCGCGCTCTTGAAAAAGAGGTCAATCGACGGCCGATAGGCAGAATCGACCGGGTGCCGTGTGTAAACAAGCCGTGTAGGACTTGCAAACACAAGGTGACTATCTTGCCCAGCCACCAGGACGGTGCCGGCTTGCGGACGATCGCCTTCACGGGCCAGGCGCACCTGGAGCGGGGTCTGGGCATTCAGCCAGTGCGCCAGGCCCGGCGCGAAGTGCGGATCCACGTGCTGGACGATGATCACCGGTGCGGGAAAGTCGGCTGGCAGGTGCGCCAGCAGCTTGGCCAGGGCCGTTGGCCCGCCGGCGGAGGCACCGATGCCGACCAAGTGGTTGCGGCCCTGGGCAGGATGCCGTTCCATCCATTGGGCGGGCGCCGAACGATTCCTGGTGGTATTGGCGCCGAGCAGCTTGCGGATGGTTTCGATTTTCCCCAGCAGGGGTCTGGCTCCCGCGCCCGCACCGGTGCGATCGAGGACCGGCGTATTGACCGCATCCAGGGCGCCGGCGCCCATAGCTTCAAAGACCTTCGCGGATTGGCTGGTGACGTTGGCGGTGACAACCACGATGGCGCAGGGCTTGCGGGCCATGATGCGGCGGGTAGCTTCGACGCCATCCATGCCCGGCATGATCAAGTCCATCAGGATGAGATCCGGGGCATCGCCGGCACAGAGAGCAACCGCCTCGGAGCCATCGCGCGCGACCCAGGCAACCTCATTCTCGGGCGCGCTGAGAATCACGCGGCGCATCGCTTCGACCGCTGCCAGCACGTCATTGACCACGGCGATTCTCATGCATCAGGAGCGCCAATCAAGTCCACGACGGCCTGCAAGAGTGTTTCATCGTTAAGGTTGTCCTTGGCGATGTAATAATCTGCGCCCGCTTCCAGGCCGCGCAGCCGGTCTTCCTCGCGGTCCTTGTAAGAAACGATCATGACTGGCAGGGACTTCAACTGAGGGTCCTTCTTAATCAGAGCTGCCAGCTCTATGCCATCCAGGCGTGGCATGTCCACGTCGGTAATCACCAGGTCGTAATGGTTGGCGCGCACCGCGTTCCAGCCAGCCATGCCGTTCACCGCGACATCGGCCAGATAACCGTGGTTGGCAAGGAGCTTCCGGAACAACTCGCGCACGGTAAGGGAATCGTCCACCGCCAGAACGCGTTTCTGCTTCCGGCCGGTCAGTTCGAGATCGCCGCGCTGGACTTGGGTGAGCAGGCCTTCCGAAAGCAGCTTCTCGATCGATCGTACCATGTCATCGACATCTACAATCAAGACCGGGGCGCCATCTTCCATGAGCGCCGCCGCGCTGATGTCTTTGACCTTGCCAAGCCGGCCATCGAGCGGCTGCACGACCAGTTCGCGTTCCCCCAGAAAGCGGTCCACGACCAGCCCGTAACGCGCATTGCGGTCGCCGAGCACGACGACCGGCAAGTCGTTGCCGGGCGGTTTGGGGGGGGCGCAATCGAAGACCTGGTGGGCCGCCAGCAAGCCAACCTGCTGGCCGTCGAAACGAAAGTGGGGACGGTTTTCGAGGGTTTCGATGCCCTCGCGCTGCAATCTCAAGGCTCGGGTAATCTGAGCCAGTGGAAAGGCGTACGGCTCGCCGGCCACTTCAACCAGCAATGCGCGGAGCACAGAGAGTGTGAGCGGCAACTGCAGTTGAACGCGCAGGCCGCGGCCGGGTTGTGCGCTGAGCCGAAGATTGCCACGCACGCTCCGCACCATATTCTGCACTACGTCGAGGCCGACGCCACGGCCGGAGATCTCGGTAACGGTATCCTTGAGCGTGAAGCCTGGCAGGAAAAGGAATTCGAGCAGTTCGGCCTCGGTAAGCTGTTCAGCGACAGCCGGCGACGCCAGATTCTGTTTTAGGACCCGCTCTCGCACCCGCTCCAGTTGGACGCCACCGCCGTCGTCCGTGACCGTGACCAGGAGCATTCCGGCGCTGTGGCGGGCTTCGAGGAGGATTCTGCCCTCCGGAGATTTGCCGGCGCGCTGGCGTTGCTCTGGCGTCTCGCAGCCGTGGTCCACGGCGTTGCGCAAGAGGTGGGCCAGCGGGCTCTCCAATCGCTCCAGGATGTCACGATCCACCTGGGTGTTCTCGCCCACGATTTCGAGCCGTACCTGCTTGCCGAGCGCTTGTGCCAGATCGCGCACCATGCGGGGAAAGTGGCGCACGCCATCGCGGAAGGGCCGCAGCCGGGTGCGCAGCACTTCGAGATACATGTGTTGCGAAAGATGCGCGGAGCGGCGATCGAACAGGTCCAACTCCCGCAGGCGGTCGCTCAGAAACTGCTGGCAGCCGGCCATTTTGTGGGCCAACTCGGCAAGGTGCTCCGCTGCGCGTCCGGACAAATGTGTTTCATCAGAGCCCTGGCGCAGTTCATCCAGCTTGTCTGACACCTCGGTGTGCTGTCGCTTGAGACGCTGGAGGGAGTCAGCAAAGGGACGCAACCAGCGCGATTCAACCAACGCCTCGCCGGCCAAGCCCAGCAGCCGATTGAGATTCTCCGCCGTGAGCCGTACCACACGTTCGGGTGCGTCGGGCTGGCGCGCGGCGACAAGCTGTGGGCGAGTGTCCAGAGGCCCAGCTTCAACGGCGGCTGGGAATGACAAGTCGCCGGCTTGATCCGCCTTGTTCGAGTTGCCGGGAGCTACCGGTTCGGAGTGCGCTGTGACCACGACGGAGGCAGGCGCCGGGGTTTCGGCGGCAGGCGTCAACACTTCCAGCGAACTGAGGAACTCCCGGATTCCATCCGCATGATCAGCTTCCCAACGGGCGATATTTGCCTCTGTGTATTTGGAAATCTGGAGCAGCAAGTCCACGCCGCGGAAGAGCAGATCAATTTCGGGCTGGCGCAGAGCGAGCTTCCCCTGTTGGGCGAGTGCGAAACAATCCTCCATGGCGTGGGCGACCCGCACGGCGGCAGGGAGATCGACAATGCGAGCGGCCCCTTTAAAGGAGTGAGCGGCACGCATAAGAATCTCCAATTGCCCGGGTGCTCCCTGGCCACGCTCCAGCTCAAGCAAACCGCTGGTCAGAATAGCTGTTTGGTTTTCAACTTCCGCGCGGAAGAGCTCCAGCATTGGCAGACTGCCCGGGTCTTGGGGGGTGTGCGGGCTCACGTGAGGCTCCGGGTCAGGGTCGAAAAGAGCAGATCGGCGTCGAGCAGTCCAACGGCTCGGTCCTGCCAGTAGAGAACACCTTGCGTGTAACTCAGACGGGATTTCGTGAGGGTGGCCGGTGGCTCCTTCAACTCCGGCGTTTGAAATCGAAGCAGGCCGCGGACCTCGTCCGCCGGGAAGACGAAGCGCTGGTCGTCGTGCTTTGCCACGAGCAGCCGGTCGTACGTTGAGTGGGGCATTGCGCAGAGCGGGCTCCTGACCAGCCCAAGCAGGGGGGCCAGGGAGACACAGATCAACAGTTCACCGCGAATATTGACGAGGCCCAGCACAATGCCTTGCCGGCGATGTGGCAGCGAATGCACCGGTCGGTGCTCTGCCACTTCCTGAAACACCGGCGTCGGCAGCGCCAGCCATTCAGAGTCAATGCGAAAGAGCAGGGCGGATTGCCGGGCAGGCCCGGGGAGTTTCTTGTCTTGCGCGAAGTGCTGGGTCCACGCCCGGCGGTATTCCGGCAGCAGTGGACGGTCGAGCAACTGAACGCCCGCTTTGGAATAAACCGGACAGTTGCGGCAATGAATAACCTGCGGCAACTCCGGGCAAGTGGCATCGCCTTGCACGCCGATTTCGTTCCAGCAAGGCCGAATCTCTACCACCTGGCCGTTCGGAACCGACCGGGACCCTTCGTCCGGCGCGGCAGGTTCATTGAGTTGGAGGCTGAAGACGCTCACGACTCAGTCACACCTTTCCTTTGCTGCGTTGCGCGCGGTTCTGGAACGCTCGCGCGCGGGCGGGCTCGCCGTTTTTCTGCAATAACAGCGCCATTTGGAGGAGGCTCTCGTAGTGATTGGGATCGAGGTAGAGGGCTTTGCGGTAGCAATCGATTGCTCCAGCGGCGCCGCTGGAGTCCCGTACCAGGCCGAGCAAGTAATATGCCTGGGCGGACACTCCGCTTTGGCGGAGGCAGGCCTCGCAGATCTCGGCAGCCTCGTGCAAGCGTCCGGCATCGGCAAAGCGGCGCGCGGTTTCAAGGTCGGGCTGGACGGAGGGCGCTGGCCCGTCCGCAGCCGGAAGCTTCAATTCGCTGCTCGCTAGGAACTGCGGCTGGGCAGCCCCGTTGGACTCGAGCCCGGCTGGAACGATCGGCCGCTTTACGAACCAAGCCACTCCTGGGCGGCCCGTGACATGACCCGTTTTGTGGGCGGCAGACGTCCCGGCGATATCGGTACTGATAAACCCGTGGCTTAGGACCATTGACCGTTCGGCCGGACTGACGAACAAAAGGCCGGAGGGGGCCAGCAATCCCTCGATCCTTTCGAGGGCTTTGCGCTGCGTGGGCCGGTCAAAGTAAATCAAGAGGTTGCGGCAGAAGATGAAGTCGTAGTGGGCGTGCCCGGGCAGGAAATAATCGCTGAACAAGTTGTCCCGGTGAAAGCGCACGCATTCGCGAACCGGGGGGAGTAAGACAAATCCCTCGTTAACTGGTTGAAAATAGCGGCTACGAAAGGCGAGGTCTTTGCCTCTGAAGGAATTCCTCCCATAAACGCCCGCTTCGGCGCGGGCCAGCGCGCGAGCGCTTATGTCAACGGCATCGATCTGGAACCTGTCGGGCGCCACACCTGCGTCCAGCAGCGCCATTACCAGTGAATAAGGCTCTTCGCCGGAGGCGCACGCGATGCTAAGCAAGCGCAAGGGGACGAATGGATGAGCAGGCAGCCAGTTCTCCATCGCATGACGAACGAATGCGGCAATGGTTGCCGGGTCGCGGAAGAACCAGGTTTCGGCGACGATTACCGACTCGACGAACTCATTCCATTCTGCGCGCGATCTTTCCAGGAGCTGTTCGTAATCTTCCGGATTACTCAGCCCAATCCGTTTCATCCGCAGCCGGACAACGCGTCGGATGGAGGTTGAGCCGATGGATTCGGCATCGAGGCCAATCGTCGTTCGGAGCAGATGTTCAATCCGCTTCATGGTATCAGACCGCGGCCGCGGAGAATAATAAGTTGCGGACAGGTTCGGGCAGCAAGCGTTGCTCATAGATCCACTGGACGGGGCTCTGGTTGTCCATGAGAATCGGACCCAAATACGGCGCCTCGCGGAGCTTCACGCCGGGATCGAGGAAATCGTTGGCATCTTTGCGCAGCATCTCCGTAACATGCTCGGCAATCAGGCCCAGCAAATGGTTCGTCCCGTGGCCATCCGGGTAATTGACGATGATGATTCGGGTGCTGAAGCGCTCGCTGGCGGACTGGCCCACGGTAAGGGCGCACAGATCGACGGCCGGGACGGGGCGCCCGCGGTAGTTGAAGATGCCGGCTACGCCTTTGGGCGCCTGCGGCAGGTGTTTCAGATCCAGGAGCGGCACGACCTCGACCACGCGGTTGGCCGGCAGCGCGTATCGTTCTTTGCCCAATTGGAAGAGCAGAAACAGCATGGTTAGGTCGCGAGCTTGAACCGGGCCACGCTGGTCTGCAGGCTCCGGGCGGCGCTATTCAGTTGCTCGATAGCCAGGTTGGATTGCCGCAGAGAATCGGCCGTTTGCTGCGCCGCTTCGCTGAGCTGCGTGAGGGTATCGCTGATCTGCTGGGCGCCGGAGGCTTGCGCGTGCATGCCTTCGTTCACCGTCTGAAAGCGGGGGGTGAGCGTTTGGACCTGGTGGATAATCTGCGCGAGGTGCGTGCTGACCTGGCGAATTTCCTCCACGCCGCGGCGCGCTTCTTCCGAGAACTTGTCCATGCCCATGACACCGGCGGCGACGGCGGATTGCATTTCCTTGACCATTTTCTCGATGTCGTAGGTCGCGACGGCCGTCTGATCGGCGAGGCGGCGGATTTCCAAGGCGACCACCGCAAAGCCCAGCCCGTACTCGCCCGCCTTTTCGGCTTCAATGGCGGCATTGAGCGACAACAGGTTAGTCTGGTCGGCGACTTTGGTGATGGTGGTCACCACCGAGTTGATGTTGGTGGTCTTTTCGCTGAGGACCGACAATTTGGCGGTGATGGAGCCGGACGCTTCGGTGATCTGGCGCATGGTCGTTTCCATGCGGGCGAGCGCGGCGTGGCCGCTGCCGGCGAGATTGGCGGTCTGCTCCGCGACCTCGTTCACTTCGTTCATCGTCTTCACCAGCTCCTTGGAGGTGGCGGAGATTTGCTTGGAGGTGGCGCCGATCTCGGCCGTCGTGGCGGCGATTTCGTGGGCGGTGGTCTGTTGTTCCCGGGCGGTCGCGGCGATCTCGGTCGCGGTGGAGTTGACCTGAATGCCCGAACGCTGGACCTGGCTCACCAGTTCGGAGAGGTCATCTGCCAGCCGGTTGAGGCTATTGCCCAGGACGCCGAACTCATCGCGTCGCTGCAGTTCCAGACGCTCTGTGAAGTCCCCCTGGCGCATGCGTTCGAGGGCGCCCACCAGGCGGTTCAGCGGCTTCGCTACGGTCGAAGCATGGACGCGGCCAACGATCGGGATTGCCAGCAGGAGGATGGCGAGGGGGGCCAACCCGAGCTTCGCGAGCGATTCGCCGCGCATTACCTCGGCATTGCGCACGCGCTCAATCTCGAAGGTCAGGTCCGTGAACAGTTTGCTGCGCTTGTCGCGGATTTCAGGATAGGCCTTGACGTAGAGCATTACCGCGCTGGCGGAGTCGGTCTCTGCCATGTCCAGCACCCGCCGGTCGAAGTCTTCGAGCGTGCGGGAGGTAAAGTCACTCAAGTTGCTCACCGAGTGCATCAGGTCGGGATAGTCATTAAATGTCGATCGGATGAAATTCAGTTGCGCGGCCAGATCCGCTTCTGCTTCGTGTTTGCGCCTTTTCTCGGCTTCGTTCTTGGGATCCAGCAGCAAGCCCCGAACGGTTTCGCTAATAAGGACGACATCGTACTTGATGCTGTTCTTGGGTTCGGACAACTGGTCGCCCCGGCGGATCCTGGCCGAGCCGGCGGCGGCGGCCCAAAGCGCCAAGCCGACGCCTGCCAGCACCAGCACGATCAGCAGCCAAAAGGCGGTGTTGAGGCGTTGCCAAATAGTTACGGTCTTCATGGGTGGTTTGAGTCCGGAGCTGACCGGCACGGAGCGTGGCCCGGCGCCGCCAGCAAGGGGCGGAACGAACGGCAGCGCGGACCAAGTGCGGAGTTCTTGCCCGACTGGACCACCTGCCCGGGCGGAACCGTCGAAATTGGCGTGGCAGCCGTGTGCATGGTTCGCTCGCTTTTCTGTGAGCTCGATACTTAGCCTGTTGGCGGCTGGAAAACAAGAATGAAGTGCAGCCGCGGCCTATCGCGTGGTTTCCCAGCAGCTTCGTCAATAGTCCCGCACCCCGCTGAGAGTCCGGACCGGTTTCGACAACCCGCTTGCGCTTCCACCCAAACGCTTGTAGATACAGAAGGTGAAGTTTTTGTCTTGTAGCCAAAGGCTCCCATCCTTCATGCGATGGGCCTTGCTCTTCCTTGTGGCCGCCCTGGCGGGTTGCGGCCGTGGGCAAGTTCAGGAGTATCGGGTGGCGAAGGAGCTAACGCCAGCGCAGCCCTCCGCCATGCCGCCTGGACATCCCGATACCTCGGGCACCGCCCCATCCGCGCTCCAGTATAAACGGCCGGCGGAGTGGCAGGACGCTCCGCTGGGTGAAATGCGCGCAGCTTCGTTCCGCGTTGCCGGCAAGGACGGAAAGCAGGCGGATGTGAGTGCCATCCCGCTTCCCGGCTTGGCTGGAAGCGACCTCGACAACGTCAACCGCTGGCGCGGCCAGGTCGGCCTGCCGGGTGTGTCGGAGGCCGAGTTGGCCACTCTTGCGCAAACGGTGGAGATCGCTGGTCAGCCGGCGAAGCTTTATGAACAGGCGGGCGCAAATGCAGGCTCCGGCGAAAAGAACCGTATCCTCGCGGCCATTACGCGCCGGGACGGCGCGGCCTGGTTTTTCAAGATGACTGGCGACGATGGTCTGGTCGCCGAGCAGAAGCCGGCGTTTGTCGAGTTTCTCAAGTCAGTGAGCTTTTCCGCGCCTGGCGCGCAAGCTCAACTGCCGCCTTCCCATCCTCCAATTGACGGCGGGAGCATGATGGCGCCAGCCGCCGCCGCGGCTGCCTCCGGCCAGGCCAAACCGAATTGGGACGTGCCGTCCGGCTGGAAGGAAATCCCGGGCGGGCAATTCCTGGTGGCCAAGTTTGCCCTCACCGGCGCCGCTAACGCACAGGCGAGCGTCAACGTCAGCATGTCCCCCGGAGACGGCGGCGGCCTATCGGCCAACGTAAGCCGCTGGCGCGGCCAGCTTGGTCTTGGGCCCGAAGCCGAAGCTGACCTGGCCAAAGATCTCCAGTCGCTCGAACTGCCGGGCGGCAAGGCGACGCTGGCGGATATCACCGGCCAGGATGCCAGGACGGGGCAGAAGGCGCGCCTTGTGGCGGTGGTGGTCCCACGCTCAGGCGAAACCTGGTTTTACAAGTTGATGGGCGACGCTCAAATCGTTGAACGGGAGAAGGATGCGTTCATGAAGTTCGTGCAGACGGTCAAGTATTAGCACGGAACGCCGGATGCTCATTTCTCTGGACCATTTTCTGGATCGCTTGATCCGCTTCTTCACGTCGCTGCGACTGACGGTCGTCTGCCTTGCCTTAGCCCTGCTGCTGGTCTTCTTTGGGACACTGGCGCAGGTAGATTTGGGCCTCTACAAGGCCCAAAACGAATTCTTTCGCAGCTTCTTGATTTACTGGGGTCCGAAAGGCGCCTCGTGGAAAGTTCCTGTTTTCCCGGGCGGCTACCTCATTGGCGGAGTGCTGCTCATCAACCTCGTCGCGTCGCAGTTCCAGCGCTTTGTCTTCACCGCCAGCAAGATCGGCCTCTGGATGGTGCATGTCGGCTTGATCTTGCTCCTGCTCGGCCAGCTCCTGACCGACCTCCTCTCGCGCGAAAGCACCCTGCACCTCCGCGAAGGCGAGGCGAGGAACTATTCCGAGACCGAGCGCGAGGCCGAGTTGGCGGTGAGCGATGTCACGGATCCCGCCACCGACAAAGTCGTTGTCATCCCCCAGGGCGCGCTGGCCGGCGAGAAGAGCATTCGCCCGGGCGACTTGCCCTTCACCGTTCAGGTGAAGCAATACTTCGGCAATTCCGTGGTGGAGGATCGGGCCGCCGAGGCCGCCCAGCCTCCCGCCGCCACCCAAGGCATCGGACCCCGTGCCACGGTCAAAGAGTTGCCGCGCGTGACCGAGATGGACCGGCGCGACGTGCCCAGCGCCGTGGTGGAGGTCGTCACGCCCCAGGGCTCCCTCGGCACCTGGTTGGTTTCCGAGTTTGTTGAGCAGCCGCAGAAATTCACCCTCAATAACCGGACGTATGAACTCGCGATGCGACCGCGCCGGCATTACAAGCCTTACAGCATCCAGCTTCTCAAGTTTCAGCATGATGTTTATCCGGGGACCGACATCCCCAAGAACTTCTCCAGCCGCGTCTTGTTGCAGCGCCCCGGCACGGGTGAGAAGCGCGAAGTGCTTATCTACATGAACAGCCCCCTGCGCTACGCAGGCGAAACCTACTACCAGTCGGGCTTCGATCCCGATAACCACGGCACGATCCTGCAAGTAGTCCACAACCCCAGTTGGCTTACCCCCTACTTCTCCTGTGTGCTGGTGGGCGCGGGTTTAGTCGCCCAGTTCGCGACTCACCTGCTGGGCTTTGCGCGCAAACGGAGGACCGCATGAACTGGCTCCTCCCTCATCACGCCTCTTGCCTCACGTTTCACGTTTCACGTTTCACGTTTCACGTTTCACCTCCCACCCCTCACCCGTGGAGGCCGGCATGAAGCTGCTGCCAAGGCTCATCCCCTGGTTCTTCGTCGCCCTTTTCGGAACCGAGATCATTGCTGTAATGCTGCCCAAGAAAGATGGGGAGTATCACGTCCGCGAATTCGGCCGGCTGCCGGTGCTGCTCAACGGCCGCATCCAGCCCTTCGACTCAGTCGCGCGCAATTCTCTGCTCCAAATCCGCAGCACCGGCGACCTGCCGCTCGAAGTAGTGCCGTCGTGGCAATTCTGGCACCACCCCAAGAAGCTTAAGTCCTCCGAGTGGCTGCTCGAAGTAATGACGCGGCCGGAGACCGCCGACACGCGTCCCATCTTCCTCATCCACCATGCCGAATTGCTCGGTGAACTGAAGCTCCAGGACAAAGGTGTCGAGAAATCGGGCCTGCGCTATTTCACTTACCGCGAGCTGGAGCCGCTCCTCTCCGAGATCGACAACCAGGCCCGGAAGGCCGGTGAAGTGAAGGCGGAGGATCAAACCGCTTTTCAGAAGCAAGTGGGCAAACTGGCCAACGCCCTAACGCTTTACCAGCGCCTCAAGGTATCGCTCCAGCCCGAAGGCACGGACGACTTCGCGCAGCAATTGGCTGACTTCCAGAAGAACCTCGGCCCCGCCCAGGTTGCTGCGCAGGCCAGCGAGAGCGGCAAGGACTTCGACAAAGAAGCCCTCCAGAAGATTGCCGGGCCACTGCAAACCTTCCAGTTAATGGCCCGGTTCGGCTACCCGCTCATTATCCCGCCCCTGACTTCGGCTGAGGCCCGCAACAACTGGCAGACCATGGGCGCGAGCCTGCTTGAATCCGGCCGCAGCGCCCAACTCCATCCCGCCGTGAGCAACTTCGCCGCGATGGCCACCGCCTATCACCAGCATAAACCGGAGGCCTTTAACCGCGCGGTGGCCGCTTACCGGCAGTGGCTCGCGCCGGCGTTCGACCGGGCGCTGAAGAAGGGCCAGGCCGAGTTTTACTTTAACAGCGTGAAACCCTTCCTCCACGCCATGATCATCTACCTGTGCGCGTTCGTTCTCGCGTGGGTGGCGCTTTTGACATTCACGCTTGCTCCCAACCTGTCCGAGTCGCTGCGCCGCTCGGCGTTTTACCTGGTTATTCTGGCGGGGCTGGTCCACACCTTCGGCCTGGTCTTCCGCATGGTGCTGGAAGGCCGCCCGCCCGTAACCAACCTCTATTCCTCGGCTATTTTTATCGGCTGGGGAACCATGGTGCTGGGGCTGATATTGGAGCGGATCTACCGAATTGGCATTGGCAGCATCGTCGGCTCGCTCGCAGGGTTCGTGACCCTAATGATTGCCCATAACCTCGCGCTGGGCGGCGATACGATGGAGATGTTACGTGCCGTGCTGGACACCAATTTCTGGCTCGCCACGCACGTCGTCGTGATCACGCTGGGTTATGCCTCGACTTTCGCGGCGGGCTTGCTCGCAATTCTCTATATCTTTCTCGGCGTGTTCACGCCGCTGCTCACTCAGAAGCTCGGCGCCCGGGCCCGGACGCCCTCCTCCGCGGCACTCCCGGCAGCCCCCGCCTCCAAGCGCGTTCGCTCAGCATCAGCGCAGTCGGCGACACTCCCTCTCGCTAAGGGAGAGGGCAGGGGTGAGGGGGAACGGGCTGCCCGCTTACGCGCAACCAGCGGAGATCCAAAATCAGAGCCCACCGTCGGCAACGCCCTGGCCACCATGGTCTATGGCATCATTTGCTTCGCCACCCTGTTCAGCTTCGTTGGCACCGTTCTGGGAGGCATTTGGGCCGACCAATCCTGGGGCCGGTTCTGGGGCTGGGATCCCAAGGAGAACGGCGCTCTCCTCATCGTGATCTGGAATGCCTTGATCCTCCACGTTCGCTGGGGCGACTTGCTCGGGGACCGTGGCATCATGAACCTCGCTGTTTTCGGTAATATCGTGACGAGCTTCTCCTGGTTCGGCGTGAACATGCTTGGCATTGGCCTCCACTCCTACGGTTTCATGGACGCCGCGTTCCAATGGCTGATGATCTTCATCGGCAGCCAGTGCTTCATCATTGCCCTTGGTCTCCTGCCGCTCAACTTATGGCGCAGCTTCCGCACCGACGAGAAGGCCGCGCCTGGAAGCTTGCCCGCCTCCACCGGCGCGGCGTAGGCCAAAGCCTACCAGGGACGGCGCAGGCGGTAGTGCCAATGGCCCGAAGCAGGGAACGTGACGCTCATGGCAGCGTGATGAGAATCGCAGGGAGCAGAATCCGATTGAGAACGCGCATAATGGGTCTCCGACGTACGTTCCAACTTATGCTGGCTCACGCGCGGCGCCAATCGAGATTTCGCTTAGATCAGTATCAGAGAGAATCGGAACATCCAACATCCAACAACCAACATCGAACATTCAATGGCCACGCCTTGGGAGGGCATTGGATGTTGAGTGTTCGATGTTGGTTGTTGGATGTTTCTTTGGCGACGGAATGCGCTGAGGGTCGGACCAACTGTTTCGGCCTTCGAGTTTCGGTTTTCGGGTTTCGGATTTCCCGCTACCCGCCCGGGGCCCGGCTCATGTTGTTCAGTAAGGGCCCGGACCGAGGTCCGCGGGGCGATAGAATACGCTCCATCCACTCTGAACAGACCCGACGTCGATGGTCATTTTGAGCTTGGTCACATCGAACTTCCGCCAAAGCACGCTGCCATCTTCGTAAAGGAAGTTGCCCCCGATGGGCACGCCTCGGCTGTTCCGGTGGTTCGCGTAGGGGAAGGTGGAGCTGGACCCTCCGGTGGAACCGAACCAGGTAATGGCGGGTGCTGTGCCGTTGCCCTGTATCTTGTCGATCATGACCGGCGCCTTGCGATACGAACCGCCGAGTTTCTTGCGGTAAACCCATTCACCCAGCCCTTGGTCATTGTAGTTCGGCCAGGGTTGACCAGGATCGTTATCCCGCCCGGGCAGGAACTGGTAACCAATCAGGTTCACCCGGTCTGCCAGCGACTCAACGGCGCGGTGCCATTCATCGGTTGGGCAGTAAAGGACATCCTGTTTGGTCCGCTCTTTGGAGATGTCGGTGCCCGGGCGGTTGGGATACAAATACTGGGGAAAGAAGTTGGTATTCAGACTGAGCCCAATCCAGGCAAAGCCGTTGGCCCCGTCACTGGTGGCGTTCCGCGGGAAGGCTTCCTTGTTGTCGCCGGCATAACTGGTGAGAGCAACTCCCCATTGCTTGAGGTTGCTGGTGCACAGAATCTTCACGGCCTTCTCCTTGGCCTTGGCGAGCGCCGGCAAGAGCAGCGCGGCCAGAATGGCGATGATGGCGATTACTACCAGCAACTCAATCAAAGTAAAGGCACGCAGCCGACCCCTTGCATTAATGGCTGAGCACCTCTGCGGCGCCGATTCCGGGCAGAGTTGTTTTGTCATACTGGAGAATGAATATAACCGCAGGTCACGCTCGATCACAATGGACGTTCTGGCCTTTCTGGTGGAGGTTTTGGCCGAGCGCATCTCGTGCGCCAGTCCGGACTTTGTGAGCCGTCGCAGCCGCCAGCAGGGAGCCGGAGACGACAGCGCCGGAGAGGCCAAGGAAGACCCGGCATGCGTGAAGCGTCGTCATCGCCATAGCTTTCATTTTCCGGCAGCTTACATCTTAAGTATCCGCGGGAAGACCCTTGTGGTCAAGTCGGAATTCTCAGCAGCATGAGCCGCGCTTCTGGCTTTACTGGCCTCGTTCGCTCCACTACGGTCGTGGAGAAATGAACTCGAACTGGAGTATCCATCTGTTCATCGGGCTGTGGCTGTTCGCCTTGGCGGGTGAGACGCGCGCGGCGGATGGGGTCGTCTATCAGGGCAAAGCGGGGCCGGGCAAAGGCAAGCAGATCGTCTTCCTTGCCGGCGACGAGGAGTATCGCTCGGAGGAGGGGCTGCCGATGCTGGCGAAGATCCTCGCGGCGCGACACGGGTTCAAGTGCACGGTGCTGTTCCCCATCAACCCGGCGGACGGCACCATCGATCCGCTCACGCTCACCAACCTGCTGGGCATGGCCGCGCTGGACTCGGCCGACCTGTGCGTGATGGGGCTGCGCTTTCGCGAGCTGCCCGATGAGCAAATGAAGCACTTCGCGGATTACCTCAACGCCGGCAAACCAATCATCGCCTTGCGCACCAGCACGCATGCGTTCAAGTACGACCAGAACAAGACCAGCCCTTACGCGAAGTACGACTGGCACAGCACAGATTGGCCCGGCGGTTTTGGCCAGCAGGTGCTCGGCGAGACGTGGGTGGATCACCACGGACACCACGGTTTCGAGAGCACGCGCGGGGTGATAAACCAGGCGGCCACGCAGAACCCAATCCTGCGAGGCGTGACGGATGTCTGGGTGCCGACCGATGTCTAT
>OCZT010002879.1_pt1 | contig 17706 bp, 25 predicted proteins | sample 1539031 | NCBI WGS metagenome assembly OCZT01 (sample SAMEA3539308, study PRJEB22396) | soil metagenome | biome: tundra; feature: field; material: soil | place: USA | collected 2010-05 | depth 0.15 m | reverse complement strand
CCTCATGGAGAGGAGTGGAGCAGTGTTTTTGCTTGACATCCTCTCTCATAGGATGGGCGTAATGGCGAGTAGAGTCGAGAACAGGCGCAGTGGCTTTAGCCTCCCGGTGGCTGTTGGGGTGCTTTCGCACGACCCGCCTCAATCCGGTTTGGCGTAACTCTGTTTCCTGTTCCCGCTCATCGAACCGGACAGGCAGATTTCCCGCATCCGGCTCTCGGAAAAGACACACGATGTTCCGTGTGACGCCGTCTGCAACTTCTGAACACAACTCGGGGTGGCTAGACTCATCGTCAATCCCCATGTCCTTCGTTGCTTCTTGCGTCCGTCTTTAACTGAGGCCCCTTCCCTCCACCGGAGTTACCCGGCTTCCTCGGTACTACGGACCTCTCCGCCACCCCACACGGCCCGGCCTGTCTCTCGCGAGTTGCCAGTTGATCCTCACCGCGATCCCCGCTGGGGTTTCCCGTGTTGCGTCTGGTCTCCTCTGCCTACATGCCATCGCCATTACCCCGGCAGGTCCGATGGAGCTTGTTCGCTCGTCCCTCTCCATCGTCATCGGCCTTCCCTGTGTAACAGTCAGGTCGGCTCCTGCAATTGTTGTTTCGGGGCCTGCTCAGCGTTCACTCATGTTATGGCCTGCACGCTCGCGGAGTCGCTAAACGACCCTTTCCATCGAAAGCTCCGACAGCTTCGTTGCCTCCGCTGCCGCTTCGATTGCTACCGGGTGGAGCGAACCAGTTCCCGGGCGGGACTTGCACCCGCTGAAGTCCAGCGCCTTTCCACGGCGCACTATTACAACAGCTATCCGACTTCAGCGCCGATTGGGAAAAGCCGCAAGCCGGAGCAGATTCATGCGCCTTGACAATGGTTCCTTCTGGGCGCACTCTTGCGGACGTGACGCGGGGAGCCTCTTCGATTCTCGGCTTCAAAACTACAACTATAAGGAGAGCTGATGAAACCGTACAAGCTGTTGTTGATTTGCATGTGCTGCGTCATGGTTGCGCCGGCGGTTTGGGGCCAAACCGCGAATGGCCCGGCCAAGCCCGGCATCCTGGGATATTTGGATCCTCACACCGGTGCATTTCGCCCTGTCCCTTCAGCGGCCGAAGAAGACTCCGAGCTTCCTGCCGCAACGACATTTACAGGGACAATAACTGTGACGCTCACAATCACCCTCAAGACCACCGGCCTCACCAACATCACCTGCTCGGAGGAGGTCTCCGTGATTGATGCTATTACCACCAGCCCCCGTTTCTACATCGAGTCGAATAGCGTAGCCGCCACCGGAACAGGGACCACACGGACATGCAAGCTGTCGATACCGTATTCCTGGAGCCTGACAACCCAAGCCACCGACAATATGACCACCACTTACTCGGTTGTCGGTGTCACAGGCACAACCCTGCCACAGCGCAGCAGTAGCCTCTCTCCGCTGGATACCAGGAAAGTCCCAGCAAACGGCACAATCACTGCCCTTACTGCCGCCGTCACCCTCTAAACATCGGGCGGGTCTGAAATAGGACCCGCCTTTTTTCTGCAGCCAGGATGTTGCCTTTCGAACGCGCCTTCCCTGGCTCTCCTTCGCGGAACAGTAGCAGATGCGTGAAATTCGTGAACGCGTCGCATTAGTTGTCGAAATCAGCGATTACACTCATCGAGAATTGGCCGGCCTATTAGAAAACTACACCTTTCTAACGTCGTGATTGTCGATGCAAAGAACCAATGTTAATGCGGGTTTGAAGGGCCAGATCTTGAAGGGGTTTTCTAACATGCACGAGAATGCAGATCCATCGAATCCCAGTATTTCGCACCACGCCGTTGCGGACTAATACCGACATCCTGTGTCATCACGAGCCCCCGGCTGATCTTACAGGCGTCAGAAAAGAAGGGTCAAACGTGTGAGGGGGTACTATGACCTGAGGGGATTTTGCTACACCCCACCCCCGGTGGGTATGCGGAAATGCGACGCGGGAATGGCGAGCGGTGGAGTGGGGAATGGGCGGGGCGGAAGTCCTAAGTCAAGCTACGCCATTCTTTTTACAGTAGAAGCATCTCTCGAACCGGATGATCTGGGGTCTGCCGTGCTTTGTGACCCGCACACAGCAGTCCAACTCCCACACATCCTTCCACGAGATGTGCCTGCCGTCAAAATGTAGTCTCTCTTCGAGCCTCGGCAACACACGCCGTTGAAGCTCGTGGTCGTTCGGAACGATGACCAACCCGGAGAGGTCGTGGCAAACGAGCTTCGTGCTCTGCTGAAGGTACCGCTTTATCTCGGTGATGAAGTCGTCGCCATTCGCCGTGACGATGATCCACTTGTGATCCGACGCTACCTCAACGATCTCTCTGTCGCTGGCCTTTTCGGTCAGACCTGCCTTTTCAAGTGTAACGATCCGACCGCGAGGAAAGAATGTGGACGCCTTCCGTGAATCGTTATCGAAGATGAATCGGTAACTGCTCATACACTGGCACTGCAAGCCTACTTGTGACGCCGGGTCAAGTGCGTTATCAAAGCCCCAGACCATGTTCCAACTCGATCAGGTTGCGGATCACCCATACAGCGGTAGAATGACATCATCGTCAGGCCAACGTAAGCCGCAACGATGAACACGGCAATATGCGCCTGATCTTCTACATCCATTCCGCGTACCACGAAGTTGTCGTTGCCCGGTTGCACCACATGATTCTTCAGCGCGACAATCGTCGGGTGTACGAAGTGTGATGTCCAGCGATAGATCACGCGATACGGGAAGGTGTGAACCATAGGTTTCCCGGTCTTTGGGTCAGCCTCGTACATATCCGGCTCCAAGGCCATATCCTTGGCAGTCTTTCCTGACCAGCTATGCGGATTACGGTAGCGTGATGCTTCCTCAATGATGCGTGGGTCCGTTGGCCGCAAGAGCTGAGGCCAGTAATCCTTCGCGATGTCGCTCCAGCCATGAATGTCCTTCGCGACAAACTTATAGTAGAGCCGCGCCCGTTCCTCGGTATCTTGGTTGGCGATGTAGCGGAGCGTGATGTAGATGTCCACCAGCGTTCGCGTCATGCCGAATGCTTCATCGCTAAAACCAGCGTCGAGGAGCGCCATCGTGGCTTCGGCGACGGTTAGGCTCTTGGAGTAGAGCGCCAGAGCCACCGTGTAACGATAGGCGTTGAGCGGCGGATAGTACCGCGCGGTGTTCACCCGCAGTTTTGCGTAGGCCACAAACTTGCGGATGTGTTCGATCTCGGGTGTCTTACATGCGCGGGCTTTGGCGCTCATGGATCATAATATCATGATGGCGAAGAGGCGGCGAAAGTGCTATCGTCTCCCGCATGGACGAAAACCGCAAGCCGCGTGATAGGTATCATGGCGGCGATCCTAGCCTCCCTGCACATGCGTACCGCCGACGACTTGTTCGGCGGGCCGCAGGGAAGTCCACGGGGTGGCAAGCTGATCGCGGCGAGCGTGCAGTGGGCGCAGGAGATAATGAAGAAGGTTGACGCTATTTGTTGATCGGTTCTAAAAGCGGGAGCGGGGAGCGCGTGATGTGAGCGATGCGTGCGCGAGCGGGCGTGCTAGTGAAGGGAAGCGGGGCGCGGGTAGCCTTTCGTGCGACCTTCCCTCCCCAGTCCGCTGCACATTTACGAGCTAAAGTGAGGCCCTGGTCGTACAGACTGATCGCGCGCAGGGTTAAGATGACCCGATGCGCAAGAATAAAATCCACCGCGAGGATGTCATGGCCTCTCAGAATACAGCCTGCCCATCCTGCGGTTACTCGATCCCTCCAGCCGAGATCCAGCGCGTCAGCACCGAGAAGATGAAGTGTCCGAAGTGCGCGAGCGTGTTCGCGGCGGGGAAGTCGTCGGCCAGAGGGTAATGACGGAGAGCGCACGTAGGGCGCGATTCCGTCATCAGGACTTTCGATATTGTCTTCTACCGGAGCCGCGTATTGATTGGCGATCACCTGTTCCGTCTGCGCGGTCGAGTTATGCTACGTAAACTCCTTCTAAACTACTGAAACCAAATACCTGCTGTGGTCAACTTCTTCGTTCGCAACGATGAGGTCGCCGGTTCGATCCCGGCCAGCTCCACCATATTTTCAAGCACTTGCAAACACTCCGCACGCCAATCTTGTCACACTCTGTCACACAAAACTGAACCGACTCGCGATTGGGGGTTGCCTCACAACACCTGTGCGGGGATTACTTCTTTTCTTTGCCAGCGCGTGGCAGGACCGACTCCGCACCGATTTTGGCTAGGCCAAGCACGATGGCCGAACCTGCGCGAAGTAGCGGCCTTTGGCTGCTGCTTCTTAACCTTGGGCTTGGGAGTGCGGAAGAGTAGCTTCATAGCTTCCTCAAATTTCTCCGCAGCTTCCGGCCCTTCTCTGTATGCTGGCTTCATTGAATTTCTTCCGTAACACCAGGAAACACGGGATATTCAGGACCAATGTGCTTGTCCCATTGTAAATCGACGGTATGCTTGTTCCCAACAACGTCTAGCGACACGATCTGGGCCTTAGTGGTTTGGAGTTTTTCTATCGTCATACTCGCAAGAAACTCATAGTACAAGAATCCACGAGTCATTTCCCCACTCTGCATCGCCGAGACAGTTTTTGTTAGCAGATAGTCAGCCGCATGAAACGTGAATGTATGTATCGGCGGCGTGGCATAGGTAAGAATCAGGTCTCCAGTAGGTGGCTTAATCCAAGGCCACACATCCTCCTGCCTACCATCAGGCCATGTAAGGTGCAACCCCCAGTTCTCTAAAACCGTTGGCACTCCCCTATTGCGAATCGAAATAAACGCAACGATTTTAATCGTCGTATCGAAGGTATGCTCTACGGGGCCGCCCGGTGCCCTGACTTGGAATTGAGTGCTAGTTTGCATCCAGTCCAAGTTCTCGCTTAAATCGATCTTGGGCCGTGCTAGTTCGTTTGCTCGCTTGTGTTCGTCTTGCCACGCCTGAAAACCAGCCAAGAAAACGCACATCGCGGCAACGGTATACAACACATATTTCCCGATGCTGTCGTGAATCTTCTCCCAGAATGTGATTGCTACAGATACAACACCGCTCATGAGAGTGATCCAGTGAGGCCAGAGTGCGCCAAGGTACTCTCGGAAAAATTCAAGCCTCGACATTCCAGCGAGGAAAAGACCCACGACCAGCAGCGCGGCGATAAGTCGCTTCCGGTTCCGGGGTTGCTCTTGAGACCATATTGGGCGATCAACCATAATGCACACTCCCGCTGCGCTTGAAATATACCCCAAGTCGTTGAATCAGCGAGGGGTAAATGACTTACGTATGTGCGTCAAGTGATTTAGTACCCGTATTTGTGCCTGATCTGCATCGTCTGCACCACGCCGAGGACGCGAATCTGCACAAGCGCAAGGCGGCTTGACTTTTGAACGCGATAGGGCATGATGAAATCTGCATCGCAACAACGGGGCGGTCAGGCGTCGGAGTACCTGCCGACAAACCGCAGTCATCACGATAGGAAAGCCCGCCCCTGCAAACCTTTCCCGGAGTCGTGTGAGCTTGAGAGCAATTCCACTCATGCACACTCTGCCTCCTGTTCTCGAAGATTGCAGCCGGGAGTGGAGTTGCCTGCGGGCCGCCCTGGTCAGCGGTTCCGGTGGTCAACCGTGAAGAGGAAGCACCGGGACGACGACGCGGACCAGGCGGTCCGCAAGAATTTATAGAGTTGGTTCCAGAGGGTTGAATCATAGCCGAGAGCGGCGGCGGATTCCTGGTGTCCTCTGGAACCCGGATTAGTTTCGCCAGGAATCGTAGAACCGCTCCGCTATCTTCGAACGTATAGCGCTCCAAGAAGACCGTTCGCTCGCGCGAAGTGGGGTCACGCTCGCTTCGCGCGGATTTTTATTCAGGACTATGGCGTTGGTGGTAACATCACCGCGACCGTCAGCACGGCAACTGCCGATCTCGGCAAAGATGGCTCGAATACCAATCACACGACGCTGGCTGTGCAGACGCATCAGCAGCTACATTTGAACGTTCTGAACGTCGGGACGACCCCGCCCGTCGCAAAGAACTGACGGCATCCCCCGGCTTTCTGCCCACCATCCTTATTCAGCCGGGGCAAGGGGCGCGCGCCTTTCTCTCATTTCCCGCGCGCCCTTTCTGTATTTGCAACTCCGTCGTTGACGAGTGCGTGCCCATCCAATGAAGACATGGAGACTCTACAGAATCCACCACGGATGACTGCCCAACGATGCGGGCAGATCTTTCATTCTGTTGATGTCGATATTTAGAAGAACGGGGGCAACGAGAGACGTGAGGACGAGGCTACCAGCCAGAAACGTCAAAACCCGTTTCCACACGACCCCGCCGTAGGATGTTTTGTCAGACACCGCCTTGAGCGAGATGTCAATGCCTATGAACAGCGCTGCTACACCCTAAAGAGCCGAGGAAAAGGTCGGTGCCTTCTTGAAACCACAGGGAGGGATGAGGTCTGCGTGCTCTTCATTGGACGGGAATAGGTACTTGTTGAAATAGCCCATACTAGATGCTGTCATCGTGCGCCCAAGCCTCTTTTCGGACTTCCGGCCCTTCTCTGTATTCTGGTTTCACAAATCTATCTATTTCACGCCGGGCAATGGCACACCCATATCTGGACCAGCGTTCATCGCTACGGAGAATGGCACGCGCTCAGTAGAGACGGTGCCAGTTACATCCTCGATCTTGAGTTCTACAACCGTTGCAGCATCGCGTACCTTGTCTGGGCTTACACTTAACTCCACTGGAACAAAACCGAACGTTGCTCCACCAGTAGGAATCGGCTCCACGGATGCCTTCGTCGGAAGTAAATCTTGGATGTAAAAAGTCTTCGATGTTTTGCCGTCGGCATTGAATAGCGTCATCGTAGGGGTTGGATATAACAAAGCGCCTTCGTATTTCTCGCCATGCACTTCTGCGGATAGCCATATACGACTTATGATGCTTGGAGCGCCACCGTTCTTAATGCGTACCACTGCCACAAGAACCGTCCCGCCAACTTCTACCTTTGCTGGACCTAGATAAATCCCCAACATCTCTGATCTCAGGCTTGGCTTTAGCTGCGTTCCGCTTGTGGGTGCAGAAGTGATGGTTTGATGATCCTTGTAGATTGTTTCTCCAGATTTCCAGCCGAACACGCAAATAACAATTGCTAGCGGGATGGCCAGACCAACAGCGGCACTTATGAGGGATTCCTTTATCTGCTCCATTGAGTCCCCTTGCGGTCTAAGTTTACGGAGCAGTAATAGCGTGAGAAAGAAAGCGCCAATTGGTGCGAAAATGGAATACAAGATGAAAGACAATGTGGTCTGGCTAAGAGCAGCCATCGAAACATTCCAGACCCTAAACAATAGCCTCCGAAAATGTAAGCGAGCCGGATCGCGTAGGAAAATAGCCAAGCCAGTCGCCAGAACAATTGCTGTTCCGAGCGTAGTGAAGAACCAAACGAGCATTCCGTGCAGTATCCTAAGCATTCGATCAAGCATGACACACACCTCTGCTGCGCTCGGAATATTCCCCAAGCTTTTGAGGCAGCAAGAGTACCGCTATTCGGCGGATGCGTCCACATTAGAAGGGTGCTTCCATCTGCTCGGCTTCTCCGGTCGGTTTGGGCATGTACGGTGGATTCTCGACCGACTCCCCATCATTCATCTTCCGCGTGTTCCAGCGGAATTGAAATTCGTTGAGGTAATTCGGCAGGTGCTTGCGGCTGACGCTGTGAAACGTTCCCATCACTCCGCGTCGAATCAGAGAGAACACACCCTCAACGGTGTTGGAGTGAACGTCAGTTCCGGGCCGCACATACTCTCCCGCGCCATGGGTCACAGTTTCGTGACCGCCCTTGAATGCCTTTCCTACACGGTGATACACACCTAGTTCATCGGTGATGATGCGACAGGAAAGATCGGCATTCTCTGCAACAAACTGCCCGATGTTTTCAGCCGTCACGCGCTCCATCATCTGAAAGCGCACGTCCCCGCCGCGCTGCACAATCCCCACTACTGGCGTTTTCCAAGTTCCGCGTCCGCCTTGGTACTTTGAACTGTTAGGTCTGTTAGGTCTGTTGCTGGCAGGGATCGGCGTAGCTTTAATTCTTGGAGTGAAACCGCAGCCTGTTATGCGAGCGTGACGGTGTAGCAAGCGCAAGGCGGCCTAGCCGTGGCAGAGCGCTGGTCTAAATTGAAGTGTTTGCGGTAAAATTTGGCCTCAAGAGGGATGTGTGGTGAAACCAGCCGTAATTGCGTCTGTTCTACTACTTGCAATTGGTTCATGCTTGATGCTTTCGTGCTCTGGTTCGGCAAGTATGAGTACGCCGGTGTCCACTCCTCCACCGGTTACGGCCGCAAAAGTAAACTGTCCGGCAACAGGGTTGCAGGCTACATCCTGCTATTCGTTGGACATCACCTGCCCAAACATTCCTGACTACACGGCATACGTGAAGATCATCGCTCCTGCGAACCCCGTGGGCGCGGTGATCTTCACTACGGGCGGCGATGGGACTCTTCTTTACGAGACCTTCGCAAAGTATGGCAGTGCGACCGTGAATAATGTCGTAGCGGCCAACTACGAGGCGGTGGAATTGACATGGGGGGCGCCATTCTCAAATGGCCCAGGTTGGGAGCACGACGTCAATGGTCAGGGAGTGAGAGCGGCCGCGTGTCGCTTCGCTATGGTTGTGCAGTGGGTCTCCCAGCAAATTGCCGGCGTCCCACTATGCGCCACCGGCAACTCCGCGGGCGGACAAAACATCAGCGAAGGGCTGGCTCACTACAATCTGGGGAACTTTTTGACGTTTGCGGAAATCACCAGCGGCCCGCCTTTTAATCGCGTGGACCACGCTTGCATCGATGATGTGCCGCCGGCGGTTGAATACTGTTCAGGAGCGGACGTCGGAATGGGCGTGGGTAAGACGAACGCGGTCAACTTCATCGATCCGGCTTATCCCGGCCCGTGGTGCTCCAGCAGCATGCCACCAACCCAGAGCACGCAGCACCAGCAACAGTTCCAGAACGATTCGGTCACTTCGCCGGATGCAGTTCTAAACTATCCAAAAACAACGCTACGTTTTCTCTATGGCGGGCAGGACTTGTCATCCGCAATTAACCAGGGGGAGAACTACCGATCCCAGATTTCCTCAACAACTTCCGTCGGATGCGTGGCAGACGCGCCCCACCAAATGCCCGACGTCCAGGACGCGGCCGAGATGATAGCCTCGGACCTAATTGCCAACTGCCATAAGTAACGCGCGTGCTTGCGCGGGTGCATAGCTCGAATCCTCTTCCCCCGAACTTTGGGCTTGTATTAGTTAATCCGGACTAAATACAGTGTCGGACAAGTCTGGAGAACCCCAGCGAAGGGTTACTGCTGGTTTGCGGATACCTCTCAGAAGGAGCACTGGCTAGGTTGGCTATCCGAGTATAGTGGACCCGGGTATTACTGCAGAAAGAACTCAAACCAATCGGTTGAGTTTATTTACAACCACATTGTCTGCCCACCAATGGTGTTGTGGCTTGTGAAGCATCAGGTGTTCCGACAGCGAGAGTTTCTAAGGCCATGGGTGCTGCCCTTTCTGCACGCCCTCAGCTTCAGGCCCCAAAGTGCCGCGATAAGAAAGATCATTCCTTGGGAATTGATCCAGGTTCACCTCGAAGGGATGGAACTGACTGACGCCGCCAAATTTCTCCCAAAACCCCTCCAAAACGCTAAAACACTCCAAAATTGCAAGCAAAGCCATTGTTTTCATGCGCTTACATAAATATCAGCCAAAATTGCCCCCTACCCTAACCCTCCACCTGACCCTCAAACATGCGGGAAAACGCCGGGAAACGCAGGGAACCGGCATTCTACAAACCCTGTCTAAGCCCCATTTTGGCTAATGCTTGCATTGTGAATGACTTACGAGCCGTCCGCTGTTCCATTTCCCCACGATTTCCCTAGGGTACGGTGTGGTCCGTCGCGTCATCCAGCTTTGCCGAGGAGGCTGGAAACGAAAGGCAACAATCGATCTGGCTTGCTGGGGCAGTCAGCGCTTTTGTTTTGCTGAGCGCATCTGCCTTCCCTTTTGAACCCACCATCTTCGTTTGAATTCCCGTTGTGCCGGTTGTCTGCACAGCTCGGAGCAGTACTTCTGGCTGCGGCGAAGTGCGATGAAATAAGGTGCTAAGCAATCTGGATTACCGCAGTAGCGCGTGAGTTCTGCCCATCTCATCAGTTCGAGCAAGAACTGTTCAGTTCGCGTAGGTGTTTCCCAACTGAGCAAAAAGTCGGTTCCATTCGATGTGGGAAGTTTAATCGTATCTGGATCGCCTTGCAGAAAAAAATCCTGCGAGATTCTAAAGAGCCCCCACTCCTTTGTTCTCACATCGGGAGCTCGCCAAATCGCACGCAACGTGTCGCGTAACGGTATGAGCCAAGATTTGCGTGTCCACTCATCATGTTCGGGAGTGCCTGGCCGGTAGACTCTCGGTGGTGTTGAATAGGTCGCGCCCACTGTCCGCTTTACCGCTTGCAGGACGTCCGGGAATCTAGATCGAAGCCATATAAGCCCATCTTTTTCATCGCGCATATTGGCCACCCTCACCAGAAAGTCCTTAGCTTTCTGGGAATGGGAAGAGGATGACCCTGCTAGATCGCGACGTGTTGCTTTCTCGCTCGAGTTCACGTTGGCGTACCTTCTTTTCTAAAGTTTGTGCTAGATTTCAACAGAATAATACTTTCAGCTTGCTTTTCACAATTCTAGGGTATAGCGCCCAAGTCATCAAGCGTAATCGTATTCAGTAGTAACAACCGCGGCCCGCCCGAACGCATTCGGAGGAAACAAATGAACACTTCTCATCACGACACATCGGGAGTTTTTTCACATCTCGACAATTCTGCGGCTTTCTTAGATGTGGTTGCGATCAATGTCTGGGGACGTCGGCGAAGGACGGCGCTCGATCATGTCTCGACGAAAAAAACTCGCCACATTGGTGGGCATGGCAGAGCCTATGCGTGCTGCATTCCGGGGTGCAATAAACGGACGGGAAATTCTATGCAGTTCAAGTATGGTGTACTGCTCCCTTACAAAAACATCAGTCCCTTCGTTGTGATCGTATGGGCAGGTGGTCTCCCTGTAACCTGGGCGGATGTGACTCCTGTCATCGATGCCTTCTTGCAACGGGGCTGGCGAGCGCGAATAGCGTGGGTCGAGCTCACGTTCGACACCAAAGGCATCCCTCTCGACCTTTTCAGCTGGGAGCTTTGCACGACAGCGAGAGCAGTGCGCGAGTTTGAAGGCGAGCATGGACCGACATTGTGCATTGGCAGCCCAAAGTCTTCTTGGAGACTGAAAATCTACCGAAAGGGCCCTCTCGTGCGAGCTGAGTTTACGCTGCGAAGCGGATTCCTTCGCCAGCACGGAATCGTGAAGCCCCAAGAATTGTCGTTGTTAAGGAAAGTGAATCTGTGGGACCAAGTGTCCTTCCGCGAAGTTGATCAAACTCATGGATATTCCCTGCCCCCGAGAATCCGTGATACGTGGACTTGGCTCGGCCACGGCTTGCCGCCGGCAGACCTGCCGCCTTCGGTTTTGCTGAAAACACTACGCTCGGTCCGCGTCGACCCCAAGCCATTCATAGTCAGGTCAGCGCGGGAAACATTGCTGCGCCAGATGCAACGCAATTTGATTTGGTAAGGCTCTGCAAATACGAAACAGTTTCGCCAGTTTTTACAGTTTTTCGGAGGTGCACTCAAATGGCAAAAGCCAAGAAGCACACGAAACCCAAACTCCGCAAAATCGACAGGGACAAGGCCAGCCGCCTGCTAACCGATCCTCGATTTCTTTATAAAGCTTGCAAGAAAGTTGGCAAACTGGGAATTGTTGGTGAAAGGCGAAACATCCTCATCCTGCTGCTAGCGGCAATCGCTCGCGTATTTCCTAAACCGCCGTCGGTTCTCATCAAAGGACCAACATCGAGCGGCAAGTCAACTGTAGCGAAGACCACTCTCCAACTTTTCCCGCCAGAGAGCATTCTGGAACGCGCAGGCTTAAGCAGGAAGGCTTTGGCACACGGAAAAGGTTCTCTCGCACACAAAATACTGTTTATCCACGAATACCGCTGCGGCAGAGACGCTCAACAGTTACTGAGATTGCTGCAGTCGGAAGGGAGGATCACACATGAGTTCACGGCGTAGCGGCAAGCGAGGTACAAGAGTCGCGCAACGTACCGGCGTACCCGTTGTAATAACGACCACAACGGACGAAGAGGTATTCGCGGACGATGAGACACGCTTTGTTTCTTGCTGGATCGACACTTCCCGGGAGCAGAGTTTGGCAATTCTGCAAGCTCGCGCAAAAGGCCCCAAGGTTGTCGATCGGAGAGACCTCCCCGTCTGGCAGGCGGCAATGTCTGCGCTGAAGTACAAGAAAGGCGATTTTGAACACCCGCCCAAGTGGCTTCAGTACGTGGCCAAACACCTTCCGCTAGACGACGTCAGAGTCAGGAGAGATTGGGACCGGTTTCTTACGTTCTGCAGCGCAATAGCATTGTGCCGCAGTTTCAGGAGCGAACATGGCCACTGACATAACGTTCGAAGATTACTGTGTTGCTTACCGCATATTGGAACCAGTCTTTGCTTCGACGCTTTGCGGCTTGCCCACCCAGGCAGTCATGCTGGCAGAGGCTGTCAGAAAACTCACCCACCGACTGAACCGACCCGTCACAACACGCGAAGTTGCCAAAGAACTCAGCTGGAAAGAATCTCTCGTCCACAAGCACAAGAAAGTTGCAGTGAAGCGAAAGCTGATTGAGTACGAGCCGGGGACTCGGGAGAAAAATGTGAAACGTTTCGTTGCTTGTAATGAAGCGGTGGGGTTTCTTCCTCACCCCAGACTGGTGCTGAAAAGAAATCCAGAGATCGGTCGAAAGGTGAAGTATGTCGATCCATTCACGGGCAAGCGGAAAAAGGTGCAACGCTAGCGGATTGGAGAGAGGCAACGACGATGGAACCAAAAAACAGCGGAGCTAATTGACAGCCAAAACTAGGGGAATCCGTTCTATGCAGAAATTGCTTACTGTTTCAGAACTGGCAGAGCGTTTGGGCATATCCCCAGGCACTGCATATCACTGGCTCAGCCAAGGCCGCCTTCGGTGTGTGCGTTTCAGCTCTCGCTGTGTTCGGTTCCGCGAGAGTGACGTAGAGAAGATGCTGGAACAGCTCGCGCAAGCAAACGTACGGGGCCTCTCGACGCATAAACAAACATAAGCGCTGTCGTGTCTCGCGACAATCTGCACGCTAATGGCTGAACTCGGGGCGGAGAGGGCCTTCGGTTAGTTGTATTGCGCTGATTTTGATCACAAGCTCAAGGGACGGCCCGTTTTCCCTTGTTTTCGGCTAAGGGTTGCGATGTTTCGCAAAAGGGGTCTTAAATACCACCTCCAAAAGGGAGGTGGGTATGCAGGCCAAGCGGGTAGCCCTGTACACACGCGTGAGCACAAGTGATCAGCACCCTGAAATGCAAGAACAGGAACTGATGGAATACATAAAACATCGCAACTGGACGCTCTACAAAATCTACAGTGATAAAGGGGTATCAGGAGCAACAGAAAGGCGTCCTGCACTCGACGCACTATTGGACGACTGCCGGCGCCGCAAGATCGACGTCGTTGTCGTTTGGAAATTCGACCGCTTCGCACGATCTCTAAAACAGTTGCTTAACGCTCTGGAATTGTTCAGAAAGCTGGGAATCGGTTTTGTCTCCTGCACCGAGGCAATTGATACATCACTCCCGCACGGGGAAATGCTGTTCCAGATCATCGGGGCAATTGCCCAGTGGGAACGATCTTTGATTGTGGAGCGAGTAAAAGCAGGGCTGCAGCACGCCCGAAGCCAAGGAAAACGATTGGGACGACCCCCGTTGCGCGTGTTGACGCCCAAGGACGTGGCAGAGCTGCGGCGGGAGCGAGGTCGAACCAAAGCCACGTTCAGAGAACTCGCCACGAAATACGGGATTTCGGTTTTTACTGCGTACAAGCTATGTGCAAAACGGAGCTAGGTGTGGCCTATGGGAATCTACCTGCGAGGGAAAACTTGGTGGATTAGTTACTTTATTGGAGGTCGTCAGCGATTCGAGAGTTCGCGCTCGGCCAAGAAACGAGATGCTCGACAACTGCTAGACATCCGCAAAGGCGCAGCCAGGGAAGGAAGACTGAGGCTGACAAAATCGAACGCTCCGCGCTTTGACGAATATTCACGAAGTTTCCTGTTAACCGTTCAACATCCGAACACTCAGAAACGCTACCGATCATCAGTCCGCAATCTCACCGCTTGCTTCGGGAATGTGAAACTTTCGGACATCACGGCAGGCACAATCGAAGATTTCAAGGAAAAGCGTTTATCAGCGGGTGTCCGCACCGCGACCATAAACCGTGACCTTGCGGTGCTCCATCGGATGATGAAGCTGGCTGAACGCAAGCTGCTCATTAACGAGAGTCCGTTTCGAGATGTGGACTTTCTCGAGGAACACAAGCAACGTCGTCGCCCGCACATTCTCACATTTGAAGAAGAGGATCGGGTGCTCGCCGCCGCAGTGCCTCACATTCGCGCCTTGGCTGTTCTAATTCTTGAGACGGGCCTGCGGTCACGACGAGAAGCATTGTCGTTACGTTGGAGCGAGGTGGACCTCGTAAACAATCTAATTCGCGTAACTGAATCCAAGACTCCAGCCGGAGAGCGCACCATTCCCATATCGGACAGGTGCAAGACGGAGCTGTTGCGCTGGCGCAGCCTAATCGGCCCGGAATTCTCTGCTTACGTATTCCCCAACATGCATGCCCCATCGAAGCCGCTGAAGGATCTGCGTAGAAGCTGGGCAAAAGCTCTGAGGGATGCCGGCCTGCAATATTTCTGGTTGTATGACCTGCGTCACACGCTGTGCTCACGATTGACCCAAGCAGGGGTGTCACCGGTCTTCGTGGCACAGATCATCGGGCACTCTAGCACGAGCATTTTGAGCACCTACGCGCGCGCCATCGACGAATATCGAAGAGACGCAATTCACAAGCTGGAAACCCTCCGAGGCGCTCACGTGTCTCGCGAGGAACAACCTCCCAAGCTGCCTAACAGCTCTGTTCAGTAGCAAACCATTACAATTTCATGACAATCGTACGCGTTGGGGGATTGTGGGAACCCTCTTTTCACTCATTGCAAGTGCTCACAACCCATTGCAAACAAAAGGACTGGCGGAGAGGGAGGGATTCGAACCCTCGGTACAGGTGTTAGCCCGTACAACGGTTTAGCAAACCGCCGCATTCGGCCACTCTGCCACCTCTCCGGCGTGCGGATATACAGTTTACCACGGCGGATATGCGCGAGGTTACAGCTTCAAGGCGCAAGGTTCTTTGGTCGTATCCCATCTCTTCAAACTCACGATTCTGCTCTGTCTGCGGCCCTTGACCGTCTCTTCGGGAGCAATTTGCAGCAGGTCTTGGGTACGACGCGGGTCTCCGACAGGCGACGCATCGCGGCGACGCTTCGACGGGCGACATCGTGCACTGCTCGTCACGATCATCGCGGCGGAGCAACCAGCACTGCGATACCTTCCCGACACCGATACGTTCGAGACTTGGTCGCGAATCCGCACCGGAGGCCGCCCGTCCTTCACCCGGACGCATTGGAGCGAAGGGATCAGGGCGTGCGGCGCCTGATCCCTCCGCGCAACCGATCAGCGGATGCTTCAGGAAGTTCTATTTACGCTGCCGCTTGACGGCTACTCGCGAGAAATTCGAGCAGATTCCCATTGATCTCGTCTTTCAGAGTCGAGCACATCCCGTGCGGAGCGCCCGGATAGATCTTCAGCGTAGCTCCCCTGACCAGTTTGGACGAGAGAAGTGCCGAGGCCCCGATCGGCACGATCTGGTCGTCGTCGCCATGGAGGATGAGAGTCGGCACGTCGAACTTCTTGAGATCTTCGGTGAAGTCGGTCTCGGAGAAAGCCTTGATGCAGTCAAAGGCGGCTTTATGTCCAGCGATCATCGCCTGCAGCCAGAATGAGTCTCGCAGGCCTTGCGAGACGTTAGCGCCTGGTCGATTGGCGCCGTAGAAGGGCGCTCTGAGATCCTTGAAGAACTGCGAGCGGTCCGTGAGCACGCCCGCGCGAATGCCATCGAAAGCCCCCATCGGCAAACCGCCGGGATTAGAAGCTGTCTTCAGCATCAGGGGCGGCACTGCGCCAATCAGCACGGCATTCGCGATGCGCTTTGTGCCGTGACGGCCGATGTAGCGGGCAACTTCACCGCCGGCCCGTGGAGTGGCCGACATGGGTGGCGTTCTGCAAGTCGAGCGATTCGGCAGCGGCGTGATGGTCCGCGTAGGTGTCCATATCGTTGCCGTTCCAGGGCTGGCTCGAGCGGCCGTGACCGCGGCGGTCATGCGAGATGCAGCGATATCCGCGGGAGGCCAAGAAGAGCATCTGGTCTTCCCATGCGTCGGCGCTCAGGGGCCAGCCGTGACTGAAGACAACAGGCTGTTCCTTACCCCAGTCCTTGTAGTAGATCTGCGTTCCATCCTTGGTCGTAATCGTGGGCATAGATGTTCTCCTTATTAATATGGTGCTGACATAATTAATATGGTGCTGACATATGGCGAAGGGCGATGCCACCCATCAAGCGGTGGCGACGCGCTCCACGTGGAACTTCTTCACCGCAAGAATGCCAAGCACGATGAAGATCGCCATGACCGCGAGTTGAGCAACCAGGAATGGCGGCTCTTTCTGCGTCGGAGCTAGCGCCTTCAGGGCGGGCACCTTCAGGAAGGACTCCACAACCGCGACGAAGGCATTCAAATAAGGAGCCAGCACGACCCCCGTCGAAGGCGGTGGTTGTGAGTTTTGCCCTGTCGCGATTCTCGACGACGCTGTAGAGGATCGAGGATCTCGGCGCTCTGCAATTCTTGTTCGTGATTCGTAACGTAAAACAATCTGCGCAGAAATTCGCGCTCACGTCGTGGACAATGCCCTCAACACTGAGGGGGAGAGAAGTGGCTCCGGACGACTGCCCGAATTGCGGCGGCTGTGGATATGTCGCGAAGCCCGTAGACTTGAACGGTAAGTCCGAAGGCGTCGCGTTTATCCGCCTGAAGTGTCCCGCCTGCGGGGGCACCGGCCGGAAACGCTCAATCCCACCTAAGACCGCCGGCTGACCGCACGGCCTGCGGTGCTTGCGAAAACGTTCGGAACCGGGCCGTCATACTTCCCGTCCTACGGTTGACGGTCCGGGCCGTACGTTTGCGGAGCAACTTTCCGCTTCGACCCAAATTGTTCTTGCATTTGATTGGCTTCAGAACTGTCAAGCCTTCACGCAATCTCCGCCGCTTTGACGCGAGTCCGCCGGCGAGGGGACATTGCTGTCTCGACCCGATTGCGTCCGTTAGCCTTGGCGCGGTAGAGCGCCTTGTCGGCCGCCTGCAGGACATGATCGGGATCCGACTCTTGCTTCGCGGAGGTCGCGACACCAATGCTGACAGTCACTGAAAGCGGCGCCGGAAGTTTCTCCTGCGCGAGCTCTCGAATCGCATGTCCCTTTCGCGCGCGGCCGCGAGCCCGCTCATTGCGGCGGTCCGGTCCCCGAGGATTTTGGCGCCGGTCGCCGCCTCGCATGCGAAACTCCGAGGACTCGATCACCGCACGCAACTGCTCCAGATGATCCACAACTTCGGAAGTGGCTTTTCCC
>OCZT010002878.1_pt1 | contig 17717 bp, 15 predicted proteins | sample 1539031 | NCBI WGS metagenome assembly OCZT01 (sample SAMEA3539308, study PRJEB22396) | soil metagenome | biome: tundra; feature: field; material: soil | place: USA | collected 2010-05 | depth 0.15 m | reverse complement strand
GGCCACTATCCAGAGCGTTCTGCGCGTGCGTCTGTTCATGAAAGGCCGTCAGAGACCAAGGTATCACCTGAGTCCAGTGGATCGAGACACAGTTTTCCAGCCGAGGACTATGCCAAGGATACTGCGACCAACTACTGATTTGCCAAGCCTACCGGGGAGGTCCTCCACCTTTTGCCCAATCGTCAAGGATGATCCTGCAGGCCTTCTTCACGCCCCCATCGATACTTCCGCCCTCTTTGGTCTTGGATATGAGGTCGCCATCCTTGTTAGCGATCTGGAATTGGTTATCACGCGAAAATCCGAACTCGATGTGATTCAGGACTACCGTATAGTCCGCGACCTGCTGATTGATTGTTATTCGCACATCAGGACAATCCTTCTCAAAATCCTTGCTCATCTCCATCGTTTGGTCTCTGGCCGCGCTCCATTGATTACCCTTGCTTGCCGATTGTAGGAATACTCGTGGCTTGCTCGGCGGTTGCCAGGGTTGGGGGAGTGCTTGGCCAGGCCCTTGAGTTTCCGCACCAGGGATTGCGGTGGAGGGTTGCAGTTCGGTGCCTGGAGCTGGAGCTACCGGGGGAGGCGTAGGCAGCGCGAAGGCAGAGGTCTTCGCCACTATCGCCGCGACTACCTTGTCGCTGACGCCCGCGGTCTTGAGGGCAATCAGCCCATCTGCTGAAATGTCATAGGTGCCGGGCGCTGCATTGATAGTGGTGACAATAAGATCCTCCGAAAGACCGGCCTTGACCAGCTTGATGATGGAGTCATTGTTAAGCGCCTGCTGGGCAACGAGCAGGGGGCAAAATGCCAGAAATACAACCGTAAAAAAACACTTGCGCATGTGTTCTCTCCTTACAATTCAAAACCGATAGATCCGCCAAAGAACGACGTTAAAATCATCGGCCTTAATGCTGCATTTCTCAAGAAGTTTTTTGAGCACAGAACAAGCCTCATAGTTTGTGCCCCACCCTTGCAAAGGAAAGAAGTTGCAAGGATGGGGCACGGCAAGTCTCTCTTAACGGCCGACGACCAAAACAACAAAGCTGCCGGGGAGGACAGGTGGGCGGGGGCGGGGATTGGTGGCTGTGGGCTCGGGACGCGGGCCAAACTCGGCGGCAACCAGGTAGACGCGGTCGGTGGCCGAATCATACGCCATCGTCCGTGCGCTGCGCTGGGTTGGCAAGCTCTCAATGGTGGGATAGCCCGGAGCGCCGGCATCGACCACGGAGAGAATTCCCTCACCACAGGAGGCGAAAGCCAGTTTGTGGGCGGCATCCCAATCGGCGCCGTCAGGACCATCACCGATCGCGGCAACAGCGAGCGACTTGCCGGTCTTCGCATCGGTCACAGCCATCTTCTTGCCGTCGCAAACCGAGAAAAGTCGACCGCCAGAGACATCCATAGCCAGTCCGGAAGGGCTGTCACAGCCGGTCAACGGCCACTCAGCCGTGACCTTGTTGGTTTTGGCGTCAAGACGGACGATCTCGTTTTTGTCTTCAATGTTGACGAAGACCGTGCCTTTGCCATCGACGGCTGCAAACTCCGGCTTGCCGGGCAGCGGGATGGTGGCGATAACTTTCTGCTGGGCGGCGTCGATCACAGTCACGTCCTTGCTGCGGCCGTTGAAAGCCCAGATGGTCTGCGTGGCCGGCTCAAAGTTGATGGCATCGGGGTTGGTTCCAGCGGGTATAGTGGCCACTGTGGCCAGCGTGGTGCGGTCGAAGACCACCACTGCGTTGCCGCCGCCATCGGAGATGTAGCCGAATTTGCCAGCGGTGTCGAGCGCAACGCCGTGGGTTCCATTCAGGTTGACGATGCTGCCGACGAGCTTGCCGGACTGTGTGTCGACTACATCAACTCGTTTGCCATGGGTGAGGTAGAGGCGATGAGCTGAGGGATCAGCGATCAGGGCGTCCCAACCGCCATCGCCGCCTATCTTCCAGTGGTCAATGACTTTGTAGGGTTGTTGCGCGGCGATAGGATGACCGGCTGCGAGTAGGCCGCATAGCAAAGCTGCTGCTGCCAGGGGCCGGGCAACACGTACGAAAATACTCAAATTCAGCATGGAAAGTCTCCTTAATAGACATGAAAAGAATACCACCCCCCGGCTGCTGCATAATATGCCTATTCGGGAAACTCAGCCCCGATCAATTACCCTCATAATTACAGGCCCAAACGGCCCGGGGACTTCAAATTGCGCATTATTCTCTCGAATATCGGCACCTACGGCGACAGCAATCCGTTGATTGCCATTGCACTGGAACTGAAACGGCGCGGGCATGTTCCAGTATTGGTGTTGCCTCCGATGTATGAATCCAGAATTCGGCCTCTGGGACTCGAATTCCACCCCGTCCGGCCGGACATTGACCCTACCAACACCGTCCTGGCAGAGAAGGTCTACGACATAAACACGGGCACAGAGTATGGGCTTAGAAATTTTCTCTTTCCCGTACTGCGCCAGACGTATTCCGACCTGCTGGACGCGGCCACCCGTCCCCAGCGCGCAGACCTGATGCTGCTGGGCGAGCTGAACTACGCCGGGCCGCTGGTGGCCGAGGTAACGGGGATTCCATGGGCCAGCTACGTGCTGGCGCCGCTCTCGTTTTTTTCCGCCTTCGACCCGCCGGTGCTGCCCGGTTACCCAGGGCTGGAACTGGCCGAAGAAGTGGTCCCGGGATTCGGGAGGATCGTCCGGCGGGTGGCGCGATTTGCCAGCCGCAAGTGGCCCGAACCGATCTACGAGCTGCGCCGCGAACTGGGGCTGCCCAGGGGCGCGAGTCCGCTCTTCGACGCCAAGTTCTCGCCGGCCCTGGCGCTGGCCTTGTTTTCGCGGGTGCTGGGCGCCGAACAAAAAGACTGGCCTGAGAACGCGCTGATTACAGGCTTCTGTTACTACGACGCCGACTTCGGCAACCAGGAGCTGCCGGGAAATCTCAAGACGTTCCTTGATGCAGGACCGCCCCCGGTGGTCTTCACACTGGGGTCGGCGGCAGTGCTGTCTGCCGGAGATTTCTACGAGTTTTCGGCCAAGGTCGCAATCCTGCTGGGAATTCGCGCGGTGCTGCTGATCGGCACCGACCCGCGCAACCAGTTGAAGTCAACGCTGCCGGATTCCATCTGCGTGGCCGAGTATGCACCCTACTCGGAACTGTTCAGCCGCGCTTCGATGGTGGTGCACCAGGGTGGCGTGGGAACCACGGCGCAATGCCTGCGCGCGGGCAAGCCGATGCTCATCATGCCCTACTCGCACGACCAGCCCGACAACGCCCGGCGCATGCAGCGGCTGAAGATTGCGCGAGTGATTCAACGCAGCAGCTACACGCCGGCGCGTGTGGCGCGCCAACTGCGGGCGATGCTGGCCGATTCCCGGCTGACTCAGCGAGCCGAGAGCGTGGCCCGGTTGCTCGCCAACGAGGACGGCGTGCGCACCGCCTGCAATGCGCTGGAGGAGTTGTACAGAAAGTCCCGATGATTTCCAAAACTGTCGCCCATGCGAGCGATTAGCGAGCGTTTGGCCGCACCGCAGGTGCCCACCGCAGTATCGGCTTCCTTGCCGCCTGCACTTCGTCCATTCTTCCCACGCGCGTCGAGTGCGGAGCCGTCTTCACCAGCTCCGGCGTCTCTTCTACCTCGCGAGCAATCGCGTGCATGGCCTCGATGAACAAATCCAGTTCCTCCAGTGACTCGCTCTCCGTTGGCTCGATCATCAGAGCGCCGTGGACGATCATCGGAAAACTGACCGTGTAGGGATGGAAGCCGTAGTCGATCAGCCGCTTGGCAATGTCGCCGGTCTTGACTCCCTTGGCCGCCTGCAGCTTGTCGCTGAAGACCACTTCGTGCATGGAGGCTGTCTTGTAAGGCAGCTCAAAAATGTCCTGGAGTTTTGCGCGGATATAGTTGGCGTTGAGCACGGCGTCTTCGGTGGTTTGGCGCAGGCCGTCGGGGCCGTTGGCCAGAATGTAGGCCAGGGCGCGAATCATCACGCCCACGTTGCCATAGAAAGCGCGAACCCGGCCCACGGATTGCGGCCGATCATAGTTCCAGTGCTTCGCACCGTCCTTGTTTTGGACGAGAACTGGGATGGGAAGAAACGGCTCCAGAAATGCCTTGCAGGCCACCGGACCGGAGCCGGGACCGCCGCCGCCGTGAGGTGTCGAGAAAGTCTTGTGCAGATTCAGGTGCATCACGTCCACGCCAAAATCGCCCGGCCGCGCCTTGCCCACCAGAGCGTTCATGTTGGCGCCGTCCATGTAAAGCAGCGCGCCCTTGGCGTGAAGAATCTCGGCGATCTTCGCAATCTGGCTCTCGAAGACCCCAATCGTCGAAGGATTGGTCAGCATCAGCGCGGCGGTTTCCGAATCAACCTGCCGTGTGAGCGCTTCCAGGTCAATGCCGCCTTCATTGTTGGATTTGAGGCTTTCGACCGTGTAGCCGCAGATGGCGGCGGAGGCCGGGTTGGTGCCATGCGCCGAGTCGGGGATGAGAATCTTCTTGCGCGGATTGCCCTGCGACTCATGCCATGCCCGGACCAGCAGGATTCCCGTGAACTCGCCATGCGCGCCGGCCGCCGGCTGCAGCGTGATCGCGTCCATGCCGGTAATCTCCATCAGGCAGCGCTGCAGCAAATCAATCACTTCCAGAATCCCTTGCGCCAGCGAGTCAGGCCGGTAAGGATGCGCTTCAGCCAATCCTTCAACGCGGGCCACTAACTCGTTCACTCTCGGGTTGTACTTCATGGTGCAGGAGCCCAGCGGGTACATTCCCAAATCAATGGCGTAGTTCCACGTTGAGAGCCGAGTAAAGTGACGGATGATCTCGATCTCGCTTAACTCAGGTAACTCCGCTGGCACTTCGCGTGCGGCGGGGCCAAGCAGAGACGCGGCATCGACCTCAGGCACATCCAGCGGGGGCAGCTTGTAAGCGTACTTGCCGGGCGAGGACTTCTCAAAAAGCAGAGCCTCGTTCTGCGTCGGGTGGGGACGAACTTTGCCGTTGATGAATGAAGCCGAAATTTCAGATTCTGCCATTTTTGCCTCGCTGCAAACTATTTGAAACTTCTCGGGCTAAATTTCCTTAATCGAATCCTGTTGCTTTCTGGCGAATTGAAAACGCCTCTCGTTCACATACCATATGCTCCGTGCCCAAAGAAATCCGGCGAGAGGACAAGCAATCAACGCGCTCACTACAAACAACCAATTCAGCTTGATGTGGCGGCCAAAAACATTCGTGAATAGGGTCAAGACAAACATGATGCCGCCCCACTTGAGCACTCCCCGGTAAATAATGAAGGATCGCCTGCCATGCCTCCGCTTCTTTTCCCACTTCCGGCGTTGCCGAATGAACACCGCGGATTTGAAGCTCTCGAACATCTGCGCATCTCCATTCGCACATGCAAACCAGACAACCTCGATTTACTTGCCTATGCCTTCATCGGCCTGGCTGCCAGTACTTTGGCCGCGGCGTCGATCTGCGCGCGGGTCATAATTTCTGTCGCGCACCAGAGCGTGCAATTGCGCATCTCGGGATACCAGCGGCTCAAATCAATGCCGCCGACAATCTGATTGCCGAGTAGCCGCTGGCTCCATTCTGCCGGGGCCTCTTCGGTTTGCAGAACAAACTCGTGGAAGCGCGGCGCGCCGGTGAACAACTGCGTTGCGCCAGGCTGCGAACCTAGTTTTTGGGCGGCATAGGCAGCTTTCGCCAGGTTATGCTCGGCTAACTCGCGGATTCCTTCCTTTCCATAAACCGATAGGAAGATGGTGGCCATCAGCGCGACTAATGCTTGATTCGTGCAAATGTTAGAAGTGGCCTTCTCGCGGCGAATGTGCTGCTCGCGTGTGGAGAGCGTGAGAACGAAGCCGCGATAACCGGAACCATCGACGGTTTGGCCGACGAGACGCCCGGGCATCTGGCGGACGAACTGCTCTTTGGCTGCGAGGACTCCGCAAAACGGGCCGCCGTAGCTGAGGGCCACGCCGAAGGATTGCGCCTCCAGGCTGACGATATCCGCTTCGACCGGTGGGCGAACGATTCCCAGCGAAACCGCTTCGGCGATGGAAACGATCAACAGCGCGCCTTTGGCGTGGGCGATTTCAGCGATGGCCGGAATATCCTCGATGACGCCGAAGAAGTTGGGACTTTGCACGAGGACGGCCGCGGTTTCTTCCGTAACTTTGGCTTCAAGCGCGGCCAGATCGATGCGTCCGGTCTTGCGGTCATAGCCGATCAGTGTCGAAGGCAAACCCTGATGCTTTGTGTAAGTGTCCAGCACCTCGCGGTACTCGGGATGAACGGTTGCGGCCACTACGGCCTTGTGCCGGCCGGTGGCGCGCACGGCCATCATCACCGCCTCGGCCGCGCCCGTTGACCCGTCGTACATGCTGGCGTTGGCCACGTCCATGCCGGTCAGCTCGGCGATCATCGTCTGAAACTCGAAGATAGCCTGCAGCGTGCCTTGAGCTATCTCCGCCTGGTAAGGCGTGTAACTCGTCAGAAACTCGCCGCGTTGAATCAGTGAGTCGATGATGGCCGGGCGGTAGTGGCGATACGCTCCGGCGCCAAGGAAGCTGGCGTAGCTGGTCGAGTTCTTCGCGCCCGCCGCGCGAAAATAGTCGATAATTTCGCTTTCGGCGTGCGCGCGGGGCACGGCCAGGTCGCGATCAAGGCGGTGCTTGGCAGGTATGACGGCGAACAAATCGTCGATGGATGCCGCGCCGATAGCGGCCAGCATCTTTTCGCGTTCGGCGGGAGAATTGGGCAGGTAGCGCATAACGCTCCTTCGGAGCAGTGGTCAGTGAACAGTGGTCAGTGGTCAGTTAATGAACCACATGAAAGTATGAAACTTCCCACCCTTGAGTTAAAAACAAAGACACTACAAGGATGGGGCGTAAAAGTTTGTGAAGACAGGGAGCAAAACCGGGCGGGTTTTTATTCCCTGTTCCCTGCCGGGGTCCCCGGCGACAGGTCTTCGTCGCTGGGGTGGCTATTTCCTGTTCCCTGCGTTTAGCTTTCTTCCGCGATAAAGGCCTCATACGCGGCGGCGTCAAGCAAGGCGTTGACCTCAGCGGGATTGGCCAGCTTGACCTTGATGATCCAGGTTTCGTGAGGCTTCTCGTTGATCTTGTCGGGTGCGTCTTTCAGTTCCTCGTTCACAGCGTCAACCGTGCCGGTGACGGGCGAGTAGAGGTCGCTGACCGCCTTGACGCTTTCCACCGAGCCGAAGGTAGCGCCGGCGGTGACCGCGTCGCCCACCTTGGGCAGGTCCACGTAGACGATGTCGCCGAGTGAGTTCTGGGCGTAGTCGGTGATGCCGATGGAGCCGATGGAGCCCGTGAGCTCAATCCACTCATGTTCGCGGGTATAACGATAGTTTGCGGGATAGGCCATGCGATTCCGCTCCTCCAAAAGCGAAACCTCAGTGTACGACTTGAGGGGGGCAGATGGAAAACAGGGGTCAGGGAGCAGAAATATGGGGTCAGAGGCCCGCTCGCCTTTCATGCGGGGCCGAAGCCGGGATAGGGCGCAAGCGGAACGATAACCAGGATTTCCAGCATTCCGGCCTGAGCAATGGGCAGGCTGTCGAGGGCGGCGCGGACCTCGGCTTCGCTGGCGGCCTCCCAGATAATGGCTGCGCCGGGTGTGTCGCCGCGACGCCAGATTTGGCGGAGCAGACCCGCGGCGTACAACTCTTTCGCGCGCTGGGTCTCGCGAGCCATCAACTCCGGGGTAAAGGCTTCAGGCGGAAAAGCATCCATGCGGCGGCGGGAAAGCGATAGAAATTGCATGGAGAGATTGTAAAGGCAGGGACTAGGGAATAGGGAATAACCGTGATGCAGCCGCTCTCTATAGGCCGTCGATGGGCTCGCGAGGAAAGTCCGTCGGCAAGTTATCACCGCAGTGTTGCTTGATTTCCAAGAGCAGGCGAGGCCGATCCGCCAGAAAGCCGGTGTGAACGATCTTCGTGCCATCCGCGCCGATTATCGTGACCATGCGGTCCTTTGGACTGGATTCGATCTCCACAATGTCTTCCCAGCAAATGCGTTTATTCCTCCGGAGCCAATAGACTTGCACAATGCCGTCGTTAGTGATGACGATCGATGCGGGATAATCGATGAGTATCCCAAACGTAGCTAATCCGAGACAGGTAAAGTACACAAAATGCCATAGACTTCCCTGGCCTTGCAAGAAGCCTTTTGAGGCAGACATGGCAATGTAACCAAGAATGAACAGCCACGCCCAAATTGTGAGCCAATGCGGCGCGCATTCTATCCTGCCGTTTTTAAGGACTCGCGCGGATCTTCGGTTACCGAATAATCCAAAGACAATCCAGGCAAGCGCTCCCCAAAATAGGAGATGAGGCATCCAGAGAAGTGTCTTCCAAATCATGGATAAATGTTACTCCCATATGCTCGGCCACCTCTCGAGAAGATGACCGCTATTCCCTGTTCCCTATTTCTCAAAGAACTTCCCATGCCCGCCATTCGCCCACGGGTCGTAGTGCAATGCAAAGTTGGCGCGGTTCTGGACGCTGGGGTGGCTGTAGGTCCAGAACTCGACGAAGCGGTTGGGATCAGGGTCTTCCAGCCAGGCTTCGCCTAAATGGTTGAAGGCGGAGACGGCGGTCTTCTGCGGATCGGCGACCAGGCCGTGGATGGCCTCCTGGCCGTAGATGTCGGCTTCGTGCTCAAAGTGGCGGCTGAAGGTGCTACTAGCGGGTTGCAGAATGAGGCCGGCCACCGAGAGGGCGAAGAGCAGCACCAGAAAACCCTGGCGGCTGGCGAGCGGAGCTGAGCCATAGGGTGAGACTAATTGCCAGCGAGCGCCGAAGCGGCGCACCAGCCATCCGGCAAACCCGGCGCAGGCCCACAAGACAAAGAACATTCCGGCAGTTGAGCCGGCAAGCTGCTTGGGAATGTGGTTGAGGACATAGTGGCCGCTCTCGTGGCCAAAGATGAAAAGAACCTCGTCGTCGGGGAGGCGGTCGGTAGCCGTATCCCACATCACGAATCGCTTAGTGGCGCCGATGCCGGTGACGTAGGCGTTGAGGCCGTTGCTCTTGGCGCTGGCCTTCATCAGAAACATTCGCTCCGGCGGGATCTTGGTTCCGGTGCGGGCAACGACGGTTTCCAGCTTTGCCACCAACGCGGGATGAGTTTTTGTGAGCGGTTCGAATTTGTTGAAGATGGGATCAAAGAACGGCGCTGCAAAAGTGATGAGCAGAATGAGCGGCAGAGAGACCAGCCAGATCCACGCGAAGTAGCGGCGCGGTGAGACGCGGACGATCCAGTTGAAGAACAGAAGAACGGGAGTGCCGAAGAGCAGCGAGAGGCCCATGCCTTTCGCCAGATCGCCGAACCATCCAGCCCAGCCCTGAACGCTGATTCCGTAATGGCGGCTGACCGCGTGGCCGATGGCACTCAGCGGCAGGTCCGCCAAAGTAGAGATGATCATATAGACAGCGAAGAAGAGCAGTCCCTGCATCCATCGGCGGCGCAGCAGGCGCTCTGCCCATGCAGCTAGGCCGGCGGCCCAACGAAGGCTGAGCAGCAGCCAGAGGAAGGCCAGTCCCCAGAGAGAGCCCACAATCTCCAGGGCGAGGCGAATATGGCTGAGCGCTATGGCCTTGGCCAGCTTGTCGGGCGGCAACGAGTAGGCCTGCGTGCTGGCGGGTTGAACGGCGGCCGGCTGGGCCTGGGCTGATAGGGCAGCCGGTTGGGTGGAAGCCTGTTGAGCAGCGCAAAGGCGCGGCATGAGGCCAGCAAGCAACCAGGCAAGGCAAAGTGTCAGCAGCGTTTGACGCGCAAATGTCATGGATCGTTTCCTCTTGAGTAGCTTACTCTGAGACAATTCCGTTGATAGATGTTTTTTATGGGTTTTTCAATGATGAGAGAGATTTCTTTTGTTTTCGGCAAGCGGACGGCCAACAGAGCCGGTATCCGCGCGGTTTTTGCCGTTATGGCGTTGATTTTGTCCGTGGCTGCCGGAGCACAGCAGTCGGCCACGCCACCGCTCCTGGACGCCATGACCACCGAGCTCAATCGCGCCTTTACCTCGCTGGGCAAGCAGGGTGACGCAAAGCAGTTGCCGCCTTACTTTCTGAGTTACTCGGTGAGCGACGCCAGCGCGGTTACGATTGGCGCGCAATATGGGGCGCTGGTGAGCAGCTCGGCCAATCACGTGCGCGAGGCCGACGTGCAGGTGCGGATCGGCGAGCCCAAACTGGACAACACGCATGGCGCCCATCGCAGCTCGGCAGTCAACAGCGCCACGCTGCCGCTGGCGGACGACCGGGAGGCGCTGGCGCGGTCGCTGTGGCTGGCCACCAACGCCGGGTACGGAAAAGCGCTGGAGAACTACTTGCGTGTAAAAACGGAAGCAGAAGTTCGCGCCAAGGAAGAAGATAGCTCGCCGGACTTCAGCCAGGAAGCGCCGCAAGTCTACCTTGGCAAGCCGGCGCCGCAGGTTGTGATTGACCGCGCGGCCTGGGAGCAGCGCATTCGGGCGCTCTCGCGGCTCTTCCGCGATTACCCGGATGTAAACCTGAATATGGTGATGCTCGTGGCGCAGAACGAGACCGACTACTTTGTCTCGTCGGAAGGTTCGCGGGTGGTGACGCCTCACGTGCAAGCGCGGGTGGTAGTGCTTGGCATGACGCGCGCCGACGATGGGATGGACCTTTTCCGCGTGCAGACCTTCGAGGCCGAAACGGCGGAAGATTTGCCCGCGCAGGCGGAGATGGAAGCGGTGGTACGCAAGCTGGGCAACAGCCTGGAGGCGCTGCGCAAGGCGCCGGTGACCGAGCCCTTTGACGGGCCGGCGATTCTCTCCGGCCGGGCCGCCGCGGTCTTTTTCCACGAGGTGCTGGGTCACCGGCTTGAAGGCCAGCGTCAGCGCGGCGACGAGGAAGGCCAGACATTTACCAAGGAAGTGGGTGAGGAGGTGCTGCCCACATTCCTGTCGGTGGCCGATGATCCAACGCTGACCACCTTCGGCAAGACTTGGCTGGGCGGCAACTACCAATTTGACGACGAGGGCCAGAAGGCGCAGCGTGTCGCCCTGATTCAGGACGGCGTACTGAAGACCTTCCTGATGTCGCGTCTGCCTATCGCCAGCTTTGCTAATTCCAACGGCCACGGTCGCGCACAGACCGGCAAGATGCCCACCGGGCGGCAAGGCAACCTGATTGTTACCTCGACCAAAAGCGTGACGGAAGCCAAACTACGCAAGCAGTTGATCGAGGAGGCGAAAAAGCAGGGCAAGACCTACGGGCTCTTTTTTGAGGACATCTCTTCAGGATTTACGTTGACCCAGCGCCGCTTGCCGCAGGCATTTGAAGTGATTCCGTTGGTAGTTTGGCGCGTATATGTGGACGGCCGGCCGGATGAACTGGTCCGCGGCGTGAACATTGTGGGCACGCCGCTGGCCGCCATGAAGAAGATTCTGGTTACCGGCGACAAGAGCGAGGTCTTCAACGGGGAGTGTGGCGCGGAGTCAGGCACGGTGCCAGTCAGCGCGGTGGCCCCGGCCATGCTGGTCAGCGAGATGGAAACGCAGCGCCAGCCGCAAGGCACGGCGCGTCCGCCGATTCTGCCAATTCCAGGCGCGGAAGCAGTTGCACCCGTAAAGAAGGAGGCGCAATGAAGTCGATTCGTTCTATTGCACTGTTTGCTGGATCGGGTTTATTTGCGGCCATCCTCGGCGCAACCTGCCTGAGCGCGTCCGGACAGACAGCGCCGCAGCCCACGCGCGCCGACGCGGAAAAAGACCCCGTGCTGAAGGCCATGCTCACAGAGCTGGATCGCAGCAAGAGCCAGTTGCAGTTGAAGGACTTTCAGAAGCCGTTCTTCATTCAGTACCGCATCGAAGAGATCAGCGGCTTCGAGACCAGGGCGGAGTTTGGAGCAACCAGCAGCTCGCGGCACAATCATGGGCGCATTGCGCGTGTGATGGTGCTGGTGGGCGACTATAAGACCGACAGCTCCGGCGGTCTGGGCGATGGAGCTATCAACTTGGCGGCTCTGGACGATGACCCGATTGCGCTGCGGTCGGCGTTGTGGACAGCCACCGATCAGGCATACAAAAGCGCTCTGGCAGCCTACGCGCAGAAGCAGGCCGCATTAAAACAAGTCGAGACCCCGCCGCAGGCCGACGACTTCAGCCGGGAAACGCCGGTCATCTCGCTGGCCGAGAGGCTCAAGCTGAATGTGGACGAGCAGGCGTGGGAGGCAAGGGTGGCGCGAGACAGCGGGCTCTATCGCACCGACGCCACTGTCAAGGACAGCCAGCGCGGCGTGCAGTCCTCCACCGGGAGTTTTTCCGCTCGGGTAACGACCACCTGGCTGGTGACAAGCGAGGGCGCCATTGTGCGCAAATCGGCAGCCGTCTACGAGGAATCCGTCAATGTGGGCACGCAGGCAGCCGACGGGATGCGCCTCGACCTTTCCCGTACTTCCATTGGCGTCTCGCTCAAGGAGTTGGATGCGCCGGAGGACTTTGAGAAGCACACGTTGAAGTTGATCGCGTACCTCGCCGACCTGCGCAAGGCGCCGGTCGTGGAGGAGGAGTATCACGGACCAGTGTTGTTGAGTTCCGCGGCAGGCGCACATACGGTTAACTCCCTGTTAGCTGGCGGAGTCACTGCGACGCGGCCCAAGCTGGGCACCGAGGCGCGCACCAACGGGCCGCTTGCGTCCAGCTACCATGCGCGTGTGCTGCCCGAATTTTTTGACGTAGTCGATGATCCCGGCCTGAAGAGCTATGACGGCAAGGGCCTCGTGGGCGCATACGACGTGGATGACGAGGGCGTCCCCGCCCAGGCTGTAAAGCTGGTTGTTGCGGGGCGGCTGGACAATTATCTGATCGGTCGTGAGCCGGTGCGCGACTTCCCGCAATCGAACGGTCACGGACGCGCCGGACTCGCCACGGCGCCCAAGCCTTCCATCGGTGTGCTCCAGGTGACGGCGAAGGATGGGCTGACGGATGAGGAGCTGAACAGCAAGTTGCTGACGCTGGCCAAAGATCGCGGCCTGAAAAATGTCTATTACGTGTCCTCCATAGGCGGGAAACTGACGCCGCATATGCTTTATCGCGTCAGCCTGGACGGCAAGCGTGAACTGGTGCGCGGCGCGGAGTTTGGCGACCTTGACCTGCGCGCGTTGCGTTCCAACGTGGAGGCGGCAGGCAAGGTCCTGCGCGTCACCAACTACTTAGGCGATGTACCGGTGACAGTGCTGGCTCCCGCGCTGCTGATCGATGATGTGACCATCCGCCGCGCTAACATAAAGAACGACAAGCTGCCCTTCTATCCGCCGCCGGAGTAGCTTTCCTTCGCTACTAGCTCTCTGACCGCTAGAATTTGTAAGGTCAGGATTGTAGCGCCGGCCTCCCAGCCGGCTGCAGGATTGTAGCGCCGGCCTCCTGGCCGGCTGTCGCGCGGGCGTCCTCACCCGCGCGTATCCAGGCACAATGACTAAATCACACGGTCTTAGCACTAGTCCAGCCGCGTCAAAAAGGCCTCGCCCTCGGCGGGGTGAAGGCTGCGTGCGATTCGCTCGGCCTGCTTGCGGTCGTCGCCCCCCGGCCGGATGCGCACCCAGTAGCTGTCTTCGCCGGGAAACTCGATCACGTTGGCGCCGGTGTACTTGCGCTGGAGTTGCGCCTTGAACTTGTTGGCCTTGCGCTCACTGGTGAAAGCCCCGATCTGCACGCACCAGCGGCCGCCGGTGTTGATGGGCTTGGGAGTGCGGTAAACCTCTACCCGAACGCGGGCTGTACCGGCCAGGTAGACGCCCGTGGCCTTGGCCGAGGCGATGGTGAGATCGATCAGCCGGCCCTCCACAAACGGGCCGCGATCGGTGATGCGCATGTCGGCGGACTGGCCCGTCTTGAGGTTGGTCACTACGATCAGCGAACCCATGGGCAGGGTGCGGTGCGCCGCGGTCAACGCGTGGTCGTTGAAAACCTGGCCATTGGCGGCTTTGCGGCCCTTGTAGGGCGCGGTATACCAGGTAGCCAGCCCCTCCTCGGTCAGGATGGGCTTGTGCGTTCTGACATATTTGTGGTCTTCGGCGCTGACCCCGCCCGGCGGCGCTGGAGTGGGCGCGATGCGCGCGGAAGGCGCGGGATTAGGCGCGATGCGCTCTGGCTTCTGGCTCTGATCCGAAGGCGGAGCCGCCGGCGGCGCGATCTGTTGCTCAGGCAACGAAGCAGCGGTTTGCTGATGCCCGCATCCGGACAAAATCAGCAGGAACAAGACCGCAATCGCGAGAGCTATTCCGGCCTTGATGCTTCGCAAATGCCCGTGCAAGATGCCGAACAAATGCCCCGTGCCCCTGTCATCTTGAGCAGAGCGTACCGGGGTCCCCAGCAACTCGGGGTCCCCGGCGAGCGATTTTTGCTCGCTGGGGTGAAGCGACAGGTCTTCGTCGATGGCGTGGGGTAGCGGAGTCGAAGAACCTGCTTCTCGTCTTCTGGCGCAAGGGTGGGAAACCATTCTCTGTGACTGGGGCAAGTTCATCAGCGGCGCGGGCTCCCGTTCTGCTCAAAACGGTCGGCCAGATCGCGCAGTTTGCCGGCCACGGTGCGCAGGGCCGTAATCGATTCCTTGCGCACCTGGGGAACCACCGCGTCGTTCACGTACGCGATGGCGTGGCGCAGCTCCATCTCGATCAGCTCGATGGCCTCTTCAATGCGGGCGCCGGCGCCGCCGATGCCGGGACCAGGTCCGGAGCTGGGAGGGGGATAGGAACTCATGGGATGCACCTCGCGCAATCAATCTCTTTTTCAGTCTGCGATGCGTGCAGCGTTCCGTCAATCGCCTTCAGGCCGAAGGTGCCGCAATGGTCAATACGGAGACTGGATTCATGGCGGCTGAGCAGCCTCCTTTTTTGACTTTGTGTACGACCTTGCAAAAACACTGCGTCAGCCTTAGTAGGCTCTCAGAAAAGACGGTTCCGCAGTTGCGCATTGCCCAGGCATCTAACGGCCAGGAGATGCGGCGCGCCCTCCGCCCTGCCCCCCGTTTTCTCCCCTCCTCCCAACCATTCGACGCCTTCCCAATGCCATTCAGCCGGGATTTCCGCCATTCACTGTATCGCCTTTGGCTTGACCGAACCCCCCGGTTAACCTAGTAGTGGATTTTCAGACCCTGGATGCCCTCTCTATTCGGGCACTCAAGGGTCAGGCCGGGCGAGATTTACCGGGGTCCCCAGCACAAATCTTCGTCGCTGGGGTGGTGAAACCGCCGCTGGCGATTATTTTCTTCGAGGAGACCTCATCTTTATGGCAAAAGCAGTCAAGTACGCCGAAAAAGCCGTCGTCTACGCGGCCAAGGGCGCATGGGCAGTCTTTGAGAGGCTGAATCGCATCAGCCCCAACCCGTCCTTCACCCCCAAATGGTCCGACAAGCCCCTCCAAAAGTCCTACGAAAAGGAGAAGCCCCCGCTGGGCTGGCCGCGCGCCACTGACTCGCTCTGTCCCAAGTGCGTGCCCGAGATTCGCAAGCAGATTCTCGACGGCAAGCTGCCTTATGAAGTCCTGCTCAACGAGAAAGTCGGCGAGATCAAGGCGCAGATCATCGAGCGCAACGGCGAAATCTGGATGATCAAGGACTGCCCCAAGCACGGCCACTTTGAGGACATCATGTCCATGGACGCAGCCTTCTTCAAGCACCTCGAAGAGAATTTCCCCGGCCGCGACATGCGTGCCCACAACGACAAGCGCCTGCACAATCACGGCACCTCGACCATGACCCACGGCCGCGGCGCGGTGCTGACCATCGACCTCACCAACCGCTGCAACATGATGTGCGACCCCTGCTTCATGGACGCCAACCAGGTCGGCTTCGTGCATGAGTTGTCCTTCGACGAAATCAAGACCATGCTCGACAACGCCATCACCCTCAAGCCCAAACGGCAGATGAGCGTGCAGTTCAGTGGCGGCGAGCCTACCCTGTCGCCGCACTTCCTGGATGCCGTGGCCTACTGCCGCAAGGTCGGCTTCAACAGCGTGCAGGCCGCCTCCAACGGCATCGAGTTCGCCAAGAGCAAGGAACTCTGCCGCAAGGCCGCCCTCGCCGGCCTCCGCTACGTTTACCTTCAGTTCGACGGCATCGGCAACGCCGCCAACTCGCACCGCAAGGTGGGCAACCTCTTCGACGTGAAGCTGCAGGCCATCAACAACCTGCACGAAGCCGGCGTGGAAATCGTCCCGGTCACCACCATCATCAACGGCATCAACAACGAGCAGGTGGGCCGCATCATTCAGTTCGCCCTCGACAACCCCAAGACCATCAGCTTCCTCAGCTTCCAGCCGGTCAGCTTCACCGGCCGCGACGAGGACATCAGCGACGAGCGCCGTTTCGCCCAGCGCTACACCCTCTCGCACATGGCCCACGACATCAAAAAACAGATGGGCTTCGGCGAGCCGGAGCGCGATTGGTTCCCCATTTCCTTTATGTCCACCTTCTCCGACTGGGCCGATTTGATTCACGGACCCGCCGCCGATTGGGGCGCACTCAGTTGCGGGTGTCATCCCAACTGCGGCATCGGCATGGCGCTGATGGTCGACAAGGAAACCAAGGAAGCCGCCCCCGTCACCGCCTTCCTCAATATGGACAGGGTTGCCAAGGATGTCGCCAAGGTCAACGATGCGTCGCGCGGCAAATTTCTTTCCGTGCTCGGCATCGTGCTCTCGCTGCTGCGCAACTACGATCCTTTCCAGGCGCCCACCCATTTCAAATTCACCGACATGCTCAAGAAGATGGACAAGACCTTCAACGCCACCGGCAAGAACTACGGCAGCGTCAAGGGCGACCGCACCCTGGAAGACATCAAGCTGCGCCGCCAGGACCGCTGGAACTTCCTCTTCATCGCTGGCATGTGGTTCCAGGACCTGTTCAACTACGACTTCCGCCGCACCGAGCAGTGCATCATCCCCTATGCCACGCAAGAGGGCGAAATCAGCTTCTGCGCCTATAACACCGGCGTAGGATGGCGCAACATCATCGAGAAGATGCACATGACGGCCACCCTCACCAAGTGGTATGAGGAGCATGGACGCCACGAGATCTTCGTCGGCGGCAAGAAGGTTGAAATGCCCGAAGTCGGCCACGACCTCCATCTGAATCAGGAGCACGTCAACGCCGAGGCCAATCACACGCTCGACAATCTGGGCATCGCCAAGACCCACCGCGAAGAGCAAATCCGCGCCCGCGACGGCAAGATGAAGCAGGATGCGGAGAACGCCCGCATGGCCAAGCTCTATCGCGAACACGTCCTCGGCGAAAAGCCCGTCGAGGGCCTCGTCAGTCTAGGCTCCATCGCCCCCGCCAAGCCAGTCAAGCAAGAAGAAGGCGAGCTGGTCGCCGGAGACTAGGACTGGCCGTCCAGGCATCCGCGCCTTCGGCGCAAAACGACAAAGGCCGCCCGCAAGGGTGGCCTTTGTCGTTGAAGATGTATACGTCCTGCCGGGTGCCCCAGGTCCCTCGCATTTGGGGACCTGGGAGATCACGAACTCACATGCGAGCGAAAAGCGAGCCTTTGGCCCCACCGCAGGTGGTTGCAGATTAATTCCCCTCTTCGTCGCACAATAATCCCAGAAGTCATCCTTCAATCATCGTTCCGGCACGTCCTCTTGCGCCGCCTTCCATCCAGAAGCTGCCAACAGAGGCCGAAACGGCCCGTAACTCCTTTGCCGGGAATATTTTGCAGGGAACTTCA
>OCZT010002876.1_pt1 | contig 17719 bp, 19 predicted proteins | sample 1539031 | NCBI WGS metagenome assembly OCZT01 (sample SAMEA3539308, study PRJEB22396) | soil metagenome | biome: tundra; feature: field; material: soil | place: USA | collected 2010-05 | depth 0.15 m | reverse complement strand
GATGGTCAAATGACGCTGGTGAAGGTGTTGGCCGACCTGGACGGTGAGTCAGACCGAGCCGTCCTCAGCCAGCTCGCCCGGCTGATCGATCGGATTCCCGCCGGAACGTCGTTTGACGTGGCGCGTCAAGAACTCCGCGGTGTCCTTGCCCAGGCACGAGAGAACGTCCACGAGCTCGCTTCCCTGGCGGATCCGGACGCCTACGACGCGACCGCAATTCAGCGGTTGGAAGACCGCGTCGCGGTGCTCCAACAGATCGCAAGGAAATACGGCGGCTCACTTGGTGCGGCGACGGAGATGCTCGAGACGTTGCAACGCGCACGCCAAGCCCAATTCGTCGAGGAGCGCCTGCTCGGTGAACTCGACACGGAGATTGAGGAATTGACGGCGCGAGAGAGCGAGCTCGGGCGAGCCGCAAGACATGACCGGGAAGTGGCGGCCGAACGACTGACTGCCGCGCTTCGTGCGCAGTTGCCCCGCGTGGCTCTCGCCAGTGCGACGCTTCGTTTTGACGTCGCGGGCGACGACGGCTCGATCGTCCAAATACTCTTCACTCCGAATCCCGGTCAACCCGAGGGGCCATTGCAGATGTTGGCGAGCGGCGGTGAACTGAGTCGAGTCCTTTTGGCACTTTCACTCGAAACGGCACACGAGGACGTGGTCGCCGTCTTTGACGAGGTGGACGCGGGAATCGGGGGACAAGTGGCCCAGCAGATCGGCGACTGTCTGCGTGAGGTCGGGCGTCAACAGCAGGTGCTGGCGGTGACGCACCTGGCGTCAGTCGCGGCCAAGGCCGATCATCACTTCGTGGTCGAGAAGCTCGTCGCCGAGGGTGCGACCACAACGACCGTGCGATCCGTCGACGGCGAGGACCGCGTTCGTGAGATCGCACGAATGCTGGCGGGAGACGAGATAACGCCCCAAGCACGGGCCCTGGCGCTGCAACTGCTCGAAACACCCCGTTAATACTGCAGATTCAAGTTGACGTCTCGCTAAGATAGGTATCCGTGGGCGCGGCGTTTTTCAAATGACAAAGTTCGTCTTTGTTACGGGTGGAGTTTCGAGTTCGCTCGGAAAGGGCCTCACGGCCTCCTCGCTCGGCCGGCTCTTGAAGTCTCGTGGCTTGAAGGTCACCATGTGCAAACTCGATCCGTATCTCAACGTCGACCCGGGAACGATGAACCCCGGCGAGCACGGCGAGGTCTACGTTACCGATGACGGTGGAGAGACCGACCTCGACTTAGGTCACTACGAGCGATTCATCGACGAGTCGCTGTCGAAGATGTCGAACACGACGACCGGTTCGATCTATTCCAACGTCATCGCCAAAGAACGACGCGGCGACTACCTGGGCAAGACCGTTCAGGTCATCCCGCACATCACCGACGAGATCAAGGAGAGGGTCCGCCGACTTGGCACCTTGGGTGCCGACGTCGTCATCGTCGAGATCGGCGGCACCGTAGGCGACATCGAGATCGTCCCGTTCATCGAGTCAATCCGCCAGTATCGCCGCGACGCCGGCCGCGGCAACGTCTGTTACGTGCACCTGACACTCGTGCCGTACCTGGCGCCCTCGGGCGAGCAGAAGACCAAACCCACACAGCACTCGGTCACTGAACTCCGTTCACGTGGTATCCAGCCCGACATCATCGTCTGTCGTAGCGACCAACCAATCTCCGACGGTTTGAAGCGCAAGATCTCGTTGTTGTGCGACGTGCCCATCCAGGCCGTGATCTCTGCGGTCGACGCACCGAGTATCTACGACATCCCGATCAACATGCACAACGAGGGCCTCGACACCATCGTGTGCAACACCCTGGGCATTGACCTCGATGAATATCCGATCGACCTGAGTGCGTGGGAGGACGTCGTGCGACGGGTCCACAACACGACGAGGACTCTGCGCATCGGCATCATTGGCAAGTACGTGACGATGCCCGACGCGTACCTGTCAGTGGGCGAGTCGATTCGTCATGCCGGCTTCGCTATCGGCGCTACGACCAAGATCGAGTGGCTCGAGGCCGAGCGCGTGCCGTCGGAGATCGATTCAGAGAGAATACGCCAACTCGACGGCATCATCGTGCCCGGCGGCTTCGGTGAGCGCGGTGTCGAAGGAATGGTCGCCGCGGCGCGGATCGCTCGCGAGCACGATATTCCGTTCCTGGGTATCTGTCTCGGCATGCAGGTGATGGTCGTCGAGTTCGCTCGCCACTGTCTGGGTCTGAGCGACGCGCACTCGACCGAGATCTCGCTCACGACGTCGGCGCCGGTCATTGCGTTGATGGCCGAGCAAATGGACATCACCGATCTCGGCGGCACGATGCGCCTGGGCGCCTGTCCCGCGATGCTCGACGAAGGGTCGGTCGTCGCCAACCTGTACGGCACGACGGTCGTCTCCGAGCGCCACCGCCATCGTTATGAGTTCAATTCTCGCTACCGAAAGCAGTTCGAGGCGGCCGGCATGCGCTGTTCGGGTACGTCGCCCGACGGACGCCTCGTCGAATTCGTCGAGATCGCGAGTCACCCGTTTTTCGTGGGAACCCAAGCGCACCCCGAGTTCAAGTCGCGTCCGGACCGACCACACCCGCTCTTCCTCGGCCTGGTGAAGGCCGCCGCTGCCCGCGCCGAGGGACGCGAGCCGCACATCATCGATCCTTCTTCGGTCGACGCCACCTTGTGAGTGATCAGTTTCGGGTCGTTCAAACCGAACGGTTGCTTGATTCATTCGTCTTTAACGTCGAGCGTCGAACCGTCGACCACGATGGCCATACCTTCGAGCGTGACATAGTCACTCACTTGGGTGCCGTGGCGATACTCGCGATCAATCACCACGACGAGGTCGGTTTTCTTCGCCAGTATCGAGCGACCTTTGACCGCTACGATTTGGAAATTCCCGCAGGAACGCTGGACGTGCCGGGCGAGGACACCCTCGACGCTGCGCGTCGTGAACTACTCGAAGAGCTTGGTTGTGAAGCCGAACAATGGACTTTGCTCGGTCGGTTCATGGTCTCGCCAGGCTGGAGCGACCAGTTGATGACGATTTACGAGGCACGCCAGTTGACCCAAAGAGAGCGCCGTCCAATGGGTCCCGAAGAACGTACGTCGACGGTGCTGTGGTTGTCGAAGGAGGCTCTGCGCTCAACACTGCGCGACGAGGGCACCCTCGACGCCACGATGGTCGTCGCTCTGCACCGCGTGTTCGGGAGTTTCTTTGACGTCGACTAGCCAGTTCATCGACGAGTACCTTCAGTGGCTCACGATCGAAAAAGGTCGCAGTCGGGCCACCACCATGGCGTATCGGCGAGATCTCGAACAGTTCAAGATGTGGATAGACGATCGTTCGCTGACGATCCGGGCAATCACCGATTCGTTGCTGGAGCAGTATTTTGACGAGATGCGCCACGGTGAGAAGGCCGCAAGCTCGGTTGCTCGGGCCGTCTCGTCGGTCCGCGGTTTTTTCGGATTCCTCGTTGAAGAACGTTACCTGGACAGTGATCCCTCGTCGCGACTGCGAGGAGGCCGCCGGGGCCGCACCTTGCCGAAACCACTCTCGGAGAGCGAAGTGGCCCGCCTGCTCGACTCAGTGCCGGCGACGTCGCCGATCGATCGGCGCGACCGCGCCCTGCTGGAACTTCTCTACGGAACGGGCGCGCGGGTCTCCGAAGTGGTCGGCATCAGTCTCGAGGACCTCGACTTCGACGAGGAGCTGATTCTCGTGACCGGCAAGGGATCAAAACAGCGATTGGTGCCGATGGGAACGGCGTTGCGTACAGCACTGGCGGAGTACCTGGGCGCGGGTGGACGCAACGACATTCCCGGTTCCAGTCGATCGTCTCGCCTGTACCTGAACGCGCGTGGGGGAGTGCTGTCGCGCCAGGGCGTCGACTTGATCATTCACCGTCGGGCGCTCACCGCCGGCATCGATCGCTCACGCGTCAGTGCCCACGTCTTTCGCCACAGTTGTGCGACGCACATGTTGGCCCACGGGGCCGACATTAGAGTGGTGCAGGAACTTCTCGGCCACGCGTCGATCTCGACCACGCAGATTTACACCGCGGTTTCAGTGACGTCTCTGCAGCACGAGTACCAGAACGCGCATCCCCGCGCGCACGATTGAAGGATTGGACATGTCGAGTTACGTCTACCTATTCATCGCCATCGTGCCATCGATCGTGCTGCACGAGGTCAGTCATGGGTACGTGGCGTACCACTACGGGGATCCCACGGCGAAAGAGAACCACCGACTCACGCTGAACCCCCTCCGACACATCGACCCCTTCGGAACCATCATCCTGCCCGCTCTCTTGATCTACAGCGGACTGCCGGGATTCGGCTACGCCAAGCCCGTGCCGGTCAACTTCGCACGACTTCGCAATCCACGCAAGCAGTCGCTCTACGTCTCGCTCGCGGGACCGCTCGTCAACATCATCCTCTCGGCGGTCGGTTGGCTGGTCTGTGAGTTCTCACTGCACGTGGTGCAGAATCAGACCTTGTTGACCTTCGGGGTGTACCTCGGGCTGATCAACCTGTTCCTCGCGGTGTTCAACATGATCCCGATTCCGCCCCTGGACGGTTCGGCGATCATCGAGCGGTTCATCCCCAACCACAAACTGCCCGCGTACTACCGCTTCCGGTCGATGGCGTTGCCGATCGTGTTAGGTCTTTTCATCATCGACTCCCTCTTCTTCCACCTGCGAGGCGACGTCTTCTCGGGCCTCGAGAACTGGTGGCTACGCCTCGTCGTCTAGAAGAGTCCCATGGCCTTCGCGGCCCGAAGGTAGACCGGCTCGGCGACGGCGCTCGCCTTCTGTGAGCCGAGCGACACGATGGCGTCGAGCCCCGCGGGATCGCGTCTCAGTTCGTGGTAGCGCTCGGTGATGGCGCGCAACGACTCGACCACCAGGATTGCCAGGTCGCTCTTCAGGTCGCCGTAGCGCTCGTAGCGTGCAGCGATCGACTCGGGACTCTCGCCGCTGAATCCGGAGTAGATCTCGAGCAGGTTGGAAAGCCCAGGCTTCTGCTCCCAGTCGAAGCGGACCTCGCCGTCGGTGTCGGTGACCGCCTTCTTGATCTTCTTCTCGATCTCGGCCGGCTCGTCGGTCAGGAGGATCTTTCCGAGTGGGCTGGACACGGACTTGGACATCTTTCGGCTCGGCTCCTGGAGATCCATGACCCGAGCCCCGGACGGCGGCAGAACGGCCTTGGGAATGACGAAAGTCTCGCCGTAGCGATTGTTGAAGCGCGTCGCGATCTCCCTGGTCACCTCGAGGTGTTGACGCTGGTCGTCGCCAACGGGCACTTCGGCCGTCTCGTAGAGCAAGATATCGCTCGCCATCAGGACCGGATAGGTCAACAGGCCGACGCGGTGGCCCTCCTGGCGCGAGGACTTCTCCTTGAACTGGGTCATCCGGCTGAGTTCACCGTACGTGGCGACACACTCGAGCAGCCAGCTCATCTGCGCGTGGCTCGCGACGTGGCTCTGGACGAACAACGTGCACACGTCCGGATCGAGACCCGACGCGAGCAGCGACGCCACGTAATCGGTGGTCTGCTCACGCAGCTCGCCGGGCTCGATCTGGAGGGTCAGAGCGTGCAGGTCGACGACGCAGTAGAACGATTCGGGTCCTTGCACCTTCACCCACTGCTTGATGGCGCCGAGGTAGTTGCCGATGTGCATCGCACCGGAGGGCTGGATTCCCGAAAAGACTCGCATCCATCCATCGTAGAGGAGGACCTGCGTCGAATTCGCAGGGTCCAGTAGTGTTACTCGTGTGACCTTCGTCGTGACGACGCCGTCCTTCAGCGGCCCAGTTGAACTGCTGCTGCAACTCATCAGCCGTCACGAACTCGACGTCCTCGACATCCAACTAGCCCCGATCGTCGACGAATTCGTCGCCGTTTTGCGAAGTGAGACGAAGACCGTCGACGTCGAGCAACTCTCGGAGTTCCTGTTGATCGCGGCGATCCTGCTCGAGATGAAGAGCCAAGAGTTGCTGCCCGATCGCGACAGCGCCGAGCCCGATGAGGAGTTCGTGGGCTGGGAGGAACGCGACGTGATGCTGGCGCGCCTGCTCGAACTGCGTACGTACGCGGCGCTCGCGGACGCGTTCGTCTCACTCTTCGAACGAGCGAGCCGCGCCTATCCGCGGCTTCGTGGCATCGATGACGGATTCGTCGTGCACCCGCCGGACCTGCTCGCCGGCGTGACGATGGCGCAGCTGGCGGGAGCGTACCTGCGAGGCATCGAGGAAAAGCCGGTGCCCGTCGTGCGGCTCAATCACGTCACGGTGGACGCCGTCACGGTCGCCGAGACCGTTGCCGCACTGGCTCAGAGTCTGCCCACCTTGGGACGCTTGTCGTTCCGTTCGCTGACCGCGGGCCTTTCCACTCGAATCGAGATCATCGTCCACTTTCTGGCGTTGCTCGAGCTGTGCAAATTGGGGCACATCAACTTCTCACAGGGCACGACGTTCGGCGACGTTGAAATCGAATGGCTGTCCGAATCGCTCGGGCTAGAGATCGGAAGGGTCGACAGTTATGAGGGATGAGAGTTCACTCGAGCAGAAGTTGGAAGCGATGCTGACCGTCGCGCTCGAGCCGATATCGGCCGGAGAGTTGGCCGACGTGGTTGACGCCGACGGTGACGAGGTGACGGCGGTCCTGCGAGGGCTTCGCGAGGAGTACCAACGCGAACGTCGGGGGTTTCAGGTCGTGGAACTGGCCAGTGGGTGGATCATGCAAACGTCACCCGACGTCGCCGAATGGGTAGCCACGTTCGCCAATCGTGACGTCTCGCATCGACTCAGCTCGGCCGCTCTCGAGACGCTGGCGATCATCGCCTATCGTCAGCCGATCTCTCGTACCCAGATCACCGCGCTGCGCGGCGTGAACGTGGACGGGGTGTCGCGTCTGCTCGAGCAGCGTGGCTACGTCGAAGAGTGCGGGCGTGCGGCCGGTCCGGGTCAACCCATCCTCTACGCGACGACGGACCTGTTTCTCGATCGCATGGGCCTCGCCTCACTGAGCGATTTGCCGCCGATCGAGGAATTCATGCCGACGATTGATCTGGCGAACCAGCTCGTCGACGAACTGGCGCTGCGCAGCGGTGACTACGTTGAGGAGCTGTAGTTGAGCGAGGGCGAACGCCTGCAGAAGACCCTCGCGCGAGCCGGTTTCGGGTCGAGGCGTTCCTGTGAGATTCTGATCTCTGAGGGACGCGTGACGATCGACGGTCGCGTGGCCGAACTTGGCAATCGGGTCGATCCCGAGGTGCAGATCATCTGCGTGGATGGTGCGCTCGCACCAACGGCGCAGAGTTCCGTGTACTACCTGTTGAACAAGCCTGACGGCGTCGTCACGACCGCGTTTGACCCCCAGGGCCGACCGACCGTGCTCGACCTCGTCGAATCGAGCGTTCGCATCTTTCCCGTGGGGCGTCTCGACATGAACACCGAGGGCCTGTTGATCTTGACCAACGACGGACGCTTGGCCCACCTCTTGACCCATCCCAGCTCCGGCATCGCCAAGGAGTACCTCGCCCGAGTCGAAGGGGACCCGTCACCGGCCGCTATCCGACGCCTGCGCGAGGGTGTGGAACTCGAGGACGGCATCACCAGTCCCGCCCAGGTGAGCCGGGTCAGTGACGGACTCTTGCGCATCGTCATTCACGAAGGCCGTAATCGCCAAGTACGTCGGATGTGCGCCGCAGTCGGTCACGAGGTGACCCGACTCGTTCGAACGCGCATCGGTCCGATTCAAGACGCGACACTCAGCCCGGGTTCGTCGCGTCAACTCTCGCTCAGCGAAGTGCGACGTCTGATGGAGGCGGTTGGGATGTCAGAGGAAATGGCCTCTACGATGCCTTCATGACTACGGCCATGATACGAGGACTTCGCGGCGCGACGACGTGCGCGTCGGACACGCCCGAGCAGATCGTTGACGCGACCCAGGAGTTGCTCTTGCTGCTGATGGAGCGCAATGAATTGATGCACGATGACGTCGTGAGCGTCATCTTCACGACGTCGCGCGACCTTACGTCGGCGTTTCCCGCGACCGCGGCGCGCGGCGTTGGATTCGGTGATATTCCTCTGCTCTGTGCCAGTGAGATCGACGTGCCGGGATCGATGCCACTGTGCATTCGCGTCCTCATGCACGTGTACACGTCGCGGCCGCGTACCGAGATCCGCCACGTCTATCTACGCAACGCCCAGTCACTCCGTGATGACCTCCCCGAATAGCCGCCACGCGCACGTCGTCGGTCTCGGGCTCATTGGGGCGTCGATCGCGCTGGCGTTACGTCAAGCGGGCTGGACGGTCACGGGCACCGACCTCGACGGTGACGCCGTTCGCACGGCACTTGCGGCCAAGGTGGTCGAAAGTGAGACCGCCTCCCTCGACGTCGAACTCATCGTGATCGCCACGCCGGCCGGGGCCGTCGTCGACCTGGCGCTCCAGCTCCTGGACGAACACGAGAACCCCTCGCTGCTCGTCACCGACGTCGCGGGGGTCAAGGGCTCTATTGTCCGCACCGTCGACGATCCCCGTTTCCTGGGTGGTCATCCGATGGCCGGTTCGGAACAGCGCGGACTGGCCGGCGCGCGCGCCGACCTGTTCAACGGCTGTACGTGGGTCCTCACGCCGACCGTGTCGACGCTGCCGGCGACCTACGGCGAGTTGCACGGCATCCTTCGTGAGATCGGGGCCAACGTCGTGGCCGTGAGCGCCGACGACCACGACCGCTTGGTGGCCCTCGCGAGTCACGTACCTCATTTGCTCGCCGGCGCCCTGATGAACGAAGCGGCCCAGGCGGCCGAAGAGGACGCGGTGCTCTTGCAGATGGCGGCCGGAGGTTTTCGCGACATGACGAGGGTGGCGGCCGGTGATCCGACCATATGGCCCGACGTTCTGTTCGAGAATCGCGCCGCGATCAGCCAGACGCTGCGCGCGCTCGAGGATCGCCTCGGGGCACTGCGCGTGGCCCTCGACAGTGGCAGCCGTGACGTCGTGGAGCGCAGCCTCAGCACTGCGTCGGTCGCCCGGCGCCAGTTGCCCGGGCGCGCCCTTAGCGCCGAGAACCTCGCGTACCTGCGCGTCTCGGTAAGTGACCAACCCGGAGTACTGGCGTCGGTCACGATGGCCGCGTCGGACCTTCTCGTCAACATTTACGACATCGAAATCGCCCACGGTATCGAGGGCGTAGGTGGAACGCTGTTGCTGGCAATCGACGCGACGCAGTCCGCGGCCTTCGCCGCGGCACTCGTGGCGCTCGGATTCTCCGTGGCGAGCGAACGATGAGCGACGCGAAGACCGTCGCCGCCGCCACGACGATTCGCGGTTCACTTCGTGTTCCTGGAGACAAGAGCGCGTCACATCGCGCGCTGATGTTGAGTGCCCTCGCCGATGGTGTGAGCACCATCACCGGACTTTCGTTGGGTCAAGACGTGCTCGCCACGTCGCGGATCGTCGAACGTCTCGGTGCGCACTGTTCGTTCGACAGTGACGACGTCGTGGTCGAGGGCCCCTCTGAAGGACTCCGAGCGAGCACGTCGCCCCTCGACTGCGGAAACTCCGGTACGACGATGCGCCTCGTAGCGGGGATCGTCAGCGGCGTCGCGGGCAGTCACGTGCTCGTTGGTGACGGATCGCTCTCAAAGCGTCCGATGGACCGTGTCGCGACGCCGCTGCGCCGCATGGGCGCCAGGATCACCGGAAGGGGGGAACGCCTGACGGCACCACTCTCTATCGAAGGTGAAGCGATGCTTCGCGCGATTGAGTACCACGTTCCGATGCCGAGCGCCCAAGTAAAGTCCGCAGTCCTCTTCGCAGGCCTTCAGGCGACCGGCCACACGGTCGTCAGCGAGGACGTGCGCACTCGCTCGACCACCGAGACCATGATGCGCCACGCCGGTGTGACACTGCACTGTGTGGACCAGGGTGAGGGCCGCACCGTCACGATTACGCCCGGGCGCCCCGAGCCGACCAAGTGGCGAATCCCTGGCGATCCCTCGCAGGCGGCGTTCTTTGCCGTGTTGGGCGCGATCCATCCTGACGCGGCGATCGACGTCGTGGATATCGACGACGCCGCCGAACGCGTTGGTTTCGTCACGGTCCTGCGGCGCATGGGGGCGAATCTCGTGTGGCGTGAAAATGACGGCACGATCGCGCTGCACAGCGAAAGCGCCAAGTTGCTTGGGACCGAGATATTCGCGAGCGAGATCCCCTCAGTTGACGAAGTACCGATCTTGACCGTGGCCGCCGCCGCCGCGAGTGGTCTCAGCGTCTTTCGCGACATGTCCGAGTTGCGCGTCAAAGAGTCGGACCGATTCGCGGGTTCGATGGCACTCGCCGAGGCACTTGGTTGTCGGGTGTGGTCCGAGAATGACGACTTCTTCGTCGAGGGCTTGGGGTCGGCGCGCGCCTTTAGGTCGTTCTCCCTCGCCGTGGGCCTCGATCATCGCATGGTGATGGCCGGTTCCGTCGCTGCGCTCGCGGGCAATGGTGGAACCATCGACGGCGCCGCCACGGTCCAGTCGAGCTACCCCGGATTCTTCGACGACGTGGACGCGCTGAGATGACCCAGAAGATCATCGCGATCGACGGGCCCGCCGGGTCGGGCAAGTCAACGGTGGCGCGCGCCCTCGCGAGCGCCCTCGGATGGGCCTTCTTGGACACCGGCGCGATGTACCGCGCGGTGACCTGCGAGGCGCTGGACCAGGGTGTCGACGTGAATGACCAGAGAGCCGTCGCCGCGCTCGCTGCGTCGTTGCGGTTGACGACGCTGCCGCGGGTCACGGTGAACGGACGCGACGTCGAAGAAGAGATCCGCACCGACCGCGTCAACGCCGCCGTGTCGGTAGTGGCTGCGAACGCCCTGGTGCGCGCGACCATGGTGGCCCGACAACGCCAATGGGCCGCCGAGCAGCCGCTCGGCACCGTCGTCGAGGGTCGTGACACCACGACCGTCGTCTTCCCGGAGGCGACGTTGAAGGTGTTTCTCACGGCTTCGCTCGAAGAGCGCGCGCGCCGTCGCGGAGACGAGGGTGAGGCGTCGGTCGCGCGACGGGACGAGGCTGACACGAACCGAAACGCGTCGCCACTGCGTCAAGCCGACGATGCCCTCGTGCTAGACACAACAGGTCGAGCAGTCGATGAGGTGGTAGGGGAGATCATTACGTGCCTGACGAATCTGCACTCGAACTGAACCCGAACAAGACGCTGGTCTACCGCGTCGTCGCGGCCGTCGTGGTGGGTCTGTCCAGGATCCTCTTTCGCCCGACGATCACCGGACGCGAGCACATTCCCCTGCAGGGACCGGTGCTGATCGCACCGATCCACCGGTCCAACGTGGACTTCGCCTTCACCTTGTTCATGTCCAAGCGCAAGGTCTTCTTCATGGCGAAGGACTCACTGTTCCGAGTGCCGCTGCTCGGCCCGCTGGTCCGTCATCTCGGTGCCTTTCCGGTGCGGCGCGGTTCGGCCGACCGCGATTCGATGACCCTCGCCGAAGAGGTGCTGCGGCGCGGGTACGCACTCGTACTGTTCCCTGAAGGCACGCGCAAGGAGGGCCGACCGGTGCTGCCGTTGCACGACGGCGCGATGTTCGTCGCGGCGCGCACGGGGGCCGTAGTCGTACCCGTCGGCATCGGTGGCAGTGACCGGGCGATGCCCAAGGGTGCCAAACTCCCTCGTCCCGCCAAGATCCGCATCGTCATCGGTACACCGATTGCACCGCCGGTCTCCCAAGGGCGCGTCGCGCGCTCCGCCGTGGCGGCGAAGAGCGAAGAACTTCGAGGCGAACTCGAAGCGGTCTACTGGCAGAGCCTCGACGGCGCCTAGCGCTCGCGCCACCAGGTGGTGAAGACCACCTTGGTGTAGCGAAAACCGAAGAGCCAGTTCGCGCCCTTCTTCGTCGTTCCCGAGTAGCGGGGGTGCCAGACGGTCGGGACCTCCGCCGAGCGCCAGCCCCGCTTTAAGCACGTGATGAGCAGTTCAGCGGTCTGGTACTGCTCCTGTTCGAGGCGGTCGATGACGTCGGCGAGCATCGTGACGCGAAGACCCCGGTAGCCAGTGGACGTGTCGGTGAGGTTCGCGCCGGTCATGCGGTTCATGATGAACGAGAAGAAGCGCACGCCGGTCTTTCGAAAACGGTCCGAGGTCCGGTCGACGCCAAGGCGGCGGCTCGCAACGACGAAGTCGGCCCGGTCGCTGAGCAACGGCGCCAGCACCTGGGGGATCTCGGCCGGGTCGTTCTGTCCGTCGGCGTCGAGGGTGACGATGTACTTGACGTTGTGGTCAATGCAGTAGCGGTAGGTGACCTGCAGGGCCACGCCGTGACCGAGGTTCACCGGGAACTCGATGACGATGACGCCCGGGTACGAACGCGCAATCGCCGCGGTCTTGTCGTCCCCCCCGTCCACGACCACCAGCGTGGTGTAGAGCTCGCCGTTGATGAGGGCGGGCATCTTGTCGAGCACGCCGCCGATGTTGCCCTCCTCTTCGTAGGCGCAGATCGACGCGACGATGGATTCAGGTTTGAAGCCAGGGTGTTCGGATTCGAGTTGTGCCATTGCCTGGTCGATGGTGTAGGTGCGCAGTCGTGCGAGACGGCGATTTTCGAGGCTGGTGGTGACCATGGTTCTCCTTACAAGGACTTCGCTGGGGCGAACACTCGCAGCACCAATGGCTCAAAGTGTTCGAGGGGTTCGGACGTGAACGACGGATCGAAGGATTTCTGATCCCACTGGTCCGCGAATCGTTCCGCCAGTTCGTACCAGGGCTGCCCCTCGTGCTTGACGCGCAGGTTGGGGTCCATGCCGAGGTGTTCGTAGTAGTAGCGACCCTGGAAGTCCTGATGGTACTTGACCATGCAGTAGACGTCGTGATGGACGTAGGGCTTCAGGATCTCGGCGGCGATGTGGGGGTGGTTCGGGACCGACATCAGTTTGCCGATGTCGTGCAGCAACGCGGTCACGATGACCTCCTCGTCGGCACCGTCGCGTTCTGCCCGGCTCGCGGTCTGGAGAGCGTGTTGGAGCTGGTCAACCGGGAAGCCGTCGGTCATGTCGCTCAGTCCTCGCACCATGGCCTGGAGGTTCAAGCCGACGCGGGGCTGGGCGGAGACGGTGTCGTTCACGATGGTCATCCACTGCTCACGCGTCGAGACGTCCATGCTCGGGAAAGAATTCACAGGTAGAGATTAGCCTTTGGCCGCCGCGGCGTGAGACTTAGCGGCCGGTCGCGGAGAGGACTTCGGCCGCCGTGAACTCGCGATCGACCTGCCCGTCAAAGGTTGATGCCGCTGGCGACGCGAGAATCAGATCGAGCACGGCCGAGAGCGTCTTTAACATTTCACGCAGTTCGGGCGGAGGAGGAAAGTACTCGTCCTCCACCGTCACTGAACGGACGTCGACGCCGTCGACCGGGTCCAAGAACTCGAGAACATCGTTCACGAGCGACTCGGGCGCCGACGCGCCCGCCGTCACCGCGACGACACCACTCAGGTCAGTAGGAAGGTCGCCCACTCCGTTGACGCGCAGCACCCGCGGACAGCCGACTGCCTCGGCAACCTTCGTGAGCGCCACGGTATTAGAGGAATTGGCCGATCCGATCACGATCACGGCGTCGGCGTCGGTGGCAATGGTGCGTAGTGCCGCTTGGCGATTGGTCGTAGCGAAGCACAGGTCACTGCGGTTGGGCATCCAGATGTTGGGAAATCGCTGCTCCGCATACTCGCGCAGGTGCTGCCACTCGTCAAAGCTCAGCGTGGTCTGGCTGAGCAGTGCGAACGGTCCCTTTTGTTCGTCGATCCGGTCGATGTCCTCGGTCGACTCGATGAGGACGACCGAATCCGGCGCGACCGCCATCGTGCCCACGGCCTCCTCGTGTCCTTCGTGGCCGACGTAGAGGACCGTGTAGCCCTTTCGCGCACGCACCTTCAGTTCGTGGTGCACCTTAGTGACGAGTGGACAGACGGCGTCTACGACCGTGCCACCGGCCCCGCGGGCAGCCTCGATGACCTGGGGGGGAGAGCCGTGGGCACTGAGCATGACGGGTGCGCCGGGCGGCACCTCAGCGATGTCGTTGATGAAGATGACGCCGAGCGACTTGAAATGATTGACGACGAACTGGTTGTGGACAATCTCGTGATAACAAAAGATCGGTGCCTCGAAGACGCGGGTCATCCAGTCGAGCGCCTTGATAGCCTTCTCGACACCAGCACAAAAGCCTCGCGGCGCCGCCAGAACTACCTTGTCGACACTCACGTTTCCCAGCCTAGTAAGCGGGCGTGGTGTCCGGCCCTAGGCTGGAGCGGTGTCGGGTGCCCGAATTTCCTCAATTTCCGCGGATTCTCCAGCGGCAAACGTCGATTTAGCGGTCGGCGACGAGCTCGTAGCCGTCAACGGTCGTGAACCGAGCGACATCATTGAATACCAGCAGTTGATCGACGGTGAAGAAGTGACGCTACTCATTCGCCGCGAGGGTGAGCCTTTACAACGACGGGTGACGGTGCTCAAGCGGGCGGGCCAACCTCTCGGTCTCTCGATTGATTCGGCCGTGTTCGACCGCATTCGCACGTGCGACAACCACTGTTCGTTCTGTTTCATCTACCAGTTGCCCAAGGGAATGCGTCGATCGCTCTACGTGAAGGACGATGACTTCCGGCTCTCGTTCCTGTACGGCAACTACACGACGTTGACCCGTTTTACCGAGTTCGACCTCGAGCGAGTAGTCGACGAGAGGCTCTCCCCGTTGTACGTCTCGATCCACACGACGAATCCCGAGCTGCGCGCCGAGATGCTGCGCAATCCACGCGGTGCCACGAGTCTGCGCTGGCTTCGAGAACTACTTCGCACCGGCATCGAGGTGCACGCCCAGGTCGTGGTCTGTCCGGGTGTAAATGACGGCCACGAGCTCGTGCGTACCCTGCACGACGTCTTCTCGCTCTACCCCGAGCTCGCGTCGATCGCGCTCGTTCCCGTAGGCGTCAGCGCGTTCTCGCTCGAAGAGTCGATGCGCCCCCATACCGCAGCGGAGGCGCTCGCCGTCGTGGAGCTCGCCGAACGCTTCCAACGTTTCAGTCGGGATCTCCTTGGACGGGTCTCGGTGTTCGCGAGCGACGAGTTCTATCTGGTCGCGGGCCTCACGCCGCCGTCGGCCACGCAGTTCGAGAGTCTCGACCAGGCGGAGAACGGCATCGGACTGGTCGCCGCGTTCCGTCAAAGCTTCATCGAACAGACGCCGATGGAGCGACTCGGCACCGGATTCTTCCAGTCGGTCGACGGCGCCCCGGCCTGGGGATACCGGGCGCCGCGCGGGGGAGACGGCGAGGTCCGCTTCGGTGACGACGTCGTCGTGATCACGGGAGAGTACGCGGCACCACTCTTGCGCGACCTTTTCGACGAGCAGGGTTTCGAGGACGTCTCGATCATGGCGGTTACGAACAGTTACTTCGGCGGCAACATCAAGGTGGCGGGCCTACTCACGGGTCTCGACCTCATCCGGGCGCTCGAGGATGTACCCGCGAGCAGCGTCTGCCTTTTGCCCGACGTCTGTCTGTCCGAGGGCCGGTTCCTCGACGGTCTCACCATCGACGATCTCCCACGACCCGTCATGACCGTGCGCACGACCGGTAGTGATCTTCGCTCGACGCTCGAGTCCGTGCGCTCGAAGGGCCTGGTGTCGTCGTGAAGAAGCCCCAGGTCGTCATCGTCGGGCGGCCCAACGTCGGCAAGAGCTCGATCGTGAACCGCCTCGCGGGCAAACGCGTCGCGGTCGTCGAAGAGCACCGCGGGGTCACCCGCGACCGTAAAGCGGTCGAAGTCGACTGGCGCGGCGTGGCCTTCGAGGTGGTCGACACCGGAGGATGGCTCGAAGTGGGCGACACCCTCGAGGCGAAAGTCTCCCAACAGGCCGAGGCCGCTCTCGCCGGCGCCGACCTGGTCTTGCTGGTGGTCGACGTCACCACCGGGCTCGTCGACGAGGACACCCACGCTGCGCGCTGGGCCCTGCGCAGCGGCCGACCGGTCGCGCTCGTCGTCAACAAGGTCGACGACACGAACCATGAGAACGCCAGCTGGGAGTTCCTGCAGTTGGGTGCGGGCGATCCCCACACGATCAGCGCGCTGCACGGACGCGGAGCGGGCGACCTGCTCGACTTCATCGTCGACCAACTCGGTGAACACGACGAGGTCGAAAAGATCACCAACGCCGACGAGGACGGGGCCCTGCGCGTCGCGATCGTCGGGCGGCCCAACGTCGGCAAATCCACCCTCTTCAACAAACTGATCGGCGAGGAGCGGTCGGTCGTGCACGACATGCCCGGGACCACTCGCGACGCCATCGACACGGTCGTCGACACCGACGTGGGCCTTATTCGTTTCATCGACACGGCGGGCATGCGCCGGCGCGCCAAGACCGAGGCCGGACTCGAAACCTACGCGGTCCTTCGAAGTCTCGACGCGCTCGACCGAGCCGACATCGCGGTGCTCGTCATCGACGCGACCCAGGGCGCGACCGGTCAGGATCAACGCCTCGCCGAGCGCATCTCGGCGGCAGGCTGTCCGTCGCTCGTGGTGTTGAACAAGTGGGAGCTCGTTCCCACTGACGAACGTGAATCGGTCCTGGCGACCGTGGGCGAGAAGTTGGCGTTCCTCGGCGACGCGCCGGTCATGAAAACAACCGCGACCTCGGGCAAGGGCGTGCACCGGATCCTTCCCGCGTTGTCAATCGCCGCAGCCGATTACGTCAAGCGCGTCCCGACGGGAGCACTCAATCGCGCGATTCGTGACCTGCAGATCAAGCAACCCGCACCGACCGGCAAGATCCGTTACGCGGTACAGGGGGCGATCGAGCCGCCGACCTTCACGCTCTTCGTCGCCGGACGCCTTCCGCCAACCTATTTGCGCTACGTCGAACGTTCCCTTCGCGAACGATTCGCGTTGGGTTCGCAACCGCTTCGAGTGCGCGTCCGAGTCGAATAGTGGCCAAGTGGTGCGAGACCTGCGACCGTCCGGTCGAGGGCGAGGTCTGTGATATTTGTGGCCAGACGGTCCCCGAGGCAACCCGAGAGCCCATCCCGTGGCGCTGGCGGTTCTTCATCGTCGTGACCATCATTTATCTCATTTGGCGGATCTATCAATTAGTTTCTTGGCTGAGCCACTAGGAGAGACCAATGCCGATCTACGCACTCGGTGACCGCACACCCACCATTCACGCTGACGCCTTCATCCATCCCGACGCCGTCGTCATCGGTGACGTACGAATCGGAGCGGCGTCGTCGGTCTGGCCCGGCGCGGTGTTGCGCGGCGACTACGGAACGATCATCGTGGGAGAGCGCACGTCTATCCAAGACGGCGCCGTAGTACACGCCGTCGCCGAGTACCCGACGGTCATCGGCGACGACTGCGTGATCGGGCATCTGGCGCACCTGGAGGGATGCGTCATCCACGACCACGCCCTCGTGGGGAGTGGATCGATTGTGTTGCATCGGGCCAACGTCTTCAGCGGCGCGACCGTCGGGGCCGGAGCGGTCGTGCGCAACCGAATGGACGTGCCGCCGGGCGCGCTGGCGATCGGTGTTCCCGCGCAGATCAAAGAGGGCGCGAGTGACGAGGACGCGATCACGACGGGGGCGGCGACCTACGTCAACAACGCCCGCTGGTACATGAAGGACCTGCGACTTCTCTAGCTATTGGAGATCTCGACCAGACGATCGAGGGCC
>OCZT010002875.1_pt1 | contig 17724 bp, 17 predicted proteins | sample 1539031 | NCBI WGS metagenome assembly OCZT01 (sample SAMEA3539308, study PRJEB22396) | soil metagenome | biome: tundra; feature: field; material: soil | place: USA | collected 2010-05 | depth 0.15 m | reverse complement strand
GGAGTGGTCGCCGAGGTGGGCACGGCGGTCACCGGCATCCGGGTCGGGCAGCTGGTGGCAACGGGCGGGGCGGGCAAGGCCAACCATGCCGACTACCAGGCCGTCCCCGGCCTGCTCTGCGCGGTCGTTCCCGATGGCGTGCCGCCCCAGGACGCGGCCTTCGCGACGGTCGCCTCCATCGCGCTGCATGGTCTCCGGCTGGCCGAGGCTGGCCCCGGCTCGAAGGTGGTCGTGATCGGCCTCGGCCTGGTCGGCCAGCTGGCCGCCCGGCTGGCCATGGCCGCCGGGTGTGACGTGGCCGGGATCGACCCGGCCGCGCACGCCCGCCTTGCCGCAGCCGGGTCCGGCGTGCTGGCCCTGGACGAATGCGGCGATGCGACCACGGACCAGGTGGTCGCCTGGTCACGGGGACGCGGCGCGGATGCCGTCCTGGTCTGCGCGGCCAGTCCGTCGTCCGGCCCGGTAACGCGGGCCCCCGCGCTGTGCCGTGACCGTGCGGCCGTGGTGATCGTGGGCGACGTCGGCCTGCAGCTCAGCCGTACTCCGTTCTACGAGCGGGAGCTCTCACTGCGGTTCGCCCGCTCCTACGGCCCCGGCCGCTACGAGCAGTCCTACGAGGCGTGGGGGGTGGACTACCCGGCGGGGCAGGTGCGCTGGACCGAGGGCAGGAACTTCGAGGCGGTGCTCGACCTGCTGGCCGGAGACCGGCTCCGGGTGTCCGATCTCGTCACCCACAGCTACGACATCGGTGACGCCGCACAGGCGTATCAGCTGATCGAGCAGCACGCCGATCCTTACCTGGCGATCCGGCTCACCTACCCGGCGGCACCCGGCGGCGAGCGGCCCGTCGTGGTCCGGCCGCAGCCGGCCGCGAGCTCATCGCCGGGCGTCGGCTGGATCGGCGCCGGCGCCTTCTCCACCGGGACGCTGCTGCCCGCGTTCCGCGCCGCGGGCTTCGGCCATCTCGTGGCAGTGACCTCGGCCAGCGGCCTGTCGGCGCGGCGGGCCGCGGAGCGGCACGGCTTCGAAAAAGCGGTCTCCGGCGCGTTCCCCGTCATCGAGGATCCGGATGTCGAGGTCGTCGTGGTCGCCACCCCGCATGACACGCATGCGGAACTGGTGACGCTGGCCCTGAAGGCCGGGCGGCACGTGTGGTGCGAGAAGCCGCTCGCCCTGACCCTGGATGGCCTCAGCGAGATCGAGGCCGCCTGGGATGCGTCCGGGCGGCAGCTCATGGTGGGGTTCAACCGCCGGTGGTCACCGGCCGTGCTCGCGGCAGGGCAGGCGCTCGCGGGAATGGCCTCGCCCAAGTTCCTGGTGTACCGGGTCGCCGCCGGGCCGGTGCCCGACGGCCACTGGTACGCCGACCGGCGGCAGGGCGGCCGGCTGCTGGGCGAGGTGTGCCATTTCGTCGACACCGCCCAGGCGCTGATCGGGGCCGGCATCGAGGAAGCCGTCTCGGTGCAGGGCGGAAGCGACGCGGGCGTAGCGGGCAATGACGCGGTGGTGGCACTGCGCTTCGGTGACGGGTCGCTGGCGACGATCTGCTACGGCAGCGCCGTGCCGGCGGCCGGCAAGGAATGGATCGAGGTGATGGCCGGATCGCGGCGGCTCGTCATCGACGACTTCCGGTCCGTGACGCTGGACGGACGGGCGCTGTGGAAGGGCCGGCAGGACAAGGGGCACCGGGCGCAGGCTGCCGCGTTCTGGCAGGCGGTGCAGGGCAGTGCGGCGGCACCGACCGGGCCGATGATGGCGACGATGCGCGCCACCATCCAGGCAGCGGACGCAGGCGGGGGCCGTGGCTGAGCCGCTGACTTCGCATCCCGACCAGGTCAGGCAGTTGTTCGACGCCAAGGCCCCGACCTGGTCGGCGAGCGCGCGCGTGCGTGCGGCTGGCGGGCTATCTGGGCTATCTGCAGGTCTCCCGGCAGCGGCATGCTGCCAGGTGGTGGAGTAGATGACGGCCGCCGTGACCGTTGACGTTGCTGGCGCGCAGATGGGCGGCGCTGCCCGGTTCAGCGCCGAGATGCATCGCTACCTCAGACGAACCGGCCGCCAGGATATCCACGTCATTGGCGCCGCACGGTGCGTCGATTCAGCGTGGCTCGTGCGTCGCGAGCTGGCCAGGCAGAGCCGTGGCCGACGGGTGGCGCTCAACAATGTCAGCTTCGTTGCCCCTGGCAGTGAGCGGTGGACGCTGCTGCGCAATGCCCTGCACTTTCTTACCGACGATGAGTCCGCTCGCCTCGACCGGTCACTGCGCGCCGCCACCATGCGTCAAGCGGCCGTGATACGCCTCGCCGCTCGACGCGCAGATGTCCTGGTCGTGCCTTCCACGGCCATGGCTGACCGGGTGACGCGGATCCTGCCGAGCGTGCGTAGGCGCATTGTCATCCGGCCGCACCCAGTTTCGGCCGACGCAGTTCCGCGGCTACCACGCGATTCGGCCATTCTGTGCCCTGTGCTCTTCGCACCCTACAAGCAGATGACACAGCGGCTCACCGAATTGCTCGCAGCGATCGAGGACTACCCAGACGTGTCGGTACGAGTGCGGGTCACGGCCGATCACCGCGACGTGGCCCCTGCCCTGGCATGCAGTCCTAGGATCGAATTCGTAGGACAGCTCGATCAGCACGAGCTGCGCCAGCTCTGGGGTCGTAGCCGCGCAATCTACTTTCCCACTGACCTTGAGTCCTTCGGCTACCCGCTCGCCGAAGCGCGGGTCAGCGGCCAGCCGGTGATCGCCCGCGATACCGAGCAGAACAGGGAGATAGCCGGTCCTGCACTGTGCGGCTTCGTATCTGGCGATATAACCTCCCTGCAGCACGCGATCGAACGGGCATTGACGACGGAGCCGGTGCCCGACCCAGCACCGTTCGATCCCGACGCTTACTTCCACTGGCTGCTAGGCCCGCAGCGATGACCAAGCTTGGCCTGCGGCCGTACAGTACCGGAGACGATCCTCCCGCGAGAAGCGTCCCGGTCAGCGTCGTCGTGCTCACCCGCGACGAAGAACTGAATATCCGGCGGTGCCTGACCTCAGTGGCGTGGGCGGATCAGGTGGTAGTGGTCGACTCGGGCTCGACGGACAACACCGCCCGGATCTCGCGGTCCCTCGGAGCCGAGGTGGTAGAGCAGCCATGGCTGGGCTTCTCTGGCCAGCGCGAGTTCTCGCTCAGGCTTCCCGTGCTCAGGCACGACTGGGTCTACTTCGTCGACGCCGACGAGTGGGTCTCCCCTCAGCTGGCCTCCGAGGTCGCCGAGCGACTGCGAGCGCCGTCATGCGCGGGATTCGCCCACCGCCTCCGGCTGGTATTCCAAGGCACGTGGATACGGCACTGCGGCTGGTACCGCGGCTCCTGGGTGGTCCGGCTGATCGACCGGAGATATACAAAGTACGACGGCAGCCTGGTCGGCGAGCGGGCACGCGTAGACGGACGGATCCACCGGCTACGCAACGACATCGTCGATGAGGACCGCAAGGGTCTGGCCACCTGGTTGCACAAGCACGTACGCTACGCCGAACTGGAGGCCGAACGCCGTGGTCAGCAGATCTCGTTTCTGCAGCGGCTGCGCATGCTGCGGTCCCGTGAAGATACCCGGCCAATGATTCGTGCGGTACTCAAGGATGTCGTATTTCCCATCGTGCCGGCTAAGCCGGCCGCGCTGTTTGCCTACATGTACTTGGCCCGACTGGGCCTGCTCGATGGGACCGCCGGGCTACGTTTCTGCTTCTACCACGCCTGGTTTGAGGCCAACGTGACCGCGCTGCAGGCGGGCCCGACCGTACCCGACCGAGAGGTCATCATATGAACGTGCATCTGGCCCGCAGAGCCGCAGGTGATGTCCGGTCTGTCTGCCGCTGTGCATCTCCCAGCGCTGCTACACGGTGGATCGCGTCCCTTGTCGCGAGGCTGCCGGAATGCGCGAGGTCACGCTCCCTGAGCCCGGCGGACCGAACCTGGGCGCACACCGGCGCACGCTTCCGGACGTCCAACGACGCCGTCGTCTTGCTGCCAGCGGCCTACACCGCCGGTGCGCGCGAAATGTACTGCCGGAACGTCTACCTCCGTACCGGGCTGACAATGCCGACAACGAGGTGGGTCGTCGATCTCGACGCCAATAGCGGCCTGTTCTCCGTCTGGGCCGCGGTCACCGGCGCACGGGTCATCGCGGTCGAGGCCCAAGAAGGATTCGCTCCGCTGGTCCGCGCGCTCGCCAAGCACAACGGCGTTGCAGAGGCCTTGTACGTCGAAATCGCAATGGCCGGCGGTGAGCACCTCGGGGGCACAGTCGGTATCGTGGCCGACGATCTCCGCTGGTCGGCGACCTCGCAGGGCGCGCTGACGTGACCAGCTGATATATCAATGCAAGAACTCATCTCGAAATACCGAATCGATCGGATCAGCCTGTTGAAAATGGACATTGAGGGAGGAGAGTTCGCTGTGCTTGCCGTCGACGAAGAGCTCCGCTGGCTCGCACAGGTAGACCAAGTTGCGCTGGAAATCCATCCGGACCATGGTGACGCTACCGCCGTGATCGCGCGACTCCGTAACCACGGGTTCACCGTCGACTTGCGCGATAACGATGGCGGGCCCGCGGCTGTTACTTCCAATCACCTTGCTTACGCCTACTGCCAGCGATGACCAGCGAACTCAAGACAAACCCTAAGAATGCCGTGACCAAGGACGAACGCGTCAGTAGTGCATCCGCGCCGCGATCTCGTGAGCCCGGCGACACACGCCCGCTCACTCGAGCACTGCTGGCCGCGCTGCGGACGGAATCCACGGCAGCCGAGCGAGAGGCGATCCGGTGAAGCCGCGCCTGGCGCGCCAGCCCGTGTCACCGAAAGGGCTCGTCACGGCGTCCGCGCTGAAACTCCGTGTATCGAGGATCGTGACAAGCGACCGGGCGGGACGGGTAATCGGTGCGTTCACCAGAAAGCGCATAAGCCACCAGGGACTCTGGTTCGACACCCGGAGCAGCGATTTCTCGCCGAGCGTGCGAGCTCAGATGTTCTGGGGAGGGTATGAGGGCGCCGAAACGCGAATGATCCACAGTATATTGCGCGGCAGCACTACTGTCGTGGAGCTTGGCAGCAGCCTCGGGGTTACCGCTGCCCACATTGCGGCCGTGATGACTCCTAGCGGCCACCTGATCTGTGTTGAGGCTAACTCGCGGCTGCTGCCAGGACTCCGGGAGAGGACGTTGCGGCATGCCGCTCACCTGAAGGTCGACGTGGTACACGCCGCGGTTACAGATCATTGCGGAACTACGATCCTCACAATTGCGGCTGAGACCACAGGTTCCCGTCTTACGGCTGCTCCCCGAGCGAACGAGGTAACCGTCCAGGTGCCCGCTCTGACGCTCCAGGAAATCTTGCGGCGGACCGGTGTGACAGAATTCGACCTGGTATCGGATATCGAAGGGTCCGAGGTCGCCTTCCTACTGCAGGATCTAAATGTGCTGAAGGGTTGCAGACGAGCGGTCATCGAGTTGCACGACACGACCCTGAGCGGCCGTAGCGTGTCAGTATTTGACCTGATTGATGCGGCTGTCGCCGCTGGCTTCCAGGTGATCGGCCGTCATGGGCCGGTTCTCGCCCTCGCCCGGCCTTGACGCCAGGCACCCTTTTCCCATGGAGACGCACATCCGGACTGCCGACGCCAGGGTGCGCGCGAACGCATCCGGGCCGTATCCCCCGGCCCGCTCTGTTCCCCTGCTGCGAAGCTCGGACAGAAAAGCTCGATCTTCGAGCAGGCAAGCTAGCTCGCGGGCAAGCGCAGCAGGATTACCCGACGGGTAGACCAGCCCTGTCACCCCGTGCTCAACGAGATCGCCCAGACCCCAGACGGCCGTCGCATCGCTCACGACAATCGCCGCCCCGGCTGCCATCGCCTCAATCGATATGAGCGCGCGCATGTCCAGCCGAGACGGAACTACCACGACATCGAAGCTCGCTAGCAGATCCGGCATCTCGCTGGTGTTGGCGAACCCGTGGAAGGTCACCCGGTCATCCACGCCCAACTGAGCTGCCAAAGCCTGCAGTTCGCCCATGAGAGGTCCGTCGCCGACTAGCGTCACCGACCAGTCGCGTGTGCGCGGCATGAGCGCTGTTGCACGAAGGAGTTCATCGGCACCCTTTCGAGGGATGAACTTGCCGGCGAATCCGATCTGCAACGGCTCGCCGCTCGTGCTGGACGCTTCCATCCGGTCGGACCATGCCCTCCCGAACAACTCTGTATCGGCCGGGCAGACCCCCGGCCATATGCGGTATGGATTCATCCCGTGATGGATGTAGAACTCGCGGTTGAAGGCTCCTGTCGACACGGCACCTGCGCACATGCGCATCAGGATGCGAAGAGCAGCCGACCTGAGTACACGGTGCCGGCCCCCGCTCGAATGCTGCCATGTGCTGTCGCCATAGATGAGCAGCCGGATACCGGTCAGCAGGCAGTAGATGATGGATATCCGGGCGATCGGGGAAGCCCATCCGTAACAGACCAGCACGTCCGGCCGGGCCTCGCGCAGATGGCTGATGAACCACCGCAGCCGACGGAAGACGGATCGCCCAGCCGGTGGCGCCGCCCACGCGTATCCGCCGAGGAGGTCGATGTCCCAGGAGATCAAGCGTTCAAAGCCTGGATCGTGCACTTCCTGCGCCACCGACCAGTAATAGACCTGTACCTTCACGTCAGGCTCAGCAGCGAGCAGTTGCAGGCCCCGGGTGAACTGCTGAGCCGGGTGATCCATGACAAGAGCGACACGAATCCCGCCACCAGTCATAGCAACCTCGCAACTGCATATGAGGCATAGCGTTCGGGTGCAAACCTCGCACGCGCCCACGTGGCCGCATGCTTTCCCATTTCCGCCAGCTTCTGTGGATCTTTCAGCACTTCCTGGAGAGTCGTCGCCAACGCCTCAGCCGTCTCGTCCGTAGGAGTAACGCCGGTGATCCCCTCAATGTGCGCATCGTGCGACCCGCCATATGCGGGTCCGATCACCGGCGTGCCCGCGACCTGGGCTTCCAGCAGCACCAGCCCGAAGCCCTCGCCAGAGGGCCGGCGGCCGGCGCGCGTGCGGGTCGCCAGGACGAAGAGATCCGCGGCGGCAAGCTGCCTGGCGAGTTCACGGTCGCTCAGTCCTGGCCTGAGGCTGCAGCAACTGTGCTTCCTGACCAGCTTCTGAAGCTCCGCGGGCGGCTCGCCAGTCCCGCAGACGGTCACCTTAATATCGGGCCTGCCGACTGCCTGGACGGCGTCCAGGAGCTGAGGCAGGCCCTTAGACTCCCAATCGGCCAAGCGGAAAGCGGTGACCAGGCTGATTTCCGCGGCGGGCGCATGCTCGCAAGCTGACTGCTCGACGAGCGTGCGGAACCACTCGCGGGACAGGCCTGGCGGCAAGATCGTCGCCGAATGCTTACGGGAGATCGCCCCGGCAGTAAAACTGCTGACGGCGACGACTCGCACGTCATGGCGGCCCATCAGATGATCCTCGATGCTGCGGCGGGCACGAAACCGCGCACCCCACACATCGCTGCCATGACATACCACCGAGATGCCGCAGGCTGCGCGTTCCCTGGCCGCCAGTGATGCCATGGGCAGAAGCGCCCGGTGCGCGACGATAAGGCGGGTTGGCACCGTACTGGCCCGCAGGTGCCTGCGCGTCTCAGACAGCAACCTGGCATGGGCGAACGTGCGCGAACCTTGGCTGTCCTGATGCAGGTCGACTCGCAGGCACCGGACGCCTTGCGCCGCGAACGCCCACTCAAGGGTGTCGGCATAGCGTTCGATGCCACCCCCAAGCCCGCGGGAGGGGGCAAGCAGGATCACGCGCCCGGTCATACCGGGCGCCTGGCGCGGAACGTGAAGGCAAGTGCGAGCAGCCAGATGACGACAGTCACGGGGATTCCGGCAAGGAATGTCGCCCAGTCGTCCTCCCCGTTCACCAGGCTTGGGAAGAGCAGCAGCACAAGGAAGATGGCATGGGCATTCACGCGCACGTCGAGAACGTCATCCAATAGCCGGATCCCGCAGCCGAGCAGGAACATGCCGGCCAGGACCGGGATCCATCCTCCGTGCCGGTACAGGTCGCCGATGGGCGTGATGGCCGACGAGGTGTACACCGTGGCCGGGAGCCCGTAATACTGCTGACTGAACTGATAGCCGGTCGCCAGGATCGGCTTGCCGGGCCAGAGCGCACGGGGCACGATGTCGACGAGAGGCGCCTCGATGAGCTGAACTGGGCTGCTGAATGCGATCTGCCCTGGTGTCCGCTGCATGATGATCGCCGGGCTGTCGATCTCCCGGATCCGCTGCAACAGGTAGACCACGGACTTAGGCAGCGCCGTGATTACGCTGTCACCAGCCAGCGTCTGCCGGAAGATGCCAGGCGCCTCGTGGATCGCTTCCGACGGTGACAGTGTCACGGATCCGCTGCGGGCGACGCCCCTGTATGCCTCGTTGAACGGGATGACGATCGTCAGGAAGATCAGCACGCCAGCGATCATCGCCGTCTTCGGAATGCTGCGGCGGGCGACACTCATCGGAATGACGACGGCCAGCAAAGCTATGACGAAACTCTCCTTCCCTCCCGCCGCTGCGCCAAAGGCAAGCTCCGTAAGGAAGAGAATGGCAAGCGTGACCCGCGCGCCGGGCAGATGATCCCGGTACACCTGCAGCGCGGCCGCGCAGACGGCGAGCGGAGCGAAGAGGCTGAGCGCGCTAAGGAACTGTCCGTAGCCGGTCGCCGTGGTCACCGCTGAAGATACGTCTCCGACGTAGCCGAATCGACCGGTTGTCAGGGTCGTCGCGACACGTGCGGCCGTGCCGATGCCGTAGAGGATCCACGGCGTGTAGCGGCTGCGCACCGTGCAGGTCAGGCGATTGCCGAGCGCTCCGATCCCGCGGGCGGCAAGCCGCCGGGCCGGCTGACCCGGCCCGACGAAATAACCGACTACCCAGAAGGTCAACCCGACCGCGACCAGCCACAATGCCCGCAGCACGCTGGAAACGGCGATCTCTGCGGCGGTCGAGGCCTGCGGCCCGGTCCACGTCACCGTAGCCAGCCCGAAGGTCACGCCGTACCAGAGCAGGATCCAGTACCCGAATTTCCAGCTGGCGAGCCTGACGCCGCCGTGACGTGCTCCCACCAGGCAGAGGAGGCCCGCAGCGTAGGAAGCCAGGGCCAGCGAAGCCCAGACGATCGCGTGCGTAGGCACAGCCGATTCCTCGAGCGCCTGGCCGCCCAAGAGCGGCGCCGCGGCAAGCGAGATTGCGACGGTGATCGCTTGCTGCGGACGCACGGGAGCCCGAATCCCAGCGCCGGCCGGAGCCGCGGTCACTGCACTTTCTCCAGGATGGCGGCGACCCGCAGGTCGTAAGTGTGGTCGCGGCGGGCATGCCGCGCGGCGGCATCCCCGAGCCGGGTGGTCAGGCCGGCCTCGTTGAGCAGACGGCCCGCCTGGCCCACAAGATCGTCGAAATCGCGGAAGGCCAGCACCTCCTGGCCGAAGCTGGACAGCTCGGGAACTGCGGGGCGGTATTCGGTCAGCACCGCAGCGCCGCAGCCAGCAGCCTCGGAAAGCCGCGCGTTGACGCCGGTTATCTCTGCCGGGTGCACGGTGTTGAGCACGCCGGCGGCCGACCGGAACACGCGGGCCTTGTCCTCGCGGAAGACGCAGCGGCCAGTGTGCGCCTGCCGTACCGGGGTCTCACCAAGCCAGCGGGAAAAGCCGCCGCCGTACAACCGCAGCGGGATGCCCTTGGCGAGCAGGCGTACCCGGCTGGGATACATATTGCCGGCGAGGACCAGATAGGGCTCTGTCCCGGCCGGCGCGAGCGGCCGGTGCCACCGCGGATTGCAGGCCTCCGGAAGGTAATACACCGGCAGATCGAGGTTGGCGCGCAGTCGCTCCACGAGATGCGGCTCCTTGAAGAACAGCGCGTCATAGGGCGCGAGCAGCATCAGCTGCCGCCCCAGATTCGACACGGCATCGGGGAACCAGAACGCCACCCGGATCCCGGCGCGCTTCAGCAGCGTCACCGAACCGGGCATCAGATCTGAGTCGAGATTGATCACCACCTCGCAGGCCGCGGCCGCGGCAGCCTGGACGATGCGGCGCTGCGCCCGCTCCTCCAGACGCCGCAGGCCCTGGCTGATGAGCTGCGCCAGTCCCCCGGTCAGCTGGCCTCCGGGGCGGATCCGGGCAGGGCCAAGCTGGGTAACCAGATGACCGATCCGGTGCAGCGCATCACCGACGTTGTCCGCGAAGTAGTCAGACCCCACGTGCCCGACAACACCAACCCGCACCGCGCATACCTCCCGGTTCGCTAATCTCGGCCTGCATCCAGCCATGCATTCAGCGTCGCGAGCACGCCTCGCGTGCTGGCGGCATCATCCGCAGGCCGGCGGATTCTGACACCGGTGAGATCGGCCACCAGCGGCCCCGGCAGCACCTCGCGCTGGAGCAGACAGACCCCCCCATCCGTCGCGCGGGCCACCGTGGCCTAGGAGCCCTCTCAGCTTCGCCTCGCCCGCCACGCCTGTCCGGGCCAGCAACCTTGCGGCTACGCCATTCACCTTGCCGGATACTTTGTCCAGGACCCGCAGGGCAGGCAGGTACGGCAGCAGCCGAAAGTGCGAGTAACCACCCACAGCCTCGTCTCCGCCGAGGCCGGAAAGCGCCACCTTGAAACCAGCCTCATGGACGGCCTTAGAGACGACGTAGGTGTTGAGGCCGTCGATGCTGGGACGCTGCATTGCGCCAAAGAACCTCGCCACGTCGCCGTCCTCGAGCGCGGCTGGTATCCGCTGGAAGCGATGCCCGTAGTGACGGGCAGTCTCCGCCGCCTCGCCACTCTCGTCGGCAGTCCCCTCGGTGGTCACCGTGAGGCAGTCGAGGTCCCGGCCATGGCGGCGGCTCACTGCGGCAATCGTGGCCGAGTCGATGCCAGCCGACAGGAGCAGCGCCGTAGGCACGTCAGCGTCCAAGTGCAGTTTGATGGAGTCCGTCAACGCTGCTCCCAGGCCCGCGGACACCTCCGTGACCGCGAGCGGGCCATCAGGCAGGATCGGCCGCAGCGTTGCGCGGCTGTCCCGGTCGAACACTGCGACGCTGTTCGGCGGAAGAGTCCTGATCTCCAAGAACGGGGCACGGTCCGTCCCGACCGCGCCGAGGTGAAGGTACCGTGCGATCGCCTCAGGATCGATCCGCGTGCCCTCGGAAATCCTGGCTAGCGGCCGGATTTCGGATGCGAAAAGAATCCCCTCTGGCACCGCTCGCCAGTGCAGCGGCTTAATTCCAAAAGGATCGCGGGCCAGGTGGAGACAGTCTTCTAGCGAGTCCACTAGGGCGATAGCGAACATGCCGCGCAACTCGGCCAGCGACGCCATCCCGAGCTTCGCCCATAGATGGGGGATAATCTCTCCGTCGCAGGTAGTGCTCACCTGCAGCCCGTAACGTGCGACCAGATAACGGTGGTTATAAATCTCGCCGTTGAACACGCAGTGATAGCGTCCGTCGGCTGACACGAATGGCTGATTTCCCGCCGGGCCCGGATCCTGAATGGCAAGCCGCGTGTTCGCGAGAGTGAATCTGCCTACTGTTGCCACCGCGCTGTGGTCGGGGCCTCGATGCCGTTGCGCGTTGTTAAGCATGCCGACGCGTACCGCTGCTCGTTCCGGGACTGCGTCAATAGCCCCGGCGATGCCACACATCGTCAGATCACTTTGCCTGGCTGTCTCGCGAGCGTCGGAGCAATACCGTCAGCCGACGAGGCTCGTTCGCTCGCCGAAATGAGAACCTGCCATGTTGTCACGTAGAGATACTACATGGTTACTCCATGCGATGGGGGCTAACAGCGGCCCAGCGGACACGGAGATCGCCCGCGCGGTCGGAGCTGGCGGCCGACGGCAGCCGGCTGGCGGCGATCAGCCGTGTTGAAGGTACTCCCCGGAGAGCCAGCCGTGACCGAGCCAGGTCGCATGGCAACCTTCAAGCCCCGGTAACGAGCCGCTCGTAGACGAAGAAGTCCGCCCGGCCGGGCCCCGAATTCGGGCCGCGCTTTAGCTGCGCAAGTCGCCATTGCGGGCAGTTTTCCTCGACCCAGGGCGTGAAATGCCGATGCCGCACATGAGGAGCCGTGCCGCGCATCGGCGTGTTCGTCGCGTAGATCACGACGTACCGGCCGCCCGCGGCGAAAAGGTGCGTCAGGTACGCCTCGAAGAGGGGATCCTCGACCAGGTGATATATGACGTCAAGAGAGAGTGCCAGGTCGGCGGCGAACAGGCCCGCATGGTCAACGAAGCAGGTGCCGTCATAGAGGAAGAAGCTCTTGGTCGGATCTTGGGCGAACAGGGACTTACAGAGACCGATTGCTGCCGCGGACACGTCCAGGCCTACGTAACGCGGATATTCGGCCAGCGAGAGCTGATGGCCGTCACCGCAGCCAAACTCGGTGACTGACCTTACGTCATGCTCACGGACGAATGCGTTAAGGAACTCCGCCTTGGCCTGGGCGAGCACGCCGTACGACCCGTCGCCGCTCGTCCCGCCGTGCGCGTAATTCCGCTCCCAGTAATGTGTAGATCCAGTGAAGCTAAGTCGCTGCCGCAGCCGCGAGAGCCGCTTCACTCCAGGAAGCGGACGCAACAGATCCCTTACAGTCATCGGACATTCCTTAGCTGGCAGATTTCCACCACACGACGGACGGCAGACGCTCGGCTACCTGGGGGGACGCAGGCGACGTAGTTACCTTCCACGAACGTCTCCAGTTCTGCATCCCAGCCGGGATAGAACTCCACCCCACGTGGCGTTAGTTTCCCCAGGCTGTAGCCGAGGGGCGCGAGTACCACTTGCCGGCGGCCGACAGCACGGCAGGCGAGGTCCGTGGCGGTGGCGACGGCATGGCGCAATGTGGACATCGGCTCTCCTACGGTCCCGCGACGAGGTTCTCGGGTGCGTCCGACAGCCTGCGCCTCCCGCGAGCCTGACGGGGCAGCCGCAGCAGCGAGCGGAGCATCGCGGCGAGCGCAACGCCGTATGCGACGGTGGAGGCGATCGCTGCGCCGGCCACGCCAACGACAGGCAGTAGGGCGAGCAGCAGGACAACGGTGAAGACAGCAGCAAGCCCTTGCGCCCATGCCACGACGCCCGGATGATTCGTGCCCCGCAGCAGGTCCCCCACGACCTGGCCGCAAGCCAGGAACACGGCACCGGGGGTCAGGATCCACAGCAGTGGTACGGCCCCCCGGTAGCCAGCGCCAAAGACGAAGGGGACCAGCCAGTACGCGACCACTGCGAGCGGCACGAGCATGCCGACGGCCAGGCCCGCGCTGCCGAGGACGGCAAGCAGTTGCAGCCGGCGGGTCGCCTCGGTGATCACACGCTGTGCCGCCAGCCGCGGAAAGGCAACGTTGCCGATGGCCGAGACGATCGGCATAGGCAGCAGCGTGAGCGAGACCGCGATGGCGTACCGGCCCAGGTCAGCCGCCGGCACAGTCTGGGAGAGCACCAACTGGTCCAGCTGGGCGTTGAGAGCAGTCGGCGTCAGCGCGGCGATTTGCGCCACGCCATAGGCGGCGAGAGGGCGGACCAGCCGGGCTTGCGGGCGTCCGGGCGCCAGCCCAGTGAGGCGACAGCAACGGTAGGCCCAGACGAGCTGCAGCAACATGCTCCCTGGCAGGACAATCAGGGCGGTCCGGAGCGTGAGCAGTCGGAGGGACCACAGCACGCTCACTGCCACCAGGCCCAGCACTGGCTGGCTCACGCGCGCTACATTCCACCGGCGCAGGTCCCGCGCCTGCAGTGAGAACGTGTAGCTGGCCCCGACGAAAGCCACGATGGACGCGCCGAATGCGATCCGGTAGCCAGCGGCCACCTCGGGATTCCCGCGGGAGAGGACTGAGGCGAACAGCATTCCCGCCGTGAGCGCTAGTGCGCCGGTCGCGAGCATCATCGCCCGCGACGTAGCAACATACTCGCGGGCCCGCAGCGGATCCCGGGCAACGTAAAAGCACAGCGCTGCTGGCTGGCCCATCCCGCCGACCATGAGCGTGATGCCGAACCACGCCGTGATCGCGGCATACTCGCCGCGCACCGTCGGACCGAGCGTCCGCGCCAGGAGGAGGCCACCCAGGCCGGCGGCGACGGTCCCCGCCACGTTGAATCCCGCAGTGCGGGCGACCGCCCGCCCGGCACCGGGCCAGTGCAGCGTCGCGGCGAGCCCTTGCAGCCGACCCGGCGCGGCGTGCGTGCTCACAGGAACCCGACGTCCGCACTCAGGCCGTCTCGCCCCATCTCGCTACCGTCTTCCAGTCTTGCGAGCAACGAAGGTGAGGTTCTGGGTGACGATGTGCCCGCGGAGCGCGCCGGTCTCGGCGGCGAGCGCCAGCTGGTAGAACGCGCTGATCGGCTTCCACGCCGCCACCCGCAAGGCACTCACCAGACCATGGGCTATCGGCGGGCAGGGCAGCACCGTGACCGAGTCGAAGCCCGTGGCGGCGACAAGCTGCCTGACACTGCGCGAGGTGTACGACGACTCGTGAGTGAAATCCCCGTACCTGATATGGCCGCCGAATGGGCTGACGGCGTTGGGCACTCGCGCGACGAAAACGCCGCCAGGCACCAGCGCCGCCGCGACGCGGTCCAAGGTGTCGAGCACCTCGCCCTTCGTCAGGTGCTCGAGCAGGTCCGTGGCCGTGACGGCGGCCACCCGGCCGGTGCGGTGCCGCAGAATGTCGCGGTAGTCGCCTTCTCGAACGCAGCCCAGCCCGGCCGCCTGTGCGAGGGCCACCTGCTCCGGGCTGACGTCAATGCCCTCGGCGTCGTAGCCGTCCGCAAGCAGCAGCCGGACCAGCTCGCCCTGCCCGCAGCCGATGTCGATGACAGATCCTGCATGGCACGGAGGTAGCGCCGGGCGGATATCGCGGCGATAGATAAGAGCTGCCGCCTCGCCAGCGCCGCAGCCCGCGTGCTCTGACGCGTAGGCCTCGTACAAGCGATTCCGCAATGCGGTACGGTCCCCCACATCTGTCACAGGCTGATCATATCTAGTTACAGTGAGCTATCGCCCCTCAGGCGGGATCGGCGGCAGGCCCAGCGAGAGGGCCTGAGCCCTTTTCCAGCTCGTTGTCCTGTTAGCCGCGGCTCACCGGGCTGCGAAATGTGGCACGGGGTCCGTGGCTGGCAGGCATCGCGCAGTGCTGTTCGAGGATGGATGTTGCGAGCGCGAAGTACCGCCCCTGGCGGAAACCCCGGCTGCCAGTCGCTCTGCCGTCCGCAACGCGATGCGCAGGGGCGGCGAATCCGCGTTTGGCCCGCCGCGCGACCTGCGGCGAGATGACGCGCGCGGCGAGTTCCTTGGGGAGCCACTTCGCCCGCTGCCTGCGGATCAGGACGGAATCGGGAAGGGTGAGTGACCAGCGCACCAGCTCGAGGTCGAGCCATGGCACGCGAACCTCGACCCCGTGCTCCATGGATGCCCGGTCGATATAGGCGAGGCCGAGGCCGGGCAGGTACACGGTCAGATCGAGCGCCAGCACCTTACGCAGGAACGACGCGCCCGCGGGCAGTGCGTCGAACACCTCGCGGTGCCGCTGCCAGACGATGTCGTTGCCCACCTCCGTCTCAGTGCAGTCCAGGACTCGCGCGCGGTCGGCCGCGGTGCTGTAAGTGCAGACCTGCATGTAGGAGGCGAAGGAGTCGCGCTCCGATACCGCACGCGCGATCCTGGCCAGGTACTCGGCGCTGAGGCCGCCGCTGCGACGCTCGATCGCGTGCGCCGCTACCGTTCCCAGCCCGCCGAGGTGAAACTGCCGCAGCAGCGGGGCAATGCGGTGGCGCCGGTAGCCCGCGAAGAGCTCGTCGCCGCCCTGGCCGGACAGCAGCACCTTGAAGCCGTCGCGGGACGCCTGCTGTGAGATGGTGCGGGCGAGATCGTGCGCGGGGTCGGCAAACAGATCGCCGCTACGCGGCAGGTCAGCGGATGCTTCCTCTCCTGCGACATAGGTCACGGGGGTGCCGAGCACTTCGCCGAGCGCTCGCACCGCCGCCGCATCCTCCGACAGTTTCTCGCCGCCAGTGGGACCGGCCCACTCAATCGTGTACGCCCGCTCGGCGTTTTGCCCGGCGGCCCACCAGATGAGGCTGCTGTCCACGCCACCGGAGGCCATCAGCGCGACCGGGACATCGCTCTGCAGCTGCCGCCGCACCGCAGCCGTAAACCGCGAGCGCAGTTCCTCCACCGCGTGCTCCGGGCGAACCGCCGGTGCAGATTCGATGGGGTGCAGCGGCTCGCAGTAGCGCGACACGCCCGAGCCGCCCGGTGCCCACCGGAGCACGGTCCCCGGCTCGATGCTGCGCACTCCCGCGTACGGCGTGCGCGGGTCAGGGATCCACAGGAATGACAAGAACTGCGCCAGGGCGACCAGGTCACGGCCACCGGTCGGCGCGCCCATCGCCAGGAGTGCCCGCAGCTCGGATGCGAACCACAGCTCGCCGCTAGCCTCCGCATACACGAGCGGTTTCACACCGAGCGGGTCGCGGGCCAGGAAGAGCTCGCCAGTCACCGAGTCATGCACTGCGACGGCGAAGATGCCGTTAAGCCGCCCGAGGGCAGCAGGTCCCTCGGCTTCCCACAGATGGAGAATGACCTCGCCATCCATCGACGAGCGAAAACGGTGACCGGCGTGCTCGCATTCGCGCCGCAGCGCCGGCGAGTTGTAGATCTCTCCGTTGAAGACCATGGTGAACCGGCCATCTTCGCTGCTCATCGGCTGCTGGCCTGCGTCAGACAGGTCCACGATCGCCAGCCGCGCAAACGAGAGGTCAGCAGCCATATCGCCCACCACGCAGCGCTCGGTGCGCTGCGCGTCGGGCCCGCGATGCCGGAGCGCGTCGATCACGCTGCCGTCCAGGGGCGCCGTCATCCGGTGCCCAATGTGCCCCGCGATCCCGCACATGTGAGCCCTCCCCGACAGCCGATACAGCTGATACTACGCAGCGTTATACTCCCATGACCATGTGTAGTACTTGCTGGACGACGCTCCCGTGCACCGCTGCTTCATGCGGCGGGCGCTGAAATGGATGTGCCGGGCCTGAAGGCCGAGGTCCGTGACTTCTGGGATGCGGCGTCGTGCGGAGAGATCTACGCGGAGGGTCCCAACGCCGAGCAGCGGTTCAGCAGGCACGCGGAAGCGCGCTACCGTCTCGAGCCGTACATCCGCGGCTTCGCCCGGTTCGGCGAAGGCTCCGGGCAGGATGTCCTCGAGATCGGCGTAGGCATGGGCGCCGATCACCTGGAATGGGCCAGGAGCGGCCCGCGCCGCCTGGCGGGCATAGACCTGACCCCCCGGGCCGTGGCCTGGACCGCTCAGCGGCTCGCGGCCTACGGGCTCGCATCCGACCTGAAGGAAGGGGACGCCGAGCATCTCCCCTATCCGGATGACTCGTTCGGCATCGTTTACTCCTGGGGAGTGCTCCACCATTCGCCCGACACGGCACAGGCCTTCCGCGAAGCCCACCGCGTGCTCCGGCCGGGCGGCACCCTCCGGGCGATGATCTACCACCGGCCGTCCGTTGTCGGGCTGATGCTGTGGGCTCGCTACGGGCTGGCCGCAGGGCGCCCGTCCCGTACCCTCACCGATGTCTATGCCCGTCACCTGGAGGGACTGTAAAAACAACGGTGTAACTTCCGGACACGATGGACGCATGGGGCGTCC
>OCZT010002873.1_pt1 | contig 17732 bp, 17 predicted proteins | sample 1539031 | NCBI WGS metagenome assembly OCZT01 (sample SAMEA3539308, study PRJEB22396) | soil metagenome | biome: tundra; feature: field; material: soil | place: USA | collected 2010-05 | depth 0.15 m | reverse complement strand
GGCATACGAGATATTGGCGTGACTGGAGTTCAGACGTGTGCTCTTCCGATCTGCTCGACGTATGCCGGGCGGCCCGTGGGTGCGTCCGCGGAGATCGCCACCTGGAGCTTCCACCCACGCAAGATCCTCACCACCGGCGAGGGCGGCATGGTGACGACCTCACGCCCGGAGTGGGCTGACCGCGCGCGGCGGCTGCGCGAGCACGCGATGAGCGTCAGCGCGGCCGACCGTCACAAGTCGGTGCTCCCGCCCGCCGAGGTTTACCTCGAGGTGGGCTTCAACTACCGGATGACCGATCTGCAGGCAGCGGTGGGCATCGTCCAACTGAGGCGCCTCGACGATGTCGTCCTGCGCCGGCGCGAGCTTGCGGACCGCTACCGCGCGGCGTTCGCCGACGTTCCGGGACTTCGGTGCGTCGAGGACCCGCCGTACGGTGAGTCCAACGTCCAGTCTTTCTGGGTCGAGGTCGGTGAGGAGTTCCCCGTAGACCGGGAGGCCCTGCTTGCACACCTGGCCGAACAGGAGATCTCGGCGCGCCGGGGCATCATGGCTGCCCATCGTCAGCCGGCATACGCCGGTATGCGGCACACTCCTCTGCCCGTGACCGAGCTCCTCACCGACCGGACGCTTATCCTGCCGATCTTTCACGAGCTGAGCGAGACCGACCAGGAACGTGTGGTGTCGGTGATGTCGCTCGCGGGGGCGACGGCGCGATGAGCCTGGCCAGGGCAATGGAGGCGTTTTGTCCGCTCCTGAAGGCCCACCGCAGTCGGCTGCCACCACCCTGTCGCGCGGCGGTGACCGTCGTCATCCCCTGCTACAACTACGGGCGCTACCTTAGGGCAGCGACGCTCAGCGCCCTGCGCCAGGACGGCGTCGATGTGAAGGTGCTAATCGTCGACGATGCCTCGATCGACAACAGTCGCGAGGTGGCCAAGGCCCTCGAAACCGAGTTCCGCGACGTCAGCGTTGTCGCGCACGAGTCCAATCGCGGGCACATCGCCACGTACAACGACGGACTAGGCCGGGTGGACAGCCGCTACGTCCTGTTGCTGTCCGCTGATGACCTCTTGGCGCCCGGTGCTCTGGCGCGCGCAGTGTCCGTGATGGAGAGGCACGAGTCAGTCGGCCTGGTCTACGGTTTCGCTCCTGACTTCGCCGACCAGCCACCATCGGTCCGAACCATGGTGCCCCACTACAGCGTCTGGCCCGGAGGGCTGTGGCTCGACGCCGTATGCCGACGCGCGCAGAACTCCGTGTGCACTCCGACCGCGGTCATGCGGCTCGACCTGCTCAGGGAGTGTGGAGGCTACGACCCGGAGGCGCCCCACGCCGGGGACTTCCTTCTGTGGCTGAGGGCTGGGAGCCGGCGCGACGTCGCCTACGTAAGCGGCGTCGACCAGGCGTTCTATCGCGTGCACGGCGAGAACATGCACACCACGGGCTACGGAGCGGTGCTCTCTGACATGACCGAGAGACGGCGGGCGCTCGAGACCTTCTTCGAATCCCCCGACGGGCGGCGGCCGGACCCCCGACGCGACCAGGCGATGGCCGCCCTCGTGGCCGAGGCGGTCGTCCTGGCACGGCAGGCCCGCACCGGCGACCCCGCCCTGCGCGCGTTCGTCGCGGAGTGCGGTGCCGACCCCAGCGTGCTTGACCAAACCTCGTCGCGACGACTGGCCCCTGTCTACCAGTTCCGGCGCGACCTGTCAGGCAGGTTCGGCTGGCGGTACTGGCGCCTGGTGGGGCTGCGCCCATGACCAGGTCGACCCTGGATCGGGCCGTCCGGGTCAACCTCGCTTATGGGTTGACCAACAACCTCGTGCTGAGGGCCGGGTCCCTGGTCCTGGGCATCGTGCTCGCCCGCCTGCTGGCGCCGGTCGACTTCGGGGTCTTCGCCATCGCCCTCACGGTGCAAGCGGTCCTTGTCAACATCACAGACCTCGGGCTGACGGCCTACCTCGTGCGCGAAGGATCCGAAATCCGCGAGAGGGCTCCCACCGTCTTGTCCATGGGCCTGCTAGCCGGGGGCTGCGCAGCTGGTGCGATGTGGGCGCTGGCTCCGGTCCTCGCGAACGCGATGGGTGGACCCGAGGCCACCTCGGCTGTGCGGGTCATGGCGCTCACCCTGGTCCTCACGGGACTGTCTTCGCCCCCGGCTGCGATCTTGCAGCACGAGTTCCGACAGTCCCGCCAGTTGCTCGCCGACATGACGGGCTTCGTCGTCAACGTCGCAACCGTGATACCAATGGTGCTCGCAGGTCTCGGCGCCATGTCGCTGGCCTGGTCCCGGGTCGCCGCCCAGCTCGTCGCCGTCATCATGCTCTGCCTAATGAGTGGCTACCGGCCGAAGCCCGGGTTCAACCTGCCCATGGCAAGGAACGCCCTCCGTTTCGGCCTCCCCGTCGGCGGCGCGAACCTGCTGTCCTGGGCGCTGCTCAACACCGACTACGTCCTGGTCGGCCGCTTCCTCGGGCCGACCGCGTTGGGCTTCTATGTCATGGCCTTCAACATCGCTTCCTGGCCGACTTCGGCGCTGGCACAGGGGCTGCGAGCCGTAGCACTCCCTGCGTTCTCCCGCCTCGACCGAGCGGGAGCGGACCCACCGGTGCGCCGCCGAGTGGTGGCGAACACGGCAGCGCTAACTCTGGGGACGACGGTGCCGATCGGAGCGGCCATCATCGTCCTGGCCGGCCCCATCATCCACGTCGTTTACGGGTCGCGGTGGGACCCAGCCGCTGGACCTCTGGCTGTGCTTGGGCTGTTCGGCATTATCCGCCCACTGTTCGACCTTTGGGCCACCTATCTGACCGCCCGCGGCCGAACTGTCTCGGTCCTCATGGTTCAGGTCGCGTGGATCGCCGCTCTCATCCCGGCCCTGCTGGTGGGCATCCACCTCGATGGCACGACAGGGGCAGGCTGGGCGCACGTCGCGGTGGCGGTGCTGGTGGTGACCCCCGCCTACCTCGTGGCCCTCCGGAGGGATTGCATTCGACCAGGCCCCGTCTTGAGGCGAATGTCGGTGCCTTTAGGTACCGGCATCGTGGCCGCCGCGGTGGGCGCAGCTGTCGCCACCCGGCCATGGAACGAGTGGTGGATCGTGCTAGGTGGCGGGCTGGCCGTGACGGCGAGCTACGCAGCGCTGACTCTCCCGTGGCTGCGCGGTGTCCTGCGCGACCTGCGGCGCGGCCCGGAGGAGCCCCCTTTGACGAACCTTATGATGCCAACGCGAGAACAGGAGCTAGCCGATGACCTTTGACTGGTCGGGAACCCCCGTCCCCTTCATGAACTTGGGCATCCAGCGCGACGAGATAGCGGCGGAGGTCAGCGAGGGATTCGCCCGCGTCCTCGACACCACCGCGTTCGTCGGCGGCCCCGATGTCGCCGCCTTCGAGGAGGCCTATGCCGCATACTGCGGCACCGCATACTGTGTCGGTGTCGGCAACGGGACCGACGCCTTGGAACTTGCCCTCGCCGCGCATGGGATCGGGCCTGGTGACGAGGTGGTCATCCCTGCCAACACCTTCATCGCGACTGCCGAGGCCGTCGAGCGGGTCGGCGCCGATGTCATCCTGGTCGACTGCGACGAGCGCTACCTGATCAACATTGATGCCGTTAAGTCGACGCTCACCGAGCGGACACGAGCGGTCATCGCCGTGCACCTCTACGGACAGCTGGTCGACATCCCCAGCCTGCGGGCAGCGGTCGGGCCCGGAGTCCTCGTTGTCGAGGACGCAGCCCAGTCCCAGGGAGCCCGGTCGACTCAAGGCACGTCGGGCGGGTTGGGTGACATCGGTGCAACCAGCTTCTACCCCGGAAAGAACCTGGGCGCCTTCGGTGACGCCGGAGCGGTGACCACCAACGACCCAGCGGTGGCCACCCGGCTGCGCCGACTGCGCAACCATGGCGGGGAAGGCCGGCACGAGCACGCCCTCGTCGGCCGCAACTCTCGGCTCGACACCCTCCAGGCAGTTGTCCTGAGGGCGAAACTGGCCCGCCTCGACATCTGGAACGCGCAGCGCCGGCTCGTCGCGAATCGCTACACCACGTTGCTGGCAGACGCGCCTGACATCGGCCTTCCGCAGTCTCCGGACCCGCTGGCCCACGTCTGGCACCTCTACGTGGTCCAGGTCCCCCACCGCGAAGCCGTGATGGCCGCGCTACAGGAGGCCGGGATTGGGTCGGGCATTCACTATCCCGCCCCGATCCACCTCCTCCCGGCGTTCGCCCACCTCGGATTGGCTGTGGGGGCGTTCCCGGTCGCCGAGGCGGCGGCCGATCGGATCCTCTCGCTCCCGATGTTCCCTGGGATGACAGCTGAGCAGGTCGACAGGGTGGTCACGGCCCTGGTGGTCGCGGTGGACAACGCGCCCGACACCGTCGGCGCGCCTGCCTGAGACGCCGTGCGCATCCTCGTCGTCACCCATGAAGTCTCGCGGACAGGTGCGCCACGGATCGCCCTTCTCGTTACGCATGCCCTCGTCGAGGCTGGGCACCAGGTGCACGTTGTCTCGCGCCGAACCGGGCCGCTGCTCGAGGAGTTCGAGGCCGCGGCACCGACGACCCTCGAGCCCCTTCTGCGAGTGCGACGCAGGCTGTGGTTGACGAGGGGGCTGCGCTGGCTGGCACTGCTTGTCGACGAGCTCGCGGCGGCGGCGACCATTTTGCGCCGCCGCCCCGACGTGGTCTACATCAACTCGACGTCCGCCGCGGCATACCTCCGTCCATCACTGTGGCTCCGGCGGGCCGTCATCCTCCACGCCCATGAGTCGGAGGAGCTAATGCGAGCCTTTCTTGCCCCACAGGCTGCCGTTGCGCTGGCCCACCGGGCCTCCCTGATCGCGTGCTCGCCATCGGTGCACACCGCGCTTTCCGCCATCGCTGGGGTCTCTGCAGCCGACATCGCCCTCGTGCTGTCGGTCCCGGATGCGGACGCCGTTGAGCGGCTAGCCGGGCTCGACCCTGACCACGACTACGCCGCGGCGGACCTCGTCGTGGGGTGCTGCGGGTCGGTCGAGCCCCGCAAGGGCGCGGACCTGTGGCTCGCCGTGGCCGACCGCGTCCTAAACGCCAACCCTGAGGCCTCCGTGCGCTTTGTGTGGGTCGGTGAGCTGGTCGACCCCCCGCCCGGCGCCGCCGCGGCACACGACGTCTTCCTGGGCCCATCGGCGAACCCCTACGCGCACATGCGCCGGTTTGATGTCGCGACGCTGCCCTCCCGCGACGACCCTTTCCCACTCGTCGTCCTCGAGGCGATGCTCGCCGGCACCCCGGTCGTCGCCTTCGACATCGGTGGAGTCGCGCACCAGATCGGCGGCACCGGAGTCGTCGTGCCCGCGGGCGACGTGGAAGCGTTCGCTGAGGCCGTCTGCGCGCTTCTGGCCGATCCTGACCGGCGCCGCATGCTCGGCGTCCGCGCTCGAGAACGGGCCCTCACGGAGTTCTCGGCGAAGGGGTTCGCCGAGCAGGTCCGCTCTGTCGTTGCCGGGAGCTCAGGCCGGGGTCCGCAACGCCAGCGGGTGGGCCCTCGGCTGACGCCAGGCGCGAGGGATCACTGATGCGGCTGGACCGGCGAGAACCCAGTGGCCGAGATCGGTGGCGAAGCCGAGGACGACGTCAGGGTGGTCGAGGGTCTGTCCCCACCGGGTGATCGTCGGGCCATCGAGGTTCGTCACCAGGACAGACTCGGACGGCTCTCGAAGGCGAAGCATCGCCAGCGCCTCGTCCCGCCCGGCCGCCCGGATCGACACCGAATGCTCTCGGCGTCGCAGCCGCAGACTCTCGGGGGTCCCGAAGCTCCCGTCGTCGACGTTGACGATGGCCAAGTGGTGGACGACATCGAGGATCTCGTCGACATCGAGGCGGATGTCAGAGAGCACATGACTGGCCCTGCGCTGCCGTCGTCCTGCCAGGGCGCGCGCCGACTCGCGCAGCCAACGGTAGCGCCAACGGTAGCGCCAACGGTGGGGCGCCAGCGCGTCCCAGACCGGGCCCAGCAGATTCGTGGAGCGGGCGCGCGGCGGGACGACACCACAAGTGGTCCTCAGCGGAAGCAGCTCCGGGTACCGGCGTCCCACGCAGGCATGGGCCTCGTCCAGCCGGGCGAGATTGACCGTCAGGCTGTTGTGGGTGATCGGCGCATCCAGCGCGCAGACCCGACGACCGAGGGAGCGGGCCCTGAGCCCATACTCCACGGCATACGCGTGCCACGCCAGCTCGGGGTCCGAGGCCAAGGGCTCGGCGCGCAGGTGGTCGGCCCGCACGAGGAAGAGGACCTCGTCGAGGCTGTCCACGTCGACGGGTGTTGGTGCCGAAGTGCCGATGAGGACGATCCGGTCGCGGATCCGCCCTCGGATGCCGCCCGTGGAGTCGATGCCACAGGGGCCGAGAACCCCGATCTCCGGCGAGTCGATGAGCACCGCCGCGGCCTCCTCCAGCGCGAGCAGGGAGTGCAGGACGACATCCTGATGAGCGAAGGCGAGCACGGCGTTGCGCGCCTGGTCGGCGCCGTGGGTCAGCGCGGCCCCCGCCGTCGAGTAGGTGTGGCCTACGTTGTCCACCGCGATGAGCTCGGTGTCCGGAAGCGGGTCCGTGGCTGCGTCGAAGGAGCGGCGCAGGCACTCCTTCAGGACTGCCGGGTCGTTGAAGACGCAGACGACAGTCACGGGCTCGCGACGAGGAGGCACAGGTCGACAGTAAGCGAAGGGGCGCCCTTGGCGCGCAGCAGACCGCGCCAAGCCATATCTCAGCATTTTCTCAGGTGGATTCTGGGGCGCCGCACCACGGTGAACGGTCTAGGCTCTAGGCAAACACGACCTAGGTTTTGGAGGCAGACGGTGTACTTCTCGGATCTGATCAGTGTGCTGCGGCGTAGCTGGCGCATCTTCGCGGTCGGAGTGCTGCTCATGGGTGCCACTTCAGCCGGGATAATGATGTATGTTCCTGCGAGCTACCAGGCATCAGGCAATGTGCTCTTCCTCTTGCCCCCCAAGACCGGCACCGTCGTCGTCAACCCTTATCTCAACCTGCAGAGCGGACTCGGCGCTGCTGCGTCGATCGTCGGCAGCGTGATGATGACCACAGAAACCCAAGCGTCAGTGGCCCAGTCCGGTTTCACCTCGACATATGCCGTAGCGCAGGCGCCCGGAAGTAGTGTTCCTTTCTTGTCGGTGAGCACCGAGGACAGCGACCCGCAGATGGCCGTAAAGACGCTAGACGAGGTCAACCGACGGATCGGCGCACAACTGACGCTGATGCAGGAGCGCGCCGGGGCACCCTCCAACCAGCTCATTTCTATCAGCACCTTCGGCGTGACCCAGCAAGCCGAGATCGTCCGGGGCTCGAAGCTACGGGCTCTCGCGGCCGCCCTCGCGATCATCGGCCTGGGCACTGTACTCGTGGCGTTCACCGTCGATGGGTCGCGAAGGCGCAAGGCCGCCCGAGATGCGGAGAAGATGGAGGCCGAGGTAGCCGTCAGGAAGGCGCCCCGAAGCCCGGTCACGACGGCCGACCTGCTGACGGCGAAGCCGACGCGCGAGGGTAGCGACTCGGACTTGAAGCGTGCGGGCCGGCAGCAGGCGACGAGGTCGGAGTGACGGCGGCGCCCGGCGCGCTTGAGCTGGGCCGGCCGCCTGCTGAGGTTGCCCGGAGGCGGGGTCGCCTGGACGCGAGCTCTTTCCTCGTCGCCTACGTCGTGCTCCTGCTCCTCATCCCGTCACAGCTTGTGGTCCCGCCGCTGGGTTCGGCCGGTACTCCCGCCGCCCTGTGGGGGGTGGGCGGGCTGGTGTGGTGGACGGCCGCTCGAGCCGGGAGGTTCGTCCGCTGGGAGCCGTCCCCGGTCCGGCTGGCCCTCTTCGTCTTTGCGCTGGGGGTGGGCACGAGCTACGCCCTCGCCATGGCTCGCGGGTGGTACGCCCCAGTCAACATCCACCAGGCGACTGACGACCTCTACGACCTCATCCCGCCCACTGCCGGACAACTGAGGACAGTGATGGTGAGCGCCGGGGACCGCGGCCTGATAGCACTGGCCGGCTGGACAGGGGTGGTCGTCGTCTCCGTCGACGGGCTCCGCACCTGGAAGGACGTCGACCGAGTGGTCACCTGGATGGTCCGGATCGGCACGGCCGTGGCGGTTATCGGTATCGTCCAGTTCGTCACCGGCTTCGACGCCGCCTCTTACATCCATGTCCCGGGCCTACAGGTCAATCAAGAGATCCTCGGGGCGATCGATCGGGGGGGCCTACGCCGGGCCAGTGCCACGGCCATCCATCCCATCGAGTTCGGAGTTGTGATGGGAGGGATCTTCCCCCTGGCGCTGCATCGCGCGATCGGTCGCCACGGCCGTATTCTCGCCTGGGTACCACCGTCCCTCATCGTCTCGGCTTCGTTGATGTCGGTGTCCCGCTCCGCTGCTCTTGTGATTGGTATCGAGATGGTTGTCCTAATCGTCTCCTGGCCGAGCGCGTGGCGGGGACGGGCGTTGGTCGCGATACCCCTCGCTACCATCGCCTTACGGGTCCTTGTCCCGGGCCTCGTGGGGACCATCCGGTCGCTGTGGCTCAACCTGTTCTCTGACCCCAGCACGGCCGGCCGTACGAGCGACTATCCCATTGTGTTCAACCTGGTCAGCCAGACGCCGGTGCTCGGCCGTGGAATGTTCACCTTCATCCCCCGCTACTACCGGACTCTCGACAACCAGTTCCTCATCACGCTGCTCGAAACGGGGATCGTCGGTTTCATCGCGCTGTTCGGGCTCTTCGGCGCGGCGTACTTCTGCGCACGCGGGGTGCGGCGTCGGCTGCCACTGAGGGGACCGGGGCACTTAGGCACCGCCCTATCCGCAGCCGTTCTCGGCGTGTTCGTATCATTCGTCACCTTCGACGCGTTGTCCTTCCCGATGGCGGCCGGGCTGTCATTCCTCCTCGTCGGCCTGAGCGGGGCGGCCTGGCAGATCACGGTCCGGGAGACCGGGCGATGAGCGCCACCGCCCAGGTTGCCGTCGTCGTGGTGACGTACAACAGCGCCGCGGTCCTGCCGGGGCTGGTCTCCTCGCTCGAGGCCGGCATGGCAGGGACCGCATGGCATCTCGTGGTCGTCGACAACGCCAGCACCGACGGCACCCTCGAGTGGACGGAACGGCTCTCGCCGGACGCCACGGTGGTTCGGGCCGGCGGCAACTACGGCTATGCCGCCGGCATCAACCTCGGGGTGTCCGTCGCGCGACAGAGCGATGCCATCCTCGTGCTCAACCCTGACGTGCGGTTGCAGCCCGGCTGCGCCGCCGCCCTAGCCACCGCGCTGGCTGCGCCAGGTGTGGGAGTGGTGGCCCCGCACCTCGAGGACGGCTCCGGACGGCTCATCTACTCGATCCGGCGCGAGCCCACGCTCTTGCGCACCATGGGTGACGCGTTCCTGGGTGCCGACCGTGCGGGACGTCGAACCGCGTTGGGAGAGGTCTCAACGAACCCCGCCGCCTACCTCGTGCCACGCACGATCGACTGGGCCGAGGGCTCGACGCTGATGGTCTCACGCTGCTGCTGGGAGGCGGTCGGTCCCTGGGACGAGTCCTTCTTCCTGTACTCCGAGGAGACCGACTTCGCGCTTCGGGCGCGGGACGCCGGGTATACCGTCCGATATGTCCCCGACGCGCGCGCCTTCCACCTCGAGGGCGAGTCGGGAGCCTCCGACGCCCTGTGGCCGCTGCTCGTGGCCAACCGTTGGCGGCTGTATCGCAAGCGGCATGGGCCGGTGTCGAGCGCCGCGTTCTGGGCGACCTTGGTGATACGGGAGGGCAGCCGTGCCGCTCGCGGCGGTCACACGAACCGGGCCGCCCTGCGTGTCCTGCTCAGCCCAGCACGACTGCGCGAACGGCCCGGTCCGCACTCGATCGGTGCCTGAGCCCAGTTCAACGCAAGCGCTTGACGACGCCCACGCCGGCACGCAAAGCCCGGTTCCGCGGGGATTCGGCGGCCGCCACCATCGCCCGCAGGGATGCCGGGGTGTCGCCGGTGTGCACGCTGAACCGGGGCTGGAGCCAGGAGGCAGCGCGAGCAGGGCGGCGGTCGCTGGTGTGGACCCGCTTGTAGCCTGCGCGTCGGAGCTCCCCGAGCACGTGACGGTCGTACCTGCCGAGGGGGCAGGCCACCTCGGTGATCGGTGCCCCCGCAGCCGCAGCGATCATCTCGCGGGCATCGACGAGCTCGCGACGCAGGTCGGTCGGAGACAGTCCCCGCCATGGCCTGTGGTCCATCCCGTGAGACCCCACCGTCATGCCTGCGGAGACGAGCTCCGCGAGGTCGTCGGCGCCCAGGCTCCCGGGACTGCCGATCCGTGCGCCGATGACGAAGAACGTCGCGGTCAGGCCCCGTTCGCGCAGGGCCGGCAGTGCATGCTCCACGTCGGATACGTTGCCGTCGTCGAAGGTGATGGATACCTGCGGCCAGGTCATCAGCTCGTCGAGGATCCGCGGGTAGTCCTCGGCGCCCACCCAGTAGGAGTCCTCACCAGGGCCGAGGGTCCGGCGAGGCTCGCCGATACCGTGGAAGCAGATCCCCCGCACTAAAGCACCCATCACGCCACCTGCTGTCGGGACGACTCGTCCCGACCCCACGTGCCGTGGTCGTCGCGCCGAGCTCCCATGGCGGCGGCCAGAGTGAGCGCGACGTACCAGGCGGCGGCCGGGGCGAGCCAGGTCCGCTTGAGCAGGACGACCCGCAGCCAGGCCGTCCGGTCGGCCGGCGCGACGGAGGACGGGACGCCGGCGGTCCCGGCCTGGGCACGCATCACGGCGTTGCCGCGCCGGACCCGGACGAGCCGCCGGTACAGGTCGGCGGTCCGTCGTGGAGCCTGGACGACCGAGACGACATCGGCCACCACGAGCTTCTGAGCCGGGCCGAACAGCCCGTCGAGGAAGAGGTCGTCGGCGACCATGTCGGGGAACGCGGTGAACCGCTGCCGCCCTTCCTCGGACACCACGACCAAGCCGCGGCCGAACAGGCTGCCCGCCATCACCGGGAGGTGTCGGTGGATGGCGAAGTACGCCCGTATCGGCAGAGGGCGTCCGGAGACGTCGACCTCGCGCCGAGGAGCCACCACGAGGACCTGGCCATCGAGCGCGCCGAAGAGGCGTTCGAGGTCTCTGCCACTGACGGACATGTCCGCGTCGAGATAGGCGCGGGGGAAGGTTCGGGCGGCTGCGTCGCCCGCATTGAGGGCAGCTGCCTTGCCCGGCCCGGACAGCTCGATCACGACGACCCCGGGAAAGGACCGAGCGACCTCGGCCGTGGCGTCCGTGCACCCGTTGGGCACGACGACGATCTCGAGGTCCGTGGGGTCCGAGGTCAGGGCGCTAAGGCATAGGTCGATGACGTTCGCCTCGTTGAAGGCCGCGATCACCACGCTTGGCATCGAGCGTCTCACCTTCCGTTGGCAGCTACCCCACGATCTCGGGGCCGATAATCGTCGAACTGCGACGGGGCCCCAGCCGCAGGATAGGGTTGTTCGAAGACTAGCCTGACGGGGGTAGTTCGAAGACTAGCCTCACGGGGGGTTGGCAGGGTGCCGGGTCAGGGCATTTCGGCTTCACTGCGACCGACGCCAGAGGGGGAGCATGCAGATTCAACCCATCGCGGGCGGGGACATCCCGACCGCGGCCGCGTTCCTGCACGCACACCTCAACCCCCGGGTGTCGCCGGCCACCTGGGCTGACGCGATCCGCGCCCCCTGGCCCGGCGACGCCCCGAACCACGGGTTCATGCTCTATCGGGGCAGCGAGCTGCAGGGGGTGCTGATCGCGTTCTACGCCGAGCGAGAGATCGACGGCCAACACCGACGCGTGTGCAACCTCGGGGCCTGGTGCGTGCTGCCCGAGGCTCGACTGCACAGTCTTCGCATGCTAAGGACGGCGCTGAGGCAGGAGGGCTTCGACGTCACGGACCTCTCGCCCAGTGGCTCGGTGGTGCCGCTCAACCGGCGCCTGGGCTTTACCGACCTCGATACCACGGCGGTCCTGCTGCCCGCGGTGCCACTGCCACCGCGCCCTGGCTACCGGGTGGTCACCGCGCCAGCACAGCTCGAGACCTATCTCGACGCATCCGACCGGCGCATCTACGAGGACCACCGCCGGGCGCTGGCGGCGCGTCATGCGGTGCTCCTGGGGCCGGACGGCCCCTGCTACGTCCTCTACCGCCGGGACCGGCGCAAGAACCTGCCCGTGTTCGCGACCGTGCTCTACGTGAGCGACCGGCTGCGGTTCGAGCGTTACGCACGCAGACTCGCAAGCCACCTCCTGCGCGGCGGGGTGCTGGCTGTCCTGGTGGAGGAGCGAGTCGGAGGACGGCCGCGCGGCTCGGTTACTATCTCGATGAACCGGCCGAAGATGGTGCGCAGCGCGACGGTCCCCCCGGACCGCTTCGACTACCTCTACAGCGAGCTGGTGTGCGTGCCATGGTGATCACCGACAGGAGGCTGCGATGACCGTCCGAGTCGTCCATGACCTCGTCATCGAGGCTGCCCGCCTGTGGCCGGACCGTCCCGCTCTGAGCGTCAGGGACACGACCCTGAGCTACCAGCAGTTGGCCGAGCGGATGGCTGCTACGGCTGCTCTCTTCGACGACACTGGTGTACGCCGTGGCGACCGGGTGGCGATCTACCTCGACAAGCGGGTCGAGACGGTCCTGTCGGTGCTGGGCGCGTCGGCCATCGGCGCCGTGTTCGTACCGGTCAACCCGGTGCTCAAGCCGCGCCAGGCGGCATACATCATCGCCGACTGCGGGGTCGCGACCCTCGTCACCACTGCGAATCGGTGGGCGGCACTGGTCGAGGAGATCGGGGAGTCCTCGACACTGCACCACGTCGTCCTCGTCGACCCCCAACTAGAGGGCGAGCAGTGCGCGGTCGGGCCGCTGCTGACCTCGTGGGCCGAGCCGCCCACGCCCTTGCCGATCGCCCCGAACGGGTGCACGGACGCGGACGTCGCGGCCATCTTCTACACCTCAGGCAGCACGGGTATGCCAAAGGGTGTGGTCCTCTCGCACCGCAACGTCGTCGTCGGCGCCCAGAGCGTCTCCGACTACCTGCAGAACAGCAGCCAGGACGTGATCCTCGCCGCGCTGCCGCTCAGCTTCGACGCAGGGTTCAGCCAGCTGACGACGGCCTTCGCCACGGGCGCCCACGTCGTCCTCGTCAACTACCTGCTGCCACGCGACGTCGTACGGCTGTGTGCTCAGCACCGGGTGACCGGGCTGACAGCCGTCCCTCCGCTGTGGATACAACTGACCTCGGTTGACTGGCCGCCGGAGGCCACTGCCTCGCTTCGCTACTTCGCCAACACCGGCGGGCGGATGCCCAAGGCCACCCTCGACCGGCTCAGGACGATCTTCCCGCTGGCCCGTCCGTACCTCATGTACGGCCTCACCGAGGCGTTCCGCTCCACCTATCTCGACCCCGACGAGGTGGACCGCCGCCCTGGCTCCATCGGCAAGGCGATCCCCAACGCCGAGATCCTCGTCGTGCGGCCCGACGGGTCGGTCTGTGACGTGGACGAGCCAGGAGAGCTCGTCCATCTCGGGCCGCTTGTCTCGCTGGGGTACTGGAACGACCTCGAGCGCACCGCGGAGCGCTTCAAGCCGGCGCCGGGGCAGCTTCCCGGCCTGCCTCACCCGCCGCTGGCGGTCTGGTCGGGCGACTACGTCACCAGTGACCGAGACGGGTTCCTCTACTTCGTGGGGCGCCACGACGAGATGATCAAGACCTCCGGGTACCGGGTGAGCCCGAGTGAGATCGAGGAGGCTGCCTTCGAAACCGGCCTGGTCAAGGACGTCGTTGCCTTGGGGGTTCCCGACGCCGAGCTCGGCCAGCGGGTGGTGCTCGTCGTGGCCTGGAAGGCCGATACCGCGGCCGATACCGAGGGCTTGGTGTCCGCCCTGCGAGCCGTCCTGCCGCGTTTCATGGTGCCGCACCACGTCCACGTTCTCGACGACCTGCCCCGATCCCCGAACGGCAAGTACGATCGGACGGCGCTGCGGGAGGAGGTGCTGCGATGAGCGGCGCAGACGTTGTGCCGCCGTCGCATCCGACGGTCGCTCGCTATGGCGTGGAGTCGGGCGAGTTGGTGGTCGGGGGCGTGCGCCTCAGCAGGCTCGCCGAGCGGGTCGGATCGACGCCCTTCTTCGCGTATGACCGACGCCTGATGACCGAGCGCGTGGCGGACCTGCGGGCGGCGATGCCGGCTGCGATCCGGTTGTCGTATGCGGTCAAGGCCAACCCCATGCCCGCCGTTGTCCACCATTTGAGCTCACTGGTGGACCATCTCGACGTCGCCTCCGCACGCGAGATGCGGGTTGCCCTGGACACGGGCCGTGATGCTGCGAGCGTGAGCTTCGCAGGACCGGGAAAACGTGTCGAGGAGCTGCGCTGCGCGGTCGCCGCGGGCGTGACTATCGAGGTGGAGTCCGAGACAGAGGCCGACCGGGTCGTTGCCCTGGGCCGGGAGCTCGCCGTGCTGCCTCGCGTGGCCATCCGGATCAACCCGGACTTCAGCGTGCGGGGGTCCGGGATGAGGATGGGTGGCGGGCCTCAGCAGTTCGGCGTCGACGCAGAGGTCGTGCCCGACCTCATCGACCGACTGGCCGGCAATGACGTCGATCTCGTTGGTTTCCATGTCTTTGCCGGCTCCCAGAACCTGCACGCGGACGTCTTGACCGAGGCCCATCGGCAGACCGCCGACCTCATCGTCCGGCTGGCTGCCCTCGTACCGGGCGGGGTCCGTTACGTCAACCTCGGCGGAGGTCTCGGCATCCCCTACGCACCGAAGGACCAGCCGCTCGACCTCGCTGCTGTGGGCCGCGGGCTCGCCGGGGTCGTCGCGTCGACGTTAGAGCCCGCGCTACCGGGTGCATCGTTCGTCCTCGAGCTGGGTCGTTACCTCGTTGGCGAGGCGGGGGTGTACGTGACCCGGGTCGTCGACATCAAGGTCTCGCGAGGGCGTCGGTTCGTCATCGTCGACGGAGGTCTTCACCACCAGCTCGCAGCCTCGGGCAACTTCGGGTCGACGATCCGGCGCAACTACCCGCTCGTCGTCGGTACGCGGATGAGCCCACCGGGTGACATCCCTACCGACGTCGTCGGATGCCTGTGCACCCCGCTAGACCTGCTGGGTGGCAAGGTCGAGCTCCCTGACGATGTCGGAATCGACGACCTCGTCGTCGTCTTCCAGGCCGGTGCATACGGGCTCACGGCAAGCCCCACCGCCTTCCTCGGCCACCCCGAGCCTGTCGAAGTCCTCGTCTGAACCCGTGAAAGGACACCACGTGACACCGACGTTCGCCGACGTGCGAGACACCCTCGTCCAAACCCTGGGCATCCAGGACCGGGCCGATACGCTGACCCCGCAGACGGCGTTGCTGGACAACCTCACCGAGCTGGACTCGATGGCCGTCGTCGAGCTGCTGACCGCCCTCGAGGACCGGTTCGGCATCACCATCGACGATGGGGATGTCTCTGGGGAGCTGTTCGAGACGCTGGGATCGCTCACAGCCTTCGTGCAGGACAAAGCGCGCGCCTGACCTCAGGCCCGTGGCGGGGAGGCCACGCGGCGAACCGCCCCACGTGGCGCCCGGACGAGACCAGTTCGCCATGACTTGGTCAAGGGGTCGTAACGAGACGCTACGCGGGAGGTGAAGTCACGCCAGGGAGAGGTGCTACTCGGGGGTGCAGCGTTCCGGCTTTCGAGTCGTTGCGATTCTCACGATTGGCGTCATCCTTGCTTCAAAAGACGTTCGTCGTCGGCCGGCGGCACCCCGAGACCACGGGGCTCGACGTCGTCGGCGTCTGCTTGTCGGAGATGGTCAGCACGTTGGTCTCGCTCCGCAAGACCAACGTCGACCGGATAATGGGGGCCGCTGTCCTGGCCCTGTTGGCGCCCGTCCTCGGGGTCCTCCTGATCCGGCTGAAGAGCAAGGGCCCGGCTCTTTTCAAGCAGGTCCGGATCATCGACAGGGGCCGGCTGTTCAGGATGTTCAAGTTCCGGTCGATGGTCGACGACGCCAAGTCAATGTTGCCGGAGCTGGCGGCGCAGCAAGACGGCAACGAGGTGTTATTCAAGATGCGTGGGGCCCGCGAGTGACCCGGTTCGGGCAGATCCTGCGCAAGTACTCGCTCGATGAGCTGCCGCAGCTGCTCAACGTGGTGCGTGGTGAGATGTCGCTGGTAGGGCCTCGTCCGCCGCTGGGTGCGGGTCGACGGGTACGAGTTCGACGTGCTGCGCCGGTTGCGAGTTCGGCAGGGGATGACCCTAGACGCGCAGATCCCCGTCCGCACGGCTCGGGCCGAGCGGCTCAATGCGGTTCTGGTTCCGATGGGCTCTGCCGGGATCAAGGCCATGGCTGTGGTAGACGGCACGGTCGGCGCGTATGTGCACGACGGGGGGCAGCACGGCTGGGACTCGGCAGCCCCGGTCGCCGCCTCACTCGCTGCCGCGCTGCACGCCAGTCGGCTGGACGGCTCATCGTTGGTCTACAACCAGGACGACCCGTCAATCACGGACTTCGCCTTCTGCCGTCCCGCGATTGCCGCGCGCCTACTCACGGCAATCGCGCACCTGACCGGGCGGACCGAGGCGTGACGGGCGTCGGACCCGGCTCCGGCGGCTGGTTTCGGCATCTCGATTTCCCGGGGCCAGCACCGGCGGTTCCCATCGTGGGGTAGGTTCTGGTGTGACGGGGCGTCTCGGTGGGACGACGGTTAGGGATCTGGGGATGGCACCACACGACGAGAACAGTGCAGCTCGGCTCCGTAGGCTCCTCGTGGACTCGCCCACCTCGCTCGGGGCCCGGAAACGAGCCGAGCGCTGGGCGCTCGTGATGGAGCTGTTCCCTGACCTCGAGAACATGCGGGTCGTCGACCTCGGGGGGACGGTCGAGGCGTGGCTGAGGGCTCCCGTGCGGCCGGCTGAGGTCACCGTGGTGAACCTGTTCGAGCCCGGCGAGTCCGACGAGTCGTGGCTGCGGCCAGTGACCGGGAACGCCTGTGCAGCCCGGGGCGCGCTCAACCGCGCCGGGATGGACATCTCCTATGATCTCGCGTTTTCGAACTCGTTGCTGGAGCACGTCGGGGGCCACGCACAACGGTGCGCCTTGGCCGACGAGGTACACGCCCTTGCGCCACGGCATTGGGTTCAGACGCCCTATCGCTACTTCCCGATCGAACCCCACTGGCTCTTCCCAGGTCTGCAGTTCCTGCCCGTCGCCACGCGCGCCAGGTTGGCGGCGGCGTGGCCGCTGGCCCATAGTCGACCGTCCGGTGCAGCAACGGCGATGTCTGAGGTGCAGTGGACCGAGCTGGTGGGCCTGGCCGAGATGAGGTCATACTTCCCGGGCTCGGTGATCCATCGGGAGAAAATGATGGGGCTGACCAAGTCACTCGTCGCGGTCGCCGGGGCGGGGGCGCGACGCTGACCTGGGTCAGCCCCATCATGCCGTGGGGTCGGGTTACGGGTTGACGGCTGCTCCGTCGGTGTAGGCGTTGCCGGACCATGTGTTGCCTGTGGCGGTGGTCTGGAAGGAGGTGACCGGCCCGTAGACACCGCATTTGCTGTTGGCGCCGCGCTCGAACACGTTGTCGAGGAACTTGATGTTCGTGGCGACCGGGTACTTCTTGGTCGCCTGGTAGCCGCCAGAGACGCAGTAGCTGATGCTGCTGTTGTTGGCCATGAGCAGGTTGTTCTGCACCGTCAC
>OCZT010002872.1_pt1 | contig 17733 bp, 16 predicted proteins | sample 1539031 | NCBI WGS metagenome assembly OCZT01 (sample SAMEA3539308, study PRJEB22396) | soil metagenome | biome: tundra; feature: field; material: soil | place: USA | collected 2010-05 | depth 0.15 m | reverse complement strand
CCGGGGCCAGGATCCAGCCTCCGTCCAGCATCCCGAACGGGATGAGGTTGAAGAGGTTGATGAGGAAGCCGTAGTACGCCCAGATGAGCAGCACGATCCAGTGAGACGAGCCGTAGAGGACGAGCGCAGCGGTCGCCCCGATGGTTCCCGCGATCGGGCCGGCGATGCCAATCTGAGCCTGCCGAATGGGGCTTTGGGCGTGGGAGCGTTGAAAGATGGCCGCGCCGAGGAACGGGATGAAGATCGGCGCGGTCGCCTGCATCCCCTGGCGCCGGATCTCAACGACGTGCCCCATCTCGTGAATGAAGATCATCAGCACCAGGCCGACGGCAACCCAGGGGCCCGCCAACAGCGAGTAGGCAGCCACGCTGACCAGAGCTGAGCCCAGGGTCAACAGGGCTGGAACCTTGAAGATGAGAAGGACCGCGTACTTGCCATAGGCCAGCGCGGCGACGAGCAGTGCTGCCAGGCCGCCCAGCAGCCCCCGATTCTTCTTCGCAGGCGGTGCGGGCGAGTAGTGGTACGGCGACTGCGGCGGGATGTCCGAGGTCACCGGGTAAATCGGGGGTGGAGGGGGCGGGATGTAGTCGCCCCCCTGCGGAGGGATCGGGTTCCTTTCGTCCATATCTCTTAGTTGTGATACCCCCGCACGGAGGCGGCTAATCCCGGTGGCGGCAGGACACTAGCCTCGGCTGGGGTCCCCGAACGTGTGGTGGCGGGTCGTCATCCGGCGGACGGTGGCCTGCCGGCTCGACATCAGCAGCGAGGCCGTCTCGGCATACCCGCTCCCGAACAGCACGCCAGGCAGGAGCGGGCCGCCGGTAACGCCTGTGAGGGCGACCGCCACGTCCGTCGCCGGGGCCAGGTCAGCCACGCCGTACACGCGCCCGGCTGCGTCGCCGATGAGAGCCCTCTCCTCGTCGTTGCGAGGCCACAGGCGGGCCTGGATCTCTCCACCCAGGCAGCGAACCGCGCAGGCCGCGATCAGGGTCGCATCGACTCCACCGATCCCGATGGCGGCATCGATCCCGCTGCCCGGGATCGCTGCCATCACGGCCCCCGCGACGTCCCCCTCCTCGAGGGTCAGAATTCGGGCACCGGCGGCTGCCACCTCCTTGATCAGGTCCTGGTGGCGAGGGCGGTCGAGGATGGCGACGGTGAGGTCCTGGACCCGAGCGTCCCGGGCAAAGGCGATCCGCCGGAGGTTGTCGGCGATCGGGTCGTCGAGGTCGATGCCACCGCGCGCGGCCGGGCCGGCGACGATCTTCTCGACGTACCACACCGCCGGCAGCTGGGGGAAGCCGCCGGGCTCGACGGCGGCAACGATGGACACCGCATTGGTCGAGCCCCGCGCGACCTGGCTGGCGCCTTCGACGGGGAACAGCCCGAAGTCCACCCGATGCTCACCACCGGACAGCGACGCGCCGTGTGCGAGATATGGGTCGTTGCGCGGGCAGAGCACCAGGGTGCCAGAGGGGCCCGCTTCCTCCAGGACCCGTCGCACCGTCTCGGTCGCCACCTCGCTGACCCGATCCGGATCGCCCTTGCCGAGCAGCCGCGCGCACGCGAGGGCTGCGGCCTCGGTGGCATGCACAAGGTCGAAGGCAAGCTCGTGACGCGCCTGGAACGAGGGGATCCCCCTCCTGGGTTGCTCCACCGGGGTCCTTTCCTTAGCTTCCTTCGGTGCCCTCGACCAGCTCTGTGGGGCGGAGCTCCATCTGGTCGTCGCCGCTCTGAAGGAAGGCCGCACGGACGAAGTCCCGAAACAGCGGATGGGCTCGATTGGGGCGCGAGCGGAACTCGGGATGGAACTGGCTGGCGACGAACCAGGGGTGGTCCCTGAGCTCGACGATCTCGACCAGCCTGCCGTTCGGCGACACCCCACTGAAGATCATGCCCGCCTCGCCGAGCGATTCGCGGTACTCGTTGTTGAACTCGAACCGGTGGCGGTGCCGCTCGTACACGACCTCCTCACCATAGGCCTTGTACGCCAGCGAACCGGGCAACAGCTTGCACGGATACAGACCGAGGCGCATGGAGGCGCCCATCTGATCAATGTTCCGCTGTTCGGGCATCAGGTCGATCACCGGTGTTGACGTGAAGGCGGCGAACTCGGTGGAGTTGGCATCGGGCGCGTCGAGGGCTTCGCGCGCAAAGTCGATGACCGCGCACTGCAGGCCGAGGCAGAGCCCGAGGTAAGGGATGCGGTTGTGGCGCGCGTAACGGGATGCCTGCACCTTCCCTTCGATCCCGCGATAGCCGAAGCCACCCGGAACCACGATGCCCGCCACTCCCATCAGTGGCGAGGTGTCGCCGGCATCGATCTTCTCGGAGGAAACCCACTTGATGTCGATCGAAACGCCGTGGTGGATGCCCGCGTGGCGCAGGGCCTCGATCACGCTCAGATATGCATCAGGGAGAGCGACATATTTGCCGACGACGGCAATCGGGACTGTCGCGCGCGGGTGCTTGATGCGCTCGATGAGCTGGATCCACGGACCGTTGTCCGGTGCATGGGTGGTCTCGTCAAGCTCAAAGTGCTTGGCCATGACCCTGCCGAGCCCAGCCTCCTCAAGCATCAACGGCACCTCGTAGATCGACTCCACGTCGGGCACCGAGACGACCGCGTCGCGCGACACGTCGGTGAAGAGCGCGATCTTCTCCTTGAGGTCGGCGCCGATGGGCCTTTCGGAGCGGCAGATGATCGCGTCAGGCTGGATGCCGATCGCGCGCAGCGCCTGCACGGAGTGCTGCGTCGGCTTCGTCTTCATCTCCTGTCCGTGTACGACGGGGACCAATGAGCAGTGCACGTAGAAGACGTTCTGGCGGCCGAGGTCGTTCTTCATCTGGCGGATCGCCTCGAGGAACGGAAGGCTCTCGATGTCGCCGACCGTCCCGCCCACCTCGACCACCACCACGTCCGCCTGCGGGTCGCGTGACGCACGGAGGATCTTCTCCTTGATCACGTTGGTGACGTGCGGGATCACCTGCACGGTCGCGCCCAGATAGTCGCCCCGGCGCTCGCGAGCGATGACCTCCTGGTAGATCTTGCCGGTGGTCACGTTGGAGGCGACGGTGAGGTTCTCATCGACGAAGCGCTCGTAATGACCGAGGTCGAGGTCCGTCTCCGCGCCGTCGTCCGTTACGAACACCTCACCGTGCTGGTATGGGCTCATGGTGCCCGGATCGACGTTGAGGTACGGGTCCAGCTTCTGTAGCGAGACGGTCAAGTGGCGGGCCTTCAGGATGTTCCCGATGGACGCCGCTGTGATGCCTTTTCCAAGCGAGGAGACGACACCCCCGGTCACGAAAACGTACTTCGACATAGAGACCTCCAGGGCGGTTTTAGCAATGGTAGCGGCTTTGGGCACGGGCCGAGGTACGGAACGTAAGAACCAACCTCGGGGCCCCCACCGGGTTACGGTCCGGCCTCAGGCCGGACCTACCCTCGGTTCGAGAACGACCACCTTGGTCTCGTAGTCGCCGGACGAAGCCTGGATCGAGAGCTTCGGCTGAGGCTCCGTGATGCTCACGCCCATCTCCTTGAGGAAGCGGTCGATCGGGTCGAGCTCGAGCTTCAAGCCGGGGATCGCGTAGTGCATTGGGACCACGTACCTCGGCTCGAGCTGCCGGACCACCTCCGCCGCCTGCGCTGCGTTGATCGCAGTGCGCCCGCCGACCGGGACCAAGAGGACATCGACGGACGCCACGGTCTCGGCGTCGGTGTCGTCGAGGCGGTGCCCCAGGTCACCGAGATGGCAAACACGCACGTCATCGATCTCGATCAGGTAGACGGTGTTACGCCCGTGCTTGGCGCCCTTCTCAGCGTCGTGATAGGTGGGAAAGCCGATGACGCTGACGCCTGCAACCTCGTATTCGCCCGGACCGCGGATCTCGTATGCCTCGCGCACCACCTGGGTGTAGTTGTGGTTTTCGTGCTCGTGGCTGACGGTGACGAGGTCGGCCTCGAGCCGCTGCAGTTTGAGCCCGATGGCGGGCGGATACGGGTCGGTGACGACCGCTGCGTTGCGGCCCCGCAGCCTGAAGCAGCCGTGTCCGAGCCAGGTGACGTCCAAATGCACCTCCTTGTTAATAGAGTCCGAACCCAATCTTCCTCCCCCCGTCGGCGGGGATGGCAAGGGATGAGGGGCCCAGACAAGGTCCTCCGGCGATTACATCCGCGTCTACATACGCTCTGGGGCGCCGACCCCCAAGAGGTCGAGCGCCGTCTTCAGAGTGTGACGCGCGGCCCGGCACAGCTCCAGACGCGCGCGCGTCAGCTCAACATCATCGACGACCACTCGGTGCTCGCTGATGTCATTGCCCGCGTGATAGAAGCGATGCACCGCGGTCGCAAGATCCTGGATGTAATACGGGATGCGATGCGGCTCCAGCAGGAGGGCGGAGTCATGGACGATCTCCGGCCAGAACGCGAGCTGGCGGGCCACGTCGAGCTCCCAGGGATGCACCAGCAGGGACACGTCAGCGCGGTCCGGGAGTTGGGGATGCCGCTCGCCGGCGGTGACCTCGACGTTCACCAGCCGCGCGTGCGCGTACTGCGCGTAGTAGACAGGGTTTTCGTTGCCCTGTGTGATTGCCAGGTCGAGGTCGAACTCGATCGTGGTGTCTGGAGAGCGGAGAAGATAGAAGTAGCGGACGGCGTCCGATCCGACACGATCGATCAGCTCGTCGAGGGTGACGAAACGGCCCGCCCGCTTCGACATCTTGCCCTCTTTGAGATTGACCATCTGATGAAGGATGACGACCAGCTTGTCAGGATCGAAACCCAGCGCCGCCACCGCAGCTTTCATACGCGCGACGTATCCATGATGGTCGGCGCCCCAGACCTCGATAACGCGGTTGAAGCCGCGCTCCTCGAAACGGCTCAGCAGGTAGCCGAGGTCTGACGCGAAGTACGTCGGCTGTCCATTCGAGCGAATGACCACGCGGTCCTCTTCCTCCGACAGCACCTGTTCGTTGAGCCCGTCCTCCTCTTCGAGGGCAGGTCCGAACCAGACGGCGCCCCCCCGGTCCTTCAGATAGCCGGATTCACGGAGCCGGTCGATGGCCGTTCGCGCGAGCCCTGTCTCCCACAACCTTGATTCCCAGAACCATTCGTCGTAGTGGACGTTCAGACGGGCCACCGTTGCTTTGATCCGCTCCACCATCTTTTCGATCGCATATATCCGAAGGTTGGGCTCGGCCTCCTCCTCCGGAAGGTTTTCGATGCCCGGCAGGTCACGTCGCGCCGCTTCCGCGATCTCGGTCACGTAGCCGCCCGTGTAGCCACCCTCAGGTGGCTCTTTGCCGTGCAGGCGGGCGTAGACCGATGCCCCAAAACGGCGGGTCTGCGTGTTGTCGGAGTTGACGTAGTACTCGCGCTGGACATCGTGGCCGGCGAACTCGAGCAGCCTGCATATCGAGTCCCCGAGGATGGTGCCTCGGCCGTGGCCGATGTGCAGTGGCCCGGTCGGGTTGATGCTTGCGAACTCCACCTGCACGCGCTCGCCTTGCCCAATCCGAGATGCGCCGTAGCCGGGTCCATTCGCCGCCACCTGCGCGACCAGTCGCTGCAGCCACTCCGGCGTGAGGCGGAAGTTCACGTAGCCCCCGACCGCATGCGCGGTGGCCGCGCCCTGAGGGACTGAGATTGTGCCGGCCAACCGGCCCGCGATCGCCGGCGGCGGCTCTCTCAAGACCCTCGCCAGCTTCAGTCCGGCCGGACTCGCGTAGTCGCCACGATCCGTTCCCTTCGCGCGGCCGAGCTCAAGGTCCGGCAACTCTCCATCAACGCCAAGCTGACGGACCGCGGCGGTCAGTGCGCCCGCGATCAACTCGCGAATCCCCTGCTCCGGCGTTTGGGTCATGCGCAGGATGGGTGCTGGCCGGCCAGCGTCAGCTGGACCTGTGTCGAATTGCCGGCTCGGAAATAGGTCACGGTGATGCGCTGATTGGGGTGGAACTGCGAGCGCAGCAGGAGCCGAAGCGGGTGGGACGCATCGATCTTGACGTCAGCGAGCTGGGTGATGACGTCGCCCGGTTGCAGGCCGGCGGCCGCGGCCGGTCCTGTCTTGTCCACAGTCATGAGCAGGCTCCCTTCCGGCAACCCGTCAAGCGCGGCGGTCTGCAGGCTGAGATCTGTGCTCGTGGCGCCAAGCGATGAGACCACCACCTGGCCGGTCGCCAAGATCTGCTGGACGTCGTCGGTGATGTCGGCGACGTTGAGCCCGAAGCCACCCGGCCCGCTCGATCCCTGCGACTGCATCGCGACGCCGACCACCTGGCCGCCGACGTTCAACAGAGGTCCGCCCACCGTGGTTGAACCGATCACCGCATTGGTCTCGATGGTGTCGCTGATCTCCAATGTGCGCAACGTGACCGGGTCGGTCACGGTGACCGGACGGTGCAGCGCGCTGACGTACCCGGGCGTCACGGCGCCCCCCTCGAGCGGGCCGCCCACGCCAACGACAACCTGGCCCTCGACGAGAGCGGTCGGGTCGGCGGACACCAGCGTGGGCAGGCCGCTGACCTGGTCGATCTTCAGCACCGCAACCCCGGTCTGACAGTCGTAGTCGACCAGTCGCGCGTCGTGCAGCTTGGCGTCGCCCGTCAGGAGCACGGTCATCCTGCTGGAGCCAGCGACCACGTTCACCGCGGTCACGATGTAACCGTCTGAGGTGACCAGGTAGCCCGAGCCGCGCCCGAGCCTCGGCTGGTTCTGAGTCACCACGCTCACGACGGCGGGCCTGGCCTTGGCGGCGACCTGGGTGACTGCCGACTCCTCGGAGATGGTCACGCCCGACCGCAAGTTGACCTGCTGGGGATTGGTACGCGACTGGAGCTGCAGGATTCCAAGCGTGACGCCGGCCGCCACCAGAGCGGTCACGAGCAAGCTTGCGACGACCACCACGATGGGCCGCGAGAGTCTGCGCCGGGCTGCCTGCCGATCGTCCGGGCGTGACTCGCCCCGAGGTTGGATCACCGCTCCAAGTTTAGGAGCGTGGGGGGCAACGCCGGAGATGCCCGCCGGATCTTCGCCGGCCCTCCCGCCTCGGCCCCGCTTATGTTCCGTGCTTCGGCTCGGTCGGGTACCAGGTGAGGACGAGCTGCCGGCTCGGTTCGAATCCCGCGGACCTGTACAGCCGGACCGCTGCCTCGTTGTCTGGGCGGGTCCACACGTAGCCGAGCGTCACCCGGCGCTCCTGGAACAGCCGCACCGCTTGTTCCATCAGCATCTCGCCGACTCCACGGCCTCGGTGCTCGGCGGCCACGTAGACCTCGGCCACCTCGCCCTCGAGCCCCGTCCCTGGGTCGAAGAGAACTATCCAGCAGAACCCGACGATGTCGCCGGCCTCGTCCCGAACTGCGTAGATGACGTTTTCGCCCGCGAAGCCCGACGGCACCGTGCTCAGGTGGCTCTCGATCTCGCCCCGGCTCAGCTGGGGGTGATCCGAGTAGTAGGCCTGCTCGCCCAGGTGCAGCTCGACCAGGAGCGGCCGCACGTGGGCGTAATCGCCCGCGGCGAGTCGCTCGACTCCCAGCGTCTTCATGGGTGTCGATGGTAGACGAGGGGCCCGCGCGCCGGCGTGCCTTATCCTCCGCTGGTGCCAGAAACGGAGGTGAAGAGGCGGCTGCTCGAGACGCTCGCCGCATCACGGGACCGCGAGCGTGAGCTCGAGAATCTGTGCGACGACGCCCCATTGCCCGCACCCGAACGGTGGACCGCCAAGGACCACCTGGCACACCTTGCGCATTGGCGTCGATATGCCGCAGATGTGCTCGCGGCGGTCCACGCGGGCAACCCGACCCCCGGTGCAGACGACGTGGACGGAGTGAACGCCGAGGTCCAGGCCGCCAACCAAGAGCGATCGGCTGCCGAGGTCAAAGAGGCAGCCCAGGCGTCCTACGCCGAGCTGGCCGCAGCCATAGAGGATTGCTCAGAGGACGAGCTCTTGAGGCCCCGCCAGGGACGGGATGGCGCGGTGTGGGAGGTGGTCCCTCCAAACGGCCACTTACACCTGGGCGAGCACCTGGGCTTCTGGCACGACGCCCAGGGCGATGAGGGAGCGGCAGAGGAAGCGCAGCTGTGGACCCGCGACGTTCACGAGGCCGCGTTCACCGATCCAAAAAGCCTTGCGTTGGGCGCGTACAACCTCGGCTGCTACTACGCGCGGTCGGGGCGCGCCGCGGACGCCATCCCTCACATCAGGCGCAGCTTCGAGCTCCATCCGGACCTGAAGGAATGGGCGCGCACCGACTAGGACCTCGACGGCATCCGTGACGAGCCGGAGGTGCACGCCATTCTCGCGTGACTGCCGATCGCAGCGCGATCGCGATACGCGACGCGCTCTCGATGGGGCGCATTTCGTCCGGTTCATCCATGATTGGTTGCGGACCTATGGGCGATGCCGTTCCGATACCTAAGGAACAACGTGTATCTCGACACACCCTACGTTTCAGTTCACTGGGAGGGCCCTAGTCCGTGGGTGTTCATCGAATGGAAGGCCTGGGCGAACTCCACCGAATACAGGGCCGCGCACGAGGCGATCCTTGGCGCCATCCGCGACCACCGCGCCGCCAGACTCCTGATCGACGCCCGCCATGCGAAAGTGATCTCCGAAGAGGATCAGCGGTGGCTCGACGCGGACTGGATCCCTCGGGCGGTGACTGCGGGGCGACGCTGGACGGCAGTCGTCATGCCCTCGAGCGCGCTCGTGCGGACCATCGTCGAGAACATCGACAAGCGGCCGGTTGACAGCAGGGTTGAGGCGAGGTATTTCGACACTGTGATGAGGCGAGAGCCTGGCTGTCGGAGGTACGTTAGCGGGGCGCGACTCGTCTAAAGTTTGACAGCGCTCGACATCCCGCAATCGCCGACGTAGCTCAGCTGGCAGAGCAGCCGCCTCGTAAGTGGCAGGTCGTGGGTTCGAATCCCACCGTCGGCTCCAAAGAGAACCCAAGAGAATGGCTTTCGACGAACCGGCCGACCTGATCGGCAGCTGCGAGGCGACGCTGGACACCCTCGGTCTCCTGGTGGGTGACACGAGCGACGAGATCCAGGAGTCGGGCGACGCCTGGACCATCGCCGAGATCCTCAACCACCTGCTCGACACCGAACGTCGCTACTACGGGCGCGTTCGTCGCATGCGAAGCGAGCGCAGACCGAAGATGCGCGTCCTTCCCGATCCCGATTACACAAGGCTCGCGGCGCTTCGTGCGTGGTCGCTCTTCTATGAGTTGAGGCGGCGCCACATTCGACTGCTGCGATCGCTGAAGGCTGACGAATGGCGACGGTCGGGAACGCTCACGCCGGTCGGGCGGGTCACCATCGCGTCATTGGTCCGCCACATGACCGCGCACGACTCCATGCATGCGGCGCAGATCGCCAGGCGGCTCAGCGGGCGGTCCAGCTAGCAACGAAACCAGCAGCAGCGCTTCGGCCAGCAGGATCGGGACCGCCATGACGACCAGGGCGAGCTCGAGCAGGGCATAGCCGGCGACCAACAGCCCCACCTTCCACGGGGGGAGGTGCGTGCGAACAAGCAGCCACCCCGCGACCACCAGCATCAGGAAGTCCTGGAACCCGAGGTACGGCGTGAACAGAAGCGAACCCACGATGCCGGCAGCGATTGGAACCTCCGCACCGCCACGGCGATGCCGCCATGCCGCGAGCAGGGTGATGAGCACGACGAGGATCTGGGTGGCATTCAGCAGCGGACCGAGGCCGAGCGGCCCCGAGATCGAGTACCGCCTGGTGATATCCCAAGCCGGGGATTGCGTCAAGGCGAGCACGTCCCGGTAGCGGGCTAAGCCTTCGGGGCCCAGCAGCGCGAGGGCGACCAGCCCGATGAAGAGCGAAGCCGCCAGCCATGCCCCGAACGTCCTTGCGTGGCCCGCGACGAGGAGGCAGATCGGCACCAGCAGCGCAAGCTGAGGCTTGAGGACGATCAGGCTGAGGGCCAAACCCGCCACCACCGGCCGGTTGCGGCTCATCAGCCACCAGCAGGTCGCCACCGCCGCGGCGATCAACGCCCCGGGCTGACCGACCATGACGCCAAACGCGACCGGGAACAGTCCGAGCATTAGCGCGAGATGCGCCGCTTTGGCCAGCCGTCCGGGCGGCGCGACCAGATGCCATGTCCACACGAGCGCCGCCAGCAGAACCAGAGTCCAAACGACCAGGGCAGCCGCGAACGGGAGGGCCAGCAGCGGCGTGACCAGCCAGGCCAACGGCGGCGGAGATATGAATGGTTGGGGATTGAAGCCTGGGCCGAGACTCTGCACGGCCGTCCTCTGGGCGACAAGGTCGTACAGCCGTCCGTAACCGTCTTGAATCCCCACCAGGGCCGCGCCATACGCAAGCCGAAGGTCGTTTCGCACGGCGTATTGGGGGAGGTACGTGGTCGCCGCGATCCAAACGTTCCAACCGACGAGGATCAGCCCCACCAAGAGGCCCACGACCGACCAAAGGGGCCGCCGGGCCCGCACGTAAGCGATCACCGGTACAAAGTTAAAGGGGCCCCGGCCGACCCGGAGCCCCTTTAACGCCGATCCTCCGTTTAGTTGACCTCGCGGTAGTCGGCGTCGACCACGTCGTCCGCTTCCTTCTTCTGCTCACCGTCGGATGGTGCAGGACCGTCGGGGCCACCAGCTTTGGCGCCGGCCTGCTGATAGATATGCTCGCCGATCTTCTGGAGCGACTCGTTGAACTCGTCCATCTCTTTGCGCAGCGCGGCCGCGTCCGAGCCCTTCGCGACGGTCTTCAGGATCTCCAGCTTTGCGGTGACCTCGGCCTTCACGTCGGCCGGGATCTTTTCGTCGTTGTCCTTCATGACCTTCTCGGCCTGGTGGATCATGTGGTCCGCTTGGTTGCGGAGCTCGACCTCTTCGCGCTTCGCGCGGTCCTCTCCGGCGTGCGCCTCGGCCTCCTTGACCATGCGCGCAACCTCATCCTTCGCCAGCGTCGAAGATGCCGTGATCGTCACCGACTGCTCGCGACCGGTGCCCTTGTCCTGCGCCTTCACGTTGAGGATGCCGTTGGCGTCGATGTCGAACGTGACCTCGACCTGCGGCATGCCCCGCGGTGCGGGTGGAATGCCATCGAGATGGAAGCGCCCAAGCGTGCGGTTGTCCCGCGCCATCTCGCGCTCACCCTGGAGAACGTGGACCTCAACAGAGGTCTGGCTGTCCGCCGCGGTCGAGAAGACCTGCGAGCGGGAGGTCGGGATTGTGGTGTTGCGCTCGATGAGCTTGGTGGCCACCCCGCCCAGAGTCTCGACCCCGAGGGACAGCGGCGTCACGTCGAGAAGAAGGATGTCCTTGACCTCGCCCTTGAGGACGCCGGCCTGGATGGCGGCGCCGACGGCGACCACCTCGTCCGGGTTGACTCCCTTGTGGGCCTCCTTCCCGCCGAGAAGATCCTTGACGAGCTTCTGGATGACCGGCATGCGAGTCGAACCTCCGACCAGCACGACCTCGTTGATCTGCTGTGGGGTCAGATTGGCGTCCTTGAGCGCGGCCAGGAACGGCCCGCGGCATCGCTCGGTCAGGTCGGACGTGAGCGACTCGAACTTCGCCCGCGTCAGCGTCATCTCGAGGTGCTTGGGCCCTGTCTGGTCGGCGGTGATGAAGGGCAGGTTGACGGTGGTCTCGAGCCGGCTCGAAAGCTCGATCTTGGCCCGCTCCGCAGCCTCCGTGAGGCGCTGCAGAGCCTGCCGGTCGGTCTTCAGGTCGATGCCGTTCTGCTTCTTGAACTCCTCGGCGAGCCACTCCACGACTCTTCGGTCGTAGTCGTCGCCACCGAGGTGCGTGTCGCCGTTCGTCGATTTCACCTCGAAGACGCCGTCACCCACATCGAGGACTGAAACGTCGAACGTGCCGCCGCCCAAGTCGAAGACGAGGATGGTCTCGTTGGCCTTCTTGTCGAGGCCGTAAGCGAGCGAGGCCGCGGTCGGCTCGTTGATGATGCGGAGCACATTCAGGCCTGCGATCTGGCCGGCGTTCTTGGTCGCCTGGCGCTGTGAGTCGTTGAAGTAAGCGGGAACCGTGATTACCGCGTCGGTCACCTTCTCGCCCAGGTACGCTTCGGCGTCGGACTTCAGCTTCTGGAGGATCATCGCGGAGATCTCCTCCGGGGTGAACTCCTTATCGGCGTTTGGGATCCCGACAACGACGCGGTCATCTTTGCCGGGCTTCACGTCGTAGGGAACGATCTTCCGCTCCGAGTCCACCTCGGCGAACTTGCGGCCCATGAACCGCTTGATCGACGAGACGGTGTTCTCCGGGTTGACGGCAGCCTGCCGCCGCGCGAGCTGGCCGACAAGTCGCTCACCGGACTTGGTGAAGGCGACCACCGAGGGCGTGGTGCGGGATCCTTCCGAGTTTGGGATGACGACGGGCTCGCCGCCTTCCATGACGGCGATGACGGAGTTCGTCGTCCCCAAATCGATTCCTACGGTTTTCGGCATATGTCAGTTGTTCCTCCAGGCCGCGCTTGTCGCGCGAATTTGATTGTTCACAGTTGATCTTGTTCCCCACCGCAACCGCATCAAAACCAGCCACCCCGCTCTAACTTGCATGCCTCCCGGAGGGCGCCCCTACTCTTAGTGTTGACCCAATGCCAATCTTCGAGCTCGACCCGGTTGACGAGATAAGCGTGGCGGCGGTCGGCCAGCCGGGCCAGCGGCAGTTCTTTCTGCTGGCCAAAGGCAGGGGCCGAACGCTCACCCTGAGCTGCGAGAAGGTCCAGATCCAGGCACTGATCGTGCGCCTCCATCAGATGATGGAGGCGCAGGGGATCGAGGTGCCGGAGCGGGCGCCGCGCAAGGCTGCCCTCTCGCCCGGCGAGCCTGAATGGCAGGTTGGCGAGATGGGCCTGGGCTATCACGAAGAGCGGCGGATGTTCGTCCTGGTGGCCAGCCAATCTGCAGCCGGCGAGGACCGCCCGGCGGAGGACTCGCCCAGTGTCCGCTTCTGGCTCAGCCATCAGCAGATGGTCGCGTTCTCCAAGCAGGCCGAGACGGTCCTGACGTCGGGGCGCCCATTGTGCCCACGCTGCGGACTTCCGATCGACCCCGCCGGCCACCCGTGCCCGGTCAGCAACGGTGCCCGGCCGATCTTCTAGCCCCGGGCGCTCACACGGAGCGCCCCAGGAAGCGGAAGCGATCGAGCGCCTCCTGGCCGAGCTGCCGGACATTCAGCTCATCGGCGTGCTGCAGGGCGCCTCCAACTACACATTCCTGGCAGAACTTGGCCCGCACCCCCCATCCGGCCTGCGAGTCGTCTACAAGCCGGCTCGAGGCGAATCGCCGCTGTGGGATTTCCAGGCTGGGACGCTGTATCAGCGCGAGGTCGCGGCCTATCAGCTCAGCAAAGTCCTTGGCTGGCCTCTTATCCCGCCGACGGTGGTCCGCGAGCATGGGCCGCACGGCGTCGGTGCTCTGCAGCTGTTCGTGGAGGCCGACGGGCGACACTTCTTAAGTGAACAATCGGTCCAGCGCAACACCCGACACGGCCACGCTCAGGCGTGGCTCAGGATCGCTCTGTTCGACGTGATCACCAACAATGCAGACAGGAAGTCGGGCCACTGCCTGTTCGACGCCGAGGACCGCATCTGGGTCATCGACCATGGCCTGACGTTTCACACCGACCCAAAGCTCAGGACCGTGATCTGGGACTTCTCCGGCGAGCCGTTGCCGGCTGACCTCTGCGGCGACCTGGAGAGCGCCCTGATGGGCCTCGAGAAGGGAACGCTGGCCGAAGCGCTGGAGCCGCTGTTGAGCCCGGGCGAGGTCCGCCTCCTCAAGCGCCGGCTGCGCGGGGTCCTCGATCCCAGGTGGCGGTTCCCTGAGCCGACATCGGCGTGGTCGGTGCCCTGGCCGCCGGTCTGAGCATGCCTGCTAACCTCGGGCGGCGGATGAAGTTCTGGTCACGCGTCATCATGGTTACCGCGGGGGCTGCTTTCGCGCTCTCCGCGGCGGCCGCCTATGCCGCGCCGACACCTCCGCCGCCGAGCTCGCCCAGGAATCTCAAGGCAACGGCGGGTGACAGCCAGGTGACCCTGAGCTGGAGCCCTCCCAGCACAGGGGCCCCGATCACCGCCTACGAGGTCATCACCACGCCGGCCGACGTCCCCCAAAAATACACCTCGAGCACGAGTCTCCTCGTGACAGGGCTCACCAACGGGACCACATACTCATTCGCAGTACGAGCCGCCAACGCCTCGGGCTACGGACCGTCAGCCAGGACGACCGCAATCCCGCACGTCATCCCCCCAAGCGCCCCGACCAACCTGGCTGCGACCTCAGGGCCGGGCGCCAGCCAGATCACGCTCTCGTGGACGCCGCCGACCTCGAATGGCTCCTCACCCACCATCGACCACTACACGGTCATCAGCAGCCCTGGCGGTGGCAGCGCCCAGACCGACGGACAAACCACTACCTATGTCGCTTCGAACATTGCAGATAACGTCACATACACCTTCACGGTCAGCGCCACCAATTCGAAAAACGCGACGGGGCCGGTGGCCAGGGTGTATGCGCCCCTTCCCATCGGCGCCACCATCGGGCTGCAGCCGACCGCCGGCGCAGCCAACAGTCTCATCACGGTCACCGGCCAGGCCTTCCTCAAGAACGAGAGCATCACGCTCTACTGGGACGTGCCCGCCGACGTCGCGACCTCCGTGGTTACAGACGGCAACGGGTCCTTCACCAAGGTGGTGAAACCGTTCGCGGGGGACAAGCCCAACGTTCACAAGCTCTGCGCCAGCGTCCCCCCCACTCCGTGCGCCAACTTCACCCTCCAACCTCCGCCCTCGCCAACACCGTCGGCGGCCCCTTCGCCATCGCCAGTGGAATCTCCGTCGCCGTCACCTTCGCCCGCCAACCCCCCGCCGGCGTCCGGGGCTCGAACCGGTGGCGGCCTCAGCGGGTTCGACATCATCACGAGGCCGCCCTTCGTCTTCCTGCCGATCATCGCAATCCTCGGACTGCTCGGCGTGATCGCCTATTGGGCGCTGAGCAGGAGGCGACGCACGTATACGCCGACCGCGGCGACCGTGGTGCATCGCGCCACGCGCCCGGATTACATGGCGCCGTTCCCGACCCCGGTACCAGCACCGGTGGCCGCGCCGCAACCACCGGTCGTGCCTCCATTGCAACCGCCCGCCCAACCTCCGCTGCCGGTGGCCGGCCCTCCGCCTGTCCAGCCCCCGCCGGCGCCGCCGCCACCAGCCCCGACCGAGCCGCCTCCGACCATCTGGCCGGCGGCGCCCGACGAGCCGCCCGACCTACCGGAGCCGAGCGACTAGCGAGCGACCATGGCGACCGGTTCGACTAGGGAATGCCGTTGGTGGGCATGGTTTGGGATGCGCAGCTGCTGCAGGCCGTCACCGGGCCGCTCACGGTGGCCGTGTAGATCGAGCCCATGTATTGGGCAGCTCCGTTCTGGATCGTTGCCATCTGGACGCCTTGGTAACCGAGGTGGCTGCTCGAGGAGTAGCCGAGGGGGACAAAGCCGGGTCCCGCATCAAGCTGGCCGCCGTTGAGCGTGTTGATGATGTCCTGGCGAGTCGGGTTGCGGCCGGCTTTCTTCATGAGCTGGACAAATGAGTAGGCGACCGCCATGCCGTACTCGACGTTGCCGTCGAAAGGCAGCGAGGGGATGTACTGGTCGTGGATCTGCTTGAACAGGGTGATCCACGGGCTTGAGGTGTCGGTGGTCGCGGGCAAGTAGCCGGAGGTGACCATACCGTTCAGAAGGCTGGCCCCCGCCGCGCCCTTGGAGAACGATGCGACCAAGCCTCCCAAGGTGGTCGGGTCTGCGCCGACACTGCTCACCACCCACTTCGGGTTGAAGTGCAGCGCCGCAGCTGTCAGGAGTGTGAGGGCGGTGAAGGCGGGAATCGTGTAAAGCACCACCACCTGGGCCCCCGCAGCCTGAAGCTGGGCCAGCTGCGGGCCGAGGTTGGTGTTGGTGGGCACGTACTTCTGCTTGGAGACGACGCTCGCGGGCGGGATCTGGGAGTCGAGCCCGGTCAAGCCGCCCTGTCCGAAATCGTCATCCTGGTAGAGGTAGCCGACCTTCTTCCCGGGGTAGGTGTCGGCGACGTACTTGCCCGTGACCTTGCCCTCGATGATGTAGTCGGGCTGCCAGCCGTATGTGTACGGCCACTTCGAAGGTTGGTTCCAGCAGTCACACCCGGACGCCACGAACAGGTCGGGGACCTTTGAGGTGTTCAGGTAGTCGACGACGGCGGTATGGGTTGGCGTACCGAGACCGTCGAAGATCGCGAAAACATTGTCCTGGAGCACCAGCTTGTGCACGACGGTGGAGGTGTTCGCGGGGTTGTAGCCGTCGTCCAAGTATGTATACGTGATCGTGCGGCCGTTGACGCCGCCGTGGGCGTTGACCCACTGGAAGTAAGCATTGGAAGACGGAGAGATCTCCGAATAGCCGGGAGCGGCCGGGCCGGTGAGCGGCTGGTGGCTTCCGATCGTGATGGTCGTGGCGGTGATGCCGGGTGCGGATGCTGTGTTGGTCGTGCTGCTGCTGCTGCCGCCGCACGCACTTGCAAAAAGTGCGGCGACCACGAGCAGACCTCCCAACCGCGCCGACCTGCGCCCGATCAATGAGCCGTCCATGTCTACCTCCTGGTTGTCAGGCACTCCCACCCTTCGGACACCCGCTTTGCGGCCCGACACCGCCGCCGGGTTTCGCCGATAGTACTCTCGGCGAACCGTAGTGGCAAGAAACGAGTTAGGGCATGGCTTGCTAGTGTGTTCGGATGCGTGAGCCCCTGACTCGCCGTGAGGCCAAGGAGCGCACGCGCAAGCGCCTGCTCGGCGCCGCCCGGGAGCTGATCCTGGCGGGCGGTGAGACCCGCCTCGCCGCCAGCAGCGTGGCGAAGCGGGCCCGTGTCGGAGGCGCAACCTTCTATGAGCATTTCCGCAGCCGCGACGACCTCCTCAAAGCACTCGCGGACGAGCTCTTCGACGAACTGCGGGCAAACCTCGCGAAGCGCCGGTGGGAAGCGTTGGCGGCTCCGTACGACGAGCAGAAGTTGCGCCAGGAGTTCCGAACCCCGCTCGAGATAATGGCCGCCAATCCGGACCTCTTTCGGCTCGCGCTTCGGGTCCGTCACCATCCGGCGTCGCCGCTTGGCGACTCGAGCCGGCGCCTTTCAGGCAACACCCGCAGTGATCTGGTCGAGGAGCTAGTCGCGCGGGGTTACCCACACGATGGGCCGGAGGAGCGGCGACGGCTCGAGATGATCGCGGACGTCCATATCGCGGCCACCGAGGTGCTTGCGCTCGGCTACCTGTCGGGACGATATCCCGATCTCGATGAGGTCGTGGACATACTGGTCCTGATCACACGCGGCACCCGCCTGGCGCGTGGCTGGCGTGGCCGCGGCGCGCTGACGCCGGCCGCCGAGGCAATCCAAGCTCGCAACTGCTGAGGACAAGTTGCTCGACGAGTAGCCGTGCGTGACAATGCCGGGTCCCGCATCCAGTTGCCCACCATTGAGCGTGTTGATGACGTCTTGGCGGGTCGGGTTGCCGCACGCCGAACTCCGTGTTCGTCCGCCGATCTCGGGAGACATCAGGTGCCAGCGGCCGCTTCTGAAGCGCCCGTTGTGCGCCGGCTGGCGCGCAACCGCCACAGACGCACAATGCCTCCCTGGATCCCATGGGGGAACGCCAGCATCGCCAGCGCGAAGACGGCTCCGAACAA
>OCZT010002871.1_pt1 | contig 17743 bp, 13 predicted proteins | sample 1539031 | NCBI WGS metagenome assembly OCZT01 (sample SAMEA3539308, study PRJEB22396) | soil metagenome | biome: tundra; feature: field; material: soil | place: USA | collected 2010-05 | depth 0.15 m | reverse complement strand
TTGCACGCGACCGGAAACTGGCTCCAATCGAGCCGGGGGACCTGGTGGCGCTGCTGGATGCGGGCGCTTACGGGATGGCGCAAAGCTCGAACTACAACACGCGGCTGAGGGCGGCCGAGGTGCTGGTGGAGGGGACGAAGGCCCGGTTGATTCGACGCCGGGAGACTATGGCCGATCTGCTTGCCCCGGAGACTATCTAACTGACATCAATAAGGAAGATTGAAACTAGCGCATCCTCCGGCCCGTCCTGATAAGGTATCCCGCGGAGGATTTCTGGAATGCAAATCGCATTGAAAGCGGTGTGCGCCCTGGTGGTTGCGGGGCTTGCGCTGGGAGTTTCAAAGCCCATGTTTGCCGACCCACTGACAGTGAAGACCGAGCAAGGGAAAGCACACGGCAAGACCATTAACGACGGCAAAGTGAAGGCGTTTCTGGGGCTGCCCTATGCGGCACCGCCGGTGGGCGAGATGCGCTGGAAGGCTCCTGCGGCGGCGGCAAAGTGGAAGGGCGAGCGGGACGCGACGAAGTACGGGGTGCATTGCGCGCAGGGCCGGGTCTTTGACGACATGGTGTTTGAGGATGCGGGAGAGAGCGAGGACTGCCTCTTTTTGAACGTCTATGCGCCGGCGGACGCGAAAGACAAAAGCAAGCTGCCTGTGATGTTCTGGATTCATGGCGGCGGCTATGCGGGCGGGGCGAGCTCTGAGCCGCGGCACAACGGCGACTTTCTTCCTCTCAAGGGGGTGGTGCTGGTCACCATCAACTACCGATTGGGTGTGCTGGGTTTTCTGGCGACTGCCGACCTGGCCAAGGAAGCGAACGGAGTGGCAGGGAACTACGGGTTGCTTGACATGGTGGCCGCGCTCCAATGGGTCAAAGAGAACATCAAGAGATTCGGCGGCGATCCGGACAACGTGACAATCTTTGGTGAAAGCGCCGGTTCGTTTGCGGTGAGCACGCTGATGGCGTCGCCGATGGCGCAGGGGCTGTTCCATAAGGCGATTGGCGAGAGCGGCGGCGCGCTGGGCGAAGGCGTGTTGGCTTACCAGCCGCTTGAAGTGCGCGAAAAGATGGACGCGGAGTGGGTGGCCACGTTGGGTGTGAACACGCTTGCGGAGTTGCGCGCGCTGCCGGTGGACAAAATTCTCGAAGGCGCAAAGAAGAGGGGTATGGTAGGCTTTCCGCCGGACATTGACGGCAAGCTGCTCAACGAGCCGGTTGCCGATACATACGCCGCAGGGAAGCAGGCGCATGTTCCGCTGCTGGCGGGATGGAATCGCGACGAGGGAGCTTTTCTGGCCAACGGGATGACGGTGGAGAAGTGGAAGGCGATGGCTGCCGATCTCTTCAAGGAGCGGGCAGAGGAATTCCTGAAGCTCTATCCCGGCGACACCGAAGAGCAGGTGGCAGACTCGGCAGGCGCCTACGGCGGCGACTCGTTTATCGCATTTGGAACTTGGAAGTGGCTGGAGGCACATCGCAAGACCGGGAACTCGCCGGTCTACCGCTACCACTTTGAACTGCGCGCGCTGCCGAGCAAATATCACGTGGGAACGTTTGCCTTCCACTCCGATGACATCGAGTACGTGTTTGGGACGCTGGATACGCGCCCTGGCGAAACGGTTCGCCCGGAGGACCAGAAGCTGAGCGATCAGATGATGACGTACTGGAGCAACTTTGCGAGAACCGGCGACCCCAACGGTGCAGGCTTGCCGGCGTGGCCTAAGTATGACAAGGATGACTCGCTGATTCACCTGGACAGCACGATTACCGCCGGGCCGGATACGCTGCGGCCGCGGTACGAGTTCCTGTTGAGAGGGATGCCGCCGCTGCATTTTTAAGGAGCTGCGGCGTGATTGGCAAGAGGGGTGGGACGGAGACCGGAATGTCCCATCTGCCCTTTGCACAAATCCGGCCAGACGGGGTGTTACGCGGAGGAATGGCCTTATGCGGATGGTATTGAAGGCGATGTTTGCCCTGGCGATGGCGGGGTTCGCTTTGGGAAGCACCAAGCCGGTGTTTGCCGATGACCTGACGGTGAAAAACAGAGCAGGGTGAAGTACACGGCAAGACTATCAATGGCGGCAAGGTGAAGTCGTTCATGGGGCTGCCTTATGCAGCGCAGCCGGTGGGCGATCTGCGCTGGAAGGCGCCGGAAGCGCCGGGCAAATGGAATGGCGTGCGGGAGGCTACTCAATATGGGGCGCGCTGCATTCCGGGCCAAGCCTCTCCCGACATGGTTTTTCTTGACAGCGGGCCGAGTGAGGACTGCCTCTTCCTGAACGTCTATGCGCCGGCCGATGCGACAGAAAAAAGCAAGCTGCCGGTGATGTTCTGGATTCACGGCGGCGGATATTTCGCCGGGGCTGGTGGCGAGCCGCGTCATAACGCCGATTTTCTGCCCCTGAAAGGCGTGCTGCTTGTTACTTTCAACTACCGGCTTGGGGTCTTCGGATTTCTTGCGACGGCTGAGATGGCACAAGAGGCCAAGGGCGCGGCCGGAAATTACGGACTTCTGGACATGGTGGCTGCACTCCGGTGGGTCGATGCCAACATTCAACGGTTCGGCGGCGATCCGGGCAACGTCACCATTTTCGGCGAGAGCGCCGGTTCGTTTGCGGTGAGCACGCTGATGGCCTCGCCGTTGACACACGGCCTTTTTCAGAAGGCAATTGGCGAGAGCGGAGCGGCATTCAGCGGATCGCTTCATTACGACCCTCTGGAAGCACGAGAGAAGACCGATGGAGATTGGGTGGCCACGCTGGGCGTCAAGTCTCTGAAGGAGCTGCGCGCCTTGCCCGCGGACAAGGTGCGCGAAGAGGCACTGAAGAACGGTCTACTCGGCTTTCCGCCGGACATCGATGGCAAGTTACTGGTGGAGCCGGTGGAGGACACCTATGCCGCAGGGCGACAAGCCCACGTGCCGCTGATCGCCGGCTGGAATGCAGACGAGGGCGCGATGTTTGCCGGCCGGGGCATGACAGCGGAGCAGTGGAAACAGGCGGCGGAACGTCTGTACAAGGAGCGCGCGCCAGAGTTTCTGAAGCTTTACCCCGGCGATACTGACGCGCAGGCGCTTCGCTCATCCATCGATTACGGAAGCGACTCGTTCATCGCCTTCAGTACATGGAAGTGGATTGAGGCTCATCGGAAGACAGGGGAATCGCCTGTGTACCGGTATCACTTCGAACTGAAGGCTCCGGATAGCACGTACTTCAAAGGTGGGTTTGCGGCTCACGCCGACGACATCGAATATGTCTTCGGCACGCTGGATACCCGGCCGGGCGCTACATGGCGGCCTGAAGATCGCAAGATGAGCGAGCAGATGATGAGCTACTGGACCAACTTCGCCAAGACGGGCGATCCCAACGGACCGGGCCTGCCGCCGTGGCCGAAGTATGACAAGGACGACTCGCTGATTCACCTTGACAGCACGATTACATCGGGTCCGGACACCCTGCGGCCGCGGTATGAGTTTCTGCTGAGGGGGATGCCGGTCTTTCATTTCTAGTTGAGGTTGGATGGACTCCATGCAGGAATGGCCGCTCTTGAGCGGCTATTCCTTTTTGGGCGAAGCTTGTGACTGGGTAACTTAGTCCGTGATGATTCCGGGATCCGCGTTCAACAGCTTGTAGGTTGAATAGACGGTGATGCTTTCTCCGGGGACTTGGTCCGATCTTGCCGGGGCGCCAGGTGCGATTTCGAAGTTCTTAATTGGATTCATTTCGAAATGCGGATTGTCTCCTACTGATCCGGTGACCTGGTATTTGTAGAGAGTCCGTCCCGCCTTCAGGTTGGCGAAGTCGAGCTTGATGGTCTGATCCGCTTCGGATCTGTTCAGGACATAGATGGTCAGATTGCCTTTGGGGCTGCGGATTGCGGCGACGTCGAGATCGGTGCTTGAACACTCAGACTTGAGGACCGAAGAGTATTTCGCCATGAAGCGCGTCATGATGCCATATGCGTAGTAGGGGACCGGCTCCGGTTCGACGCGCTTGTAGTAGTCCCATTTGTTCATGTCAAAGGTGCGGACGAGCTGCCATTGGCCGTCGAGGTCGCCACGGTTGGTGAAACTCCAGCGATTGAAGCCGTCTACGCCCGCGTTCATTCCTTCGATCATTTTCCGTGCGTTGACGAGTTGGTTCGGAAAGGTCCTGGGCGATGGGTCATCGCGGACGGCAAAGACGCTGCCCCCTGCGGAGTCACCAAACTCCGACAGGAAGAAAGGAATGCCGCGGGCATGGGCTTGATCGGCCCAGAGCTTCTGGAGGGACGTGTTTGGATCGTCCGAGTAATTGTGGGAGTCCCAGGCGGCGACGGTCTTGTCGTTAAAGTCGAAGTCCGGCGTGCCCTGGCTCATGCCCCAATCGGGCCCGGAGAGACCGACCTGAATTCCGCGCTTGTCAAACTCGGCGCGCAGGGCGTGGAAGGCGGGCATCAGGTCAAGCGACTTGCCGTCGGGGCCAAGCCACCAGCCCCAACTTCCTCCCGGCTCATTGACCATGCAGAGCCAGCGGATCACCGTGTAGTGGCGGGTCTTTGTCAGGTGCTCCATGAGGGTGGCGAGGCCCTGGGCGAAGTCGTCTACGGATTTGGGCGCGCTCTGAAGGCGGCCGATGCCGTCGAACTTGTTCCATTCGACGTCGGCCCACATCTGGGTGAAGAAGACGTCGATGTTGTTGGCCTGGCAGAAGTCGAGGATGCGGTACAGGGTCAGCATCTGGTCGTTCTGCCAGTCGAACTTTCCGCGCTCCGGCTCGTACATGCGCATGTCAATTTCGACGCGGATGAAGTTCAGGCCCAGCCAGCGGGCGTGCTTTTCGAGGTCGCTCCAGGCTTCTTTGTAGCTGAGCGGGGGATTGCCGCCCCAGCCGCTTCCGCGGGAGTTGCGGTTTTCCCGGTCGGTGAGGTCGGGATACCAGTAGGCTTCGGGTCCTATGGCATGCCAGGAGGCTCCGGCGCCGCCGGCCATGGTGTGTTTGATTTGTCCGGCGTCAATGCGGATGACGGCGGCCGGGAGAGTTGCGGCTGGGCCGCCTTGGGCGAGTGCGGTGTGCGAAGGCACAAGCAATACAAATAGCGAAAGGAAGAATGCCGAGCACAGGACAGGTGCCCGTACCGGAATAAGAGTTGCATAGATTCTCTGCATGACTGTTGTCCTTTCTTGGCTGTTTGCAGTAATCGCGCAGCGCTGTGCAATGCGGAGCCTGCGAGTGGAACAGAATCTGCAAATCCCCAAGTTTCAACCGCGTGGTTTCATCTGTGAGCGATTGAGTGTTGAGGTATCCCAGGTCCCAAAATCGGAACCTGGGGCACCCAGCTTTTGTACGAGAACAAACGGTAGCAAACGTACGCCGTTCTCTCGAACTACGAAAGTGCGGTTGGGTCAACTTATTCTGTGCGAATCATCTGCCGTGTACGGATCGTGGATCTCCATTGCCAGTTCCCAGACGCCGCGGGCGCGCTGGTACATCAGGGCTCTGAAGTTTTTGGGGGCGTCGATGCGCCACGCTTCGGGGGTCGAGAACCAGTAGGCGGTTTCTTCATTCATCCAGGTTTGGTAATAGACGCCCCATGCCGCAAGCAGGGCATTGGCTTGCAGGGCTCCGTCATTCCGCACTTTGCCGCAATGGTAGATATTGGCCGTGGCGCACCAGGAGACGCCGGTCCAGACTTCGAACTGGTGCGTGTACTCGCTGTCGCCAACGCCGGGAAGGGAATCGGGATGGACGGCATTCGCTACTCCGACGTCGCCAATGCCATCGCCGTTGCAGTCTTTGAGCGCCATGACTCCGCGCTTGAATAACTGGCGATAGTGGGAGGCCATGCGATCGGGGGTCAACAGCGGGGGCAGGCCGCAAACATCGATGTAGCGCTGGCCGATCATTGCGTCGCCCATGATGTCGTCGTTGTGCTGGTTGTATTGGTAGTAGTCATATTGCGCGTTCCAGAACTGCTTCTCGGTGCTGGCGCGGGCTTTTTCCAGCAACTCACAAATCTCCATGCAAAGGGTATCTTCTTTCCTCTGCTGGGCGACCGACTTCATCATCTCCAGTGCGCCGATCCAGAGCACGGCGTTGAAGAGCTTGTTGTCGAGGTACTCGGAGCTCTTCATCTCGCTGAGGCCGTCGCCGTCCGTATCGGTCGTGATCTGGTAACGGTAGGTGCGGACCATCGCGGGCCACACTTCATCGAGGAACTTGTCGTCTCCGGTTTTGTGCCAATAGGTGTAGCACTGCTGGATGAACTTGGGCGAGAGCTCCGACCATGGCGTGGTGATGCGGCCTTTAATGCCAAGAGGGCTCTGGTTGTAGCCACGGCCGTAGCCGTCGTAGTCGAAGAGGGGATCGCCATGGACGATGCCTGCATCGTGGGGACAACTGCCGTCGGCGGAATCCAGGACGAAGTCGCTGAACATCAGCAGGGTGGCGCGTTCCTGATCAGGCCAGAGATCGCGGTTGCTGCGCGCCGGGTGGTGGCGTACGTCGAAGGACTCGGCGAAGGGATACTCCTGGCACTCCATGACGAACGAAATGTGCTGGCCGGGACGGTTGCCGAACTTCTTGGGCTTGGTGATGCAGCCGTTTTCCCAGAAGGAGCCGCCGAAGGTGCTGTAGTAAAGCTCGTTGAGGGCGACTTGCTTTACCCACTCCGGATGCGCGTCATTGTTAATGATCGGGCCCTGCCAACCGTCTACTGCGGCGAGCCATTTGTCACGATTCTGCAATGCGTCTTGGCAAATATGAAAAGACTGCTCGCGGGCTGCTGGCGGGAACCACTCGGTGTAGCGGCGCCACCAGCGCGTGCCTTTGGCGAATTCGATCTGTGGGAAATACCAACTGAGGGCAAAGGGCACAACCGCGGTGGCGCCGGGTTCAAGATTGACTGTGACGCAGAGCGCTCCAGCGGGCATCTGGCTGGTTTCTGCGAGGTTCGAGTTCGAAAGCGAGCCGCCGGCCGCGAATACCTTCCAGATATCCGAGCCGTCGCCGTTGCCGTCCCATGTTGGAATGGAGGTGGCGGGCTGGTTGGTCGCGATACACCATTCAGAGTTCTGCGTTTCCGGGGAGTTCCTGTCGTCGTGCGCTTCCATTAGAACGGCGGTGACTCCGGTCTTCTGGTTCTTCACGACCCGATTGCTCAACCCGTACCGTTCCCTCTCTGTCTTGTGGAGTTCCGCTGCGCTTTCCCTGGCCATGGGCGTATTCCCGGGGCCGGTGTAGGGGGCGTTTGGAAATGTAAACATGACGGACAGCCTGGCACTGGTTTTGCCAGGATTGTGGAGTTTGAAGAGGAAGAGTGCGGCAGGATAAGAGGTCTCGCGATAGTTGTCCTTGATGACGGGGGAGAAGAACTGGAGGGAGATTTCTGTAGAGAAGCTGCTGTAGGTACACCAGCCTTTTGGGAACAGCGCGTGATACTGGCCATCGCCGGGCTTGAGTTTCGGCCAGGCCGGCAGGACGTCGTCAGTCGCCAGGGTGCGCGCCTTCACTTCAGCGCCAGCGATCTCTTCGCGCACATGGAATGCTGCCTGCGAAAGGAAACGCTCCTCGTAGCGGCCTGCCTTCATCTGCCAAGGGCCAAACGAACCGCAGAGGTTGTACATAAAGTTGCCCGCGCCGACGCCGCCGAGGGGGATCCCTTTTTTGGTTCGGGTGGGAGTGTTGAGGCCGACGAGGTCGCCGGTCTCTTTGGACTTGTCAGGCATCATTTGGAGTTTGGGGAGGGCACCGAGGGGCCTGCTCCATGCACAGGATGGAATGGACCACCCGGGCGGGTCGCCTGCCGCACCTTTGGCGGCTGAAATCGTTTCCTTTTTGTTGTCAGGAAGTGCGGAAGCGGCAATTGCCAGCGGTGAAGAAGCGGCCAGCAAGCCTGCAGCAGAAGTCGCGCGCAGGAAATTGCGACGAGTGAATGCCTTCTCTTTCATTGTGCCCTCGTGAATTGCCTTTCAGCTTATCCGAGAGCGCAGTTCATGGGGAAGGAGATTCTAACGGTTTACACCAGCCGCGGTGGCAAAGCCGGTGACCTGGTCAGGCGGAATGGTGCTGGCGGGAGGCGGATCGCCGAACGAAGAATCCTTGGCATTGATGGCGTTGGAGTAATCGGGACCGAGACCAAGCTTCTTGAGTGCGCGGGAGTCAGGCATCAGCTTTGTCTGCCAGCCTTGGTCGGCCTGGAATTTTTGCATCGCCGCGATGGTGGTGGCATCCCATTTTCCATTGGCTTCACTACTTAAATAGTGTTCACGGATAAGAGCCTGCTGAATCTCGGTGACGCGCGACGATTCAATGGCCTGCTGGCCACGCGGTTGCTTCTTCGATTTCTTCTTATGAAGGCTCTTGGCGTGGCCGGCGGCGGTAGTGTGGTGAACCGGAGCGGCCGTGGCGGAGGAGAATGCCAAGGCTAGAAAAAATACAGCAGTGACGCTTGCGCGGAAAAACAGCACGTAGATACCACCTTGTAAGAACCTGTTGAAAGACTAATCGGCAGCGGGCGGGAAAGCTCGAGAAAACATCCCTTAGGGGCTAAAGCCCGATTGATTTTGCGGCACTTATGGCGTGGCTAAAGCCACGCCCTTTCAAAACCTAGCCCACCGCGACAGTCCTTCCACACGCTCGAAGAGAGATAACGAGCCTGAGACTTTGGTTAAAGCTTAGCGGATCGTCTCACATTGCGACAAGCAAAAATGAAGTCTGTACCTGCAGTGTAAATGACTAGAGGCCATCTCATAAACACAATTTAGCTCGTGCAAAGCGTCCCTCAGGGGCTAAAGCCCCGGTTTTATTGGGCATTTTTCGGCACGGCTAAAGCCGTGCCCATTCAAAGGCGGTTCTTGTGCGATTTTCAAAGCCGTTTTATTTGCCCTTTCGAAGCCGGCTTTTGAGATGGCTTAAGGGCTGAAGGCGCCGACCACGGTTGTTCCACGGTTGGCGCCCTTCAGGACTACTGCAAAGTGCCACCCAGGTAGTTGATTCCACTATCCGGATGACGCGGGTCGATGACTTCGAAGACCACGTCATCTCCATTCTTGAGCTTGCCTACTACGGCATCGAATTGTTCCTTGGTGCCGGTGGGCTGCTTGTTGATGCGGACAATGACAAGTCCTGGCTCAAGTCCCTGCAAGTCGGCAAAGGAGCCCGAGCGCACAGACTGGATGACTACGCCGGGGCTATGCAGCTTGGCGGCCGTTGATGGAGAAACCTCGCGAACCACCATGCCGAGCTTGGTTTCGCCCGCGTCGCCTTTTTCTTCCTCGTCCTTCTCGGTACGTATGCCGTTCAGGTCGGCAAACACCTTATCGCGGTCACCTATGGTGACCGTGGTATCGCCCTGCTTGCCATCCCGCATGTAGCCCAGGCGAACGGTTGATCCCGGACGGCGGCTGGCAATCTCACTCACCAGGTCATCTCCATCCTTAATGGAGCGGCCATCGATGCTGACGATGATGTCGCCTACTTTGATGCCGCCCTTTTCGGCGGGTCCATCCGGATGGACTCTCTGCACGAGAACGCCATTTTTGAAGCCGTAAACGCGATTTACCGCGCCCGAGAGCCCTTCGCGGAATTCAATTCCGATTGACCCGCGGGTTACCTTGTGTATGGGGCTGATGAGGTCGTTGTAGATCTCTGCCACGGTGTTGGAGGGCATGGCGAAGCCGATGCCCTGGTAACCCGCGGATTGCGTGTAGATGGCCGTGTTCACGCCGATGACTTCGCCATTCATGTTCAGCAACGGGCCGCCGGAGTTGCCGGGGTTGATGGCCGCGTCGGTCTGGATGAAGTGCTGGAACTGGCCGGTGGCACCGGGCTCGATGGTGCGGTTCTTGGCACTGATGATGCCTGCGGTAACCGTCTGCGAGAGCGCGAAGGGGCTGCCGATGGCCTCTACCCAGTCACCGACCTGGGACGTGTCAGAGTTGCCCAGCTTGACGACCGGCAAAGGAGTACTGGTGTCGATCTTGATTACTGCCAGATCGGTGGCCTTGTCGGTGCCGATGAGGCGCGCCGGCCGGCCCTCGTCGGAGGTATTATCAGGATCCGTGGAGAGCTTGACGTAGATCTGGTCGGCCTTCTCCACCACATGGTAGTTGGTGATGATGTAGCCCTTGGGATCGACGATGAAGCCGGAGCCAAGAGACTCGCGGACGCCACCGGCATCGTCGCCGCCATCTGGCATGCCGGGGACCTGGCCGCCGAAGAACTTGTTGAAAAAGTCCTGGAAGTTACCCTGACCCTGGCCCTGACCTTGGCCCTGCTGGGGCTCGTCACCCTGGTCATCGTCGCCGGGGTTCTGCGGGGCGGGCTGAATGCGAGTATGCGGGTTCGGGTTGCGGCGGCCCTTGTTCGCACTCTGCTTGGGAAGAGTCCTGGTGTTGATGTTGACTACCGCCGGACCCACCTGCTTGGCAATCCGCACAAACTCGTTGGGAGCCACGGGAGAATTGAATACTTTCAGGGGCGTGGCGTCGGCACTGTCGTTCTTACTCTCTTGTCCGCGGACCCCGTGAGCGGCAAAGGAACCGGCCACAATAGCGAGCGAGAGAGTGGCAAGTAAGACAAAAGCTGAAGCGAGACGGCGCGAACGCAGCCGTTCAAAGAGCGATTTCATGGGTTCATTGACCTCGTCGAGTTGCCAGCCGTGCGGCTGGGAAGTTCACTGCATCACAGTATATCCAGAGCCGGGCAGCCCCGTCTGGCTGGATGGCCCCCTCCGCATGTGCCGGATGAGGCGGGGTTTGCAGCATTGGAATCTGCCATTCCTGGCCCGCGAAATGAAGGCACATCTCATTGATATAGACGCGCATGGGCTCAAACTGTCGCGGAATGCTCATTCCCGTGCATGGTTTAGGCTCGGGGTAGAATACTCCAGTGACGGACCGTGGGAATCGAACCGCTGGAACCCTCATGGAGAAAGACACGATGAAGACTCGTTTGCTTGTTGCAGGGACATTGCTCGCGGTAGGTCTTGCCATCAGCGGAATCGATGCCGGGGCCGCGAAGGGACCCAAGCTTGTCGATGCAAAGAAGTGGGATTCGCTGGCCGACGTGGCGCTTGCCGCAATGAAACAGCGCGCGGCGGAGTTGAAGATGGTCGGTGTGGCCCAGGTTTCCTATGCCGAAGGCGATGCCGTGGTGGGCTGGCGCTCGAAGATGGCGGTGGTGGGAAGAATGAAGGTCGATCCCACAGCGACCGAGAAGGGGAATAATTTTCTGGCTATCGCTTACACGAAAGCAGGAGAGATGGCGGATACGCTGACCGACAGCGGCAGCGGCAAACGCCCGCCCCTGACGGGGGAATTCGGATGGCCGGGCGGGGCCATTGCGCGGGTCAAATCCGGCTACCTGATTGTTTCCTTCAGCGGAGGCAAGGGAGAGGACGACTACAAGGTCTCGCAGGCCGGGCTCGCGGTGCTCAAAGCCGGCCTTTAGAGTCAAAGCCGAATGGATATCTAAGGGCCGTTTGGTGATTTGCATCACTGTATACTGTTCAGTAACGCCTTTAAGGTGAAGTTCGCTATGTATCTGCTTTGGCTCCGAGTTGCGGCGATTCTCTATGCAGCGGCAAGCATCGCCGTCTTTCCTGCCGTGCTCTACGGCCTGGAACGATGGCGCAAGATCTGCGTCCACGTGGCGGGCCTGGCGCTGTTTTTCCATTTTGTCTCGGCGGTGGAGATGCTGGTGGAGGCCCATCGCTGGATGCCGATGGGGGTGCGCGAGGTCGAATCGCTGCTTGGCTTGGTGATTACCGGCCTGTTCTTTCTGGTGTGGTGGCTGTACGACGCGGTCTCGCTGGGCATTTTTGCCCTGCCGTGCACATTCTTTCTGCTGTTTGTGCCCGCGCTGGGGCCGGGGCGCTACACGTTCCCGTCAGAAGGGGTGCGGGTTTCCTGGCTGGTGGCTCACATCATTGCGCTGATGCTGGCCTATGCCGCGCTGGGTTTCAGCCTGTTGGCATCAGTGTTTTACCTGCTGCAGGAGCGGCGCCTGAAGAGCAAGTTTGGGGCGCGCAAAGAGAGCCGGTGGATTCCGCTGGACTGGCTTCCATCGCTTGATTCGCTGGAGCAGATCGCACACGCGACGCTCGAGTTTGGATTCCCGTGCATGACGGTCGGCCTGGTGATTGGTTCGGTACTGGCCCAGGAAACAGCGCTTGGCGCAGCCTACTTCCGCGATCCCAAGGTGGTGGCTTCTTTTGCCATGTGGGCCGTTTATGTGGCGTTGCTTCTGGTTCGTCGCGGCGCGGGGTTGCGCGGCCGCAGGGCTGCGTATCTTTCCGGCGCCGTATTCCTGGTGATGCTGGCAGTCATGGCGGCCAATGTCATCAGCCGCGTCCACAGGTTTGGTCCGCAATGACCTTGGCCCTCATCGGCGTCAACCACAAGACCGCACCTATTGAAGTGCGTGAGCGGATTGCGATCTCGCGCGAGGACTTGCCGGAGGTGACGCGCGCCCTGGCCGCCGTGCCGGGCGTTAGCGAATGCATGATTGTTTCGACATGCAACCGCGTCGAGCTGCTTGCAGCGCTTGAGTCCCCCGAGACCGATCTCACCTCGTTTCTGCATCGCTATTTCGGGCTGGACCCGGCACTGCTGGCGCCGCACCTCTACGAGCAGCGCGATCAGGAGGCGGTGCGCCACCTCTTCCGCGTGGCTGCAAGTTTGGACTCGATGGTGGTGGGCGAACCACAGATTCTTGGACAGGTGAAAGAGGCCTTCGCTGTGGCCCGGGCCGCTGGAACCATAGCTGGCCAGTTGGAGCACCTGTTGCAGTGCACCTTTGCCGCTGCCAAGAAGGTTCGGACTGAAACCGAGATTGGGTCAAACTCCGTTTCCATTGCGTCGGTAGCTGTGGACCTGGCGCGCAAGATATTCGGTTCGCTTCAAGGACGCACGGTTTTTCTTGTGGGCGCAGGCAAGATGAGCGAACTGGCCGCGCGGCACCTGGTTCAGCAGGGAGCAGGCGCGATCCTGGTAACCAACCGTACCGCAGAGCGCGCCCACCGCATGGCCGAGCCGTTCAAAGGTCGCGTGATTCCTTTCGAAGAGCTGTACGAGGCGGCCAGCCAGGCGGACATCGTCATCAGTTCCACCGGCGCCCCCCACCCGATTTTCCGCCGCGAACACGGGCAAGCCTTCATGCATCGCCGCCGCAACCGGCCCATGTTTTTCATCGATATTGCAGTGCCGCGCGATGTTGATCCGGCGATGAACAAGCTTGAAGGCATCTTTGTTTACGATATTGACGACCTGCAGCAGGTGGCCGCGGCACACATGGCCGAACGCAGCCGCGAGGCCAGCGATGCGGAGTCGATGATTGAAGGGGAGGTTCTGCGCTTCCACCAACGTCAACGCACCGTCAACGTGGCTCCGGCGATTGTTGCCCTGCAGCATATGGCTGAGGAGATTCGGCAGGCGGAGATGCGCCGCATGCAGGCCAAACTGGGCTCGCTGAGTGCAGAGCAGGTTGCCGCGGTTGAGGCGCTCACACGCGGCCTGGTGAACAAATTTCTGCATCCCCCGATGCAGGCGCTCAAGCAGGCTGCGCGGGAAGACGACTCGGTCAGGCTTGAAGCTTTGTGCGATACGTGGTCGCTGCCTACGGGCGCGGACCGCGAACAGGAAGTGGATAGTCGGGCAGCGACTCCAGAACCGTCCGGCCCTAATTCGTCCGGCTCAGGAGAAGAAGATACTTTGAACAAGACCCAGGGAGTGGGCCGCTGATGAAACTACGCATAGGGAGCCGCGGCTCGCAACTGGCGTTGTGGCAGGCAAACCACATTACCGCACTGCTGCGCGGCCAGGGTCACACGGTGGAGATCGAGATCATCAAGACCACCGGCGACCGGCTGCAGGAGGTGACCTTCGCGCAAGTGGGTTCGAAGGGCATGTTTACCAAGGAGATTGAAGAGGCGTTGGCCGACGGGCGGGTCGATCTGGCCGTTCACTCACTGAAGGACCTGCCTACCGAGTTACCGGAGCCGTTTGCGCTGGCCGCCACTCCTCCGCGCGTTGATCCGCGGGATGTGCTGGTGTCTGTGCGTCACGAGAACTTGGCGGCCTTACCTCAGGGCGCGCGAATGGGGACCAGCAGCCAGCGGCGGCGCGCACAATTGAAGGCGCTGCGTCCGGATATTGAAGCAGTTGAGTTCCGCGGCAACGTGGACACGAGGCTGCGCAAACTGGCGGAGGGACAGGTGGAGGCGATTCTGCTGGCCGCCGCCGGACTGGACCGTCTGGAGAAGACCGAGTGGGTGCGGGAGCGGCTGGAGCCCAAGAATTTTTGTCCCGCGGCGGGCCAGGGGTCGTTGGGGATTGAGACACGCAAGGACGATGACTCGACCATTGCCGCTGTCGCGTTTCTTGACGATGAAGCGACCCGGTTCGCTGTAACGGCGGAACGGGCGGCACTGGCTGCGCTTGGCGGAGGATGCCAGGTGCCTATCGGTATCCACTGCCGGCCGTGTGCCGAGGGGAGCGGGGCAGAGCGGTGGGTGGAGATCTTTGGCGTGGTGGCGGCGCCTGAAAGTGGAGAGGCAATCCGCATTTATCACCGCGTTCCCAAGGCGGGGGCGGATCCGGTTGCTTTAGGGCGGTTGGCCGCGCAGTTGCTCTTTGGCGCCGGCGCTGGGCCGCTGCTGGCAGCGCAGGCGGCGGACGGGGCCTCGCAGTGAGCGAACTGCCGTTGGCTGGCCGGCGCGTGCTGGTGACTCGCGCAGCGCACCAAGCGGGCAAACTCAGCCAGGGATTGCGGTCGCTTGGGGCGGAGCCGGTCGAGGTTCCTGTGCTGGAGATTCTGCCTCCAGCCAATTTTGAGCCGCTCGATCTTGCGCTCCGGAAACTCGACTCCTACGATTGGATCATTTTTACCAGCGCCAATGTGGTTCGGGCGCTTGAGGAGCGGGCGGCGACGCTTGGGGTTGCGCTTGCCCGGTGTGCCTCGTTACAGGTAGCGGCGGTTGGCAGCGCGACGGCCAAGGCCGCATCGGACGCGGGGTTCACGGTTGACTTTGTCCCTGAGTCCTATGTGGCTGAGAGCCTGGTCGAGGGACTGCTTGGCAAAGTTGAGGGCCAGAGGATTCTGCTGGCGCGGGCTGCTGTTGCGAGGGACGTGATTCCGGAGGCGTTGCGCGCGGCCGGAGCACTGGTGGACGTGGTGGATGCTTACCGGAATGCGATGCCGAAGGCTGCGCCGGAACAGCTTCGGCGGGCGCTAGAGCAGGGAATAGACGGGGCTACATTTACGAGTTCGTCAAGTGCGACTCACCTTGCGGAGGCGGCTCGCGTTGGTGAAGTGGCTTGGCCGATTGCCGGAGTGAAGGCGGTTTCGATTGGGCCTGTTACCAGCCAGACGCTGCGGGAGCTTGGATGGGAGCCTGTGTGCGAGGCGGAACCGTCTGATATTCCGGGGCTGGTTGCGGCGGTTGTCCGTGCACTGAGGGAAGAACGCTAAAAAGCAACAAGAACCGGGGCGTGGGTAATTGAGTTTCGAGGTCTCCCACCCTAGCCGCAAAAACAAAGACGCGGCGAGGGTGGGGCACCCAGCGTTCGCGGCGCAGCAGCTTCCTGTTTCATCGCTTCGTGGGTCGGCAACGCCGAGGGGGACTGACTTGCTGACCGCTGTAATTTCACGAGTGCCAGGTCTTGTCTTTGGAATGGCACAGTTGCTCCAGGTTGCAGCGGTCGCATTTAGGTTTGCGGGCGTCACAGAGCTGGCGGCCGTGGTGGATAATCTGGTGCGAGAAATCGATCCAGCGGTTTTGCGGGATGACTCGCATCAGTTCCTGCTCGACTTTTTCGGCTGTTTCGGAATTGGCGAGGCCGAGGCGGCGAGCGATGCGGAAGACGTGGGTGTCTACTACTACCCCTTCAGCCTTGCCGAAAGAGACTCCGAGGACCACGTTGGCTGTTTTGCGGGCTGCGCCGGGGATGGTGATCAGTTCGGCGAGGGTTTGCGGGACTTGGCCGTTGAAATCGCCGATGATTTTGCGGGCTGCGCCCTGGATGGATTTGGCCTTGTTGTGGAAGAAGCCGGTGGTGCGGATTTTTTCTTCGATTTGGTCGAGAGTTGCGGCGGACAAGGATTCTGGGGTGGGGAAGCGTTTGAATAATGCCGGCGTGACCATGTTGACGCGGACGTCGGTGCATTGGGCGGAAAGGATTGTGGCTACCAGCAGTTCCCAGGGGGAGCGGTGGGTCAGGGCGCACTTTACTTCGGGGTAGGCTTCGTCGAGGGCTTTGAGTATGGCGGCGATTCGGTCGGGGGCAAGGTCGCCGCGTTGGGTCCGACTCTTGGGCGGTTGCTCCTTTGCGGCGGGTTTCTTTGATGGCCTAATAGCTGGCATGGTTTGGAGCTCCACCGTTCCTGTGCTGAGATTGGAGGTATCCCACCCTTTTCACAAGGAACGTGAAAAGGGTGGGGCACCCGGCACCTTGCTACTGAACCTGCAACACGCAGTCTGCGAGACTGATTGCGATATCACCGAACATGCTGCGAGGACCTCCAGTCAGCTCAGAAACCCGAGCGTTGGTCGCGCCATCGCACATCACGGTAACCAAATCTCCGGTCCTCAATGGACTCTCGTCATAAGAGGCGAAACCGAAAAATGAACCGTTCTTGGAATGGGCAGAGATCCCCGGAGTGAACAACGCTTGACCGGGATCAGAAGGGGGGACGGGTGGGCTGTCTATCATCAAGACGGCATCAGCCTCGTAGCCCCGCTTAGCCATCCTCAGGCTTTCCTCAGTTGAGGGCACGAACACCTGCATTAGCGGGCCCGTCAGTACGATGTGAGCATTCTTGTAACGCGCATCGGAAGCTTGTTCGTTCTCCTCGTATTCCTTGAGAAGAGCCGATCCATTAATCCTTACAGTCTCGGAAGGTGGTTCCGCTTGAGGGGTAGAAGGTGAGGCGACTCGTGAAGAAATGTCTGTCGGAGATGTGTTCGAGAAAGGCGAAATATTTTCAGATATGCTCTCTGGCTTCTGCCGATCACTTTCAATCGCATTGAAGATACCTATGCCTAGCAATATCAAACCCGGCAAAATGACCAGGAACGCTCTGGATTTCCGATTGAGACTCCAATACCAGACGCGAAAATTGTATAAGACTACCGAATGTCGCGTTAGGCCGCAATTGATGCAACGCATCGGATAGAACGGAATGGCTAAGAGCCAAAGGCCAAGGGTGAGCACTACCATGAAAAACGTGCCGAAGCCGAGAGCCCTCTTGAATCCTGACAACTTCCCGCAGTTCGTGCATTGGATCATCTGCATCGCTAAACCTCATCCGTCAAGGGGCCTGATTGGATAGATGATCTTATAGGCTTCCCCGGAGCCAGTTGGCAAGATTCTCGACGGGCAGCCTTACGCCAATGTAGAACTGCCCAAACAGCGCATACACCGCGCTGACCTCGTCGAAGCGCATTTCGTAGATGAGTTTTTTGAAGACTACCGGGTCTTCGGCGAAGAGGTCTACGCCCCATTCCCAGTCGTCGTAGCCGATGGAGCCGGAGATGATTTGCTTTACGTGGTCGGCGTAGCGGCGGCCGATGAGGCCGTGCTCGTGCATCATGCGCTGGCGGTCGGTGAAGGGGACTGAATACCAGTTCACCTGCTCGCCGCGCTTGCGGTCCATGGGGTAGAAGCAGAGGTACTTGGCCTCGGGGACGGCGGGGAAGAGGCGCGGGGCCATGGCGGCGGATTGGCGGGCGAGCGTGGCGGCGATTTCGGCCTTCCACTCTG
>OCZT010002870.1_pt1 | contig 17747 bp, 20 predicted proteins | sample 1539031 | NCBI WGS metagenome assembly OCZT01 (sample SAMEA3539308, study PRJEB22396) | soil metagenome | biome: tundra; feature: field; material: soil | place: USA | collected 2010-05 | depth 0.15 m | reverse complement strand
CGCGGGCCTCGACGAGAGCTAGAATGGCGGTGCTCGTTCCAGTCGAAGAGTATCTGCGCACCACGTATCACCCGGACTGCGATTACGTGGACGGGGAGGTGATCGAGCGGAACATGGGCGAACACGATCATAGCGATTTACAAACCGAGCTGGCATATTACTTCCGTGCCCGCCGCAAGCAATGGGGACTTCACGCCGTGGTGGAGCAACGAAGTGCAGGTTAAGCCGAACCGGTTTCGGATTCCCGACGTCTGCGTTGTAAAAGGCGGCGGTCCATATCCGCCAATCTTCCGCGAACCGCCGTTTATTTGCATCGGGGTTCTTTCGAAAGACGACAGCCTTTTATCCACCCAGAAGCGGATCGACGATTATTTGGAGTTCGGCGTCCCCTACGTGTGGGTTTTCGATCCTTTCGACCGCCGCGTCTGGACGTATGAACTCGACGGCAACCGCGAAGCGAAAGACGGAGTGCTGCGGACGGAGAATCCGGCTATTGAAGTCTCACTTGGTGAGGTCTTCGGTGGTCTCGATGAGGCTCGGGCTTGAAATCGAAAACGTGCCGACGTACGCGCTGCGCTTGCCCGGATAGCTCCACGTCGTATTGAGGCCTTTACCCCGATACGACTGTTCCACCGTATACGCGGCCATTGCGTGCTCCAACTGCGTGAGCGGTTTGTACCAGACTTCTTCGTTGTGGCAGATTTTATCGGTGTTTTCGAGCGCTCTGGTCTCAACTTTCGCCAGTTCGCCGCCCACCATTTTGACCTGCCGCGAATGCATGTCGCCGCTCGAGAATGCGATCGGCCGCGCCTCCGTCCGAACGATGTTCTTTAACAAATCGCCGCCCATCTGTTTGGCGAATTGGCCGAGAGCGATGCGCTGTTCCGGGGTTGCGCGCTCATCGACGATGATCACCGCGCGCGCACCTACGACATCCGGGTGCATGAAATCGCCAAGCGTGCTCTCCGCATGCACGATGCCCATCACAGAAAGCCCGTCGAGCGTAACTCCTTGCCAGGCCCCCTTTTCGATCTTCCAGCCAAGGACCGCGAGGTTTCCGGTCAACTCGACTTCGGAGTTGGCGAAGCAGGGGCCAGTGTAAATATCAGCCGTGCGGGCTTCGACGTACTGACCATGTATGTCACCTGCGTTAACGACGGCGCAACCCAGTCCGGCAATCGAGAGAGCGAGGGCGAGGGTTTTCATACCTTCAACTTACCACTTTCAGCCGATGCCTAGAAGTTCGATCTCGAAGATGAGGGTTGCGCCGCCGGGAATGTCGGGAGGGCTGCCGCGGTCGCCATACGCAATGCTTGAAGGACAAACGAGTTCCGATTTTCCGCCGATCTTCATTTTCTGGACGCCTTCGGTCCAGCAAGGAATCACCTGGTTCAACGGAAATTTAACGCCGTCGGCGCTATCGAACTTTTTTCCGTCTACTAAAGTGCCGCGATAGTTCACTTTGACGTTATCAGTCGCAACGGGAGAAGTGCCCGTTCCGGCGCGCAATTCGCGGTAAATCAGGCCGCTGGGGGTGCGGATCGCTCCAGGCGCGGCGGCGGCTTTTTCGAGATGGGCTTTGGACGCGGCTTCATCCGGAGGAGGCGAGGAGGAGCACGAAATCAGCGCGATCGGAAGAAACAACAACAGACGACGAGTCATTGGCCCTATTCTAGCAGCAGCGAAAATACGTTCATTTTGCGGTGCCGGCCCTTCAATTCGACTTCTCCGAGCGGTTCGAACGAGCCTTCCGTTAAGTTTCTAACATCTTCCGAGACGATGATCTGGCCCGGGGCTGCCAGGCTGACCAGTCTGGCGGCGACATTCACTGTATCGCCGATGGCGGTGTACTGCATGCGCTGCGAGGAGCCGATATTGCCCACGACGGCGGGTCCGGTGAGCAAACCGACGCCGATGGGGATGGTCGCGGCGCGCTGCATGTCGATGGCGGCCTGGACGGCGCGCTGGACATCGTCGGCGGCGGGAACGGGCGCGCCGAATAACGCCATCACGCAGTCACCGATGTATTTGTCGAGGGTTCCGCCGGCGTCGAGAATCACTTGCGTCATAGCGGTGAAAAATTCGTTGAGCAGAAGAACGACTTCGCGGGCGTCCAACCGCTCCGACAACTGGGTGAAGTTGCGAATATCGGCGAACAGGACGGTGACGGGCTGGAGAACGCCGCCGAGTTCGACGCCTCCGTGAGCGGCGGCCTGCTCGACCTCTCGCTTGAGCAGTTCCCCGCGGGTGAGGGCGCTGGCGAGCGCCAAGCCGGTTTGCGCGGCGATGGTGGTGAAGATGCGAAAATCCTCGGGTGAAAAGGCATCGGGCGCGGCGAGATTATCGGCGTACAGGACGTCGAGGAAACGGCCCTGGAAGGTGAGGGGCGAGCAAAACGCGGCCTGGATGCCGGCGCGAATGATGCTGAGCGAGCGGCCGATTTCGGCGTGGGCGCGGGCGTCGCGAATGTGAAGCGGGCGATTCTCTTCGCGGACTTTGCGCAGAATGGTCTGGCTGAGCACGAGGCCGCGAGGGTCGTACGAGGCCGGCGTCGCATCGGTCATCTTCTTTCCACCGGGGCCGTAGAGGTCGGCCTGGCGGAAGGCCTGCTGGCCGTCATCCCAGGACATGAGAGTGGCGCGCTGGACTCCTCCGATTTTGAAGAGCAGGTCGACCGCGGTCTCAGTCACGTCGTCGGCGGTGACGGTGCGGGCCAGCCGGACGCCGACTTCGTGCAGAAGCTCCAGGGCGCGAAGTTGCGGAGAGCTGGCGACCGTTTCCGCGTCCGACGGCACGAGCAAATGCGGACGATCCTGCAACTGGTCGAGCTCGACCGTGGCGGCTTCGATTTGAAACGCGGGGAGGGGGCGCGGCTCCTGTTTCGGCGGAGCGACGAAGGTATCGCGAAAGACGAGGCGGTAGGGGCCGATGCGCACGACGTCGTCCTGCGCGAGCGCTACCGGACCATCGACGATCTCTTCGTTTCAAATCGGCAAGGATAGAACGGCCGTCGGGATTCAGGACGATTTGGGCGTGGAATCGCGAAATGCTGCGTGAGGGGTCTTCGAGAACGATGTCGTTGTCCTCGCCGCGTCCGATGCGGATGAGGGGGCGTTTCAAATCGCATGCGGCGCTGGCGCCATCGGGGCGATAGATGAGAAAACTGCGGGAGGCCATCAGAGACTCGTGGACCAGCCTTCCCTGGCGGCGATGGTGTTGGGAAACTCTTGTTGCGCTTCCTGCACGATGGCGTCGAGATCGCGGTCCGTGCGCTGAGGGTCGTGATGGAAGAGAATCAACTGCCGAACCCTGGCTTCGTGAGCGAGTTTGACTGCCTCGCGCCAGCTGCTGTGGCCCCAGCCGAGGCGGTGTTCGTATTCCTCGGGCGTGTATTGAGCGTCGTAGATCAGGATGTCGGCGTCGCGAGCGTAGTCTCGGAGGATGGCGTCGGCTGCGGCGTCGCCATGTTCACGATCGCTGGCGTAGACGATGGAAGCGCCAGAAGATTCGATGCGATAACCGGTGGCGCCATTCGGATGATGAAGAGGGAAGGGGCGGACTTCGAGATCGCCGATGCGGGTGCCTTGCCGTTTGATTTGCCGGTAAGAAAGAGTTTTCGGCATGGGGACCGGGTAGTACGGAGGCTGCATTTGGGCGGCTAGTGGTCTGCGTCAGAAATCCTGATCAGTTTCCCAAGGTCATTTTCAGGCACCGGTGAGCAAACTGTGGGGCCGCCAATTCTGGCGGCAGCCGTCCTTTCAAGGCGGCTTCTGCGATAAGCCTGCCAGCGCCGGCCGAATGCCGGCTTGCCGCCAAAATTGGCGGCCCCACTGGTCGGCAAACTTAATGATCAAAGTGTGTGACGCAGACCACTAGGATGCGTTCCAGATCGGCAGGTTCGGCGCTGGAATAAATGGTGGCGTTCTGAATGGGAGCGAAAGAGGGGATGCCCTGGATGTGGTCCCAATGGAAGTGGGTCAGGAAGAGGTTCAATGGCTCGCCGGTTGCGATGGTGTCGCCCAGGGAGCGAATTCCGGTGCCGGCGTCTAAGACGAGCAGGGGATGACTGGCGAGGCGGACGGCGATGCAGGCGGTGTTGCCGCCGTAGCCGAGATTGCCCGGCGACCGGAGTCGGGATGGAGCCGCGGACACCCCAAAACGTGAGTTCGAGCGGCTGGGCGATCATCAGGAGATCAGTTTATCGCGAACATGCCGGTGGGATTCCCCGGTGATCCATCCGTGGAAGCCCCGAGTCTCGATCGCCCGGCGTGCGCTGCTAATAGTGGAAGGCGTAGCTGATTTTTAGGAAGATCTGGCGGTCGGTTAGGGTGCTGGGGTCGCCGATGGGGGCGAGGGCCATCGACTGGAGCAGGGCGAGGTTCTGGCGCTGGTCCGTATAGCCTGCGTAAACGGCGGTGCCGGGCGAGAGCAGATACGTCAGCAGCACATTGCCGGTGAAGATTTTACTGTTGGTCAGGTTGACCAGGCCGGTGTTGGGGAGCACGGAATCGTACTCGCCGATGATGCGGAGGTTGAGGCGCTTCGAGAACTGGTAGCGAAGGGTGGCGCGGACGATGTGATCGTCGAAGATGACCGGTCCGCCGTTGGGCGAGCGCAGGCTGCGCCGCGGCGGCGATGGCGAACGTGAACAGCAGCGCAGTGGTTTTCATCGGCGTCTTGCGTCCAGGATCGGGCGACCATCCCCGGGATTCGCTAGAATGGCTGGAATTCGTGCATTTTCGCATATATGGATACCTTGCGTCAGCTTGAGTCGCCGACTGGGAGCCGGCGGCAGGGCACGGCCCTGCCCCACAAGAGCCTGAGGGGCTGCGCTTGCTGATCTGGGCGTTTGTTCCTTACGAAGTGCCCGAGGGGCGGTTGGAGGGGTTCGACTTCGACACGGTCCAATCGAAGCGGGAGCTGGCGGAGGCGTTTCGCGAGTTGAATCTGGCGTGGGTGTGGCAGCCGATCGTAGCGACGAACGCGGCGGGGATTGTGGAACAGGCCGGGCGCGGCGAGTCGATTGTTTTGAATTTGTGCGATGGCATTGAAGATCGCGGAACGCCGGGGCCTTGCGTGGTGCGGGCGCTGGAGCTGGCCGGGATTCCGTTCACGGGAGCCGATTCGGAGTTCTACAAGATCTCGACTTCGAAGTTGATGACGAAGGAATTGTTGGTTGCGGCTGGCGTGGCTACGCCTGCCTTCGAGGCGCTGAAGGAATCCGTGGCCGGAGTGTGCGCGCGCGTCGGAGTGCCGCTGCTGGTGAAGCCGGATGTTTCGGCGGCGAGCGGTGGAGTGTTCTTACGGTCGAAGGTGAGTCGCGATTCCGATGTGGCTGCGTTGCGAGAGGAGTTGCTCTGCGCGCCGATGCCTCGATTCTGCGAGGGCGGGTCGGTGTTTGCGGAACGGTTTATAGACGGCCCGGAGTTTACGGTTTTTGTGATGGGGAACTGGCGCGATCCCGCGTCGGTGCGATGCCTGCCTCCGGCCGAGCGGTATTTAACGCGAGCATCCCGGATGGAGAGAAGTTTCTGAGCTACGAGCGCTATTGGGGCTTGTATCGCGAAGAGGCTCCGCCGCCGGACGGGCGGGCGTTCCATGGCTATGAAGCGTGCGATCCATGGCTGGCGCCGATGCTCGAAGAGATTTCGAAGAGCGCGTACGTCGCGGTTCGCGGAAGAGGCTACGCGCGGGTGGATCAAGCACGAAAAGCTCTTCAGTGCCGCGATCCATTCGCAGGGTTGTCGGAGGACGACCAGACTTCCACCGGGTGCATTTTGAAGATCGCCGGGATGATGCTGGCGGAGTTGCTGCGCCTCATTTTGCGCGATGCGGGAGCCGCGCTGTGAAGGTGTGCGTTCTGCAACCCGACTATCGTGACTCGAAGGTCGACTACCGGCACTACGATCCGCCGAGGGACCTGTCGCCGCTGCTGCCGGGCGACCCGGTCGATCATCTGTTTCTGCACAAGACGACAACGTACCGGCAACTGAGGGAGGCGGCGAAGAACGGGTATGACATTTTCGTCAACTTGTGCGAGGGATATCTGGATTGGGATGTGCCGTCGATCGATGCGATCTGGTCGCTGGACCGGTTGGAACTTCCTTACACGGGGTCGAGCGCACGGCTCTACGATCCGTCGAAGGAGTTGATGAAGTATGTCGCGCATACGCGCGGCGTGCGGTATCCGAACTTCGCCTGCGAGGTCGAGGAGGCGATGGAGAGGCTGGCGTTTCCGATGTTTGTGAAACCGGCGCACGCGGGAGATAGTCTCGGGATCGATGCGGATTCGTTGTGCCGCACGCCGGAGGAGTTGCGGGCCAAGGCCGGTGCGATTCAACGCGAGTACGGCGCGGCGATGATCGAGGAGTTTATCGACGGCCGGGAGTTTACGGTGTTGGTGGCGGAGAATCCGGAGAATCGATTCGCGCCGGTGGCGTATCGGCCGGTGGAGTTTTTATTTCCTGAAGGGGAGCGGTTCAAGACTTACCGGTTGAAGGTGCAATCGCATCATCCGGAGAGCAATGTTCCGGTGGAGGATGCGCGGCTGGCGGAACAGTTGCGAGAAGCGGCGCGGACGATCTTCGTCGGGTTTGAAGGCGAGGGGTATGCGCGGCTGGATTTTCGGCTGGATGCGGGCGGGTTGGCGTTTCTCGACATTAATTTCGCGTGTTCGGTTTTTTATCCGCCGGGATATGAGGGGTCGGCCGATTATATTTTGCGCTACGATCCTGTTGGTCATGCCGGATTTTTGCGTCAGATTATCGATGCGGGATTGGCGCGGCATCGACGGAGGCAGAAGCGGTTTGTTCGCGGGCCGAATGGGATTGCGGGATTCGGCATCTACGCCACGGTCGATATGAAGCGTGGGGACATTGTCTTTAGGGGTGAGGAGAGGGCTGCGCGGCTGGCGACGCGGTCGCACATTTTGGAATCGTGGCCGGCGGAGCAGGTGGAGGTATTTCGGAAATACGCGACGGTGGCAGGCAATGGCGTGTTCATGCTGTGGGACGAGGATCCGCGCGAATGGGCGCCGCAGAATCACTCGTGCAATCCGAACACAGCGTTTCGCGGATTGAATTTGGTCGCGCTCGGCGATATCCGGTGCGGCGAGGAATTGACGGTCGATTACGGGACGTTGGGGAATCCGGAAGCGGCTCCGTTTACTTGTTCCTGCGGCGCGTCAAATTGCCGCGGGACTATTCGCGGCGTTTCATGACTTGTTCAATGCGTTCGCGAAGGGGGGCGCTGCGGTCGAGCATGGCGCGGAAATGGTCGCGCTGGAGGATCAGACAGACGCAGGGAGTCAGGCTGCGGACGGTGGCGTTGCGGGGCTGGTTGCTGAGCCGTAGGCTGGGGCTTGCAGCCGGTGCTCGATATCAAGAGAGAATGATCACCAATGCGCGGCCGTCCTTGTTCACCAGCGCGCGGTCGATGAGATATTTGATCGACAGAGGAAGCTGCGCGGTCAGTCCCATCTCGAGCAGGCAGGCCAGGAAGACGGGAATCAGCCTCAGGCGGAATGGCCGAACGTACCGGTATAAGGCGAGCAGCACGCCGGGGATCGACATCGATCTATTTTAGATAAGCGCGGAGGGCATGAATCAGGTCGTCGGCCGCCAGCGCCTGTTCATCGGACGGCGCGACGTTCGGATCCAGAATGTGAAACCGGATGTGTCCTTCAATCACCTCCGCCATCAATGCGTCCATCGCGCCGCGGCACGCGGAGATGTTGTGCAGTACATCGGAGCACTCCGCTTCCTGCTCCAGCGCGCGATCAATGGCCTCCACCTGACCTCTGATGCGGCGGACGCGATTGAGCAGCTTTTTCTTCTCTTCTAATGTGTGGGCCATAAAAACCTGGTTTTGGGTCTTTACAAGTATACCCCGGCTGGTATATCCTGACGAAGGATAGCCATTCGCTGCCCGTCAATTTTGAAGAAAGGAGGCCCTTGTGTCCGACGGCAGTAGTAGTAGTTTAAAACGGTACGAAGAGATGTCGACCGAATCAGCAGAGCCTCCTTCTTTCCAGAAGCTCTCCTGATCCTCGTTTGGATGCGCTGAGGTCGATTCTCGTCTCGTCGCCACTTTTTCTCTCGTCGCCCTCGACCGGGAGAAGCTCCCATGAATCACGATGTATAAGGAGAAGGAACATGAACTGGATGGACTTCGGAACGCGAATGTTTGCCGCGCTCCTGCTGGGTGGGGCGATCGGCCTGGAACGCCAGTGGCGGCAGCGCATGACGGGGCTAAGGACCAACGGGTTGGTTGCCGTGGGCTCCGCCATGTTCGTCATGATGGGCGGCACGATCGCGGGAGAAGGCAGCCAAGGCAGAGTGGCCGCCTACGTCGTATCGGGAATCGGGTTCCTCGGCGGCGGCGCGATCCTCAAGGACGGTTTCAATATTCGAGGGATGAACACGGCTGCGACCTTGTGGTGCACCGCAGCGGTAGGAACGCTGGCCGGATTGGGACCCCTGGGAAGTGGTGGCTGCGGTGGACGCCGAAGATGCGTCCATGTCGTCGACGGATGAGTTGGTCGGCGCTTTGTCTCTTCGTTCGTAAGGCGCTTGTTAACAATCTGTTACAGATTATGGAGCGCCCACGAAGTAGACTGGAGAAATACTTTGTTCACGGCCGCGACAGCGGTTTCACTCGAGGAACGGACAAACGATGCTGAATAGAACTCTGAAAAAGAGCGTGCGCGGAGCCCTGCTGTTGGTGAGCATCCTGCTCCCATCAGGGCCCGCGAGCGCCCAAAACGGTTCCCCCGCTCCCCGGTCCGGCGAGCAACCCAGCCTTATGAAGGTGCTGGCGGACGACGGCCTGCACGACATCGAAAACGAGAGCTGGAACGCTTACGGGCAGTTCACTTGCATCTCGGACTGGAAGCCGTCGTTTGCGGCGGCATATACCAACCTGAACGGCAGCATCAATTCGCTGCTTCCGACGTCGGAACGGAGCTTCACTGGTACGGCGACGCTTTACCTGGGGGTGCGGCTCTGGAGTGGCGCGGAAGCCTATATTGTACCCGAGGTGATCTCGGAGCTTCCGTTCTCTCAACTCCGAGGGCTGGGCGGAGCCATCCAGAACTTCGAGCTGCAAAAGGGAGGCACCCCGATACCCCAGATCTATCATTCCCGAGCTTTTGTGAAGCAGACGTTCGGATTCGGCGGCGAACGAGTGGTGAAGGAGTCGGGTCCGATGCAGCTCGGCACCTCTTACGACAGCAGGAGGCTGGTCTTGGTTGCCGGCAATTTCAGTATTCTCGATTTCTTCGACAAGAACGCCTTCGATATCGATCCTCGCCAGGGATTCCTCGGGCTGGGATTCATGACCTACGCGGCCTGGGATTTCGCCTCGGACGCGCGCGGGTATTCGTATGGAGGCGTTGCTGAGCTCTATTGGGATAGCTGGGCGGTGCGCTTCGGCCGCATCACTCCGCCGAAAGATCCCAACCAACTGCCGGTCGACTTCAGGCTTTTCAAGTATTACGGAGACCAAGTGGAACTGGAGCACAACCATAAGATCCACGGGCGGGAAGGCACGGTTCGCCTGCTTGCGTATCGCAATCGCGAGGACATGGGACGGTTCGGCGACGCCATCGCGGCGTGGGAAGCGGACCCGGCGAAGAACGCAACCACCTGCCCGGGGTTCAATTACGGGTCGAACAACGCGAACGCGCCGGATCTGTGCTGGGTACGAAAGCCGAACGTGAAGCTCGGCGCCGGGATGTTCGCCGAGCAGTCCATCGCGCACGACATCGGGGTGTTTTCCCGCGGTATGTATTCGGACGGGAAGACCGAAGTGGACGCCTACACCTCGACCGACCGTTCGGCCACCTTCGGACTGCTGGCGAAGGGTTCCTCGTGGTCGCGCCCCAGGGACGTCGCGGGTTTTGGGGTCGGCCTCGGGTGGATCTCCAAAGTGCATGCGGAGTACCTGGCCTTGGGCGGCGTGGATGGCTTCATCGGAGACGGGGCCATCAAGGCCGGGATGGAAAGCAGCCTGGATTTGTTTTACAGCATGAGCATTCGAAAGTCGTTTTGGCTAACGGGTGACTTCCAGCACATCGTCAATCCTGGGTTCAACACCGATCGCGGCGCCGTCAATCTGTTCAGCGTGAGGATCCATGGCGAATTTTGAATCGCATCGCAAGAGCGGCTCCGCATTGCTCGCATTCGCTGCCGGATTTATCGTTTGGAGCGCATGTCCCTCGCCCGCCGAGGCGCAGCAGCAGGCGCAGGGGTTTGCCGTCGAGCGTCTCTATCCTTCGGCGCCGGGTGGCGGGTGGTTCGTCATGGACGACGTCAACATCAGCGGCGGATTGGGAAGCGCGATCTCGCTCATCACCGGCTATTCGCAGAATCCGCTCGTGGTCACGGGCCCGGGTGGCGCCCCGCGGCTCATCGTCGTGTCGAGCGAAGCGTTCGTCGACGTTGGCGCCGCAGTCACCTACGATCGTTATCGGTTCTACCTCAACCTGCCCGTGCCGCTTCTGGTGACGGGAAACAGCGGGCCGGTTGGTCCGTATCAGGTGACCGCGCCTTCCGTGAATCTCGCCCAGAACCCCGATACGATCTCCGATTCTCGCGTCGGTTTCGACGCGCGCCTGCTGGGAAATCCGGGGAGTTCGTTTCGTTTGGGCGCGGGCGCGCAGCTCATCATCCCTTCAGGCGTTCGCGCCGATTACGTGACGGACGGCAGGTATCGCGGAATATTCCGCCTTCTCCCCGCGGGCGACGTCGGGCACTTTTCGTATGCGGGCCAACTCGGCGTGCACGTCCGGCCTGCCGAGGGTTTGCTCCTGCCCGGTAGTCCCAATGGCAATGAGTTGCTCTTCGGCGCGAGCGCCGGCCGCCGGTTCTCCGTCCGCAGCGGATGGGAGATGGTCGTCGGACCGGAGTTCTTCGGCGAAACTGCGGTTCGTTCCTCCTCCAGCGGACAGACCGGCTTCGAGGGCCTGTTAACGGGTCGACTGGAACGGACCGGCGACAAGCCGCACCTGCGGTTCAGGCTGGGCATCGGCCACGGCATCGTCCAACACTTCGGGGCGCCCGAATGGCGAATTCTGGCCGGCGTGGAACTCGCCGGCCGCCGGTAGATATTAACTGTAGTTTATATCTTTATGTTAGCATTGGATTATCACTTTCGCGGACACGTGCGACGAAGCGAAAGTACTGCAAATCCAACGACCGAGAGGGACTCTGACTCGACGATTTCCAGCATTGTTGATGGTGTGCACCGGTCTCTACACCTGGGCGCAGGCGCCCGCACCGGTCGACCAGGCCGCGGCGAGTCCGGAGACCGAACGGTGGAATTTCTTCTACCAGGCGACCTCGATCGCGCAGTATCACGGCGCGTTCCCTGCGCCATATTCCGGTCCGTTCAGTCTCCAGAACTATCCGGAGCGCGATGTTTCTCTTACGACGACGTTGTTTTTCGCGTTCCGTCTGGAGCAGAATACATTCCTGTATTTCGATCCGGAAATCGCCGGGGGAAGAGGTTTCAGCGGGGTAAATGGCCTGGCGAATTCCTCGAATGGCGAGTTGCCGCGCGTGGCATCCGCCGAGCCGAAGCCTTACATCGCGAGGCTGTACGTTTCGCATGACTTCGGATTCGGCGACGAAAAAGAGCCGTCCGACAGCGACGAGAATCAGCTCGCCGGCCAGCGTCCCCTGAACCGCTACACCATCAGCGTGGGCCGCTTCACGGTGACGGACTTTTTCGACGACAACAAATATTCGCACGATCCGCGGACCCAGTTCATGGGATGGGCGGTGATGTACAACGGCACCTGGGATTATCCGGCCGACGTGCGCGGCTACACGTGGGGATGGGTACACGAGGTCCATCTGAGGAACTGGTCGTTCCGCTATGCCAGCGCGGCCATGCCCCGCGTGGCGAACGGGCTGCGATTCGACCGCCGGTTGTTCGTCAACCGCGGCGATGTCTTCGAGGGCGAGTACCGTTACGCCATCCGCAAGCACGCCGGAACGATCCGCGCGATGCCGTACATGAATCACGCCGACATGGGGAACTATGCCGACGCGATCCGTCTGGCGAAGGAGACCGGAGGCGTGCCCGATGTCACCGCCACGCGCCGCAACGGGACGCTCAAATATGGCGTCGGGCTGAACATGGAGCAGGAAATCGCGAAAGATATCGGCGTCTTTTCGAGGCTCGGCTGGAGCGACGGCAAGACCGAAAGCTTTGCGTTCACCGCGATCGACCGTCTGGCGACCGGAGGCGTGTCGGTCACCGGGACGCGATGGCACAGGCCGTTCGACACGGTCGCGATGGAGTTCACGGCCGCCGGGATTTCCGGCGTCCATGCGCAATACCTCGCCCTGGGCGGCCACGATTTTCTGATCGGCGACGGGCGGCTGGAATACGGGCCGGAATCGATCTGGGAGTCGTACTACAGCGCGCGCCTGTTTCCGGGTTTCTTTGCCAGTTTCGATCTGCAGCATGTTTCGAACCCCGCCTACAACCAGCAGCGCGGGCCGGTATGGATTCCCTCCGTCCGGCTGCATTTCGAGGTGGGAAAAAATACGTTAAAGCACTAATCCGCGGCTGGCAGTTCCGCTTCTGGCGCACGTCGAACACCACCGTCATCTCGACAAAATAATTATTTCGCGGGCGGCAGCTTCAGATTTGCGGACGAATCTTCGTGCGCGTATTGCAGTTCCAGCGCGCCCTTGGATTTCTTCTGAGGCGCGGGGAAGTAGATATATCCGGCCACGGGCGACGAGGTTTTTCCGTCCTGCAATTCCCACTTGGCGAGCTGCGCCTCAATCCGGTCCGCGTCCGCGCTGGAGGCGCTGGTCGGATACTGCACGGGCCGGTTCGGATCGTCGCCTCCCGATACGCCGACCCTTTCGTAGGTCCCGGTGTTGGTCACCCTGCGGCCGGTGACCGGGTCCGTGCCGCTTGCCACAATGACGCCCGTCTCCGTAGTCACGTGCGTCTTGCTCGTCACATCGGGATGCGCGGTGTGAGGACGCCACAATCCCGCGATCTCCTCCGGCGTGTCCGGGCGGCTCTCGCCATCGGCGAGCCTTAGAACAAAATCCATGGTCGCGACGTCGACCGTCGCCCCGTCCTTGGGATAAATCGCAACTTCCACCACTACGTACTTGTTAGCGAAATCGGAGGGGAAGGTTTTGTTCAACTGCTCCGCTGGCACGCGTACCGCGGCGATGGTCGCGGTCTTCGTGTCCCGATGTGCCGGATAATCGGCGCTCGACGACCGCGGTGTCCGGCCATCGCCGGCGAAAGCCAGCGCTGAAATCATCAGCGGATATACGATTTGACGCATGGCGCCCTCCTTATCTACTCACCGCGTGGCGCGAGCTTCAGCTTGCAGCATCGGCTTTAGCCGATGTCCGGACGTCGGCTGAAGCCGACGCTGCAGACTAAAGTCCACGCCACAAAGTCCAGTCCATCCTAGCGTACCGCTACCGGCGCGGGCATCGTTTCCTTCGTGAATCGCGGAATCATCTCGTCGCGATTCGCCACGTTCCACACCGCGGCGGCGATGATGGCCGCGGCCTTCTCGACATCGTCCGGGATAATGCGCTCGTAGGTGTCGAGATTGGTGTGGTGCGTCATGGTGTTGTACTCAATCGGGTCCTGCGACATCCCGATGCCCGCGAGGCCCGCATTATTGAAGGACGTACTGTCGGTTCCTCCGGTTGCACGGCTGTTGGTGTTGCTCACGCCACCCACGCCCCAATCGGTAAATAGCCCGAATACGCCTCGCAGCGCCGCGGCTGCCTCGGTCGGCCCGAACACTCCGGCCCCGCGCAGGCGGCCTGTTCCTGTATCGACGTTGAAGTAGGCATCCAGCTTGAACCACTCCGGCTTCGGATCCTCGGCCGTGCCGAAGTGCTGCTTCACATACGCGAGCGAGCCCAGCAATCCTTCTTCCTCGCCCGACCAGAGCGCCACGCGAACCGTACGCCTCGGCTTCAGATTCAGCGCCTCGATCAATCGCGCGGCCTCCATCATGATGGAGCAGCCGATGGCGTTATCCGTCGCGCCCGTGCCGCCGTGCCAGGAATCCAGGTGCCCGCCGAGCATCACCACCTCGTCCGCTTTATCGGTCCCGGGAATTTCGGCGACCGCGTTGTAGCTGGTCTTGCCTTCGGGATAAATATGATTCACGACGTTGAACGCGAGCTTCACATCGTCGCCGTCTTCCAGCAGCCGCTCGATCCGCCCATAGTCGTCATTGCGCAGGATCACGGTCGGAACGGTCTTGGCGATGTCGTACGCGCGATGCGCCTGCGCGACGATGATTCCTTCGCCCCTCGCCGCATCGTTAATGCGCATCAAAGCGCCGCCCGCGATCAGCATCGCATCGGCTTGCTCAGCCACCTGGACAGCGGTCAGCCGATTCGGATCGGCCTCGCCTCCGCGTCCGCCTCTGCCTCCTCCTCGTCCTCCGCGTCCACCGTTGGGATTGTTCGGATCGTACTGCGCCTTCACCTGTTCATCGGAACGGCGCTTGGCGGGCGGCTCGAAATTCACGGGAATCACCGCAGCCTTGCCCACCAGGACGATCTTTCCGCGCACCTTATCCTTGGTTGCGGCGAGCCACTGTTCCATCTCGTCCTTCGTCGGGCCGAGCCGCGCCGGAGCGCCTCCACGTCCACCGCCTCGACCGCCGCGCCCGCCCGCGGCATCCTCGGCAGCCGGAGCAGGAGGACCCTGCGGCAGGACGATCTCGATCGCCGACGCGTTGACGGTCCCCTTCGTCGAAGGCGTCCACGCCAGCACTTCGAATTTCAGATTCTCGCGCACCGGCGCCACAATCTGCCCGGTCGCGCTCTCATTCAGCCATCCGGCGCGGTTGAAATCCCACGGCTCCAGGTGCCCGTTCTTCATGCCCCACGACGTCATTTCCGCGACCGCCCACTTCGCCGCCGCCTCGTGATTCGGCGTACCGGTGACCCGCGGACCGTACCGGTCCGTCAGCATGTGCAGCGTGTGCATGATCTTCGAATGCTCCAGCTCCTCGCTGCGCATTCTAGCGGATGTCGCCTCATCCACTTTTTCCTGAGCCACCAAAATCAGCGACACGCTCATCGCGAAAATCAACTTTTTCATAAGCGATCAGGATAGCTCAAAAGCGGGAGTGGAATCGATGCGAACTGTTCACATGAATGTAACGCCGCGTTCATTTTGGGCCGCTACTCTGGACCAGATCCAAGTTCAATCTGCTGGGGGAAACGTGATGAATATTCAGCAACTGCTGTCCGACGGATATCAAACCTATAATCGCCAAAAACGCGTGGCGGGTTACGGCAAGTATCAGTACCGGCTCAACAGCCACAGCGCGCTCACGCTCTACGGCGGCCTGGTCGACATCGGACCAACACTCCGAACACCACCAACCCCACCCGCGCACAGGTGGCGCAGTACGGGGACAATTACCTGTTGGACGGCGCTCAGCTGCTCCCTAACGGAACTCTCGACCCCAACTTTTACGGATACAACTTCTACTACGTGCAAACCGATTTTGAATATGCCAACTACCACACCGATCTGAGCGACGGCTGGAAGTTCGATACCAAAGCCTACACCACCCGCTACTGGAATAAACAGTTTTATCAGAATGGAGCCACGGTCAGCCTCAGCACCTCCAAGCCCAGCGGCGTGGATAAGCTCAACGGGTACCGGCACGCGGGCGACACCATGATCTTGAGCAAGGAATCCAAGTGGGGCGTCTTCCGTACCGGCATGTGGTACGACTGGGCCTACACAGACCGTTATCAGTATCCATCCAATGTCCTTTCGGGCCTCGATACGCCGCTAGGGAACTTCCATGAAAAATTCATCACGCAGTCCTTTCAGCCGTTTGCCTAACTCGAATGGCACCCCGCGCCGAAGCTGGTGATTGTCGCGGGCATCAAAGCCGCCAATTACGAGATGGATCTGAATCAGTATCAGGACAACGGCAAAACGGTCGGCTGTCTGGGAGGAGTCTTATCCACGCAGCCTGGAACCGGCGCCCCCATTTGCGTGGGCGGCGTGGCCTTCGTCCACCACAGCATCGACTACAACAGCTGGTTGCCGAATATTGCGGCCCGTTACTACATCAAGAGCTCCTGGTCGGCTTACGCCCAGTTTGCCGAGGGCAGTATTATTCCGCCCAGCAACGTCTTCGACGTTCCAAATGGGGTGGTTCTGACTCCGCCCAAGCCGACTCTGGCCAAAAGCTATCAGCTCGGCAACGTGCTGAAGTTCCGCCGCTGGACTTTGGATGCGGACGCCTACTACATCCACTTCCAGAACGGGTACGATTCCTACATTGATCCATCCACCAACGAACCCGTCTACATCGCCACCGGACCCACCAATACCAAGGGCATCGAGGCGGAAAGCAACATCGTCCTCGGAGGGGGATTCACTCTGTACCTCAACGGCACCATGGGCTCGGCGAAATATCAGACAGGCCAAAATTTCCCCAATGGCGGCCTCTGGGTGGACCAACACCCCCAAGAACGTCGAATCCGTCGCCTTCCTGTGGCGCCACAAGAACTGGGATATCGGTCTGACCGAAAAGCGAGTCGGAACGCTCTATAACGACAACGGCTCTCTGACTTACCTGATCGGCGGAATAAAGATTCCCTATCCGGTGGACCAGGCCATCACCATCAATCCGTTCAATATGCTGAACGTATACGTGAATTACACGATCAAGAATCAGTCCTGGCTGCGCGGGAGTAAGCTCGGCCTGGCGGTCAACAATCTTGCCGATAGCCACAACGTCGTCGGAGTTACGCCGTCGCCTTCACGCCGAATCCAGGCGACCAGTTGAACCTGCTGCCCGGCCGCAGCGTGATGGTCACCTTCACCGTTGGCTGGGCGCCCAAGAGGTAGCGCTCTTTGTGTTAAGTTCTCAGCCGTGCGAAGAATTTGCCTGCTGCTGATCGCGACCCTGGCATTCGCCGCGGACCCGTTTTACCTCGGAACGTGGAAAATCGCCTCCGCGGTGGAGGCTCCCTGGGCCGACGCCCAGCATAAAGACGACGCCGCGGAAATGAAGTCGCTAGTCGGCAAGACCATAGTCATCAAGGCGACCGAAATAGTCCGCCAAGCTCGGATTTAAAGGCAATTCATGGAAGACGGTCGAAACCGGCTGCGGCAACGAGCTCGACTTCCATTTCATCGACCCCGCCACCACCACCTTCGGCCTCAACAATTACGTCTACACGCTCAAAAAACAGTAGACGTCTTGTGGCGCGGGCTTCAGCATGTCGCGGTGAGGTTAGCCCCATGCGTAAGCTTGGGGCTTAGTTCAGCCCCTCGTAGCCCCAAGCTGACGCATGGGGCTGGACCGCCGCAATAAAGGGAGAAGTTAGCGATAGAGCGGCGTCGTTCTTCCGCAACTTCGACAGACCTACGAAATCCTGGTCGCCTTGAACCCGCCCTTCGATCGGTCGTACATCCACATCGCGCCGAACACGATCAGCAGCACCGCCGGCAAGATCGCGACATCGCGGAACGACGTCTGCGCCGCCGTCCCCATCAGCCCCATCAATAACGCCCCGCCGCGCGGAAATCGTTCCGACGCCGTGGCCAACATCGTCGGCCACATGTAGCACACGCCCGTGCCCCAAATCGTCGCCGCCAGCAACCCGGTGACCGGCGAATTCGCGAAGCTCAACGCCACCAGCCCTAGTATTACTACGTTAAGTATTGACAGAACAGAAAAGCGCTGATATGTTTGGGCATGA
>OCZT010002869.1_pt1 | contig 17751 bp, 28 predicted proteins | sample 1539031 | NCBI WGS metagenome assembly OCZT01 (sample SAMEA3539308, study PRJEB22396) | soil metagenome | biome: tundra; feature: field; material: soil | place: USA | collected 2010-05 | depth 0.15 m | reverse complement strand
CGATGAAAGGTTCTTATCTCTATGGCGCCTTTTTCTATGCACAGTAGGATGGAATGAAGACCAGTACTGGGCTATATCAGAAGAGCGAGATGAGTGTGAAGATTGCGAATGCACTTGTTCTCACGAACTAAAAGAGGAAAAAAAAACTGCGGCGAAAGACAAACCAAACTGAAAGGCGAACAAGTTTGTAGAGATATAATGGACGATATGGTCGGTCAAATGATTGAGGGTTCTTCCGATAAACGAATGTTTATTAATTCAATGTTTAAGGATGACGATGACCAAGTTGCCAAATGTGAAACGATGCATTCGTATAAATTAGAAGGGTTAAATGAGTGCATTTGCAATACCCATAAATATAGAAAAACATATTATTTAGATGGCAAAAGGCTATCAAAAGCTAATTACGATAGGCTGATGGGATTAAAAGCATTTATATAATATGGAGCATAAATGGAAAAAGAATTGCATTAAAGGAAGTAATGTGGCGCATTCTTTTACTTGTGAAGTTTGTGGCGAAACTGTTGGCAGTATGAAAGGTTATGTTCCAGATGCGCCCGATGATGAGCCTCTCGGTTCCTGGGTAGAAGCTACGGTCGGCAAAGAGTGTAAAGGCAATATAGAATATGATAAATGAGCAATTTCTATATGTAAATCAATTCACAGATTATGATTGGATAGATTTAGCAAAAGAGCAAGCATATACTTTTCTTGTTATTGTAAAAGATTTGGAAGATGGTGTTATTTTCCCGGTTTATTTTGATGACGAAAAAGAATTAGAAGATTATCAAAACAATATCATTTCTGAAACGAAAGTAAAAGTAATTAAGGTTATTAAATTATGAACATTTCTTTTACCAGGGAAGAAGTTGTAAGAATTATAAAAGATCATATTACTAAAACATATAATATTTCTAATGAAGATATTCTATCTGTGTATGAAGCTAACTCGGATGGAATGGAAGCGGCAATTAGATCTAATTTAATTAAACGCAAAGATTCATTTATGGGATTTACCCAAGAAGAATATAATGAAGAGGCTAAAAAGATGAGAGCCGAAAGAGAAGAGATGGAATCAAAAGCAAAAGAAACTGATTGGGAAGAGGCTAAACTTTATAAATGATTAAAGTGATTAATTTCCAATATAAGACAAAAGAAACCGATTGCGTTGTAAATGTTAATTAATGAAGTTAAAATTATTTTCGCCATACAATCCTTATCAAAAGAAGAAAAGGATAAATACATAGCCTCTTTTGATAAATGTAATATTGCTAATTATCTGGCTGGCAGAGATTACATTTGGTGGACGCAAGACCTATTACCTGATTTTTCCATAATTGAACAGAAAATAACATTTTTAGATTGCAAGAAATTATATGAAATATTAAAGGCGCCTACCTCTTGACAAAGAAATTATATGAAATATTAAAGGCGCCTACCTCTTGACAAAGAAATTATGGTGTTTATGATGATAGTTGGGCGATTGGATATGTGAAATAATAGTATGGATAAAAAGTTCTCAAAGTTTCCTCCAAAAAAGAAAGTTGATGTCTATACTTTTAAGCCAAGGGTTAATCATATTTGGAGCGATTATCAAAAGGCAATTTTTAGAGACATTGCTTCTGGTATTGGGAATACTATTGTTATCGCCCGCGCCGGCTCCAGCAAAACTACAGTTCTTGTAGAAGGCTCAAGATATATTCCAAAGGGAAAAAAGAGTTTATTTTGCGCATTCAATAAGCATATCCAAGAGGAACTTAAAGCTCGGCTTGGCTCATACATAGAATGTTCTACGCTCCATTCGCTTGGGTTCCGAGCAATTAAATTACGATTTGGCAATGTAGAGTTAGATAATGATAAGTGTTGGAAGATAGTAGAAAATCAAATAAGCAATCCAAAACAAAACTATGACCTTATTGAAAATATAGTTAAATGCGTTGGCTTCTGTAAAGCAAATCTAACGGATATTCCATCTAAAATAGATGCATTAATAGCTAAATATGATATAGATATTTGTGAAGAGACTATGGAGTCATTTATTAAATATGTGTTAAAAACATTGAGATTATGTAAAGAAAAGACTAATGTAATTGATTTTAACGATATGATATATTTTCCCTTTGTTTATAGGTTAAATGTGGGAAAGTATGACTATGTATTTGTTGATGAGTGTCAGGATTTATCGCCCGCTCAAATGGAACTTGCCATATCTGCCGTAAAAGCTGGTGGAAGAATAATTGCAGTATTAGATGATCGCCAAATGATTTATTCCTTTGCTGGCGCAGATATTGATGTTTTAGAGAATCTTAAAAAGAGATTAAGCCCCAAAGAACTAATGCTTCCAATTTGCTATAGGTGTCCAAAAAAGGTCGTATATCTTGCTCAAACTATCGTCCCAGATATCCAGACTTTCGACGGTGCGAAAGAGGGTGAGATAATTCATATTAAAACAGAGGAGCTTATTAAATATGCCAAGCCAGGTTCGTATGTTTTAAGTAGATTGAATGCTCCCTTGATCCGTCACTGTCTCGATTTCCTCAAACATAGCATTCCAGCTAATATGTTGGGAAGGGATATTGGAAACGGATTATCTTATCTAATTAAGAAATCAAAAAAGAAAACAGTTTCCGATCTATTAAAATGGTTGGTTAAGTGGGAAAAAACTGAAAAAGAAAATCTGGTAATTAAATACCCAAAAGCTAATACAGATTATATTGCAGATAGGGCTGAATGTATAAGAATGCTTTGCGAAGATGCTGACACATTAGAGGAAGTTAAGAAGAATATAGATGAATTATTTCAGGATAATGATGAGAAAAAGATAGTTCTATTTTCGTCGATCCATAAAGCGAAAGGCTCCGAGAGGGACACCGTATTTGTATTAGAAGATACTCTTCGCTCCTCAAATGAGGAGGAATTAAATATAAAATATGTGGCTTTTACAAGATCGAAATCAATTTTATATCTTGTTCGCAAGCCAACCAAATATGATCAGTATGACGATGAAAAGGTGGAAGAATGAAATATATTAAACAAAAGCACAAGTATGGTTGCGCGGTAGCTTGTCTCGCAATGCTCACAGACGTCTCATATGAGGGGGCGTTAAACTATCTTTATCCTAAAAGAAAATATAGGTCTAAAGTTGCTGCTATTAAACAATTAGAAACGGTTAAAACTCTAATAGAATTGGGTTTTAATCCAAAAGTATTGTATCCCGATAATTTACTTTCAATAAAAACAAAGGCGCTATTAGTAATTAAAGGCTCGCCCGGATATACTCACGCAGTCGTTTGGGATCCTAAATCTAAAATGGTTTTAGATCCAGCAATTTCTCATTTTAGCTATATTAAAGAGCTTAATATTAAAGACATTAAAAAATATAATGATTATTATAAGAAAAACTTATGTTATGCGTTAAGGATTAAATAATTAATATTATCGCATCTTATCATGGTGCACTATAAAATGGCGACAAGGAATTATCTAATATAGATGCTATTTATAATAAAAATATAATACAAATATATGATTAATAAAAAATGTAAAATAGAAGATTGTAATAATGAAGTCTTTTGCAAAGAGATGTGTCATAAATGTTATGATAAACAATATGATTTAGATCATAAAGAAGAAAGAAAACAATACAAATCAGATAATAAAGAAAAAATAAAAGAACAAAAGAAACAATATAATTTAGAGCATAAAGATGAGGCTAAACAATATTATTCAGATAATAAAGAAAAGATAAATGAACAACATAAACAATATCAATCAAATCATAAAGAAGAAATAAAAGAACAAAAGAAACATTATCAATCAGATAATAAAGAAAAGATAAAAGAACAAAAGAAACAATATGATTTAGATCATAAAGAAGAAAAGAAAGAATATGATAAACAATATAATTCTTCTAATAAAGAAAAGATAAACAAGCGCCTTAAACAACGAAGACAAACTGATCCGATGTTTAAGATAATGCAAAACGCATCTAATGCAGTTAATAAGATGCTTAAGCGAAATGGCGGATCAAAACAAGGCAAAAGTTCTAAAAAACAATTTCGCTTTACAAAAGATCAATTAGAGGCGCATCTTGAAGCATTGTTTTCTCATCCAGATAATTTAGATGAAAACGGAGAGGTCTGGATGACCCTTGATAATCACGGAAATTATGATCCTAATAAGAGAACTTGGCATCTTGATCATATCACTCCAAAGAGCTCGTTTAATTGCATTAATATGGAAGAAGACAACTTCCAAAAATGCTGGGCATTAGACAACCTACGCCCATTAGAAGCTATTAAAAACCTTAAAAAAGGTAATAAATTAATCTAATATCCTACAATCATATTATTTTCACATAATCTCTCCAACAGACTATCTCAATAATGCAGCATATTCTATATGGTGCGTTATAAAATGGTTGGGCGGGATATGGCCACCCCAACACAACATAGAACTTGGATAAATGATACTCCTGACTTGCTTCAACAGCATTTCACAGGATTAAAAACGACAGATGGATATTTGTCTGAATTATCTACATATATAATTTTGGATGGTTATGCAGTTTTGGATTTTAATAATCCTACGCCATTATCTTGGACACATCCGACCCGAGTTTTGCCGGCACAAATAACTAACTCTCAATTGGCTATTATAGACGGGTATTCTTATTTATTTGGTGGAGTTGGATCGAGCAAGATATACAGGGCAGAACTTAATGACCCAGGTAATTGGCAAGATACGGGGGCTAATTTACCATCTATATTATTTGACTCTCAATTAGCGGTGATTGACGGTTATATTTATCTTTTCGGTGGTGATGACGGATATTCATCAAAAGATACGATTTATTCGGCGCCCACATCAAATCCACTTGACTGGACCAATCATGGAGCGTTATTGCCAAAAGCTGTGGATAGCTCGCAACTTGGGATATTAAATGGGAATATCTATTTATTCGGAGGATTATCTTCGTTAGTTCCGACTGATGTTATTTTGAGCGCATCTATATCCGATCCGTTAACTTGGATTAATACCGGCAATGTATTGCCGATACCTTTATATGCGTCTCAACTGGGGCTTATTGAGGGATCATTCTATTTATTTGGTGGATTAACAACCGATGATGCAGCTGTAGATAGTATATTTTCATCTTCTGGCATGGATCCTACTGCTTGGAGTTCTGTTGGTAGTCTGCCGCACGCAATGTATTATGGGCATTTCTTTACGATGTTTGGAAAAGGTTATTTAATAGGACCTCATAATCCAATTGGATTGCCATCAAGGACCACATTAACATCAATATGGTCGTGCAATTTAGGATCCCCTTTAAGCTGGATAGATACTCTTAAAACATTACCTGGTCAGGTATCTGAAGCGCAATTGGCTATTATTTATGATAGGATATTTATATTCGGCGGCAATGCAAGCACGATAATTTATACCTGCGATTATGATATTAAATATGATTTTACAGACCCTATAATTTTATATTATGGCGATTTCACAAGAACGCAATATAATGCCACACCAGTAAATGATAGATTTGCTTTGTTAGGGTTCAAGCCCTGGACCACCAGCTACTAATTTATTAAATAATCGCCCGTCTTGACAGCCAATTTATAAAAATTAGGCTATTGGCATGGAAGACTATAACTCGCCTGAAAAAGTAGCTGAACGAGATTCGCAAGCGGATCCGATCGTGATGTATATTATAGTTAGGGAGAGTCTTGTTGAGGCTATGGGTATTGGCAAGACAGGAATACAAATAGGGCACGCCGTTCAGATGGTAGTATCTGATCTCTCTTTGATTAAAGAATGGATTGAAGCTGAATATGTTCCTCCACGCGATTTGCCAAAATTAGAATATTTCTTATCAAGACATCCTGACCTTATCTTATATGAAAAGTGGCTGAAAACTTCTTACCGTAAAGTGGCGTTGAAAGCTAACGATCGAGAGTGGGAAAAGCTTAAAATTGAGTTTAAGGATACGCTTCAGCTTGTAAAAGATAGCGGTTTAACTAAAATCCCGCCAGGGTCAGAAACGGTGATAGGGCTCCCACCTATGCTTAAGAGTCAGCGCCCAAAAATACTTAAAAGATTACAAGCTTTATGAGTTTTTATTATTAAAAGAATAATTATAAATGCGCTCCACCCACGCTAAAAATTCATCACTATTCATTTCCATTTTACCCTTATTACATTGCCAACAACAAGGAACAACATTATCTCTAAAGTGTCCTTTACTATTATCTTGGCGATCTAACCCATTGTATATAAAATAAGCGGCATATACTCTTTCTGGCAAATAGCCATAATTATATTTTTTTCCATTAAAATAACAGTTTGCTTTATTACTTGGCTCTTTCCCACAATAAAAACAATTTTCCTGTGTTAACTTCATAAAATCATCAAATGTCAGGTCCTCGTCAGCATAGGTTTTATAAACTCTTATTGCGGTAGCAACTCTTGGAGTTTTAGTTACCCCAGTTTCTAATAAAACTTTATTGGCTAAAATAATATTTTTCCTACAAGATTCTTTTTTCATACATCCACAACTTTTAGTTCCTCCGCCCGCGCCCTCATATCTGACATATTCAATAGCGGTTGTTATTTCTCCGCCACAATCACAAGAAAATCTTCCAAGTCTTTTTTTAGATTTAGTGAACTTATCTAATATTTCAATAAGTGTTAATTTTCCATATTTTTGCCCAATTTCTGTTTTTATACCTGACATATTTTGTTTTCCTCATAACACATATTTGCTTATGCATAGAAAATAATAAGCAAAATCGTGCAAATATAAACATTATAACAAATATTACAAAGAATAAATATTGTGATTTATGAATCTAAAAATCCTCGTCGCAGGAACCGAATGAAACAGCTTCGGATTAATAATAAGATAAAGAAGCGATTATGGGGAGATAGGGCATTTGATATCTGTTGTTATTGTAGGTTTGGATTTCTTGTATCCGATCTTACATTGGAGCATATAATTCCGTTATCATATGGCGGATCAAATGAAGATGATAATGTAGACTTGGCTTGCAAGCCTTGCAATCATTTGAGGGGCAAAGAGTCGTGGTTCTTAAAAAGGAAAATAATGTATGAACGCTGATGATTTAGGGCACGAATGGGGAATGGGTTGGGAAGAGTCAGATAATCCTCATCCTGGTTTTGGCGGGTCTACTGATATCTATGGCGGATATGTAGACCAATGTGAAAAATGCGGAATGTATGGTTATGAGTTCAAGGATCAGCCTTGTGGTAAACAGATTAGGAGCTTATAACTAATGGTGTTAATGCCTATTAACCCAGCAAAAGTAAAATAAGTTTATATTTGTTGATATATGCTCTTTATGAGCGAAAATCAAAATGTTTTAGATAAAAAATGTAAAACTGAAGGTTGTGATAATGAAGTAAAATATCCTATTATCCAATTATGTAAAAAATGTTACGATAAACAGTATGAGGCAGATAATAAAGAAAAAATTAAAATAAAGAAGAAAAAATATCATGCAGATAATAAAGAGAAAATAAGCGAACGACATAAACAACATTATTCAGATAATAAAGAAAAAATATTAGTAAAGCATAGACAATATAATTCAGATAATAAAGAAAAAATAAATGAGCAACGAAGACAACGAAGACAAACTGATCCAATGTTTAGAATTATGCGCAATGCATCCCGATCTGTTAGCGCAATGCTTATCCAAAATGGCGGATCAAAACAAGGTAAAGGCTCTAAACAAGAGTTTTCCTTCACAGAAGAGGAATTAAGATTTCATCTTGAAAGTTTATTTGATCATCCAGACAGTTTAGATGAAAACGGTAATGTTTGGATGACTATGGATAATCACGGCAATTATGATCCAAATAAGAAAACCTGGCACCTGGATCACAGAATCCCCCAATCTAAATTGCAATTTGATAGCTATGAGCACCCTAACTTTCAGAAGTGCTGGGCATTAGAAAATCTTCGTCCATTAGAGGCTATTAAAAATCTTAAAAAAGGTAATAAAATAATTTAACAAATAAACTTAAATAACATAAGTGGCAAAGTAAGTATATAATAATTATATTGTAATAAATTAGTTCCAATAGGAGATAAAATATATGACTGTAATCGCAGCTGTGGTAGACAAGGGAAGCGTCTATATGGGCGGTGATTCTGCTGGAGTAGCAGGATTATCAATATCCATTAGGTCTGATGAGAAAGTATTCCATAATGGTCCGTTTTTGATAGGGTTTACCTCGAGCTATCGGATGGGGCAGATTTTAAGATATAAGTATCAGCCACCTAAACAGGTATACGGGCAGGATGATATGTCTTATATGTGCACAGACTTCATTGACTCCCTCCGTGGGTGCTATGCTGGCAATGGTTTCGGTAAGATACCAGATCGTGATAATAACGAAGGCGGAACATTCCTTGTAGGCTATAATGGTGTCCTATATATGGTTGCTGGAGACTTCCAGGTTGGTATTCCAGCCGTTCAATACGATGCCGTTGGTTGCGGCGCTGATATCGCTTTAGGGGCTCTTCATGCTACCAAGGGCAAGAAGCCCGAGGATAGAGTAAAAGCTTCCCTTGAGGCTGCTGCGACCTTTAGCGCAGGGGTAGCTGGACCGTTCACTATCTTAAAGCAAGATAAGCCCAAGAAATAGATGATTGATCTGCATCGGATTTTAACTCCGATGCACTTACCCAAATAAAGAATTAAGAGATTATGAGTAATAAAGTAAAAGAATTAGAAATAAACATAAAAATTGCCCAAGAAAATTATTATAATGCATCCTCCCAAATAGGTGATGATGAATATGATGCTTTAATTTATGAACTACAGGGATTAGATCCAACAAACAAGCTATTATCAACTATTGGGGCGGAGCCGGTAGCAGAGTGGAAGAAGGAAAAACACCTATTTCCATTAGGATCTCTTAATAAGGTTAATACTCCCGATGAAATGACGAAGTGGATTACAGAAAATCTCTCTAGCAGAGAAGTATTGGTCGTAGAGAAATTAGATGGATTGAGTATTGGGTGCGAGTATAAAGATGGTAAGCTAATTAAGAGCCCTCTTCGAGGCGGAGGCACTGAAGGGGAAAATATTCTTATCAATGTATTGAAGATGCACGGCGTTGTAAAATCAATTCCTGGTTTTACAGGCGTTTTAAGGGGAGAGATAGTCCTTACCAAAACAGATCATCAAGAGCATTTTCCAGATTATAGTAATCCCCGCAACGCTGCCAGTGGCTTATGCCGCCGTTTAGACGGTGAAGGGTGCGAACATCTTACCTTAATGTTCTATCAAGTCCTTGGAATGGACTTTAATACAGAAGTTGAACAATTTGACTTCCTTAAAAAGCATAAATGTATAGTCCCAAATTATAAGTTATGTAATGCTGATAGCACAAATAAATTATGGAAAGAATATCAGGATAAAATAAGGGCATCTCTTGACTACGAAATCGATGGGTTAGTTATTTCTTGCAATGATCTTGCGTTTCAGAAATCACTCTCTGAAACCAACCTGCGCCCCAAAGGGAAATTAGCGTTTAAGTTTGCTAATCAATTCGTTAAAACGAGCATTAAAGATATAACCTGGGCTGTTGGCAATTCAGGTCGTATAACGCCAATATGCTGGTTTGAGCCGGTTAATCTATTGGGGTCACTTATATCAAAAGCCAGTGCCTATAATGTGGCTTATATTAAGAAGCTTGGTCTCGATGTTGGGGCTGAAGTCTTAATTTGTAAAGCTGGAGAGATTATCCCAAGGGTTGAAAAAGTCATTAAATCCACGGGAACGATCGCGACCATACCAACAGAGTGTCCTGCTTGCGGTGATGGTTGCGTCGAAATGGATGGCGAAAATCTTATGTGTACTGATATAGAAGATTGTCCAGCACAAGTGAATGGACGCATTAAGAATTGGATCGCTGAACTAAACCTATTGGAATGGGGAGAAAGTTTAATACAGAAACTCGTGGAGTCCTGTAAAGTAATTGATATCGCCGACTTATACCTTCTAACAGTAGAAGACCTCGCCGAGCTTGACCGAATGGGAGAGAAGTCAGCACAGAAGTGTTATGATATACTTTGGGCTAATACAAATCTTCCATTGGATATATTTGTTGGTGGGTTATCGATCCCAATGATCGGGGGAGCTACAATTAGAGCGATTATGAGTGCTGGGCATGATACATTAGATAAGATTAGAAACTTATCAGCTGAAGATTTTGAGAAGGTGCCAGGCGTTGGTCCGATTAAAGCAAGATCGTTGGCTGATGGATTAGAGTATAATGATTGTTTGATCGAGGAATTAATAGATAATGGAGTAAGTATTATGGAAAAAGTAGAAGGTAAGTTAAGTGGAAAAAGTTTCTGTCTCACAGGTGCGATGGTAAATAAGCGGGCAGTATTAGAAAAGATGATTTCTGATGCCGGCGGTGAAGTTAAAGGGAGCGTGGGGCGTGGACTTTCGTTCTTGGTTATAGCAGATGTTTCCTCAACAAGCAGCAAGGCACAAAATGCAAGAAAGTTTGGAACTGCATTAGTAAGCGAAGAAGAATTACTATCTATGTTAGAATAATCTCTGACTAACAAAGTATATTATTATGGATAGGATGGCGACTTAACCAAGTAAGGAGACCTTTGGTGGCAGATAAGTATCTTTTTTTTACTGATCTACACTTGGATAAGGTTTTGCCTTGGGATAAAGTAAGTTTTATTCGTAATATTATTAAAGAAAATCCTAAAGGGATCATTATAACGGGAGATATCTCGAGCTATAGAGTGACTCCGCTGGACCTTAAGCTATTAACTACATTCATTAAATGCCCAATTTACTTCGTTGATGGGAATCACGATTATTACCTATCCTCATTTGAGGAAATGAATAAGAAAATTAGTAAGTTATGTGATAAAAATCCAAGATTAATTCATTTAGACGAGTCTGATTTCATTCCATTAACTAAAGATGTAGCTTTAATAGGTCATATGGGATGGGGTGATGTGTCAGCCAGTGGTCCAGAGATATTAAGAGCCACAATAGATTGGATATTTATTAAGGAACTTCGAGAGCTAACCTCTATGAAACAGCGATTGAAGGTTTTTCACAAGCTTGCAGATGAGAGTTGCCATAATATAGAGGAAAAATTAGTTAAATGTCTTGATTTAGGATATAAGACAATCTATATAGCTACTCACTTCCCACCATATAAAGAAGCTACTAATCATATTGGAACATTTTTTGAGAAATATTGGCTATCGTTTAATGTTAATGCAAGATTAGGAAAGACAATTAGTAGAATTATGGGCGCGTATAAAGGACAAAACGTTATAATTCTATGCGGGCACTCTCATATTCCGATGAATATAGATATTTCGGACAATATTGAATGCTGTGTTGGTGATGCCGGATTAATTCCAAAAGAGATTTTATTATAATTTATAAATAATGATTATTGCTCGTTATATACCTACATATGAAAAAATGTAAAACTGAAGGTTGTGATAATGATCTTTATTGTAAAGAAATGTGTAAAGGATGTTATAATAAAAAATATCTTTTAGATCATAAAGATAAGATTAAGGGGCAGAAAAGACAATGGGAGATGAACCATAAAGAAGAAATAAAAATAAATAGAAAACAATATGATTTAGATCACAAAGAAGAGAAGGCCGAATATTTTAGACAATATTATTTAGAAAATAAAGAAGAAATTAAAATGAATTCTGCCCAATATAGGACAGGGCACATAGAAGAAAGAAAAGAATATGATAAGCAATATAGATCAGACCATTTAGAAGAAATAAAAGAACGTGATAAGCAGTATAGATCAGATCATAAAGAAGAAAAAAGAGAGAGCGATAGGCAATATTCTTTAGACCATAAAGAAGAAAGAAGGGCATATAGTAAACTATATAATTCTTCTCATAAAGAAGAAACAAATAATCGCCAAAAACGACGAAGGAAATCTGATCCAATGTTTAAGATAATGCAGAATGCATCTAATGCAGTTAATGCAATGCTTAAACAGAATGGCGGATCAAAACAAGGTAAAAGTTCTCGAAAATATTTACCTTTTACAAAAGATCAGTTGGAGGCGCATCTTGAAGTATTGTTTTCTCATCCAGATAATTTAGATGAAAACGGTAATGTTTGGATGACCCTGAAAAATCAAGGAAGATATGACCCTAACCATCGAACCTGGCACCTCGATCATATTGATCCAAAATCAAAGTTTAAGTGTAAAAATATGGAAGAAGAAAGCTTTAAAGAATGCTGGGCATTATCTAATCTTCGCCCATTAGAGGCTATCAAAAATCTTAAAAAAGGCAATAGATAAAATACGCCGATGCCTTGACAGAGTTTATCTAATGCTTAAATTTGTTATTATGGAGAAATCATTATGATAAAAGACCCAAAATTTTTAATAACAGAAGATATGATTGAAAAATGCACGGAGTTCGCAAACAACTCTGTTGGAACGAGCACAGGACAGTATTCTAAAAGGGGTCAATTTAATGTAGAAAAAATCGAAAAGGATATTAAAATCGGGAAACTTGGAGAGTTCGGCGTATATAATAAGCTTTTAGAACTTTATCCACAGCTAACTTCGCCAGACACGAATATATATTCTAAAGGGAATAAAAATTGGGACGCTGATCTTAAAGATAGAGATGCCGGGATAAGCATTGGAGTTAAGACTCAATCAGTAGAGCAAGGCGCACTTTATGGAGAGTCTTGGGTATTCCAGTCGGAAGATAAAGGCATCTTTGGAAAAGATATTGGTGATGGTCACTATGTGGCTTTTGTAAGTCTTAATCTGCCGAAGATGGTTGGAGAGATAAGAGGAATTGTTAAAGTTCCTTGGCTTATAGCAAATGATCTATTTAAACCAATGAAATTGGCTCACCTCACAAGCAAGCGAGCGGTATATATGGACGATTTAAAGGTATTTAAGGACCAACTATGGCAGCTATAAGAAACATAGATTTTAAGTCTGGCAAGCACATCATTGGAAATGGGCTGAACTCGATCGACGATCGAATACCAATTATTGAACAGCATCTTGGTGAAGATATAATGGCTTTACAATACGATGATTGTATTATAGATGTTGGTCAGTATGGAGATCGCGCCTTAACAATTATGGTAATTAAAGTCGATAAGGGAGTTCAACATTGGGATGACCCATATGTTGTGATTAGGTGTTATGATGTTGATGATTTTTATCTACAATTACAAAGATCTATTTGTATGTATCCTGGCAAGATAAATCCCGAGTTAAATAGAGTATGATAATTACTCCGTATAGATACCCTGGGGCTAAAAACAAAATGCTTCCCATATTAATGGAGCATATTGATAAAATGCTTGTGGGTAAAAATAGTTTTTGCGATGCTTTTGTAGGTGGTGGCAGCGTATTATTGGAAGTTGCCACAAAATATCCTAATATTAAACTATTTTGCTGTGATAAAGATTTTGGCGTTTCGTCTTTTTGGAATATTATCAGCGATACAGAGACAGATAAGATGGAACAACTGATTGAGATGCTGGCTGTTAAGCCAACTGTTGAGCTATTTGATAGTTTAAGGATGGAAAGAGAGGCTGGTAAATTAAAATCAGCATATAAGAGTTTGTTTTTTAATAGAACTTGTTTTAGTGGTATTACAAAATCTGGACCAATAGGTGGCAAAGATCAATTAAGTAAATATAAGGTAGATTGTAGGTATAATTACAAAAAAATAAAAGAGAAAATATTAGCTTGCCATAAACTGTTAGTAGGCAGAACAACAGTTCATAGCTGGGACATATCGGATTACATCTATTTAATAGATAAGGATATTTCAATGTATTGTGATCCCCCTTATGTAAAGGCTGGCGAACAACTATATATCCAATATATGACAATCGAAGAACATAAACAATTAGCGGAATGTCTAAATAAAAGAAAAAGCTGGGTTTTATCTTATGATAATGACCTGCTAATACCGCAGATTTATAAAGATTGTGATATATATACTGCAGACAGTAATTATTGCATTAGTGGGGAGAAGACTCAATGGAACCGGGGCAAATCGGAATTAATAATAATTCCGCGATAAATAGACTTAAGCACCCTAATATGTCTCACATTAGGATTAAAATTGAGGATATAAAACAAGAAGCTATTAGTCGTGGCGGATTATGTTTAAGCGATGAATATATTCCTGATGTAAAGTTAAAGTTTCAATGCGCTGATGGACACATATGGGAGACTATTTGTAGCACATTTAAGACTGGCAAATGGTGGTGCCAAAATGGAAAAGCGCATAGATTAGATGGTCCGCCTCCCGAGTCAACCAGTGGCGATAAGCAGTGGTATGTTGGTGGTAAGCATATTGTTTGTAAGACCCAGGAAGAGTTTGAGAAATTATTAAAATTAAAGGCGTTCTGGTAAGGAAACTATATGATTAAATTAATGTTTATTATGGTTATTGGATTATGTTTATCAGGATGTGCCTTTGGGTATTCCGAGGGTCCTTATTATGCTGGATATCCGGGACCGAATTATGTTTGGGTGGGCGGACCTGGTGGGGCGTGGATACACCGTCCAGGAAGCTATTATATTCCGCATCACTCTTATGGTGGTGGTTATCGTGGCGGTTATCACGGCGGTCATAGACGATGAATATAGTTATTTGTCTGCTATCGATCTACGGGCTCGCATTCGCCGTAAAAGAGATTGATGGTCCATTTGGAGTAATGAGTTGGGCTCGTAATAAACTAATGCTCAACAAATATGTAGGTGTATTTTTCTATAAATTGTTAAATTGCTATTTCTGCGTAGGCTGCTGGAGCGGACTGGTAGTTTATTTATTAACGGCACAATCTTATAAATTAAGCGAGGGGTTCCTGTGGTGCTTGACAGGGGCAGCAACGAGCCTTATGTTAGATGCTGCGATGACCAAGATGTCTTCGCACTAAATATGCTTCCAGGTAAGCCTTTTAACTACTCGGGATATTGTAGATTCACTTACATTATATATTTTTGATATTTGGACAAATGTCATTCCTTCATTATGTAATTTTCTGACCTCTAACACTATTTCATTAGTTAATTTAGAAGTTTTATTATCTTCTCCTTGGAACTTTATATGATAGAATGGATTATCTGAACCAAAATATTTTCTATTTGGATTTTCGCTCATTAATTGTTTGGATTGCTCCGAGTGGCGTTTACCATAAAAAGCATTTTTGTCGCCAATCCGATCTTCTGACATTTTTTGTTTCGCTTCTTGTGAATGGTGCCGTCCAAGCATAGGTGGAATTTTAGGTTTAGGAAGATGTATTCCAGTAGTTAATTGTCCACCAGCAGTTAAATTATATCCTAAATCTAAATTATTACTTTGGAAGTAAGCTACCCAAAATATTTCAGCCTCATCAATATACTCTTTGGAGTGCCGCTCGATCTCTATTAACTCAAAATTATTTAGTCCATATTTTCTAATACTATTATATAGTGGCTTTTTATTTAACTTTGTGAAAGCCTCATATTTGTGCCGGCTTAATCGCCCTTTTAGATTTTTAGTCTGACCAACATATATTTTTAAGTTAATTTTATTACGAAATACGTATATATAATGAATCTCCATATTCCTATGATAATTTATTGATAGAATGTGGCGTAGCCGGAATAATAAAATGATTGAAATTATTAAAAATGATATTTTAGAATCAAAAGAAAAATATATCGCTCATAGTTGTAATTGCATCAGCTCAAGAGCTGCCGGAGTAGCCAAATCAATATTCGATAAATATCCTTATGGTGATACATATGCGTGCCGTAAATTGCCAGATGTTCCTGGAACAATCTCTATTTTAGGAAATGGGTATGATTTCAGATATATAATTAATATGTTTTCTTTATATTATCCTGGTAATCCAAAATATCCAAACTCTTCCCTTGATGGAATGCGCGCGAGAGAAAAATACTTTCATCAATGTTTGATGAAAGTATCAAGGATAGAAAACTTGGAAAGCATAGCTTTTCCTTATAAGATATCTTGTAATCTTGGTGGTGGTAATTGGGATCATTATCTTGGCACTCTTACCAACTTCGCAAACCACATATATAAAACACAAAACGCTAAAACTTATTTATATAAATTATGATATTTAATACTTTACAAGAACTTTGGTCATACTCTTTATATTGTCCAATTTGTAAAGATGTTTGTAGAGATATCTACATATCTGCCGATACGACGCAAGGATATCAAGAGTCCGAAAAATATGAGAAGCAAGACCATACACTAAAAATTACAATATTAAAAACAAGTATAATTAAAATTAATTGTTTAACAAATAAGTATGAGTGTGAATCTGGTAGCACACCTAATAGTATTTTTATAGATAGTAGCTGCAACAAATGCGAATATTCAACAGCAAATAGTTGCGAACTTTGCTTTAACACCTCAAACAATGAGGTTAGTAATATTGCAATTGATTCAAGTTGCTTTATTGTTAATTATAAAAAAGAAGAGTTTTTAATTAATCCGCACTATACGCGAAATGTATTAATTATTGATGATCTTTCTAAACAATCATTCCCCCAATTTGAGTTCCCGCTATTTGAGTTCCCGCTATTTGATATAGATCTCTCAAATAAGAAAAAACTTATACATAAATTAAAAACAATCTTAACATTTGGATAAACAATGTCAACTTATAATGAAGCCGGTCAGGTTCACGTGCGATTAAAAATGCTACTATCTCAATACGCTTGGTATTCAAGTAGTCTTGTTGTTTCGGCTTCAGATGGTTATTCTGTATTGGTTCTTGTAAAGAGATTAGATAATCAGGTTAGGAAAGTCATTCCTCAAGTAATTGATGGAGTAGATATACGAACGGATTTACAATGAAAGCTTGCATTATTTCCGATACCCACGAAGGGCACGAGAAGTTGGCAACATTGCCAAATGCCGATCTTTTAATTCATTGTGGAGATATTACTAAAAAGGGGTCTCCAGTGGCAATGGAAAAGTTCTTAATTTGGTTCTCTGCTCAGCCTCATGCTAATAAGATTTTTGTGATGGGAAATCACGAGCTGGGATGGGATTATGGTCCAACACGCTCTGCCAAATTAGAATTAGTAAAAGAGTTTACGGATAAATATAGTAACCTACATTATCTTGAAAACTCCGAAGTTACTATCGATGGGCTAAAAATATTTGCTTCTCCAATAACGCCGTATTATTTTGGTTGGGCTTGGAATGTGCATCGTGGCGAACAGATTGCTAAATACTGGGAAAATATCCCTTCAGATACTGCAATTTTAATAAGTCACGGACCTCCTTATGGAATATTAGATTTAATAGACCAATCGCCGATTGACAATAGAGATCCTCATCAAGGTTGCGAAGAGCTTGCTAAAAGGATTCTGCAGTTAAAGAACCTTAAATTACATGCGTTTGGACACATTCACCATTCGCACGGAACACATATAGAAAATGGAATTACATTTGTTAATGGTGCTATTTGTAATGATAATAACCAGCCCGTTCGAGAACCAATAGTCGTGGAGATTTAATATGAAAGTAAGTCCAAAAGAAGTATTAGTTAATTTACCAATTTCAGTTCCATTCGAGATGGAAGATGAGATAGTTAATTTTGCAGCTTGCATTAACGCTATCCTTCACGGCAAACAGAGATTAAAATATGAAAGTTTAGGGCAATTAGCCGGACAACATAT
>OCZT010002868.1_pt1 | contig 17757 bp, 25 predicted proteins | sample 1539031 | NCBI WGS metagenome assembly OCZT01 (sample SAMEA3539308, study PRJEB22396) | soil metagenome | biome: tundra; feature: field; material: soil | place: USA | collected 2010-05 | depth 0.15 m | reverse complement strand
CGCCTCGTTGGACTTCTTCATGGCTGCCTTAGGTATGGGCAAAACTATTCCGAAGGGTAACTATACCTTGACAGTAGGTACTTTATTACCTACAATAAGGGTATGGCTCCTCGTAATCGGAACGACTACTCCCGGTCCCGCAGCAGCGATAGCACCTACTCGCGGGCCGAGTTTCGCCGGGACTTCCCGGACGATGACGCCTGCCTCGAATGGCTGAAGGACTATCTCTACCCGCACGGCATCCTGTGCGACAAGTGCGCCAAGATCACCCCCCACTACCGCGTCAAGTCCCGGCCCTCCTACTCCTGCCAGAACTGCGGGCATCACGTCCACCCGACCGCCGGGACGATCTTCCATAAGTCATCTACCTCCCTGGTGCTGTGGTTCGAGGCGATCTATCTAATGAGTCAGACCCGGTGCGGCATCAGCGCCAAGCAGCTCGAACGCGAGATCGGCGTGACCTACAAGACGGCGTGGCGGATGATGCACCTGATCCGGTCGCTGCTAAACGAGACCAACGGCCCGCTCACCGACGAGGTGGAGATGGACGAGACCTACTTCAACCGCTCCAAGCGCAACCGGCCCAACGAGCGCAAGCGCGGGGACGCCCGGCCCAACGAGCAAACCGTGTTCGGCATGGTGGAACGTGGCGGGCGCATCGTGGCCCGGCACGTCGGCGCGGCGACCTTCCTAGAAGTCGAGCGGAAGATGGCCGAGTTCGTGCTGCCCGGTTCGATGGTGTTCACGGACGAGGCCTTCGCCTACAAGGGCGTCGCCAAACGCGGCTACCACCACAAGCGCATCAACCACCTAGCCAAGGTCTACGTCCAGGGCGACATTCACACTCAGACCATCGAGGGCTTCTGGTCGCTCTTGAAGCGCGGCATCAGCGGTGTCTACCACAGCGTCAGCCACAAGTACCTTCAGATGTACGTGGATGAGTACGCCTTCCGGTACAACCACCGGACCCAGGTCTCTAAGCCGATGTTTTGGGCTTTCTTGGAGAACGTGGAGGACCGGCGGGAGGCTGATCTACTAGCTTCCGGCTCACCTTCCTGAGATCGCCTAAATAGGTCTCCCGCTTGTAGATAGCGGGGGACTTAGGGTCGGGCTTAGGCCGGTTGCTGGTCAAGCTTCCCCAGGTGGATCGGAGGTACTCGCCGGTCGATCTCCTCGTGGCGACGCTCGGCGGCAGCATACGCCGCCAGCGCATCCTCGGGGGTCGCGCCCACAACAGCCCATCCTCTGCCGAGGGCGAGCCAGCCATCTTTGATAGGGACGATCTTCGGGTCGCTCATGACCCTTAGTGTCCCCCCGCTGGCGGCCCCTGCGCAACTGTGCCGCGCGTGCCCAACCAAATCACTCCGTACCAGTCCAAGTCGTGTATCATGTACCTTAACCCCTCGCCATGGTATAGGAGACTCGAAAGTGCCGGACGCCAATAAGAGAAACTTTTCGGACGACTACATGCCCTACGCTCCCGCCGGTCCGGTCATCGCTCTCATCAAGCGGTATCGGGATCGCGGGCTCCATGAGGTCTTGGATCTCAAGAACCTGGAATCCCTCAGCATCGCCCCCGGCAACGCTGCGCGGGTCCAGCGTGCGCTGGAATTTCTGGGCCTTATCGATGGTGCGGCCAAGCGCACTCCCCTCTTCGACCGCCTCGGCAAGGCCACCACCGATGAGTACGTGGGGGTGCTGGCCGAGGTCGTGCGCGCCGCCTACGCCCCGATCTTCGCCATCGTGAACCCTGGGCTGGACACCGATATCGCGGTCAACGACGCCTTCCGTCCCTACCGGCCTACCGCGCAGCGCGGGCGGATGATCAGCTTCTTCTTGGGCATGTGCCAGGAGGCCGGAATTACCGCCGGAGGCCCGGTTGAGCGCCGCCCACGTGCGCGCCGCGAGCCCGCCGTTAGAGCCGAGGCATCGCGGCCGGTCCGGGCACCATCAACATCCCGAGAGCCGACCCCGACTGACGATATCCCCACCCCCGCCAACGGCACCGACACCCCCGACTACCGCCTCGTGGCAGCCGTTGTGCAGCAGTTGCCCAGGGACGGGAAGTGGAGCCAGCAGCGCCGCGACAAATGGATCGAGGCGCTAACGGCGACCGTCGATCTCCTGGTTGAGATCGAAGGAGGTGGTGCATGAGGACATGACCGAGGCGTCGGACACAAGACGGGTTCGATCCCCGAGTCCGGCGTCAGTGGCTTGATCGAACGGAGGGGCGGAGGCCGTAAATGCCTCCGCCCTGGTTAAGCGGAGCCCGAAACCATCAGGTGGTGGTCGCGTCTTTAGAGGGCAGCGGCACCCCGTCGGGTGTGCGGTTCGAGACCGCCGGGCTCCGCCCTACGGCAACTGTAGCACGGCAGCTATCCCCACAAGGTAGGTGGTTTGCCGCGCTGGTATAAGCCCGCTTGTTAGCGGCATTTTCGAATGAGGTGTAGCCTGCTGCGGTGAGTCTGCTCAACGCTCTCACTGAACTTCTGAAGGACGGGGCCGCGCTGGTGACCGCCTGGGCAGCCGTCCTATCGGCCGTCGCGTGGCCCGGCGTCCTTGTCACGGCCTTTTTGATCTTCAGGCCGCAGATCGCCGAGCGAATAAGCAAGATGACCCACGCCAGCAAGGACGGGTTCGACTTTGACGTTGGGGACGTAGTGGACAAACAGCAAAAAAAGATGGGCGCTGCCAAGGATCTGGATCGCGCAGCCATGTCGACGGCCGACGAGCTAGGGCTTGCGACGACCCTGAGCAATTGGGCTCGTCTTTTGGATGGGGAGCTTAGAAAGTAAGTTCGGGCTGGAAGACTCTAGCTGCCGAGGCAAGATGGCGCAGGGTTTCCAGGTGCGTCGTCGCCAACTGATACCAGCTCGCTCGGAACTTTTCCACCTGTGCGCGGTTCTCGTCGTTCAAACGTTCGATCGGCTGGCTTAGGAGAGCCATTACGTTAGGGTCCTCGAGCATCTTCTGCTGAACCGCAATCGAGCTTTCAGCCATGCTCTTGATCTCTTCTGGCGAGCTAGGCAGGAGGGCGCGCAAGGCAGCAGTTTCGGCTGCGATTGCGGCACGGAGATTCTCGGGGTCGCCCTGAAGCCGGGAGGAGCCGTTGGCCGCAGGATCGGACACGGGGAGGCCCTCGGTCACGCCAAAGACGGGGGGTAGGTAGTAGTCGGTTCTGCCGTCATGGTGATGTTCCCTCGTCGTCGCTGTCGCTGTCGGTGCCCTGGTCGTCGCGGTCGCTGGTCGCGAAGGGAGGTCAGATTATATATACCTTCTGCCCCACAAAGTAAACCTGATCTGAGTTCAAATCACGGTTAAGAACCGACAAAGACTCGGCCTCTATTCCGTGAAGGGGGGCTAGACCGTTGTCGAGCCTGTCGGGGCCTCGCGGGCCCGGACGAGCCCCAAAATTTGGGGACTCAACCCGGCCTTCCCTCGCCATGCCTCGCCATACCTAGCCGGGGCTAGACGTGCCTCAGCGGACAACTGTAACGCCACTCGCCCTGGCTATCTGTAGATGGAGTAGGGTAGCGGGCCGGGCGATGAGAGGTCGATCAGCCGCCGGATGCCGTTCGCCACGCTCTTCGCTGCTATTGGGTTGGTGACCTCGCCGGAATAGTCGTCCAGCTCCCTGTCGTGGCGTCCCGCCCTGCGGAACCCCCGACGGGTGCGTTCCACTCGCTCAGCAAAGTCAGCGGCATATTTGTCGGCGTAGCTCCCCAGCTTCCGATACCCGTAGAGGAGGTCACCGTCGAGGACAGGTTTTCCTTGGGCCTTCTCCCACTCATCCACGAACGGCATCAGTTCAGCTAATAACGTCTCGGCGGTGGCGCGAACTTGGCCTATGTTCCGATCCGAGGACGGCCGCAGCTTTGCCCCGATCCAATCGCCCAGGGGTGTTCCAAGGAAGACCGCCCCGAGTGCCGCTATGACTAGCAGCCCGATACCTACCAAGGCCAGCGCTGATTGTGAGAGGCCGCCGGGCAGGGGCTGCAATATCGCCACCGCTATTGCCGCCACGCCCACGAAGGCGGCAATCGCCTCCCATTTGACTCGCCTCATCCTCCTGCGGAGGATATCCCGTCTTGGTACCTACCGTCAAGGTATAGTTACCTTCCGAAGTGGTGGCCTGGGGAGAATCCGCCCTTGCCGCTTGACATTTACGCCCGTGGGATGTCTAGGGTCGCGTTCCCCGGGCGGTCGGGCCGGGGCGGCGCAGCGGCGCCGCGAGGTTGGCGAATTCGCACAGCAGCTTGCGGGTGTCGCGAGGGTCGATGATCTCTTCGACCAGGAACGCCTCCGCGGTCTTGTAGGGAGAGCGGAAGGCGTCCAGCCCGGCACGGATCTCCTCCAGCAGGGCCTTGGGATCTTCGGAAGCCTCCAGGTCGGCTTTGAAAGCCGCCTCGATCCCGCCCTCCATCGGCAGCGATCCCCAGTCGCCGGAGGGCCAGGCGTAGCGCATCGAGAAGCGGGCGTGGTTGCGATGGGCGGCGCCCGCGACCCCGAAGACTTTGCGCAGGATCACCGAGCACCACGGCGTGGTCGCCTGGTAGATCGCGGCCAGGGCGCGCGCCCCGTGGCGGATGGTGGCCGCCTTCTCGGCGGCGGCGCCGATCACGAACCCCGGCTGGTCGACGAGGTGTACGACGGGCAGGTGGAAGGTGTCGGCGAGGTCGACGAAGCGGGTCACCTTCTGCGCCGCGTCGGCGGTCCAGCCGGCGCCGTAGTAGAGCGGGTCTCCGGCGAGTACCGCCACAGGCCAGCCGTCCAGCCGAGCCAGCCCGGTGATAGCCGAGCGGCCGTAGAGCCTTCCGATCTCCAGGAAGGAGGCGGCGTCGACCACGGCCTCGATGATCCGCCGCGCCTGGTACGGCTTGCGCCGATCGTGAGGGATCGCCTCGACAAGCCACTCGTCGCGCCGCTCCGGGTCCGGGCTGGGGGCGCCTCGCTCGGCCACGGAGTCGACCGAGCCGGGCAGGTAGCTGAGGAACCGCCGGGCCCGATCGAAGGCCTCTGCCTCGGAGTCGACCTCGTCGTCGACGACGCCGTTGCGGGCGTGAATCTGGCTGCCGCCAAGTCCTTCCTTGTCGACGTTCTCGCCGAGGCGGGCGACCACCGGCGGGCCGGCGACGAAGACCTGGGCGCTCCCCTTGACCATCACAGAGTAGTGACTGGTGACCACGCGCGCGGCGCCCAACCCGGCCACCGGCCCGAGCGCGAGGCTGACCACGGGCACGGTGGACATGTTGGCGACGACCACGTCCCAGCCCGGGTTGAAGGGAACGTACGTCCGGCCCATCGTCCCCAGCGATTTCACCGATCCGCCGCCGCCGGTGCCGTCGACCAAACGAACGATAGGGATGCGCAGTTCGCCCGCCATCTGCTCGGCGTGGACCTGCTTCTGGAAGATCGACGCGTCGGCGGCGCCGCCGCGGACGGTGAAGTCGTCGCCGCCTACCACCACGGGCCGTCCGTCGATGCGGCCACGGCCCATGACGAAGTTGGTCGGCAGTACGCTCTTCAGCTCCGCTCCCTCGTACTCCGCCTGGCCGGTGAGCTCGCCCACCTCGTGGAAGCTGTCCGGGTCGAGGAGGGCGTCAATCCGCTCCCTGACCGTCAGCCGCCCGGCATCGTGCTGGCGCTTGACCTTCTCAGCACCACCCATCGCCCGCGCCATCTCCTGGCGCCGGCGCAGCTCCTCGAGCTCAGGCTCCCAGGTCATTGGCTCAGCCGAGAGCTTCGGGCAGCGGCTGGATGACCTCGGTGGCGGAAGCCTTCGCCACCAGCCGCCCCTTCGTCGTCGCTGATGTCGACCTCGACGCCGGCCATTCGCTTGCCGCGATGAAGAACGCGGCTTTCGAAGTGGAGCGTGCCACCGCTCACGGGCCGGAAGTATGAGATCCGAAGGTCGGCATGAAACATCTCGGGATCCACCACCCACTCGCCGCGGACGACTCCAGGGTGCCACTCCGTCAGCCCGGGCAACCCAAGCCTGTCAACGACCGGCGGCCGCGGCGGCGCCGCCGAACCCTCGGCCGGGACCCCGGACACGATGCCATCAACCATCTCGGTCCAACGATTGGCGGTGCCCTCCCCCGCCATCGATTACTTCCCGGTGAACTCCGGTGTCTGCTTGCTGAGGAAGCTGAGCACGCCCACGACTGCGTCTTCGGACAACGCTGACTCGACAAAGGCCTTCATCTCGACCTCGAGGGCATCCTCGATCTTCTCCTTGCCGACGCCCTCGTTGACGGCCTTCTTGATCAGGGCCTGGGCCAGCGGGGCGCCGGCGGCGAGCTTCTCCGCCTTGGCCAGCACGCAAGCCTCGAACTCCGCCGCCGAGGGCGCCTCGTGCACCAGCCCGATTCGGAGCGCGTCCTTGGCGTTGATCCGGGTGCCCTCCAGCATCATCTCGAGGGCGATGCCCCTGCCCACCAGCCGCGGCAAACGCTGCGTGCCGCCGGCGCCCGGGATGATGCCAAGGTTGACCTCGGTCTGACCGATGGTGGCCTTGCCGTCATCGACCATGATCCGGTAGTCGCATGACAGCGCCAGCTCGCAGCCGCCGCCGAGGGCGTGGCCGTTGATCGCCGCGATGACGATCTTGGGTGACTTCTCCAGGCGCGTAAAGCACTTCTGGACGTAGCCGACGCTGTCGCGCAGCGCCTTCTCCATGGCATCGCGGTCGGAGCGATCTGCGCTGCCCAGCTCGGTGAGGTCGGCCCCCACCGAGAAGTACTTCTCGTAGGCGCTGCGGATGACGATGACCCTAACCTCCGGGTCCGCTTCGAGCTGCTCGAGCGCTTTGACGAGGTCGTGACCGAGGTCGTTGGCGATCGAGTTGTTGCCCTTGCGGGCCAGCGTGATGCTCCCAATCCGGCCCTCTTTGGAGACGGTGGCGACGATTTCGGTTGCCTGCTCAGTCATATCTCTTCCTCCTAGAAAGTGAAGAGGTCGACGCCACCAGCCACGTGGACGACCTGGCCGGTGATGTATCGCGCCTCCTCGGAGCAGAGGAAGGCGATGGTGTTGGAGATATCCTCGGGCTTGCCCGGCTCGCGGAAGACGGTGCGCTTGACGATGCGCTCGTTCATCTCCGGGTTGCCCATCTGGAAGGCCTCGGTGCCGATGACGCCGGGCGCGATGATGTTGGAGGTGATGCCGTAACGGCCGCCCTCCAGGGCGACGGTCTTGCCCAGCCCCACCATCGACGACTTGGTCGCCGAATAGCTGGCCTGACCGAAGCCGCCCAGCGTCCCAGCGACCGACGCCATGAAGATGACGCGCCCCCACTTGTTCTCTTTCATGTGAGGGAAGACCGCCTTGGTGACGTTGTAGGAGCCAGTCAGGTTGACCTTGAGGTCGCGGTCCCAGAGCTCGTCGATCTGCCGCTCCAGCGGGGCGACGTGGTCCAGGGTGGCGGCGTTGTTAATGAGGATGTCGATCTTGCCGAATTCTTTGACGACGTTTTCGACGACCTCATGGACCTGCTCGCGGTTGGTGACGTCCATCTTGATGGCGGCCGATTTGCGCCCCATCTCGCGGATCTCGGCGCTGGTCTTCTCCGAGTAGACAGCGCCCGACTGCTGCATGAAGTTGGCCAGCGCCGACATCGAAGCCTGGGCGGTCGATTCGAGCTCTGGATCTGACTCGACCAGGATGTCGGTGACGACGACATCCGCGCCGAGGCTGGCGAGGGTGAGGCAGTCCTGCCGGCCCAGGCCGCGGGATCCGCCGGTGACAAGCGCCACCTTTCCAGTCAGGTCACAAAAAGCCATTCCATCTCCTCATTGATTCGCTTGCGGGGACTCGCCGCGCGGGCGGGGCTCCGAGTTGCTGGTTTAGAGGGCGATCTCCGCCTCGCCGTGGCTGAGGACGCGCTCGCCGTGCTGGTTCTCAACCCAGACGCTCAGCACCGCGGTGCCGGCGGCCTCGTCGACGCTGGCAACTGTACCCTTGCAGGTGACCACGTCGCCGGGCCGGACCATGGTCGAGAAACGGACTCCGAGCCGCCGCAGGCGGGTCGCCTCGCCAAGCCAGTCGGTGGTGGCACGCGAGAGCAGGCCAAAGCTGAGCATGCCGTGGGCGATGATCCCGGGCAGGCCCACCGCGATCGCCACTTCGTCGACCTGGTGGATCGGGCTCTGGTCGCCACTGGCGTCAGCGTAGGCCTTGATCCCCTCGCGGGTGATCTCCTGGCTGAGGCTGAAGATCTCCTCGCCAACCGTGAGCTGGGTGCTGGAGGTCATGCCTCTCCCCCATTGTTGGGCTCGGGCAGAACCAGCACCGTCGCCCGCGAGCGGCCGACCTCCTCGCCGGCCTCGTCGACCACGATGGCCTCCGCGACCACGAACTGCAGGTTGCGCTTCCGGTACACGTCGATGATGCTGCCCTGCGCGGTCACGGTCTCGCCGACGCGCAGCGCGCGCTTCCAGGTGAACTCCTGCTCGCCGTGGATCAGGCGGTTGGGGCTGATGCCCATGCGCCCGAGGCTGCCGGACCCGGCGCCAAGGGCGTAGACGGCGGCGAAGGTCGGCGGCGCGATCTTGCCCTCGGCGTCGGTCGGCGACTGCGGGTAGGCCGGGTTGGTCTCCCCGAGCGCCTTCACATAGGTGTAGACCGACGCGGCGTCAATGGTGGTGATGGTCGGCGAGGCCTTCTCGCCGATCAGGGAACTGTCTAGTGCGATCTCGCTAGCGGAGGACGTTCTGGAGCTTCATCGCCAGCCCCATGTCGCCCTTGACCTTGAGCTTGCCGCTCATGAAGGCCATCGTGCCGTCGAGCTTGCCATCAACCAGGTCCAGGAAATCACTGGCCGCCATGGTGATGGTGATGTTGGGGCTCTCGGCCTGGCCGCTACCGAAGTCCCCGGTGCCGTCGGCCAACTTGACCCACCTCTCGCCGCCGCCGTCGCCGGTGAGGTCGAACTGGTAAGTGGCATGCATGCCAGCAACCTTTGAGGGATCGGTCTTAAGACGGCTTTCCATCTCCGTGAAGACTTCGTCAACAGTGGCCACGCAGGTACCTCCTAAACTGACAGTCCCGTCAGTCGCGAGGATATGCTCGGCACGACGGAAAAGTCAAACCTTGGTCGCGCGCTTCTTGGCCGGCGCCTTGTTGGCGGTGGCCTCGACCTGGCGCTTCAGCCTCTCGAGCGACTGCGCCGTGGCCTTCTCCACCGTTGATCGGACCAGCCCACCCATCAGCTGGAAGACCCCGGGCGGCTCATATTCGTTGACCAGGGTCACGTCGGTGGTGGCGTCATCGAACTCCTTGAACAGCCAGCTGGCCTTGAGCTTGAGGCCGCTGCTCGACGCCACCGTCATGCGCTCGCCATCTTTCCAGTGGGTTATTCCAGCACCGTCTCGAACTTTCGACCGGCGATGTCGGCCACCGAGTCGAACCGCGCGCCCTTGCCGCGGTCCCTCGTGCCCTGCGGCTCGTACCGCGTGATGCCCGCCATGAAGCCCGGCACATTGGTGGGATCGGTGACTTTACATCCACCGCGTCCTGAAGGGCGTGGATTCCTCTGGGAGGCGATCAAGCGACCGCCTCCTGAGCCGCAATACATCGAAGACCAGAACCGGCCCGCTGGGCCGGACCGCGCTTCACCCCCCACCTGAAGGAAGGAGCACTGCGCCGTTATTCCGGTAGTCGAAGCAAGTCGGCGCGTCGGCCTTGATGGTGGTGACCGCCTCGGCTCGGTTCAAAAGACGCCCCGGTGGAACTCGATTTCCTTGCGCTTCTCCTCGGCTTCGTCGTACGTCTCGAAGTAGAGCCAGTGGCCCTTGCCGTGGAGGTAGAAGCCGCCGTCCTGGTCGGGGGTGATCTTTATCTCGGGGAGGTCGACGTCGTAGACCTGGCCCGATTCCGAGACCTTGAGAAGCGTCACGCCCACACCCCCCGAAGCTGATTCATGACTCTGCTTCCGCATTATCGCTTGACCACCTTGCCACCGAGCGCCTAACGTCCCGAGTCATGGTCATCTCCGCGTTTGACGTTGCCCAGCGCCAGTTCGACGAGGCCGCCGAGGCGATGAACCTGGACCCGGCGATGCGCGAGGTCCTGCGCGTACCGCAGCGGGAGCTGATCGCCAACTTCCCGGTGCGCATGGACAACGGCACGGTGCGGGTGTTCACCGGGTTCCGGGTCCAGCACAACATCACCCGCGGCCCCGCCAAAGGAGGCCTCCGATACCATCGCGCCATCAACCTCGACGAGGTCAAGGCGCTGGCGATGTGGATGAGCTGGAAGACGGCGTTGATGGGCATCCCGTTTGGCGGCGCCAAAGGAGGCGTCATCTGCGACCCGCGACATCTATCCCAGAATGAGCTGGAGCGGCTAACCCGGCGTTTCGCCACCGAGATCTCGCTGCTGGTCGGACCACACAGCGATATCCCCGCTCCCGATGTCGGCACCAACGCCCAGACCATGGCCTGGTTCATGGATACGTTGAGCATGCACCAGGGCTTCTCGATCCCTGCCGTTATCACTGGTAAGCCCGTATCGGTCGGCGGGTCGGAGGGGCGCGCCGAAGCCACCGGGCGCGGCGTCGCCACAGTAACGATGCGGGCACTTGACCAGCTCGGCATCGCGCCCTCCGAGGCCACCGTCACGGTCCAGGGATTCGGCAACGTCGGGTCGGTGTCGGCGATGCTCCTGCAGCGGGCGGGTTGCAAGGTCGTGGGTGTCTGCGATGTCGAGGGCGCGATCTGGAACCCCGACGGCCTGCACATCCCCAGCCTGTTGGACCACGTCCGGACCAGCGGCAGCGTGGTCGGCTTCCCCGGGTCGTCGGCCGTCGGCGCCCACGAGGTCCTCATCGGGGAGTGCACCGTGGTGGTGCCGGCCGCCCTGGATGGCCAGATCACGCCTGAGGTGGCGCAGAGGATGCAATGCAAACTGATCGTCGAAGGCGCCAACGGCCCCACCACCCCCGACGCCGACACCATCCTCAAAGAGCGCGGCATCCTGCTGGTCCCCGACATCCTGGCCAACGCCGGCGGCGTGGTCGTCTCCTACTTCGAGTGGGTCCAGAACCTGCAGGCGTTCTTCTGGGAGGAGGTCGACATCAACCGCCGCCTCGAGGACCTGATGCGCCGTGCCTATGACACCGTCCATGACGTCGCAGTCAACAACCAGGTCACCCTCCGGCAGGCGGCCTACAGCCTGGCCGTCGACAAGGTAGCCCAGGCCACCCAGGTGCGGGGAATCTACCCCTGAGCGGCGCGGTGCGGGCCAAGGCGCTCTAGCCCGCCCTCTCTTCCGGGAATTCGTCCCTCTCCAGCTCGACGTCCTGGGCCTGCAGCAGCTTCCGGGAACGGTCCTTGCGCGAGAGCAGGCGGTCCTGGATGTCGTAGAGGTTGTCCATCACGCGAGTGATGGTGGTGCGTATAGGGAACTCGGTGCGACAGTCGGCCGGAAGGGTCTCCAGCAGCTGCTCGATCCGCAGGATCATTGCCGCCGGCACTTTGATGCCACCACGCAGGTGGATCTCCTCGAGTTCCTGGAGGATATGGTCGACGTGGCTGACAGGGCGCCGCAGGAGCTTCTGTTCGGCGACGCGACGGCGCCGCTGGTCCTCAGCATCACGGATGGCTTTGGCGGTGTCTTCGAGCAGCACTATCGTCAACCAGATACGTGCACGGGTTGCGCAGGGATCACCCCACCAAGCTTCGAGCAGCATCGTTGGAAGCTCGTTAAGGAACGCGGAAAGGTCCAAACGAACCTCCGTTCCCCGTCTTTGACACCGTCGACGAGGCGCCCGTATACTGCACCCGCGACCCACGCGCCTTCGAGGGCAGGCCGGGCTCAGGCGGGAACCACGAGCCAGGCCGTCAGGTAAGCCCGACTGCGGGACCACAACCCACACCACTTCCCACACCACTTCCCACACCACTTCCCACACCACTTCCCACACCACTTCCCACAACGTTTCGGGGGTTTACGACTGCAAGCTGCAAGCCGCTACCTAACCCACGCTCTGGTGCTGCTCAGTGCGATCGTCGTGCCGACGCTGGCTGTAGGGGGCATGAGGTCGCACACCACAGCTCCAATCGTGGGGACGCTGGCAGCGGCTCGTGTCGAGAGTCCTGACCGCGGGTTCATCATCAAACCCACCGCGGCCAACGTCACGCCCAAGAAGCGCGACATCCAGACCTACTCGGTCCATGACGGCGACACCGTTTTGGGCATCGCAGATCAGTTCGGACTAACTGTAGACACGATTCGGTGGGCCAACAACATGTCCGACGTGGACACCCTCAGCCTGGACCAGAAGCTGCTCATCCCATCGGTCAACGGGGTGCTGCTCACGACCAAGGCGGGCGATACCCTGACCGCGCTGGCCGACAAGTACGGGGTCTCGATCGGGACCATCATCGACTTCAACCTCATCCACGACCCCAACACCGTGGCCCCGGGGACGCAGTTGATGATCCCCGATGGGACCGGGGCGGCCGCCCCGCAGAAGGCGCCCCCGGCGCCCACAACGTCATCCGGGAGCTCTAGCGGATCCTCGGTCCTTGGCGTCACCCGCTTCACCGGCGGCGGTGGCGGCCATTTCCCCTGGGGCTACTGCACCTGGTACGTCTCGACCAAGCGATACATCCCCTGGATGGGCGACGCCCACTCCTGGTACGGCAATGCCCAGGCCTACGGCTACGCCACCGGGCAAACCCCGAGGCCCGGGGCGATCATGGTCACCTGGGAGAGCTGGTGGGGCCACGTGGCCTACGTCGAGTCAGTCGACGGCTCTTGCTGGACGGTCTCAGAGATGAACTACAAGGGCTTCGGCATCGTGGACTACCGCCATATCTGTCCGGGACAGGTCCCGCTCATAGGGTTCGTCTACTAGTCCCTATCCGGGCGCCCGCGCCGCCAAGGCGTATGGCTCGACGCGGTTCTAAGCCGACGCCGGATTCTGAGCTGGCCCTCGCTTGACCTCGCCACAGGCCTCGGCGGCACGGACGGCGGGTCAGGGCCTCACGACTCATTCGGGACTTAGCGGCGTCATCGACCGTTCGAGTGAGGTTAACTGAGCCAGCGCCCCAGGCCCTTCACCGAGAAGTGGGAGCATGTCTGGGACGAGCTAGGTTCGCTTCTTGCGCTTCGCCTTCGGGTCGGCGGTCGGGGGATGGATCGCCACCTCGAGCGCGCTGAGGACGTTGACCTCGGACGAAGTCGACTCGTCGGCGACCTCGCCCGCGATCATGACGCGGTTTTCGACCTCGGCGACGGCGTCCTTGACGGCCTTCTCGACCCGGCGCTCTGCCCGGCTCAAGCCACCCTCTTTGGCTTTCGTCGTGCGCTTCTTGGTGGCCACCTTCTCTCTCAGTCGACGGAGAAGCGGTAGCCGATGCCAGGAACCGAGTGGACGTATTGGGGCTTCTCGGAGTCCACTTCGATCTTCTTGCGTAGGCGGTACACGTGGGCGTCCACGGTACGGGTCTCGATATCGACGTCGTAGCCCCAGACGTCACGCAGCAGCTCCGACCGGCTGAAGACCTGCCCCGGCCGCGAGGTCAGGAGCGCCAGGACGTTGAACTCGGTGACGGTGAGGATGACCTCCACCCCGTCGCGCCAGACCTGGCGCCGTGAGATGTCGATGACCAGCCCGGGGAATTCGCGCCGAGACTTGCTGGAGGCCTCGCCCGCGGCATCGGCGTCGCTCCGACGGAGATGGGCGCCGATGCGCGCCATCAGCTCGCGCACCTCGAAGGGCTTGGTGACGTAATCGTCGGCGCCGACCTCGAGCCCCACCACCTTGTCGATGGTGTCGCTCTTGGCGGTCAGCATGATGATCGGCACCAGGGATCCCTCCGCGCGCAGCTTGCGGCAGACGTCCAGTCCGGACATCCCAGGCATGTTGATGTCGAGCAGGATCAGGTCAGGGTCGGAGGCGCGCGCCAGCTCCAGGCCCTCATCGCCGGTGGATGCCTCGGTGAGGGTGTAGGACTGTGCTTCCGTAGCCAGCCGGACCACCTGGCGGCTCTGTGCGTCGTCCTCGATGATGAGGATGTTCTTGGTGCCTGGCACTGAGGCCTGAGTTTACTGTCTCAGGAACTCGGTGATGTCACGGACGAACCGTTTGACATCGATCGGCTTGGGGATGTAGCCGATGCAGCCGGCCTGGAGCGCCTCTTCCTTGGTCCCCTTCATGGCGTTGGCGGTCAGCGCCACGACCTTGATGCCCGCGGTGTCGGGGTCGGATTTCAGGGCCCGAGTGGCCGTGAGGCCGTCCATCCCGGGAAGCTGGATGTCCATTAGTATCAGCGAGGGCTTCAGCTCCTTGGCCTTGAGCAGGCCCTCCTGGCCGTCGGTGGCAACCTCGACGCGGTAGCCGCCGCCAGTCAGGATCATGCGGGTCAGCTCGAGGTTGCTGGGGTTGTCGTCGACCAGCAGGATCAGTCGCGAGAGAGCCTGCTGCTCGCTCTGGGCGGCGCCCGCCTGGAGCGGCATCGTGAAGCTGAAGGTGCTGCCCTTGCCCTCCTCGCTGAAGACGTCGATCTGGCCGCCGTGCAGCTCCACCAGCTTGCGCACCAGGGCCAGGCCCAGCCCGGTTCCCTTCTGCTTCTGGTGCTCGCCCTGGACCATGTAGAACTCGCCCCAGATCTTGTCGATGTGCTCGGCGGGGATGCCCACGCCGGTGTCGGTGACCGTCACCAGCATGTCGCCGGCCTGCTCCCGCACCTTGGTGTCGACAAAGATGGAGCCGCTCTCGGGGGTGAACTTGATTGCGTTGGCGAGCAGGTTGTAGATGACCTGCTTGAACTTGCCCTTGTCGGCGTAGACGACCAGGTTCTCGGGCTCGGTGGCGATGCTGAGCTCGATGTTCTTGCGCCCGGCCAGCGACTTGACCACTGTGATCACCTCGCGGATCGACGAGTCGACGGCGAACTCCTCGAGCACCAGGTCCATCCGGCCGGCTTCGATCTTGGACATGTCGAGGACGTCGTTGATGAGCTGGAGCAGGTGTTCGCCGGAAGCGTGGATGGCTTCCAGGCACTCCACCCGCTGCTCGTCGGACAGCGCCCCGGCGAGGTTGTCCTTGAGGATCTCGCTGAATCCCAGGATCGAGTTCAGCGGGGTGCGGAGCTCGTGGCTCATGTTGGCCAGGAACTCACTTTTGAGCCGGCTGACCTCGTTGATCTGGACGTTGGCGTCCTCGAGCGCGTGGTTCTGTTCTTCGATGCGGCTCATGTGCCCGTGCATGGCCGCGTAGAGCTGGGCGTTCTCGATGCTGATGGCGGCCTGGCTCACGATCACTCGGACCAGCGCGGCTTCGACATCTGTGAACGGCTGGACCAGACGCCGGGCCATGGTCATGGCACCTATCACGTGCTGCGGGGAGCTCAGGGGGATCAACAGCATCGACCGCGGCGCGCGTGACGGGTCGACGATCCTGAAGCGCGGGTCCTGGAGGGCGTCGGGGATGTTGACCATCTCGTTGCTCTGCACCGTCCAGCCCACGATCCCCTCCCCGACCTTGAACTTGGCGATCTTGTTGATCTGGTCGGCGAAGGGGTAGGTGGCGAAGGCGTGCAGCTCGGTACGGTCGTCGTTGAGCAGGAAGACGCTGGCGGCGTCGAACTGCACCATTCGGCTGGTGTGCTGCAGCATGAAGTCGATGTTCTCCTTGAGGTTCAAGGAGGACGTCAACATCCCTCCAAGCTGATCCAGGAGCTCAACAACGTTCTGCTGCGATGCGAGCTGGGACATGGCGACAGTATAGGTTGGCTCGGGGCTCATAACTGTCTGTTTCAACGAAGCTGAAACGCCGCTGAGACGCCCGATCCTGCAAATTTGCCAGCCACCGGCGCCAATTCGTCATGGGGTTGTTACATTCGGCCCTCTTCCCGCCCTACCCGGGGCCTAAATGGCGCCCATCTCCTTGAGGCTGGTATAGCCGCCACGCGATACCACCCAGGTGGTCGAGCAGCTCGATGCCGAACAGCCGCCGCGGCACCAGCCAGCTGGCGGGTGACCTCGAGGTCTTCGGTGCCTGGGATGGGTGTCGCCGGAGGGATGGTTGTGGGCCAGGATGATGCCCGGCACCGGCAGCTGCATCGCCGGCGCCAGGATGTCGCGCGGCTGAATGACGCTGGCACGAAGCCCTCCCATTGCCACGACCTCGCGATGCACCGAGCGATTGCGAGAGTCGAGGTACAGCGCCACCACCCGTTCCTGGACCGCGCCGCGGATATCGACGAGGTGAGCCAGCACATCCGGCGGGCCCGAAATCGGCGCCGGCATCGCCCAGGACTCACGCTCCATCTGGGCCAGGATGGTGGCGCAGAGGCGAAGGCGGATCGACTGGCGCCGGCTGAGACCGAGAGCGGCGGCGCGACCAGACGTGCCCCCTCCCGCCTACGTGAGCAGCCCCGAGGCCACCGCTTGCTCCGCCGCCTCAAGGCGGGATTCAGGGGCGTCGAGGTCAAGGAGGCCGGCGAGGGCCTCACTCAACTTCAGCGCCGGGTCGACAGCGAAGAGCCGGGACTTGAGCCCGGGATCGACAGCTACCCAGATATTCTACTCGGCTGTGTGTTAGTTCGCGCCTAGCCCAGGTGGAAGACGTTGATCAACAAGACCAGGAAGACCAGCGTCAACGCGATCACGATCAGGGTGTAGGTGACCATCCGCGCCACCGGGTGGCTCCATCCCATCCGCTTGGCAGGCGCCGGAGAAGGCGGGCTCTGGGAGCGGTTCGCGGCGAGCACCGCCTCGCGCACACCGCCCTCGTCGGGGGCTGCCACCTCCACCAGGGTCACCGCGTCCGCTAGCGGCGCCCCGGTGGTTGCTGAACCAAACGGGGTGATGGGGCTCGCAGGCGGGGTCACTGGGGCGGGCGGTGACGGCGCCGGGGCAGGTTCGACTAGCGCAGGTTCCACGGCATTGCGCGGCGGAGCGGGGGGTTCGACCAGCGGCGCCGCCGGCTCGGTCAGCTCAGAACGCGGCTCCGCGGCGGCAGGATGCTCGCCGGCGTCGAGCTCACTCTCGTTGAGCTTCGCCAGGTCGTCAGCAAGGAAATCCGCAATCTCTGGATCGAATTTCGCGTCAGGCATCGACGCAGTTCATGCCGGCCGGAGGTGGCCTCCTGGCCAGTGGCCAGTGGCCAGCAAAATCACGACCGCCACCAACCCGACCCCGGCTACGGCGCCGGTCTCGATGCTTAAGGTGGTGTCGTGGTTGATAGCGAGGTTGGTCAACGAGAAGCTCGCCACAGCAAGGACGGCGAGGAAACCGTACCAGCCGGCCATGGCCCTCGACCTCCTCAGGCGAGGCTCCGGTTGGGTCAATGCGCCGATGGGGATCGCTGAAGCGACCGCGATCCTGGCGTCGGGCTCCTCGATGTCAGGCAACCTCGGGAAGGAGACCCTCGTCGACGCCGGCGTGGCGGGTGCGCTGGCGGCGGCGGGCCGGAGAACCACGGGCTCCTCCGCTGCTGCTGGGGCCGCGTCACCGAAGATCTGCACCCTGGCGTCGCGAGCCGCCCGGCGCCCGGGCCGGACTGGAGCTGTCTTTCGGGCCCGGCTGGGGGCCGCGGGCTTGAGGGCGGCTTTGGCGCTTGGCTTCGTCGCGGCCTCAGTCGCGGGCTTGGCCGCAGACCTGGCAGGCGTGGTGGCCGTCGCCGCGGCGCCCACCGGCGGCTTGGCGGCGGGCTTACCTGTTGCCGTCCGGACCGCCTTGGCCTTGGATGCAGTGACCGTCTTGGCCGCCGGCTTTGCCGCCCGCCTGGACGCAACCGAAGCGCTG
>OCZT010002867.1_pt1 | contig 17758 bp, 7 predicted proteins | sample 1539031 | NCBI WGS metagenome assembly OCZT01 (sample SAMEA3539308, study PRJEB22396) | soil metagenome | biome: tundra; feature: field; material: soil | place: USA | collected 2010-05 | depth 0.15 m | reverse complement strand
GTACTTCCGTGTCTCGGCGGGTTCAATGATGTCATCCACAAGCCGCCGTCCGGCTGCGACGTAGGGCTTCGCAAACGTCTCCCTGTATTCGTCAACCAGTTCCTTGCGGCGCGCTTCCTTATCTTCCGCGGCGTCAATCTCGCGGCGGAACACGATCTCTGCCGCGCCCTCGGCTCCCATTACCGCAATCTCAGCCGTGGGCCACGCCACCACCCTGTCCGCGCCCAGGTCCTTGCAGCACATGGCGATGTACGCGCCGCCATACGCCTTACGTAACACGACCGTGAGCTTGGGAACCGTTGCAGCCGAGTAGGCAAACAGCAGCTTGGCGCCGTGGCGGATAATGCCGCCGCGCTCCTGCTCCACTCCAGGAAGAAATCCCGGTACATCGACAAATGTAAGCAGTGGGACGTTGAACGCATTGCAGAAGCGAACAAATCGGGCCGATTTGTCAGAAGCATCAATGTCGAGCGCTCCGGCAAGATGGCACGGCTGATTGGCCACAACTCCAACCGGGCGTCCTTGAAGGCGTCCAAAGCCGATGACAATATTCGGAGCGAACCCGGGCTGAATCTCGAGGAAATCCTCGTAATCCAAAATTCTCGTCACCACGCCCCGCACGTCATAAGCAACCTTGGGGTCAACCGGTACCACCGTATTCATATCCGGATCGGATTTCACTTTCGCGTTGAAGGCCTGGCGCGGCGGGTCTTCCAGATTGTTCGAAGGCAGAAAGCTCAGCAGCCTCCGGCAAAGTTGAATCGCCTCTTCGTCATCGCGCGCCACCAGGTGAACCACTCCCGCGTTGTTCATCTGCGACTGGGCGCCGCCAAGCTCCTCCGCGGAAACAACCTCGCCGGTGACCTGCTTGATGACCTGGGGGCCGGTGATGAACATCTGGGCTTGGCGAGTCTGAATCACAAAGTCGGTCAGCGCCGGGCTGTACGCAGCGCCGCCCGCGCATGGTCCGCAAATAAGCGAAATCTGCGGCACCGTTCCTGAGAGCATCACATTGTTGTAAAAAACGCGCCCGTAGCCGGCCAGGCTGTCGATGCCCTCCTGGACGCGCGCGCCGCCGGAGTCATTGATAAAGACGAATGGACTCCCTGTTTTTAACGACTGGCTGAGCATGTCTGCGACCTTATTACTGTGCGTCTCGCCGGCTGCCCCGCCCAAAACGGTAAAATCCTGGCTGGCAAGGTGCACCAGGCGCCCATCAATCATTGCGCATCCAGTGACGACACCGTCCGCAGGAAGCTGCCTTTCGGCCATTCCGAAATAGGTCGCACGATGCAGCGCAAACAACCCAATCTCCTGGAAGCTGCCCTTGTCCACGAGCTTTTCGATTCGCTCCCGCGCGGTCTGCTTGCCCATTGAGTGCTGCTTAGCGATGCGCTCTTTGCCGCCACCCAGCTCGAGTTCGGCGCGCCTTGCGCGAAGGTCCGCAACCTCGTCGGCCATGGTCTTCTTTTTCGAAATTTCTGCCTGCTTGGCCATCCCTGCTCCTGGTTCACTCGGAATGCAGATAAATCTGTTTCCTGGGCTCGGGAGTCACCGGATCTTTCCGGCCTCGAGCGGCGCTCCTGAACAATTTCTCCGCGGCCCACGCATGCACAAGGCATTGTTCGCCACGTCCACACCGCTGTCATTGTATCGCTCCCAAGTAAGCAGGAATGTGACCAAATTCACGCTCATTACTGCCGTCAAATCAATGGGATATCGCACTCCTCGAAGCCAAAGCCGCCACCAGGGAGGCTGGTGGGAAGTTCGATGAACTCGCCGAAAGGCCGGAAACGGCGTTGATACTGAACCGGTTCGTTCAAACTGCCGAGGACAGGGCTCAGATGTCGCCAGCGCCGTCTATCGCAAGACCTCGGGAATTCCTGATCACTGCGGTGCAAATTCTACCCTAATGAGAGTGCCGCGAAGGATACATGGGAGAGTCAAAACCGGAATCCGGCTTTCAGTTCACATCGATAGACGGTGGTCTTCTCGTCCTCGCTGTTGGTTCGAGCCGTGCAGGTGGCCCAGCTCAAGTAGAGCGCCGGACCAATCGGAAAGACCATGGGGGCGCCGTTGACCTCTGCCTCGAGGCTTACGCCTTCCTCGGTTGCAGGCAGAGTAAAGCTGAGCGCTCGCCCAAATACCACAGGATAAGACTCGCGCACAGTTGAACTGATTGCAGTGTGAAAAACTTCAGCTTCCAATAAGAATGTGGCGGTGTCCGACCAATTCGAAGCGGAGACGGTAATGTTGCGGCCACCCTTCGCAAAGCCGCTCGAATCAATCCGCGTGAAGGGGCACGGCCCTGCGATGCACGATGCTCTCACATCTCTGAATTCATTTCCTACACCTGCGTCCAGGGTCGCGGAACCGGTTGAGGCCTTCCAATTTCCGTCCGGAGAGCAGAGCGGATGGCGAACGCAGGGAACATTTCCCTTATTGACAGCCTGGAAGGTCTTGACGGCGCTGCCAATATTCGATTCAGTTGTGGAGTTGACCGTGTACCTCACCCTGATGTTGGACACCACGATCGGGGGGCTGCCCGGACGAACGGCGGATTGTTCATGCCTGGGAACCATCCTTGCGACATACAGTTCTTTGGCGACCGTGCGAAAACCTGATTGTATTTTCATGTCGAGCGGGTCATAGTCTGGATGCCGAAAACTCAGAATCACGGTCTGGCTCGGCCAAACGCCTCCACCGAATGGTAGGTTAAAGTACCCCGAAGCATTCGACTGCGTGGTGGCACTTGTTGCGCCATCTGATGCAGTTACTTGAACGTCGGATATCGGCAATTCTCTTCGAGTATCGTCGTCGCGAAGGATCACCGCACCCTTTATTCTCGTTGTGCCCGCGCTCCAGCGGTGGATGCGAACAGCTACCGTGATAGTCGCTGCGGCCGCAACGGCTCCGATGGTGGCCCAGACGAGCACCTGATTCCGCTTCACTTCAATTCCACCAGTGACTCCCCTGCAAACTGTTTTGACGTATCTTTGGTTCAATTTGCCGCCCGGCGCTCGCCTTCATTTCAATCTGCATCCAAGTCATTGGCCTCCTAATCCGGATTCTGCCCCAAAGCGGGCATATTCTCAAGAGAGCACGCGAGGAAGACAAATACAAGCGGGAGGATCGATGAGTTCGATCGAGTGTGCAAAATGAGACTGCCGCAGGTTCCCGGAATCGTGCCCCCTGGACACGGAGCAAACACCCGCCGCAGGCTGCTGCACCAAATGGCCTGCATCGCTGTGGGTATGCCGCTTGCCCAGGCAAAGGCGCTGCCATTCCTGACCGAAACCGCGACACAAGCCGGGAAGACACTGCCGCATACCCGCCCCGCGGCTCCCCCCGCGCCGACTTCACTTTCGCCCCAGGACAACCAGTTTCTGGATGATCTCGAGCAATGCAATTTCCTCTTCTTTTGGGAGCAAGCCAACCCCCAAACCGGACTGGTCCGCGACCGATGCAATGTTCGCACCAGGGAAACCAGCGTTGTATCGAGCGTCGCATCTACCGGTTTTGGCTTGACCGCAATTTGTATTGGAGACAAGCGGAGCTTTGTGAGCCACGCTGAGGCTCGCGTGAGAGTTGTTGCCACTTTATCGTATTTATTGCACAAGTTGCCTACCCATCGCGGATTCTACTACCACTTCGCCAACATAAATACAGGGGAAAGGATCTGGGATTCGGAGGTCTCTTCTGTCGATACGGCGATCCTGCTTTGCGGCGTCCTTACCTGCAGCCAGCATTTTCAGGATGAAGAGATCGTACTGATGGCACATGCAATCTTCGATCGCGTTGACTGGACTTGGCTGTCAGAGGACACAACACTGTTGCCCCAGGGCTGGACGCCTGAGTTTGGGTTCTTGCCCTCCAAGTGGGACTTTTACAGCGAATTGATGATGATGTACCTGTTGGGGTTGGGATCATCCTCGCACCCGCTCGCTGTCGAGGCCTGGCTGGCCTGGAAGCGGACAATTTTTGAGTATGACGGGTTGCGCTATGTAGGTTCGTTCGCCCCGCTGTTTGTGCATCAGTATTCCCAGGCATGGTTCGACTTCCGCAACAAAAAGGACCGCTACGCCGACTACTTCGAGAATTCGGTTATCGCAACGGATGTTCATCGCCGGTTCTGCCTGGAACTGAATGGACGATTCCCCGATTACAGTGACGCGCTCTGGGGCATCACTGCCTCCGACTCCCCCAAAGGCTACGTGATCTGGGGTGGCCCTCCCGCCATAGGGCCCATCGATGGAACCATAGTCCCGGCAGCCGCCGGCGGCTCATTGCCGTTTCTGCCGGGCGCCACCATGCGTGTATTGAGAACCATTCGTGACAACTACCCCAAGGCATGGTGCCGCTATGGATTTGTGGACGCGTTCAACCCTTTGCAGAATTGGTATGACACAGACGTGATCGGGATTGACACCGGCATCACTATGCTGATGGCAGAAAACGCACGCACTGGATTTGTCTGGGACACATTTATGAAGAACCCGGAGGCGCAACTTGGCATGGCGATCGCAGGCTTTAAGCCCTTTAAACCCGCCGCTCGAGCCACCTCTTAGCAGCGGTGCGTGTTGGCCGAAACGAGCAGATTTGACCAGCGCGCAGGCCGGCGAAATGGGTCAAATGAGTAGTCTGGCCTGACTTCCAGAGTGCCGGCTTTGAAAGTTAGGTGGCGCGCTGTGATCCTCCATTTTCGACTCAAGATTCTGTCACCCTTTTCAAACAGAGGTTCAGTGGAGGATTAAGATCGCGATCTGTCCGGCTAGCTCGTTCCTTCATTGGCGCCGGGGTCACCATCTCCGAGCTTCTTCGCCAGATCAATCAAAGATGCACCGGAGAGGGCACATCCAGTCTCTTGCCCAAAGAAGGATTGCTCTGCTGGCAGCACGTTGCGTGGAATTGGGAAGCCTGCGCACAATTGGTCAATGACGGATTCGCCACACTCGGGAGAATTCTGAGAGGTGCATGTCCCCAACCGTGAATGACGTCAAGCTCGCCGGCGAGTCCGGCGAGGAACAACCCGATCAGTCGCAGAGCCCAGGCAACGCTTGGGGTGACCGGGTTCGCGCGCTCAAAAACGTCCCCGCGGTCCTCCATTTTGTTTGGCAGTCCGGCCCCAAGGTCGTTTTCTGGAACATTACCCTCCGCGTCGTGGTTGCTTTCTTGCCCGTCGGCATCGGCATTATCGGCCGTTTCATCATCGACGGGGTTAACAGCATCCGCTTGCATCTTCCATTGCCCCAGAACTTCTGGTGGCTGGTGGCCGCCGAAATGGCGCTCGCGGTACTGACCGGCATCCTCTCACGTGCGGTGGACTACTTCGACAACCTGCTTGCAGACCGCTACACCAATCATGTGAGCGTCGAGGTCATGCGGAAGGCTGCATCTCTCGACGTTACCGTTTACGAGGATCCCGTCTTTTACGATCGCCTGGAACGCGCCCGCGTGCAGGCCACTGACAGGCTGGCCATGATTCAGCAGATGGGCAGGCTGATCCAGCAGACCGTTACCGCCGTGGCATTCTCCGCCGTACTCATCCGATACTCTCCCTTTCTACTTCTGCTGCTCATTGCAGGCATCATCCCCGCGTTCCTCGGTGAAAGCCACTTTGCTTTTCTCACCTACGCCAAGAACTTCCACCAGACACCCTGGCGACGCCAGATGGATTATCTGCGCCAGGTGGGCGGAAGCAAAGAAGCTGCCAAAGAGCTCAAGCTCTTCAACCTGAGCGACTATCTGACGAGCCGCTTTACGGTGCTCTCCCAAAAAATCTACGAAGAAAACGTCGCCCTCAACCGTCGCCGTCTTTTCTGGGGCGGTCTGTTGGCCATCCTCGGGCAACTTGGCTACTACGGGGCATATGCGTATAGCATTTACCGCACTATTCAGGGTCGCTATAGCGTTGGCGACCTCACGCTCATCACCACTGCCATCATGCAGTCCATGGCCAACATCCAGCAGGCCTTCTCGACTGCATCCGGCGTTGCCGACCAGGCGCTCTTCCTCACCGACCTGATTGCATTTTTCGAGATGAAACCGCAGGTCGAATCCAAGGCAGGCGGCCTTCCGGCGCCACATCCTGTCGTGCGCGGCTTTGAATTTCGAAATGTCTCCTTCGTCTATCCCGGTACCAACCGGCGCATCCTCAGCGACTTCAACTTCACCCTTTGTCCAGGCGAGCGCGTGGCCCTGATTGGCGAAAACGGTCAGGGCAAAACCACCATGGTCAAACTCATCACACGACTCTATGATCCAACCGAAGGCCAGATCCTCCTGGACGGCGTGGATCTTCGCGAATACGATCTGACCGCGCTGCACTCCGAAATTGGCGTGATCTTTCAAGACTTCATGCGCTATGAAATGACCGCTCGCGAAAACATCGCCGTCGGCCGCATTGAGGAGCCGCACACACAAGAGGAGATTGAATACGCGGCGGACAAGAGCCTTGCAGCCGGAGTCGTTGCCACGCTGCCGGGCGGCTACGACCAGATGCTTGGCCGGCGTTTTGAAGGCGGTGTCGACCTTTCAGGAGGAGAGTGGCAAAAGCTGGCTCTGGCTCGCGCTTACCTCCGCGACGCCCAGTTGCTAATTCTCGACGAACCCACCGCCGCTCTGGATGCCCGCAGTGAATTTGAAGTTTTCCAGCGCTTTGCCGAACTCACTTACGGCAAAATGGCGCTCCTTATCTCCCATCGTTTTTCCACCGTCCGCATGGCTGACCGCATTGTTGTGCTGGAAGGTGGCCGCCTCGTGGAAGAAGGCAGCCATCGTGAACTCGTGGCGCTCGGTGGCCGCTACGCTGCCATGTTTGAGATGCAAGCCGCCAGTTATCGATGAGACCCGATGAATAATTCCGCCCCAGTTTTGGACCCGCATCAATCGCCTAACAGCCACATGCCCGATCTCCTTCACGTCGCGGCACGCGCCGCAGCTTCGTGGAATGTGGACCAAAGGCCCAGCACCGCGGGCACATTCCCGTCTCGCCTGCGCACCGCCCAAACGGCATTGAGACTCCTGGAGACTGACCTTGCCTCGCCGTCCTATCGGAATGCGACACCAGCAGATGCTCATCAGGGTTCCTTCAACTCCGCATTGCTCGAACTGCGGGAGAACTTCCGGCTGCTTCGATCGGCCGTCGCCGCCGTGTCTGAAAACCCCCGTGCATTAGCCCAACTGCCACGTATCATCCATGATTCCAAAGGAGACGAACCCCGTATCGCTGCCGTCGCCTCGATCTACCTCCACACCGTCGATGGCGACTTTTCCTTGCCTACTTTTTGCATGTTCATGAACGAGGTACAGTCTTGCGAAGCGTTGGACCTGGAAGAGCTGTGGAGTATCGGAGGTTTCCTCAAGTTCACGTTGCTTGAATCGATGCTGCTCGACGCGCGTGCCTTGCTTCGCTCATCCGTCGCCACTGAGCAGCCTCGTATCTCAGCCTGCATCAAGAGCCTTCGCTCCATCAACGGCATCGACTGGGCCTCCATTATCGAGCCCCTCATCACATTCGACGCCACGCTCCGCCAGGATCCCGCGCAGGCCTACGAACACATGGACTTTGAGAGCCGCGAATTGTACCGAAAGCGCGTCGCACTCATAGCCCGGCACTCCGATTGCACCGAGTCGCAGATTGCAGATACCGCCCTTGAGCTTGCCCGAAAAGCGGTACCTCTCCCCTCGGAAGATCCGCGCGTTCACCGGCGTCGAATTCATGTCGGCTTTTATCTCATCGACAAGGGGCTTCCCGAACTCGCTGCGCAAGCCGGATTCCACCCACCCCTCATCGATCGCATGCGCATGTTCATTCGCGGTTTGGCCGACGAAATCTACATCGTCAGCATAGAGCTCATCACCGTTTTCTTTATTGCCGCCGCGCTTTCGCCGTTGTTGTCTGGCTACTCCGTCAGCGCACTGGCTATTGTCATTGTCCTCATGTTGTTCCCCGTCACGCAGGACGCCGTCGATCTGGTTAACAACGCTGTTACGTCGATCTTTGGCCCGCAGCTTTTGCCTAAGCTCGACTTCAGCAGCAGCATACCTCTCGAATGCGCCACCTTGGTGGCGGTGCCTTCCCTGCTGTTAAACGAGGATCAAGTGCGCAAAATGGTTGCCGATCTTGAGGTCCGTTTTCTCGCCAACCGCGATCCGCACCTGCATTTTGCCCTGCTCACTGATTTACCGGACTCTATCGCCAAACCGCACGACAAGGATTCCCACCCTCTCGTCGAACTCGCCATCCAACTCATCGACCAACTCAATGCCAAGTACACCTCGGCCCGACGCGGGTCCTTCCTTCTTCTCCATCGCCATCGCATCTTCAACACGCGCCAGGGCGTGTGGATGGGTTGGGAACGCAAACGAGGCAAGATCCTTGACCTCAATAAGCTTCTCGTGGGCGACTTCGACGCATTCCCCATCAAAGCCGGCCAACTCGATGCCCTCGGCCAGATTCACTATGTCCTTACTCTGGACACCGACACGCAACTTCCTCGCGGCGCCGCCGCGCAACTGATAGGCGCCATTGCCCACCCGCTGAATCAGGCAGTCATTGACCCCAGGCTGCGCATTGTCACCGAAGGCTACGGCATTCTGCAGCCGCGAGTGGGCATCACCGTTCAGTCGCTGTCGCGCTCGCGGCTTGCTGCCATCTACTCAATCCAGAGCGGCTTCGATATTTACACACGCGCTGTTTCCGATGTCTACCAGGACCTTTTCGGCGAGGGTAGCTTCACAGGCAAAGGCATCTATGAAGTCGCGGTCTTTCATGCCGTGCTTGATCATCGTTTCCCGCGCAACGCCCTGCTCAGCCACGACCTCATCGAAGGCGCATACACGCGAGTCGGGCTGGTAACTGATGTCGAGCTCGTCGATGATTACCCCTCGCACTATAGTGCCTACACCCGACGCAAACATCGCTGGGTGCGCGGCGACTGGCAGATCGCGCAGTGGATGTTTGCCCGCGTCCCGGAGGAGTCAGGCCACTGGGTGCGCAATCCCATCTCTCGGATCTCTCGCTGGAAGATCTTCGACAACCTGCGCCGGTCCCTGGTTGAGCCGTTCACCTTCATCCTGTTCGTTGCAGGTTGGCTCGGCCTGCCGGGCGGCCCGCTTTATTGGACCGTGCTTGTGCTCTCCATGCTCTTTTTCCCGGCATTCGTCGAGCTCTGCTTTGGTCTCGGGTGCGTGTTGGTGAGCAACCAGCAGGGCGATGCCGGCGCAGCATTCTCCGGCTTTTGGAAGGCTTTCCTTGCAGCCTCCCTCAACCTCATATTCCTCCCTCACCAGACCTTGCTGGCGTTCGATGCCATCATTCGTTCACTTGTCCGCCGGTTCATCACCGGTGAGCGTCTACTGGAGTGGGAGACCGCGGCCCAAAGTGAATCCCAATCCAACCGCCGCACTCCTGTCGACCGTTATCTCGCCCTCGCTCCGTTTGTTGCTTTCGGTTTAGCCATCGTCGTCAACCTATTTGCACCCCAAAGGAACGCCATTCTCTTCGCTGCGCCCATCTTGCTGTTATGGGCACTGGCCTCAATTCTCACTGCGTGGCTCAACCGATCTCCACGCAAACCGCGACATTTGCTGGGCGCTGTGGATGAGGCCTTCGTGCTGGCCCACGCTTTGCGCATCTGGCGCTACTTTCACCAGTTCGGAGGCGAGCGCCACAACTACCTTATTCCGGACAATGTTGAAGAAGAGGGACTCTATGAAGCCGCCCGCGTCTCTCCCACAAACCTGGGCCTTCTGCTGAATGCACGGCAGGCTGCATGCGAACTTGGATTCCTTACCGTGCCCGAGTTTGTTGATCTCACTGAGCGGACTCTTGAAACCATCGCCAGACTTGAAAAGCACCGAGGCCATCTCTACAACTGGTACAAAACCGAATCACTCGACCCGCTGCCTCCCGTCACAGTTTCATCTGTCGACAGCGGAAACTTCGTCGCTTCCTTGTACACTCTCAGCGCAGGAGCGCTGGCGGTGAACCGGCAACCCTTGTTCGGATGCCACCTTTTCAATGGTTTGCGCGCACATTGGCAAATGGCTCAGTTACAGAGTGACATGCTGTCGCCAAACAAGCAGTTCTCGCCACCAGGCCCGGACGCGGCAATAGCGGAATGGATCGAATGGCTCCCTACGGCAGATACTGCTCTCGCCGTAGCTGCAGCCGGCACTACAACCACCCAGGAACAGCAATGGTGGCTCGCGGAAACGCGGCATCGCGTTGCCGCCATCCTCACCCTGCTCAACGACTACGCACCCTGGCTGCAGCCCGAGTACAAGCCTCTCCGCGACTTACCCGGACTCGATCTCAGGCGGGAAGGAGATATGCCCCCGATCGAAGCTGCGGGCGCCTTCGCTCAGGCCCTGGAGGAGCGTTTGGCTCGCCCCTGGGCCACGCTCGTCGACGCTCCGCATTTGCGCGCATTGAGTGAACAACTCCGCATGTCTCTCCCCCGGGCGACACAAAATCTGGATGCCCTTGCTTATTCTCTTCGCTCCATTGCACACCGCGCTGAAAGCATTGCTGAAGAGACGGAATTCAGCTTCCTCGTCGATCCCGATCGCAGGATGCTTTCTGTTGGCTACGATGTGACCGCCCAGATACGCCATTCGGCCTGCTATGACCTGCTCGCGTCCGAGGCCCGAATCGCCACCTTCCTCTCCGTCGCCCGGGGCGATCTGCCCCAACAGAGTTGGCTCAATCTCGGCCGGGATCATACCTACGTTTTCAAACGATTCCTGCTTCTATCCTGGACGGCCACCATGTTTGAATACCTGATGCCTGCCCTGTGGATGCGCAGCTATCCCGGCACTCTTATCGCTTACACCCAGACCGCGTGCGTCCAGGTGCAGCGGGCCTTCACGCGCTCCCTCGGCATTCCATGGGGCATCTCGGAATCTGGCCTGGCCCGCAAGGACGACGCCGGCCACTACCAATACCAGGCCTTCGGCATCCCCCAGGCGGCACTCAAATTCGGTGCCGCCGCCGGCCCAACCATCTCGCCGTACTCCACCTTCCTCGCCCTGGGCGTCGATCCGCCCGAGGCGCTCCGCAATCTCCACCGAATGGATGACGCCGGATGGGTCGGCGCCTACGGGTTCTACGAGGCCGCTGACTACGCTTCCTCACCGGGGAACCCTGTCATCGTTCGCGAGTGGATGGCTCATCACCAGGGCATGTCGTTGCTCGCCGTACTGAACCTGCTCCACGGCAACATCGTGCAGCAGTGGTTTCACGCCAATCCACTCGTCCGGTCGACTGAATTGCTCCTCAACGAATTGCCTGCCCGCAAAGCCGTCCTGCGCGCAAGAGTGAGAGAGTTCGCCCACATCGGGACCAGCGCGGACAAAGCGGTCTGACCGGCTTACAGCGAAACAACGACAGATGTACCCAAGGCCACGACTTTTGAGCATAAGCCTGGGCCGCCATCGAAATCGAATAGATATCCTCCGGCAGAGCCGGAGGCTTTATCGTCGATAGCCCCTCAAAGGGGACTGTGCAGTAGTGCTCCATGCAGGCAGTGGCCCGTCGCCCGCGCCGCAGGCGCAGTGGTTGTTAGCCCCGTGCTTCAGCGTGGGGTTGGCGAAACCAAAAATCCATCCGGAGTCCTGTAGGGACGGCGCTCATACTCGTAGCTATTTTGCGAGAAGAATGGAAAAACACAAACGAGCAGTCGATCTTGCATTCTCACCGTGAACCGGTGAGACAATGATTCCGAGGAACCTCGGAGACCTACAATGCGAGCAGCGATAAAGGTCAGCTTTTCAGTAGCTTTATGCACCTGGGCAGTCTCGTTGGCCATCCTCGGTCAAACCGCTGCGGCGCAGCGCGTCTTCGATGTCCGGAGTTACGGCGCGACGGGCCGCAAGAGCGATGATGCCCGGCCGGCCCTGCAAAAAGCCATCGATGCTTGCGGCAAAATGGGCGGAGGCCAGGTCTACTTTCCGCCTGGCGAGTACACATCGGGACAGCTCCATCTGCGGTCCGGAGTGCGGCTCTATCTTGAAGCGGGCGCCACCCTCTACGCCACGCTTGATTCGCGCCAGTACGATGACGCGCGAAAGGCCGCGTTGATTTATGGCGAAGACCTTCACGATATCGCCCTCGAAGGCGCAGGGACGCTTGATGGCCAGGCCTCGTATGAGTGGCATGTGAACACCATCACCGACCACTACATTCTGCGGAACCAGCACCAGATGGAGGCCACCGGCAAGCCGTTGCTGCGGTCGTTTCCTGCCGGCTATGCGAGCGAGACCGTATTTCCGCGCATGGTGCTGTTGTTGCGTTGTGTCGACGTGCGCATTGCCGGCCTGAAGTTTCTGCGCTCGAGAAGCTGGACCATCAATCCATACGCCTGCAAGCGGCTGGTGATCGATGGCGTGTACATCTACTCAAGTCAGAAAGAAGCCGTGTGGGCCGACGGCATCGACCCGGACGGCTGCCAGGATGTGCACATCTCGAACTGCACTATAGAGACCGGCGACGATGCCATCGTCTTCTACTCCACCAGCGCCTGGGGTCCGGTATTGCCCACGGAGAACGTGACCGTCACCAACAGCCGCCTGTCGTCGTCATCCAGCGCAATCAAGTTTTGCGACGGCAACAGCAAGGCCGTCCGCCACGTCGTAATCAGCAACGTCGTCATCACCAACTCCAACCGCGGCCTGGCCTTTATGGTTTTCGATGGCGGCATTGTGGAAGACGTGGTGATTGCAAACGTAACCATCGATACGCGGCGATTCGACTGGTTCTGGTGGGGAGACGGCGATCCCATCCACTTCAACATCAAGCGGCGCAGCGAACTGGATGGCCGCACGTATGCGAACGAGCCCGCGGCAGGCATCATCCGCAACGTGACCATCAGCAACGTCATCGCCCACGGCCAGGGGACATCCATGTTGCGGGGTCACCCGGACAGTTGGCTCCAGGGAATCCGCCTCGACCATGTCCGGCTGTTTGTTTCGCACGGAGCAGATGCGCCCTATGAAAGCACGGCCGCCGCCATGACCCTCGAGTACGCGCGCGACGTCGAGATGAAAGATGTTGAGATTCGCTGGGAAGAGCCTCACGCGGCCACCTGGCAGTCCGGGTTAGTGGTGGACAAGGTGCAGGATTTGACTCTCGATGGAATCAGCATCGACGCAGCGCCCGGATCAAGCTACCCGGTGTTGCGGCTCAACGATGTCGATGGCGTTCTGGTGCGGCAGTCGCGCGTCGCGTCCGTTGACGTTTCGGGCAGCACCAGCAGGGCAGTACGCCTGCGGGACACGGAGTCAAAAGTAACAGCGGGCCCGGGCGTGGAGCCGGTGACAGTGAAGTAACCCGCCTACAAGCTACTTCCGGATTGGCGACTACACGACCGGAACGTGAATAAGTACAATTGGTTCTAACATGACGCTCAAGGTTGAAATCGCCGCTGGTGCAGTTTGCATGAGAGTTCGTCCACGCATCAACTGGCTGATTCTCTGCGCATCATTCCTCGCTCTTTTCATAATCGTTGGTGCCGGGCTATTTCCTGGATGGGACCGACTCAATGGAACCGCTCAAAGGGGGCAGCATGGGTGCACCCATCTTTGGTCTGCTTGTCATCTCGGCCATGGCAGTCTTCAATCTGTACGCGATATTTAAGATGGTCTTCTTCTCCGAGGTAATTGTTCTCAACCAGACATCCCTCGAAATTCAGAGGTGGCTCTTCGCCTTCAACTTGTCTCGGCGAAGCTTCCCGAACTCCACGATAGAAAATCTCCGCTACGACGAATGGAGCGGGGGCAAGGCAGGTACACAGAACGGCATCCGCTTTGAGTCCACTGGAGAAACCTTCACTTTCGCCCGCCAAGCCACCCACAGTGACTCGTGGGATCTTATTGACAAGATGCTCGAGGTCTATAAATTCCCGATGCAAAATCTACTGAGTCTTCACCAGCCGTCACACGTTGGTAATTCTTCGTCGTGGTTGAATAACCGGCAAACCGGACACAACTCGACTTTCGGCCCGCCGGGTGTTGCCAGCATCCAAACCGGAGGATTCTGTCCGTTCAGTCCACCATCCACCCGGGATTGAGAGAATCGGCGTACCGGATCACGCTCGCGACGCTTGACGATCAGATCGGAAGATCTCCGCGATGAACAACGTCTTCGCGATGTGCCAGTCGACAGGCGCCTGGAATTCTCCCGACAGGGAAGGATTCATCGCGACCTGGCGTGACAAACGATCTATTGTCCGGTGAGGCGGAAAGAATAGTCACCCGAACCCACATCGAAAGCGATGTTATCGTCGTCTTCCGTCGCGTTCGAAACTCCTGGATCTCCCGAAACGAAGTGGCCCTTTTCCCAAACCACGCGGCCGTTTTCTTCAACTACGATGGCCGACAACTCGTCTGGCTTTGGAATGAGGACGCGAGCGTCAGCTCCTACTGGAATCGTGACCTGGAGCGCTACCGCGCCCGGCTGATGCGTCCATGAAGAAGTGACGGTGCCGCGAATGGTATCCACTGTGCCGCTGGCCCAATGCAGGTCGCGCACCATTTGAGGCTGGATGCGGAAATGCCTGTAGCCCGATCCCCCATCGCTCTGGTTGATGCCCGCAAGACCCTGATAAAACCACGCTCCCACGCTGCCAAACATGATGTGATCCTGCGAGTTCATGCTGCGGCCGGATTTTTCCTGCCACAACTCCCAGAGAGTGGTGGCGCCGCGCGAAACCATGTAACCCCAACTGGGATAGGTGGTTTGCACGGCGAGGTCATAGGCCAGGTCGGCGTGCCCGGTGGAGGTCAGCGCCGGCATCAGGAACTTGACTCCAAGAAAGCCAGTGGTGACGTGGGTGTCGTGGAAATAGAGAACATCGTTGGTCAGATTGTCAGTAACGGCGTCGCGCTGGTCCTTGGGAACGATGTTGAGGAATAGCGCCATGGCGTTGGCCGCCTGCGTACCGTTCGCGTACTGGCCTGTTTCCGGGTGGAACCAGGTACGGTTGAAGGCATCGCGGATATCGCTCGCGAGCCGCCCATAGGACTCAGCACCTGTCGAGTTGCCAAGAGTCTTCTCGATTCCGGCAAATGTCTGGACGTCGTAGTAATACCAGAAATCGGCAATGTAATCGTTGGGGGTGTGTGCCAGTTCCACCCAATCCCCTTCGTGACCGAGGTTGCCGCGGAAGACGTTGTCGACGGCCTTGCTTCGCAGAAACTCAACGTATCTCTTCAAGCCGCTCTCGTTCTGCTCGAGAATGCGGCGATCGCCGTACTGCTCCCACATATACCTGACCAGCAAAGGATAGGCCGTCTCCCAGCCGAGATCGGCGGGGTACATTCCGTACTTGCGAGGCACGGTAGCCGGCAACGCGCCGTCGTCTCCCTGTGCGTCGGCAATGTCGCGGATGAAGTTGGTATAAAAGGCTGCCATGTCGAAATTCATCATGGCCTCTTCCGCGGTAGCCTGGGCATCGCCCATCCAACCCTGGCGCTCATCACGCTGGTCGCAATCGGTGGGAACACTGAAGAGGTTGGTGAGCTGAGACCAGCGAATCAGCTTTTGAATATCGTTCAGGATCTGCTTGGAGGCCATGAAGCTGCCCACGGTGTTGACGGCTGTGTGGGCCACGCGCCCACGCACCGAATCAAGGCTCGGCGTTCCCGGGAAGCCAGTGACTTCAACGTAGCGGAATCCGTGGTAGGTGAAACGCGCCTCGTAACTTTCCGGCTCGCCGCCGCGCAGGATATAAATGTCGCGAGATTTCGCCTGCCGGATGTTCTCCCGGTTGATCGTGCCGTTGTCATAGAGAAGCTCCGCGTAGCGCAGAGTCACCTTGGCGCCTGCCGGGCCCTTCACCTGCAGGCGAGCCCAGCCGCTCATGTTCTGGCCCATGTCGTAGACGTACACCCCGGGCTCCGGACTGGTGAGCTTCACGGGGACGATGGTATCGACAACGCGGATGGGTTGCATCGTCTGGGAGGAACGAATGCCCGCGGAACCCTCCACTACCTGCGCCGCGCTCCATCCCGTGTCCGCGAATCCAGGCATGTCCCAACCCGGTGTTTCGCGGCGCGCGTCGTACACTTCCCCGTCGTAAACGCTGGCGTCGACGATCGGCCCGGCAGTTGTCTTCCAGGTGCCGTCACTGGATACGCTGATCTGGCGGCCACCGGCGAGCTCGGCATTGATCTGCACCAGAAGAGCGGGCGATTTGTAATAGACGCTGGAGCCGTTCACTTCCTGCGTTGCCCAACCGCCGCTCAGCATGACCGCGATTACATTCTCGCCTTCCTGGAGGGCTGAGGAGATGTCATAGGTGGAGTAGAGCACTCGTTTGGGATAGGTGGTCCATCCCGGATCGAGTACATTGTGGCCGATCCTCTTTCCATTCACTCGTAACTCGTAATACCCCAGGGCAGTGATGTAGGCGCGTGCCTTAGTGATCTTGCCGTTCACCGTGAATTCCTTGCGAAACTCGTTGCCTTTCGCCGTGCCTCCGCCAATCCACGACCCCTTCCACTCGGCTTGCGACAAAAGCCCCATCCCGAAGTGCGCCGGTTGGCTGTACTCGCTGGACTTCCCTTCCTTGTCCCAGTTGCGCACCTTCCAGTAATAGGCCTTGCCGCTTTCCAGCGCCTTGCCGGCATAGACCACCTGGGTGGATTCTTCCGAACTCACCTTGCCGCTGTCCCATTGGTCGCCGCTTTCGCGTCCCAGCAATTCCAGCGTGGTTGCGACCAGGACCTGGTAGGCGGTCTGCTTCTCGGCACGTTGCGCATGTTCGAGCACCCAGGAGAACCGTGGCTGGGCGGTATCGACCCCCATGGGATCCGACAGGTACTCGCAGCGCAGGTTCAAGGGCGAGCCGGGCCCGGTCGATGTCTGTCCATAGGTCGATCGAAAGCCGAAACTCAGGGAGAGAAATGCAATCAGGACGAGGTATTTGAAGGCGGTGCTGACTTTGAGCATGGGTGCTTCCTCCGGATTGGAGATTGCGAAATTGGGACGGCCCCGGAACGTGGCGTCTTCGAACGGAAGGCCGGAACTCGCCGGATACGGTCAAGGGCGTTGGTTGATCCAAGTTTCATTTTTCAGAACGCGTCGGAATTATAACCCCCGCCGCCGGCATTGAGTTACCACGGCCGATTCCTGCCCCTGTGATTGGTGCAGCTTTTTCCAGCCCCTCAACCGGCGGCGACTCCATTTCTCGCAGGTCGAAAAGAAAAGTCACAACAATGAGAACCTTCTACAGACAAGGGCTTCCTCGCTGCCGCAGGTGTGGACACTCGCGCGTTTGCCTGTGGCATCGCGTAACGTCTCGGTCGACTATCTACCGTAGCAATGTGAAGGGTTATATGCTGGCCGCGAGCAGTTCGTACTCATTGGCTGTTCATGTCTTGGCAAACCTGCTGCCGTCGTAGGTGGCTCCCGGCTTGCGAGAGTGGGATTCTTATCGTTTTATAAATAGTTTATTTATAAACAGTTATATTTATAGCCAAACAGAATACCCCCGAATATACCCCCCGCGAACACGGGCTTGAGGCATTTGGTCCCAAATTGAGCCAGGATTCACCACCGGAGCGTGATGGGTTCCGGGAGCATTCTCCGGCGCTAGCCGGGCGCAAGGCTGGACGCAGCGATACTGGCATCGCAAACGCGCTGCTCGGTGTTCGGAACAAGGAAGCTCTGCTTGGTCTGAACCGGTTTGGCGCACAGAAAGTATACTAGATCGGAAGAGCACACGTCTGAACTCCAGTCACGCCAATATCTCGT
>OCZT010002866.1_pt1 | contig 17763 bp, 16 predicted proteins | sample 1539031 | NCBI WGS metagenome assembly OCZT01 (sample SAMEA3539308, study PRJEB22396) | soil metagenome | biome: tundra; feature: field; material: soil | place: USA | collected 2010-05 | depth 0.15 m | reverse complement strand
CGCCTTTGACACGGCAACGCACGGCGTCTCCCGGTCGATCCCCGAGGCAATCAACTCGTCCGCGAGCATGCGAAACCTGCGCCCCGGCATATAGATCACCAGCGTCGCATCTTTCGGGAACGCACCCTCCCACTTCGGCGTGAGTTCCAGCTTGTCCGCCGCATGATGCGCCGTCGCGAACACCAGCTTCGACGCCGATCCGCGGTCCGTCAGCGGAGTCTTAAGCTCCGCCGCAACCGCGAACGCCGCCGTAATACCCGGCACAATCTCGAAAGCGATTCCGGCCCCGCTAAGCGCCGCGATCTCCTCGCCTGCACGCCCGAAGACAAGCGGATCGCCCGACTTCAACCGCAGCACCGAACGTCCTGCCCGCGCATGTTCCAGCATCAGCGCATGGATCTCCGCCTGGGTGATTCGCGGCTGCCCGCAACGCTTTCCTACCGGAACAATCAGCGCCGACGGCGAAACCAGCGCCAGCACTTCATCGGAAACAAGGTCGTCGGGAAGGATGACATCTGCCGTCTGCAAAAGCCGCAGAGCGCGCAGCGTCAGCAACTCCGGATCACCCGGTCCCGCTCCGACGAGATAAACGGTTCCTTGCTCAGCCGAAGTCCTCACGACTTGTTCTCGTCAACAGGCACAGGATTCGTCAACGCATGCTTGCGCGCCAGCGTGCGCGAAGGACATGCGTCGTACCCGCAGACCTCGCGACTGGCAAGCTGGTGCAGCAGTTCCTTGCGCGCCTCGTTCAACGGCTCCATCTGCAGCACCTCGCGCCGCAGATTGCCAAGCTCCGCCAGCCAGTCGCCCGCATCGAGCGGCAGCAGCGCGTTGATCTCCTTGCGCAACCGCTGCGCCAGAGCCGGACTTTCGCCCGCCGTTGAAATCGCAATCTGCAGATCGCCGCGTCGCACCACGGAAGGGAAGTAGAAATCGCAGAACGGAGGATCGTCCACCGCATTGATCAGGATTCCCGCAGCCTCAGCCTCGGCAAACACCGCGCGATTCACCGCCGGATTGTCGGTCGCCGCAACCACCAGAAACTGTCCCGCAAGATCGCCCGCCGCATACTCACGCTTGTGCCAAATCACTTCGCCCGCCTCAGCCATCGCGACAATCCTCGCGCTGGCCGCCGGCGCAATCACAGTCACGCGAGCGTTCGCCATCTGCAGCGACTCGATCTTCGACTCGGCAAGATTCCCCCCGCCGATCACAATCGCCGGTCGTCCAGTCAGCTTCAGAAAGATAGGAAATAAGGACATATATGCACTAAAGAAATGCTCGATCAGTCGGACCGTTTGATAGGGACGGGCTTTAGCCCGTCCATGAGTGCTCGTAATCAATGGGGCTTTAGCCCCCGGGAGAATCAGGTGGACTCTGCACAAATCATCATGCTTCCACGACGTGACGTGAGCCCACTGGCGCAGGATCGCGCTCGACCGCCACAACCGCCGTTCCAGCAAGCTGTGCGCGCAGACTGTCGTCATCGGTCCGCGCAAAGTAAGCCCGCAGATCTTCGCCCGGCTGGCGCGCCGCTAGATACGCCCGCAGCAGCCGCTCGATCGCTTCCGGGCAATCTTCCGCTGCAGCGCGAAATCCGATCTGGCGAGCGATGCGCGCGTACTTGCCCACCGCGCCGCCGACGCAGAAGTAGAACGCATCGACCATCTTGCCGTCCTTCTTGATCTTCTTGCCTTCAAGGCCGATATCCGCGATCCAGCTTTGCCCGCAAGAGTTCGTGCAGCCCGTAACATGCAGCTTGATCTGCTGGTCGAACCCCGGAAGCCGTTCTTCCATCTCGCTGGTCAGCCACTTGGAAAATGCCTTCGTCTCCGAGATCGCCAGCTTGCAGAACTCAGTCCCGGTGCAAGCGATCGCGCCGCGCCAGAACGGAGAAACCTCGACCTGCAATTCCATTTCGCCTAACGCATGCACCAGTTCGCGAGTCCGCGCATTCGGCACATTCACCAGAATAATGTTCTGCATGATCGTGGCGCGCAACTGTCCGTCGCCGTACTTCTCCGCCAGGTCAGCCAACTGAATCAGTTGCTCGCCAGAGAGCCGGCCGCCCAACACGCTCGCTCCCACAGCCGAAAGGCCCGGTTGAAGTTGAGGCGTAACGCCAACGTGATCGCGATACACATCGTCGGGAACCACGTCCTCCGCGACCGGCGAAGGATCGAGCTTGTAACCGAGTTTGGCCTCAATCGCTTCCAGCATCGTCTCGGCCGTCCAGCCGTGCCGCATGAAGAGATACTTGATGCGCGCCCGCGTGCGGTTCTCGCGCAGCTCCACCTGCTCCTTGAAGATGCGCAGCACTGCTTCCACCACTGCGTACGCCTTGTCCTGCGGGATGAACGCCGGAATCCGCACCCCGATGTGCGGTTCCGTCGAAAGCCCTCCACCAACGCGCAGCGTGTAGCCGATCTCTTCCAGGCCGTCGACTTCGCGCCGAATCGCGGTCAGCGCCACGTCGTTGATCTCAGGATAGGAGCACCACAGCGGGCAGCCCGAGACCGTAACCTTGAACTTTCGCGGCAGGTTGTAGAACTCCGGATTCGCCGTCAGCTTCTGCGCCACCTCAATGGCCAGCGGACTCCCATCCAGCAACTCGTGTCCGTCAATGCCGGCCAGCGGACAGCCCGTGACATTGCGCATCACGTCTCCGCAAGCGCCCTTGGGGCTGAGGCCGATCGCAGTAAGCGCATCCACGATCTCCGGCAGCGCCTCGATGGTCAGCCAGTGCAGTTGAATATTCTGCCGAGTCGTTATGTCCGCGAGATTGCGCGCGTACTTCTTCGTCAACTCGCCGATCACGCGCAATTGGTGTGACGTAAGCAGCCCGTTCGGCAACCCGATCCGCATCATGAAGTACTCGGTCGCCTTGCCCGTCCCATCTTTGCCGCCAGTCACGCCGACGCCATCGCCCTGGGTGTAAACGCCCCACCACTTGAAGTAGAACTCGCCCCACTCCGGCGGAACCGATCCGCGGCCTTCGCGGGCGAACTGCCGCACCTCGTCCCATCCGTCCCATGGGTTCTTGGCGAGCTTCAACCGCTCAGACTTCTGAGCCTTGGTTTCCTTTGTGGTGGGGCTTGCGGCCGGAGGGGGTGTTGTGGCGATGTCGCTCATAGGTTCCTTGAGATTCCTGATCGTTTACGTCTGAAATAGGCTGGATGATGTCGACGAAGGAGCTGTCCAAATGGCTGGCCAAAATAAGAATCGCCCACCAGGTTCGTGGGCGCTCGAGCGGCTTGTCCGCATGCTTCGTATTGGTTGAACTCTACGAGGCGGGACAGGGGCGACGGCGCGCGGCGGCACAACAACAGGTAAAACAGCACGCGGACGAATTCTGGTCGCACATCCTCATTGCTTCCAGCTTAATCGCGTCTGGCAATTGCGTCAATATGGATGTCTTCGGCGAGCGACGAAAGGTCAGGCTCAGTCCGCCTCAGCCAGCGACATCTTATGACGCACGTCCGAACCTCGCAGCCAGAAGATCACGTCCTCCGCGATATTCGTCGCGTGGTCTGCCGAGCGCTCCAGGTTGCGCGAGATGAGAAGCGCGTTCAGCGCCTGCACGCTCACCTCGGGGTGCTGCTGCATTACGTCCATGAGCTCCGCCTGCACCGCGTTATTCATGTCGTCGACTTCGTCGTCCATGGTGAGAACGCTTTCAGCCATCTTCGCGTCCGCTTCCAAGAGCGCCTGAATCGCCGTTCGAATCATCACTCCGGCCTTCTCGCCCATCGCCTGAATGTCGATGGGAAGCGAGATCTCGGGCGTGTTCTTCAGCAACTGCGCCCGCTCGGCTATATTGGCCGATTGGTCGCCAATCCGCTCGAGGTCGCCATTGATCTTGATCACCGACAGAATGAAGCGCAGGTCGATCGCCATCGGCTGCTCCTTCGCCAGAAGCTCGTACGCCATCTCGTCCACGGTCGTCTCCGCCGCGTTGATCGCTTCTTCGATCTCGAGCACATGATTGCAAAGCGCCATGTCCTGGGCGAGATACGCCTCTACGGAGAACTCCAGCGCCTGCTGCGACAGCGCCGCCATTGCGAGCAGCTTGTCCTTGAGCGCAGCCAGTTGCTGATGGAAATTAATGCGCGGCATCGGTTTGCCTCCCCGGCGGCGGAATTACACGTGCCCTCTATTGTGACGCAGATGTCACACAACGGTGTGAATATGCGGACGAGAGTAGCCGCAAAGATACCGCGTGAGGCTCCGGCAAATCAGTAGAAGTAACAGCTAGCGGATCGCAGCCGCGGTGACGGTCTCGTAGACGGCGTGAACGTAGTTGCCGTAGCCAACGATGAAGGTGGATCCGACCAGCAGGATGAGGCCGCAGGTGACCAGAAGCTTGGTGCGCATACTGGTTCCGTGCCACTCCTTCAGCACCAGGCCCCACAGCGTGGCGAAGATGATGATCGAAGCCATGTGCAGCGTCCAGGAGGAGAAGTCGTACTTGCCCATCTTGGTCTGGCCCATGGAGTAGAAGAAGAACTGGAAGTACCAGATGACGCCCGCCATGGCCGCGAAGATGTAGTTGAAGAAGAGCGTGCGCGGTGCGAGGCGATCGAAGGTGGAGGCGTCGAGCGGGTCGAAGTCGACCAGCGTGTCGCCCGTGGTGGCGGCGGCGCGCATGGGATTGATTCCCGGCTCGCCTGCAAATTGTTTGATCGAGCCATTCTGAAAGATCAGTATGGCGGACCAGACGAAGTTGGTGATGAATCCTCCCCAGAGGACAACGATGAGGACGGGGAGGTTTTGCCAGAGATCGGACCTGCCTGAGGCGATGAGTTGGACCTTGGCCAGGTCGCCGAGGGGTTTGCCGGCGGCGAGGCCGAAGGCGAAGAAGGAACTCATGAAGCCTGCCAGGATGGCGATAGCGACGCCCTTGCCGAAGTTGTAGTCGCGCTCACCGGCCTCGGCCTTCTCTTCGGGCGTGATCTCCTTTTCCTTGGAGTAGCCGGCCGCTCCGTTGATGGCGACGCCGATGACGCAGACGAACACTCCGAAGAGGATGATCCTGCCCGAGGTCTGATGCAGCAGCGTGCCGATCTGGCCATGGTAGACGGGTGGGACGAGAGTGCCGAAGAAGGCGCAGAGACCAAGCGCGATGGCATACCCAAGGGCGATGCCGAGATATCGGATGGCTAGACCAAAAGTAATGCCGCCGACGCCCCACAGAATTCCGAAGAGCAGCGCGTATTGGAGGGCGCGGGGGTCTTTGGCATAGGCCTCATGCATGACGCTGGAGAGCTGAGGGACAAAGATGTTGGCGAGGATCAGAGGCGCGACGATCCAGGCGGCGAAGCCCTGGATGATCCAATAGACCTCCCACGACCAGCGCTTGATGCCGCGAAATGGGATGAAGTTGGTGGCCGAACAGAAGCCTCCAATCCAGTGGAAGATGACGCCGAGAAATGGATTCGGTCCCAAGATGCCTCGCTGAAGAAAAAATGAAGAATGAAACGCGTACCATCGTACCTGAGTGGAATCTATTGTGGAAATCAATTGTCTATTGGACTAAGGTGGATGCGAGGGCAAAGGTCCGGCGTCGATTAAGGCGGCTGGATACCGATCGGAAGTAACTAAAACAGCGGATGAGCGCTGCTGGATTAGAGGAAGTGGGGAAAGTGTTTGCGAGTTTCGCTTTTCATCACCTGTTATAACGACACGTTGTTTCCCGATACAGGCAAAGCAGTCGTGCGAGTGTTGGAACGGCTTGGGCATTCCATCGATTTCCCCCCGGGTCAGACGTGCTGCGGGCAGATGCATTGGAACACGGGCTATCAGGAAGAGGCCATGCCGCTGCTGTCGCGCTTCGTCGAGCAGTTCAAGAATTCAGAGGCCGTGGTCAGTCCATCGACAAGTTGCATCGCGATGATGCGGGACCACTATCCGATTATGGCCGAGCGATCCAAGGACGAGAAGCTCAAGGCTGCCGTCGCGGAACTGCTTCCTAAGGTGTGGGAGTTCTCCGAGTTCCTCACGCAGAAGCTTGGGCTGGAGGATGTCGGCGCTTACTATCCCCATCGGGTCACGTATCACGCGAGCTGTCATGGATTACGTAGCCTGCAACTCTGCGATGGTCCGATGAGGCTGCTGCGAGCGGTCCGCGGGATCGACCTGGTGGAGATCGAGAACCTGGAGCAGTGCTGCGGATTCGGCGGGACATTCGCCATCAAGAACGCCGAGGTTTCGAGCGCGATGCTGTCGGAGAAGGTGCGCGGGGTTTTGAATACTCGGGCCGAGGCAGTGACAGGATGCGACAACTCCTGCCTGATGCATATCGGCGGAGCACTGCACCGGCAGAGGACAGGCGTGAAGCCGGTGCATCTGGCGGAGATTTTGGCGAGCGAAGAGGGCGGCCAGCGATGAGTGGACCGGCTTTGGATCCGACGACGGCCCCGAAGTTTCAAGTGGCGGCGCGGGCGCTGATGGGCGATTCGCAATTGCGCAAGAACGTGCGCCATGCGACCAAGGTGATCCAGACCAAGCGAGCCAAAGTTGTGGCCGAGATGCCGGATTGGGAAGATCTGCGTGAGTCGGGCGAGGAAATTCGCCGCCATACGATGCGGCATCTGGATTTCTACCTCGAGCAGTTTGAGCGCAACTGTACGGCTGCCGGCGGGGTTGTGCACTGGGCGCGCGACGCGGAGGAGGCGCGCCGGATTGTCGTTGGGCTGGTGAAGGCGAGCGGCGCGAACGGTGAATCACCAACCGAAGTCATCAAGATCAAGTCGATGACAACCGAGGAGATTCAGCTCAATAAGGCGCTCGAGGCCGCGGGAATTCATGCGTACGAGACCGACCTGGCGGAGTTGATCATTCAGCTTGGACACGATCAGCCATCGCACATTGTCGTGCCTGCGCTGCATAAGAATCGCGCGCAGATTCGCGAGATATTTCAGCGTGAGATGAGTCTTCCGGACCTGGGTGGAACGCCCCAGGACCTGGCAGATGCGGCGCGCAAATTCCTGCGGGAGAAATTTCTGCGCGTGAAGACCGCAGTGAGCGGCGCGAATTTCCTGATCGCGGAAACCGGCGGTGTCTGCATCGTCGAGAGCGAAGGCAACGGCAGGATGTGCCTCACGCTTCCCGAGACGCTGATTGCTGTCGCCGGAATCGACAAGGTCGTCCCACGATTCCTGGACCTCGAAGTAATGCTGCAGTTGCTGCCGCGGAGCGCCACGGGCGAACGAATGAATCCGTACAACTCCATCTGGTCGGGAGTCGACAAGACGACGAGTGGCGGCGATGGGCCGCGCGCGTTTCATGTCGTGCTGATGGACAATGCGCGGAGCGAAATACTGGCGGATGCCGAGGCGCGGCAGACGCTGCACTGCATCCGCTGCGGAGCCTGCCAGAACGCCTGCCCGGTGTATCAGCAGACCGGAGGGCATGCGTATGGGAGCGTGTATGCGGGACCGATCGGCGCGATCCTCACGCCGCAGTTGATGGAGATGCATCATGCGCAGAGCCTGCCCTATGCTTCCAGCCTCTGCGGTGCGTGTTATGAAGTCTGCCCGGTAAAGATCAATATTCCCGAGGTGCTCATCCATCTGCGCAACAAGGTGGTGAAGCAGCAATCATCGGGGCTGAACCTCCTCGTCAACCCCGAGGTGATGGCGCTGAAAGCGGTCGCGCTGGTTTTCCGCAGCGAGACGGTCTTTCGCGCGGCGCAGAAGCTGGGACGAATCGGCGAGTTACCCCTGTCACGCAAGGATGGGCAGGGCGAGGGATGGATCGAGTGGCTGCCCGGGATGCTCGGAGGATGGACCCAGGTGCGCGATTTGCACGTAATGCCGAAGCAGACGTTTCGGGAGTGGTTTGAGGCGCGTGGCAAGGACGCCGCAGGCAGGCGGGCCGGAGACGCAGCCGGGAAGGGGTCCAGCAATGGGCGCTGAAGCGGCTTCAACCTCTTCGCGGGAGGAAGTGCTGCGGCGGATTCGCGCTGCTATCGGAGACGCCGCTACAGTGGATGCCGCGGAGATTCGCGGCGAGTGGGATGCACTGCCGCGGCACTACAAACGGACAGCATCCCTGGAGCGCGAGGCGATCCTGGATATGTTGGAAGACCGCCTGCGTGATTACGACGCCAGCGTGGTGCGCGCGAATGCTGGTGGAGTTGGACTTGAGATTGCCCGCATATTAGCCGAGCGCGGCAAGCGACGGCTGGTAATTCCGATGGGACTGCCCGAGGCGCTTGGCGAACCGCTGCCCGAGGGATTCGAGTTTCTCGTCGATGAAGGCATGACGTCGGCCGAACTGGACTGCTTCGAGGGCGTCCTCACCGCCTCTACCGTGGCGATTGCGAAGACAGGAACCATCGTCCTGCAGAACGTTCCGGGACAGGGAAGGCGGGCGGCGACGCTCATTCCCGACTACCACTTATGCGTGGTGCGGGCTGGAGATGTAGTGGAGACCGTACCTGAGGCGATGGCGCGGCTTGCGCCTACCGCTTCCCTGGCAACCACGTTTGTGTCAGGGCCATCGGCGACCGCTGATATCGAGATGACCCGCATTAAGGGAGTGCATGGGCCCCGATTTCTAGACGTGATTGTGATTCCATAGGTCGGAATTTATCGCAGAATCGGAAATTTCATCGTTTAGACCAGATATACGTGATATCAGGCTCCGATTTTATTTCAATAGAGAGTATATTTCCGTAATTGAGGTTCTGAGGGATTTCCCATGGCTTTGAACGGTGCAGGATCCGGCGCGCGTGCGACGGAGCGGATTTGGGCAGCACTGGACGGTTTCCGGATCGAAGTTCCCTCGTGGGGCTTCGCGAATACGGGGACGCGGTTCGGCAAGTTTTCCCAGGCCGGCGCGGCGACGACGCTGGAAGAGAAGTTCGCCGACGCTGCGCAAGTCAACAAGCTGACTGGCGCGAGTCCGACGGTGGCGCTGCACGTGCTTTGGGATCTGCCCAACGGCAAGGGTGATGTGCCGGAGATCAAGCGGCTGGAAAGCAAGTTTGGGGTGAAGGTGGGGTCTATCAACCCGAACCTTTTCCAGGCGCAGGAGTACAAGTTCGGCTCGATCTGCAATCCGAGCGCGGAGATTCGCGGTAATGCGCTGGCGCACTTGCTTGATTCGGTAGAGATCGGGCGCGAACTGGGCTCGAAGGATGTTTCGCTGTGGATTGCCGATGGGTCGAACTATCCCGGCACGCAGTCGATCCGCAAGCGGATTGAGTGGATGGAAGAGGTGCTGGCCTCGACCCACGCGGCGCTTGGCGAGGGCCAGCGCATGCTGGTGGAGTACAAGCCCTTCGAACCGGCGTTCTATCACACCGACATTGCGGACTGGGGCATGGCGCTGGAACTGGCGCGGCGCACGGGTCCGAAAGCCAAGGTTCTGGTGGACACCGGCCACCATCTGCAGGGCACGAACATCGAGCAGATTGTGACATGGCTGCTGCACTGCGATGCGCTGGGCGGGTTCCACTTCAACGATCGCAAGTATGCGGACGATGATCTGACGCTTGGCTCGATCGATCCGTACCAGGTGTTCCGCATCTTCAGTGAGATTCTGACCAGCAATTCGCTTGCAGTCTCCGGGATTGCCTACATGATCGACCAGAGCCACAATCTGAAGGGCAAGGTGGAGGCGATGGTGCAGACCGTTGTAATGGCGCAGGAGTTGTTCGCCAAGGCGGCGCTGATTGACCAGGAGAAGCTCGCCGGCCTGCAGCAATCGTGCGATCTCGTGGCGGCCGAGGAGACCTTCCGCACGGCATTCTGGACCGACGTGCGGCCCATGGTGAAGGAATGGCGGCAGGCCCGCAGGCTGCCAGTCGAGCCGCTCGAGGCCCTGAAGCAAAGCAGCTATGTGGAGACGATCAGCCGCGAACGTGGCGCGCGAAATGCGAAAAGCGTTTCCAGCTACGCGTAGGTAAATAGCTTTCCCAAGCGGGGCCGCGAGTGGTTGGGGCGCGGCCCCGCGATGCTTTAGAGGGCGTGCTGGCTCAACTGGCTGGCCAATAGTGACCGCTCTCACATGGTCCGTTGTGTAAGTCTTGCTATTCTGAACTGACATGGCGAAACCTATTGTTCTCACAATTCTTGACGGCTGGGGCTATCGGGCCCAGACCAACGGCAATGCGATCGCCCTGGCGCGCAAACCGGTTTATGACGGCCTTCTCCGCGATTTTCCGAACACCCTGTTGCGGGCGAGCGACCACTTTGTTGGCCTTCCCGACGGGCAGATGGGGAACTCCGAGGTCGGGCATCTGAACCTCGGCGCAGGCCGCATCGTGCGCATGGATATGACGCGCATCGACGCTGCAATCGCCGATGGCACGTTCTTCACTGATCCCACGCTGCTGGCTGCGATGGCGGCCGCGCAGGAGAAATCCAGCGCGCTCCATTTCATCGGCTTGCTATCGGATGGCGGTGTGCACTCGCATCAGCGCCATCTGTATGCGCTTCTTCGGCTTGCAGCGCAGCAGAAGCTGGCGCGGGTGTTTGTTCATCCGTTTATGGATGGGCGCGACACGATGCCCAACAGCGGGCTGGGCTATCTGGCGGAGTTGCAGCAGCAGTTCCGCGGGATCGGCGTGGGCGAACTGGCAAGCGTCAGCGGTCGCTACTATGCGATGGACCGCGACCTGCGCTGGGAGAAAGAGAAGCAGGCCTTCGATGCGCTGGTGACAGGTCATCCGCAGGGCGGCACGTATGAGGATGCCGCGGAGCGTGTGAAGGAGCTATACAACAGCGGGATTACCGACGAATTCATTCCGCCATTCACTGTGGTCGATGCGGCCGGTAAAGCCGTGGGGCCGATTCGCGACAACGATGTCGTCATCAACTTCAACTACCGCGCCGACCGCGCCCGCCAGATAACGCGAGTGCTGGCGCGCAACTCCGGTCTGACTGCGAACGGCGGGCTGGACCTGCCCAAGGCCGCCGAACTCGACCTGGAAATCCCGCGGAGCTTCGTGCCGTCGAAGCTGCATTACGTCTGCATGACGCAGTACGACAGGAACTTCAAGCTGCCGATCGTGATTCCGGCGGAGTCGATGGACAATCTGCTGGCGCACCTGATGGCGCAGGCGAACCTGCGCAACCTGCGCGTCGCGGAGACGGAGAAGTACGCGCACGTCACGTATTTCTTCAACGGCGGCATCGAGAAGCCTTTCGGCGGCGAAGACCGGGCGCTGGTCCCGTCGCAGAAGGTCGCTACGTACGATCTTGCGCCGGAGATGTCGGCTGCCGGAATTGCCGATGCGGTCGTGAAGGCGGTCGCCGACACAGCCTTCGACGTCATCATCGTGAACTTTGCCAACGCAGACATGGTTGGGCACTCGGGCAAGATCGAGCCGACCATCAAGGCTGTCGAGACCGTGGACCGCGAGCTTGGGCGGATCTATCAGGCGGTGAAGCGGAGAGGCGGATCGCTGCTTGTAACCGCCGACCACGGCAACGCCGAGACGATGATCGATCCCGTCAGCGGCGGACCGCACACCGCTCATACGACCAATCCGGTGCCTTTCATCCTCGTGACGGACGCGCCGACAGGGACGATCAATCTGCGGCCGGAAGGCAGTCTGCGCGACATTTCGCCGACCATTCTCAGTCTGCTGAAGATCGCCAGGCCCAAGGAGATGACGGGCGGCGACCTGATGACCGTGGTCGGGCCGGCAAGCTGAGTTCAAAACTCGCGGCGACCTTCCATGGCGCGAGTCATGGTGACTTCGTCGGCGTATTCGATATCGGAGCCGGCGGGGACTCCGGTGGCGATGCGGGTGATGCGCATGGCGGGCGCGATGCGGCGGATCTCCTGGGCAAGGTAGGCCGCGGTGGCTTCGCCTTCGGTGGTGGGTGATGTGGCGAGGATGACTTCGCGGATGCTGCGGCTGGCATCTTCCTCGGACGAAGCGCCAGAGCTGTCTTCTTGCACAGACGAAGCGCCGGCAGCCAGGCGGGTGAGCAGGTTGGCGATGCGGAGCTGCTCCGGGCCGACGCCGCCGATCGGCGAAAGCGTGCCGTGGAGAACGTGGTAGACGCCGTTGTAGCTGCGCGTCTTCTCGATGGTGGCGATGTTGGTGGGCTCTTCGACGACGCAGACGATGTGCTGGTCGCGGACGGCGCTGGTGCAGTAGCCGCAGGGATCGACGTCGGTGATGTTGTTGCAGATGGAGCACAGGTGAAGCTTTTCGCGAAGCACGAGGATGGCGTCGGCGAGGGCTCGCGCGTCCGCATCCGAAGCCCGCAGGATGTGGAATGCCAGTCGCTGGGCATTCTTGGTGCCGATGCCGGGCAGCTTGCGCAGTTCGTCGATCAGGCGGGACATGGGCTCAGCGAATCCGGCCATTTGGTCTGCTATTCCATTCCCGGGAGGTTGAGGCTGCCGGTGAGGCCGCCCATCAGGCCGGCGACGCTGGACTTCATGGCTTCGTCGGCGCGTCTACCGGCTTCGTTGATGGCGGCGGTGATCAGGTCTTCGAGGAGTTCGATGTCGCCGGTCGAGGCGCCGAGCGCAGTGGGTTCGATCTTTAGGCGCAGCACCTCCTTCTTGCCGTTCATGCGCACCTTTACCATTCCGCCGCCGGACTCGGCTTCGACGATGGTTTCGGCGAGCTTCTGCTCCATTTGCGCCTGCATATCGCGTGCCTGCGACATCATTTCTTTCATCTTGCCAAGATCGGGAAAGTTCATTGGGCTTGGGTCCTCATAAAGGCAAATACGGGGATTCTTCGCTGCGCTCAGAATGACAGATTATGAAGAACTGCGTCCTAATGGACAACTCAATCGCAAGTGGTCAATGACGACTCAAAAGCGGGTGTTCATTCGCCTTCACGCAGGTCGATGACGGTCTGGATATCTGCGTGGAAGAGCTTCTGCGCCTGCTGGACCATAGGATGCTCCAGAGCTTTGGCCTGGACCGAGCCAGTGCGGCGCGGCTTCTTTGCGGCTGCGGGTGCTGCCTCACCGGGCATGAGCGCGAGTTTGAGGATGCCGGCTTTGCGGAGGGCGCTGCGCACGATCTTTTCGGCGTCGGCGTTCATCACGACCGGCAGCATTGTCTTCGAAAGCCCGGTCTGTACGCGGGCCTCGCCGTCGGCGATCGTCCAGGACGCGTCCGCCATGGCGTCGGCGGCGGAGGACTGTTTGGCGGCGGCGAGGGCTTCGACCACCGCCTGCTGCGGGGCAGAGCCTTCGTCTTCGGCAGACGCGGCCAGGGCAAATGAGCTGTTGATGGCTGACGCAACCGTCTCGAAGACGGGGGAGGGGAGCGAGACATCGGGGTCCTGCTCGATGCGACCCTCCAGATGCGAAGGGACGGGGAGAGCCATTGCCTCGGGTAGCCTTACGGGCGTGGGCATCGGGATGGGGACACTTTCAAGCGCGGGTCGGGGCGTCGGAACCGGTGCGACGGACACAGCGGTTGCGCCACGCGTCTCCGTCATCGCATGCGAGGCTACGGCGGAGACGTGGATCGGCGCGCTGGCAATTCCTTCGGGGCGGCGGCGGTTCTTGTCCTGCTCAAAGGGTGAGAACGCGGGGCGGGCCGGAACCGCCGTCGATTGCGCAGCGGTGACTGGCCTGGGCGCCGGTGCCGCGGTGCGTGCAGGAGCAACGGATGCAGGGTCGCGGCCGCTGCCTCCCATTTGGCTCAGGGCCTCCTCGATAGGCAGAAGGCGACGCAGGTGGACGAGCTTCAGCAAGCCGAGTTCGAAGTGGAAGCGCTGTTCCTGGCGGTAGCCCAACTCATCGAAGGTGCGCAGCATGACCTGCAGGAAGCGTGTCAGCTCTTCTTCGCTGAACAGTGCAGCGGTGCGTGCGGCGCGACGCTGCTCGTCGGCGGAGATTTGCAGCAGCTCACTGCCGACGCCGTCGGCGGTCGCCCCGTCTGGAGAAAGCCCGGCGACCTTGGCGATAAGCGAGTTGCGCAGGTAGCGGACGCACTGCCGGGCGAGCTGTGCGGGTGAGTTGCCGGCGTCGAGCAACTGGTTCGCCACGGTCATCACTTCTGCTGAACGGTTGCCGTCGACTGCCTCCATCATGCGCTCGAAGACAGCGTTGGGCACGGTGCCCATCAGCTCGCGAATCTGGGAAGCGTCCAGGCGGGCGTGCCCATCTTCCGTGGGCGCGCTGGCGATCGCCTGGTCCATGATCGAGAGCGCGTCACGCATCGATCCATCTCCTGCCTCTGCGAGCAGCGAGAGCGCGGCGTCATCCGCGCCAACGCCTTCGCGGTCTGCAATCTCGCGAAGCTGGCCGCAGATGTCGACCATCTTGACCGCGTGGAAACTGAAGTGCTGACAACGCGATCGGACGGTCTGCGGGATGTCCTCGGGCTGCGTGGTCGCCATCATGAAGACGATGTGGTCAGGCGGCTCTTCGAGCGTCTTGAGAAGCGCGTTGAAGGCCGCGTCGGTGATCTGGTGCGCCTCGTCGAGGATGTAGATCTTGTACTTATCGCGCGCGGGACGGTAGCGGGCGGCATCGCGAAGTTCGCGAATACCGTCGATACCGCGGTTGGTGGCGGCATCGATTTCGATGACGTCAACGGCGTTGCCGGCGCGGATCTCGGTGCAACTGTCGCAGACCTCGCAGGGCTCGGCGGTAGGTCGTTCAGGCGACCCGATGGGATTGCGGCAGTTCAACGCCATGGCGAGAATGCGCGCAATGGTGGTCTTGCCGATGCCGCGATGGCCCGAGAAGATGTAGCCGTGGGCGATGCGGTTCTGCGTGAGCGCGTTCATCAGGGTCACGGTGACGTGATCCTGTCCAACCACGTCGGCGAAGCGCTGCGGACGGTATTTGCGGGCTAGAACCTGGTAGGCCATCGACGAGTTCGATTGTATCGCCAACCGAGCAGCGACACGTACAATCAACCCACATGCCGAGCCTCTTCCCGCTGAAGCCCACGCACGCCCCGGTCAAAAACTACTACGCCGCCCTCGCCCAATTCCACCTCCACGGCCACGACACCGAGGGCAACACCCGCTCCGCCTTCGCCGATATCCTCAAGAAATGCGCCCATCCCTACAAATGGCATCTAGTCGAAGAATTCCCCTTCAAAGGAACCGGCAAGCAGGACCTCCGCGCCGACGGAGCCATCTTCGATAACGACCTGCCCATCCTCCAAGGCTTTTGGGAAGCGAAAGACACCAACGACGATCTCGACCGCGAAATCAAGTCCGAAGTCGCCAAGGGCTATCCCCTCTCCAACACTCTCTTCCAGTCTCCGGACCGCGCCGTCCTCTATCAGAACAACCGCATCGCCCTCGACGACACCATAGCCTCACCCGACAAACTCATCGAAGTCCTCGAATGCTTCTTCAGTCACAAACTCGCCGACATCCCTGATTGGGAAGAGGCAGTCACCAAGTTCGCGGAGAAGATTCCCGACCTAGCCCTCGGCGTTACCTCCATTCATCGCCGCCGAAATCGAAAAGGTCATCCGCTCCATCACCGCCCGCCATTTTTCGAGGGATGAATTCCTAAAACCTTTAGACCGCTTCTACACCGCCATCGAAAAGGCCGCCGAGTCCCAGACCGGCTACACCGAAAAGCAGCACTTCCTCAACGCCGTCTACGAGAAGTTCTTCCAGCGCTTCGACACCAAGCAGGCCGACACCCACGGCATCGTCTACACCCCGCAGCCCATCGTCGACTTCATGGTCCGCAGCGTCGAAGAAATCCTAAAGCAGGAGTTCGGCAAATCCCTCTCCGACTCCGGCGTCCACATCCTCGACCCCTTTGCCAAGGGACGGATGATCTTTGCCGCTACTTATTGTCTGTAGACCTATAGTGTTCAGCGTTCGACGATGATGCGGATGCCTAAGACACCACAAGAGACGCTTGGCGCAACGGTCCGCGAGCTACGTGCTGGACTTGGCATCTCTCAAGAGGCGCTTGCCGAGCGCTGCGATCTTCACAGAACTTATATTGGCGGCATCGAACGCGGGGAACGAAATGTGAGCTTGGAGAACATCGTTCGACTTGCGACCGCGCTAAAGGTCCCTCCGAGCAAGTTACTAGAGAGGATCAAGTGAATGGCTGATTCTCCCTATCTTGGCAAGAGCTTCGAGCAATGGGAAGAAGTAACTGCGGAATTACTGAAGAAGCATCCACTCGATCAGGAAGAAATCGTCGATGTTGTCCTTCAGGCTTGGCGTGACATCTTCAACTCAAAGCTTGGCCCGAAGGAGTTTCAGATAGGCCGTGACATCTATCCGCAGCCTCAAATCATGGCCTTCCTTCTCCACGAACTAATTCCCCTTGAACTCGCCTCCCGGCATACGAAGGAGTGGCGGAGAGATCAATTCGGAACCGATAAAGATTTGGTCTATGTCGCCGACGAACAGTTCTCAATTGAGATCAAGACCTCATCCAGCGCAAACGGTGTTTTTGGAAATCGTAGTTATGCACGGCCGACGCAGGGCGACAAGAAGAGCAAATCTGGCTATTATCTCGCCGTGAACTTCGATGGATTTAGTGAAGGCGCGACGACCGCTCCTAGGATCCGCAAAATCCGCTTTGGATGGCTGGATCATAGCGACTGGAAAGGACAAGCCGCGCAATCGGGACAGGCAGCCACGCCATCCAAAGAGGCCAAGAAACACAAGCTGGTTACTCTTTACACTGCCGTCGAAGAGAAATAGAAATACCCTCGGCGACTATACAGGGACGTCGAAAAGATCAACTTGCGCTTCTGCGATGCGCTGCTCCCCAATGTCCCCTTCTAGACGACTGATTGCCAATTCCACATAACGGCTCGACAATTCAAACCCAATCACGCGGCGGCCCAACTTCGAAGCCACAAGCGCGGTGGTTCCTGACCCCATGAACGGATCGAGGATTACATCGCCAGGTTTACTGCTCGCACGGATAATTCGCTCGATGACCGCCACAGGAAACTGTGCAGGATGCGCCGTCCTCTCCTTCGAGGACCGATTCGTCCCAGAAGTGACTTTTGGAAGAATCCAGACATCGGAAGGATTCTTGCCGAGGGGATTGCACTTCAACCTGCCATTCTTCTTTTGGTTCGGGTACTTAACGTCCGGATCTCTGATCTCATCCAGATTGAACGTGTACTTATCGGGTGACTTCACATACCAGAGAAACTTTTCGTTGCGCGGAGAGAAGGCCTGCCTGGCAGCTACACCCGCCCCATAGTGCCAGACGATTTCCTGCATTAAGTAGAACGGTATTCGGTCCCACAAAAGATATGGTAGCGGAATCGCCCTCGCGCGGCCTTCCATCGAGACATACCCCAAATTCAGCCAGAAACTGCCGCCATGACAGGTCAAGCGATGAACAGCCTTAATCCAGCTTTCCGACCAATTGACGTAGTCCTGCAGTGCCATGGAAGATTCGTATTCTTTGCCAATGTTGTACGGGGGAGACGTAACCGTAAGATCTACCAAACCAGGGGCGACGGCGTTCATCCCGTTTAGACAATCGCGGTTGTAAATTGCGATGCCATCGTTCTCATAATCCGGCAGTCCCAACGCACTCGTGATTTCGTAGAACGCATTTTGCTTGTTCATGCGGCCCTCACGATGAATACTATAAGTACCATCGACTGCGGTCAAGCACTTTTAGATAAGTCTCAACTTTGATGGTCTCATATTGGAACCTAACCTAAAGCGCGAACTCCCCCGCATCCCCTTCCCGTCGGACTTCCACACCTTCGCCGCCGCCGGCAAGCGCCTCATGGAACTCCACATCGACTACGAGAAGCAGCCCGAGTACCCCCTCGAACAGATCGAAGACCCCAAAGCCGAAGTCTCCT
>OCZT010002864.1_pt1 | contig 17768 bp, 16 predicted proteins | sample 1539031 | NCBI WGS metagenome assembly OCZT01 (sample SAMEA3539308, study PRJEB22396) | soil metagenome | biome: tundra; feature: field; material: soil | place: USA | collected 2010-05 | depth 0.15 m | reverse complement strand
CCCTTCCTGCGCGACCGCCGCATTGACGCCTACGGCCCCATCGTAAACCGCTGGCTCGGGAAATGACTCCTCGCGACCGCAGGTTCCGCATGCCCGCCGAATGGGAGCCGCACGAGGCGACCTGGCTCGCCTGGCCGCACGAAAAATCCGACTGGCCTGGAAAGTTCGCCCCCATATCTTGGTTGTACGGCGAAATCGTCCGCCACTTGGCGCGCGTCGAACGCGTCCGCATTCTGGTCGCGGATGAACCGGCCGAGCGCGCTGTCCGAAAAATCCTGAAAACCTGCCACGCCGATCTCGCCGCCGTCGACTTCTTCCACCACCCCACCAACCGCAGCTGGACCCGCGACTACTGTCCTCTCTTCGTCAGGAATAAATCCGAAGTCGCCATCACCCATTGGCGATTCAACGGCTGGGCCAAATACTCGAACTACGAATTCGACTCACAGGTCCCTCACTTCCTCGCCTTGAAACTTGAAATGGAGCGCTGGGCGCCGGACATCGTGCTCGAAGGCGGCAGCATCGATGTGAACGGCGCGGGCAAGCTGCTCACCACCGAAGAGTGTCTCCTCTCCGACGTCCAGGCCCGCAATCCCAGCCTCTCGCGCCGCGAGCTGGAACGCGCCATGAAGGATTATCTCGGCATCCGCGAAGCGATCTGGCTGGGGCGGGGAATTGCAGGTGACGACACCCACGGCCACGTCGACGACCTGGCGCGCTTCTCCGCGAAAGACGCCGTCGTCACCGTAGTCGAGCCCGACAAGTCCGATCCGAATCACGAGCCGCTCAAAGAAAATCTAGCGCGCCTGCGATCGAGAAAAGACCTCCACATTGCGACGCTCCCCATGCCCGAGCCGGTATATTTCGCCGGCCAGCGTCTCCCCGCCAGCTACGCGAATTTCTACATCGCCAACGGCATCGTCCTGGCGCCAGTCTTCGGCGACCCCAACGACCGCGTAGCCCTGAACACACTCCAGCGCCTCTTCCCAGACAGAAAAATAATCGGAATCTACAGCAGGGATTTGGTCCTAGGTCTGGGCGCCTTGCACTGCATGACAATGCAGGAACCAGCGTCTTATTGAGTCGGCAGCCGCTTCAGGTAGGCCTGCCAAAGGCGATCGGTTTCAGCGATCGAGCGCCGAAGCTCAACGATCTCAGCCCAGTGCTTATCGGCCAACGTGATCAGGTTTCCGATTTGATCGTCATGCGCGACGACGGTGGCGGCCAGGGACTCGACGATCCCGGTCAGCCTATCCAGATGTTCCTCAGTGCTCATGGTCCGCTCAGAAAATAAACGACAGCCCGCCCCGCACCGCGCGAGGCGCGTTGGTCAGCACCGCGCGCTGATCGTTGACGACCACCGGCAGGTAGCCCTGGGCCAGCAGGTTGCGCAACTCGGCCGACGCCTCAAATCGTCCGAACGCTCCGAACATCCCCGGCAGCGCCGGCAGAGGCTGGCGGATGTACACATTCCATCCGATCTCTTGACTCGTCCGATCCGCCATCGAAAGATGCGACGGCATCAGCGTCCGAAAATCGGTGTATCCGTAGCTGGTGATCACCCGCGTCCCCGTCACCGCCATCGTGTGCGATGCCCGAGCCGTCAGCCAGCTCCGTTGCACCGTGCGGATTTCTCCGCGCAGCGCCGCCGCATCCATCACGCTCCCCGCTCCAGCCAGCAGCGCTCCACTGCGCCCCAGCGCCATCGATAAGTCGGAGTGTTCGCCCAGCGCCTGCGTCACGGATGCCGAATATCCCGTCCGCTGATAGCTGCCCGCGTCGAACACCTGGCTGCTCGACCCAAGCTGTGCCAGCAACTCGCTCGCCGGCAGAAAATCTTGCGGCCCCGACATCAGGAACGCCGCGTTCGACACGGCTTCATGATAGATTCCCACCGAATACGTGCGGCTTCCCGCCACGCGCAGATAGCTCGCTTCAAACGATTCCCGCCGCTCCACCTGGGCATGCGCAGCGCTCAACGAAACGCGCGGCGCCATCGCCAGAGCCGCCAGATCCTGGCTCAAAGTGTCGGCCGATTCCACAGTTCGCGCCAGCAACTGCCCCGGCTGCGTCCCGGAACTGAACGCCATCCGCAATGAATTGTGCGCGCCCAGGTCGTACGTCGCCCGCGCGAACGGACTCATATAATTCAAATGCGAAAGGAACGTCACGGACTCGTAGTTGAATCCATATTCCAGCTTCAGCCTGTCCGTCAGCTCCACGTGGTCGTACATCCCCAGCGACGCCGTCCGCAGCACCGGAACCGCATCCCCTCGTCCCGGCAGATACATCTGCTGCATCGACAAGGTAATCTCCGGAGTCGACCCGCTATCGCTCGCCCGCGAATAGGTCGTGCGGAACCCCGCCGCCGGCATCGCGCCGTTGGTCGCGTAGCCCAGGTTGCCGCTCAACTGCAGCCGCGACTTCCCGTAAATCGACGTCGCCAGCGCGAACGCCGTGCCCAGGTCCTGCTGGCTGGCACCGCTGAACGCATCGCTGTCGCCCGCCGACACTTTCACCATTCCCTCGGTCTGCGAAAACATGTCGGAGAACGGTCGCGAGCTGCTGTCCTCGGAACTTTTCGACACCGGCAAAAACCGCAGGATCGGACGCGTCGATGGCGATGCCCTCAGCACCCATTTCCAGTCGTCGCCCATCAGCGTCCCGTGCGATGCCGACGACAGAATATCCACCGTGCTGAAAATTCCCGAAAGATTGATTTGCAGCAGGCTGTCCGTGCCCGCCGCAACGGAGATGTTGCGCCGCATCGCCGGCACAAAGCTCGCCAGCGTCACCCGGATCGAGTACACGTCCGGACTCAGCGCCGCGAACCCGAAGCGCCCCTGTTCGTTGGTGAGCACCTGCCGGATCAGTTGGTCGTGACGGTCGTAGAGCAGCACCTTGGCGCCCATTTCCGTTACGCCTGCCACGCTTTTGACCTCGCCCAGAATGCTGCCGGCCAGCGCCAGCGTGCCGCCGGCGTTCGCCGCAGGCCCCAGGCAGAACATCGCCGCCAGGGTACTAAGTATCCATGAATTCGCGCGCCGGTTTGTCCCAGCTACTGTCATTCCTGGCAAAAGCCCTCGTGCCTGCGGCTGCCTGCGTGACGCCTTAGTTTACCGTAAATATGGCGGACTGCGTTAACGTCTGGTTCGGACTCCGCAGCTTGTCCGTCACCTTGATATTCAGTTTATACTGTCCTGGATCCAGATCGGTCAGCGGCAGCAGCTTCTCGATCGTCACTTGCGCCGCCCCGCCTTGCAGATCCTTCACCGCTTCGCTGAAATCGAACACCTTGGTCGCCGGACCCTGGTTCGTCGCTACCTTCACGATCTCGTAATCGATCGTGCCATCCGGCTTGTGGGTCTTCTCATCCGCTTCGAAATTATAAAGCTGCATGTAGATGCCCATTTTTTCCTTGCGGCTGAATGCCGGTTGATCCGGAATCGCCATGCCGATGCGCGGACGCACTTTCGATCCGCCGATGGCGAACATGCCCGTGCCGATATTCTTGGTCGGCAGCTTTTCCAGTTGATCGGCCAGAATCAGCGTGCTCGCCGACAGCACATCGTCTTCCAGGTGCGGCACGTGGATCGCCACTTCGTAGGTGCCCGTGTTGCCGCCCACCAGGTCCTTCGCCGCGATGTTCAGCCGGTACGGTCCCGGTTGCAGCGGCAGCGTTTTCTGATACACCCTGTGCGGACTCGCCTCAATCAGCTTCTGCAGCATTTCCGAAGGCTGCGTCACCGTCACCACGTCTTCAAACGGAGCCAGCGGCCTGCGCGCCAGCGTCGAGATGCGCCCGTAAATATTGATCGTCGCCGTCGACGTGTTCTCTTTGTCCTTGAACTGCATGTCCTTCACGTCGAATTGAATCGTGATCTGCGTCAGCACCGCCGAGCCGGTAATCGGGATGTAATCGATCAGCACCCTCATCGGCAGCAGGTTGTATTTGATGCTCGAACTCACCACCGCTTCCAGATCTTTGTACTTGATGGCCGGCGGCTTGAAAATCTTCGCGTATTGCTCCAGGCGCGTGAACTCGTTCATGCTCTCCGGCAGCGGCTGGCTGCCCGTGCCCAGGTGCGTGCCGTCGGTGCGTGTGAACCGCTGCGTCTTGTCCGACATGCCCATCTGCTCGGCCATCGTCAAACCCGCGCCCGGAACATACAACAGCGCGTCCTTTTCCGAAGGATCCATCGTCAGCCGGTATTCGCCCGACATCGTCGTATCCACGAATTCCAAAATGATGTTGGTGCCGATGCCATCGATATATCGATACCGCCACTGCTCGAACGGGTAGGTCGACGTGCTCCCGCCGCCCTCTTCATAAGGACGCTCGTAGGTTCCGCCCGAAGGATGCGACTCGATTTCGTCCGGCGGCCCGTAGGCAATGTAGATGCGGCCCCGATCCGTCTTCCATCCCGGAATTCCCGACGCGTACCGGTCGTTGGCGTACGCGATGCGCCGGTAGTGCTCCTCGCGATACTCGTTTTCTTCGGTGTCCGGAGTCGGATCGCGCCGCAGCCAGAACTGCTCGATGAACTGCTGCCGCTCATCGTCGGTCTGCAACTGCTTAAACGCCTTCCGTTCCTCGTCCGTGATGATGTAGGTCACCTCTTCGTTCAGCCACTTCTTATACGGCGTCTCCAGTTCCTTCTTGAGCTGCGCTTCTTTCTTCTTGCGCTCCTTCTCCGACATCGGCTTCGCGATCGTCTCGCGTTTCGGCGGTTGAGAGGAACTGCTTTGAGGTGACGCCGGTGGATTCTGCGCCGTCAGTAGTGACCCGAGAGTAAGAAAGACAAGAACCTGCCGCATAGCTGAAACCACCTCCCCTGATTTTACTCTGGAAGGCAGGACGCTGACAATGCCCAATTAGTTTCAACTTGTTGCAGTGTGCTTCTCCGTCCCGCATGTGCCGCATCGGCACAGGTTAAGCATATGCTTTTGGGGCGGGCCATTGGCCCGCAGCCGCCTACCAGGCGGCTCTCAGCGCCCGTGCCTGATCGATGCGAAATCGAACTTTCCTAAATACACTGGCTTTGAAACCGGCGCTCTCCCGCTCAGCGGCAGCGCCTCCACCGGATACGGTGCCCCGGCTCCATGCGTCGGGAATCCCCACACGTCGCCTGTGGACATGTTGATCACCACTTTCCCGTCGCTCGGAACCCCTCCGTTTAAATTACGAATGGGGCTGGTCCCCGGCTCGACATAAAAAGTCGTCGTCGGCTCCATCTGCGCCGCAACCGGCACCGGCCGCATCGCCAGCACCGCCAGCAACAGCGCAATTACAGTCAGAACTACCTTCGTATAGGTCATATGCACCCCTGACGATTTTCATTCACTGGCCGTGCAGTTGGAATAAACTCGAACTATGAGGATCCTCGCGGCGCTTCTGCTCTTCGGGTCGCTCGCATTCGCCGCCGAAGTGCAAGTCTTCGTTTTCGTCCGCACCGATTGCCCCATCACCAATCGCTATGCCCCGGAACTGACCCGCATCGCGAAAGAATTCCAGGGCCGCCACGTCGCTTTTTATCTTGTGTATCCCGATCCCAACGAAAACAAACGCGCCATCGAAAAACACATGGCCGAGTTCGGATTTCCCGGCACCCCTTTGCGCGATCCCGACCACACCCTTGAAAATCGCGCCCACGCCAGCGTCGCGCCCGAAGCCGCCGTCTTCGATACCGCCGGAAATTTGAAATACCATGGCCGCATCGACGACCGCTATGTTTCCCCCGGCGTCTCCCGCGCGCAGGCTCAAGTTCATGATTTGGAAGACGCTATCTCTTCCGTGCTGGCCGGAAAACCGGTCGCCCATCCGGAAACCCGCGCCATCGGATGCTCCTTAAAAGACCTCCGCGCGGGCGATTTCAATCACGACATCGCGCCCATCGTTTACAAGCACTGCACCACCTGCCATCGTCCTGGAGAAGCCGGGCCTTTTTCGTTACTTACCTATCGGGATGTAAAGAAACACGCGAATCAAGTTGCTGGTACAGCAGGCCCTGCTGCTCCATCGGTTAGAGAAGTATCCCAATGATTTTCCGGCACTTCTGCATTTGGGAACGGTGATGTTGTCGCGTCTGAATCCGGGCGGAGCGATGTCCATGTTGCAGGCGGCGGTGAAGGTCGATCCGCAAAGCCCGGAGGCGCACAATTTCCTGGGCTCAGCTTTGGCGTCAAGAGGCCGCACACAGGAGGCGATCGGGCAGTTCCGGTTAGCGCTTTCTCTTCGCCCTAAGTATCCAAACGCCCGTTTCAATCTCGGGAACGCTCTGGTCAAATCCGGCAAACTGGACGAGGCGATTGCGGAGTACAAGAGGATCCTGGAGACGAATCCGGACGACGAATTGACGAAAGATCGGCTGAACGCGGTCCTTAATCGATCTTAAAAGGCGAAGAAACACGGTTTGTGGAGCCTTAAATGACCATAAATTGGGTCGTCTGTCCGCTCCCTGACGGTCGCGGTTCAGCGGGCGATCCGGGCGCGGTCGGAGGCTGAGAGGCCGGGGTTCTTTTTGATGTCGTCGCGGGACTGGAGCTTTCTTCGGTACCTGGCGAAATATTCGGGGATGTCGCCGCCGTATTGGAAGTTGTACATGATGTCGTCGAAATTGGCGGTATGATTCAGGCCCAGGGCGTGGCCGGATTCATGAAGGCACGTCAGGTACACGATGGTGTCGCGCAGGAGCGGGTCCTTCACGCCTTCCGTGGCGATGCGGATGTTGACTACGTTGCCGACGGTTTCGCCGTAGAGGCCGGAAGCGGGCGTGGCCCACACGACCTGAATTTTTGCTTCCCGACGGTCCTTGGTTTCGGCGAAACGCAAGCGGCCGGTCGAAGCTGTTTCCCAGGCGGCGAAGGCCCACCTTGCCAATTGCGGATCGCTGGCGACGCACGCCGTTTCCGGGTTGGTGCAGGGCTCGACCCAATAACTGGTGACGCTAAGGCTTAGGAGAAATAGCTTTATCATTTGCCAGCGCTCTGACCATCGCTTCCAGTTCGGCTACGCGTTTTGCGAGTTCGTCCATGGCCTGCCCCTGGGGATCGGGCAGTTTGCCATGTTCTAAGGTATCGAGATCGGCATTGGCGTCGCCGACGACGCGGCCGGGGACGCCGACCACGGTCGAGTGATCGGGGACGGAGCGCACTACAACGCTGCCCGCGCCAACTTTGACGTGATCGCCAATTTTTATATTTCCGAGAATTTTTGCGCCGGTGCCGATGACCACTTCATTGCCGATGGTGGGATGGCGCTTGCCCGCTTCCTTACCGGTTCCGCCCAAGGTGACGTTCTGATACATGAGCACGTCGTCGCCGATTTCGGCGGTTTCGCCGATGACGATGCCCATACCGTGGTCGATGAAGAAGCGCCGGCCGATGGTGGCGCCGGGATGGATCTCAATTCCGGTCACGGTACGAGAGAATTGTGAAATCACGCGGGCGAGCGTGAACCAGCCGCGCTTGTAGACGCCGTGGGCGAGGCGATGGATAAGTACAGCGTGAAAGCCCGGATAGCAAAGCAGAATTTCGAGCACGCTGCGGGCGGCGGGGTCGCGCTTGAAGACGGTATCGATCTGCTCCCGGATGTTGGAGAACATCTTACGAGTCATTATCGCAGGCAGCGCACGGCGCTGCCCCACGTTGGTGGCAACCTGCCCCATAAACATACTATTGACTCAAGGAATAAAAGCGACTAGCCTAGGCGTCTAGGCATAGGTGTCTATGGGAAAATCCAAAGCGGATGTTTTGCAAGGGACTCTCGATCTATTGGTGTTGAAGACGCTGGCGCGCGGGCCTTTGCATGGATACGGGATTGCCACCACGATTCAGCGAATTTCCGCAGAGGCGTTGCGCGTGGAAGAGGGCTCGCTGTACCCGGCGCTGCATCGCATTGAGCAGGAGGGTTGGATTCGCTCCGAATGGGGCGTTTCGGAAAAGAACCGGCGGGCGAAGTTTTATTCCATCACCGCGGCAGGCCGAAAGCAGCTCGCGCGCGAGGAAAGGCAGTGGGACAAATTGACGGCGGCGGTGGCAACCGTGCTGGGATTCTCGGAGGGGTCATGAAGCGCCTCAAGCGGCTTTGGAGCACGTTTCGGCCGGGACGGCTCGATTCCGATATCGATGACGAGATGCTGTTCCACATGGCGCAGCGTGTGGACGAGAACATCGCCGCGGGTATGTCCGCGGAGGATGCGCGGCGGGACGCGCAGCTAAGGTTCGGCAACCGGACGCTGCTGAAAGAGTCGGCGCGGGCAAACGACATTCTGGTGTGGCTCGAAACGGCGATGCAGGATGTGCGCTACGCCGTGCGAGGGTTGCGCCGGAGCCCCGGATTCGCGGCGACCGCGATGCTCTCGCTGGGCCTGGGGATCGGTGGGAACACAGCGATTTTTTCGTTTGTGAACGCGCTGCTGCTGAAGCGTCTGCCGGTACCCGACCCCGTGCGGCTGGTTCAGATCGTGGAGTACGAGGACGGCAAACTAACCAATTCCGTTTTTTCCTTTCCTTTCCTGGCGGAACTGGATAAAAGCAATGGTGTGTTTGACGGAGTGTTCGGGCGGTTTCCGGTGCGGGTCAACCTGACCGCCGATGGCATGGCGGAGCCGTTGAATGGCGAGGTTGTTACGGGCGACTATTTTCGGACGCTGCGCGTCAAACCGGCGCTGGGGCGGCTACTGACGGAAGAAGATGTCAAGGCCGGCGCCGGGGATCCGGTGTGCGTGATCAGCTATTCGACGTGGCTGGAGCGATTTGGAGGCGATCCAGGCATCGTCGGGCGCAAGCTGGTGCTGAATGCGCACGCGTACACCGTCGTCGGCGTCACGGAGAGAGGATTTTACGGCCCGCAACTGCAATCGCGCGTCGAGATGCAGTTGCCGGTTTCGCGCATGGGAGATTTCATGGGCGGTTTTTTCGCGACCGGGGACGGAGGAACCATGTGGAAGTCGCCGGGATTTCACTGGCTCCAGCCGCTGGGCCGGTTGAAGCCGGGCGTATCCATTTTGCAGGCGCAAACGACGATGGACCCGGTTGCGCGTTCCATTATGGCCGCTATGGCCGCGACCGGGGAGAAACAAAAAGTCTCTTTCCGCCTGACGGACGGAAGCCAGGGGGCCAATAACGATTCCAGCTTCTCCAAGCCGGTAGCGGTGTTGATGGGTATCGTTGCGCTGGTGCTGGCGATTGCCTGCGCGAATCTGGCCGGTTTGCTGCTGGCTCGCGCCAATGCCCGGGCCAAAGAGTTCGCGGTACGGTTGTCGCTGGGCGCGTCGCGCTGGCGGCTGGTGCGGCAACTGATGGTGGAAAGCATGGCCATCGCCTGTTGTGGAGGGTTGCTGGGCGTTGTATTTGCGTTATGGATTGTCCAGACACTCGTGGTCTTTCTGAATGCCGGGCGGACCGGTGGAAGCGGTCTTCATGTCGGCCTCGATCCATTGGTGATCTGTTTCACGATTCTGCTGTCCCTGCTGACCGCGCTGCTGTTTGGTCTTGCGCCCGCCTGGCAATCCGCGCGGCCGGACGTCATTCCCGAATTGAAAGGCTCGCCGGGCAGAGGGCAGGTTTCGCGCGGCGCCGGGATGCGAAGGGCGCTGATCGTTTTCCAGATCGCGCTTTCGCTGACGATTGTTTTCGCCGCGGGTCTGCTGACGCGCACGCTGAGTTCGCTAAAGACGATCGATCTGGGGTTCGATCCGGCGCGCGTGATCACGCTGCATCTGGACCCGGCGATGGGTGGCCGCACGCCGGACGAAGCAGATCGAATCTTCGATGAGATTCTGGGCCGGCTGCGGGCGCAGCCGGGAATCGCCGCGGCGAGTCTTGCGGTGGTATCGCCGCTGGAAGGCAGCATGATCTCACTCGATGTGAGTGTGCCCGGCCACGTCCTAAGAAGTTCCGACCTCCAGACGAACTTCAACACGATCAGTCCGGATTATTTCAAGACGCTCAATCAGACCCTGCTGGCCGGCCGCGATTTCAGCGACCGCGACCAAAAGAAAGCGCCCGGCGTCGCGATCGTCAATCAGCTTTTTGTCGAGCAATACATGCCGGGGCAGAATCCGGTGGGGCGGCATTTCAAGGTAAACGACGGGGACGTGGAGATCGCCGGCGTGGCGAGAAATGCGCGCTATCAGGCGTTGCGCGAAAAACAGTGGCCGCTGGTCTATATGCCCCTGAAACAGGCGGTATCTTCCGGTTACACGCTGCTGGTTCGAACCCGGATGGAGCCGCGCAGGGCGATGGTGGATATCCGGCAAACCATCCGTTCAGTGGATTCCAAAGTTCCGATCTACGACGTCCGCGAGTTGCAGGACCAGATCGAACAGGGGATATCGGCGGAAAGGGTGCTTAGTTTCCTCTCGGCATTGTTCAGCGCGCTTGCGGCGCTGCTGTGCGGCATGGGGATCTACGGTCTGATCGCTTACGCCGTTTCGCGCCGCACACGGGAGATCGGAGTGAGGTTCGCCATCGGGGCGCAAAAAATGGATGTCGCAAACCTGTTCCTGCGCGAAAGCCTGTTGCTGGTGGCGGCCGGTATCCTGGCGGGGATTCCATTGGCGCTGGCATCCACGCGCGTTCTGAAGAGCCTGTTGTATGGTATAGCGCCGGGCGATCCTATCACGCTCCTGTTCACGATCGCGATTTTTGCCGTCGCGGGGTTGCTGGCAAGCGTCCTCCCGGTTCTGAAGGCGGCAAGAATCGAGCCGGTGCAGGCGCTCCGTCACGAGTGAGACCGGTCAGGCCCGATGTTGCCGGGAATCTTCGCACCGGTGGTGCGGGAGAACTGCGAGATGACGCGGGCGAGGGTGAACCATCCTCGTTTGTATAAGCCGTGGGCGAGGCGATGGAATCTGCTGTCCCGGAGCCGTCGACACGCTCGAAAACATCCGGCAGGCCGATTACCAATCGGCCGCAGGCTGCCAGCCTGCACCACAGCCACGAGGGCAGGGTGCGTACGTATTAAACTAAACAGGTGCGGATCATCGTCATGTCCCTGTTGCTCACGCTGGCTGCGTGTTCCAGTCCTCCGGCCACGAATTCGAAGGAAAGCAAGAAAACCGGACCGATGGAGCCGACGTCGGCGGTGCCGACGAAGAAGCATCCTCTGGCGAAGTATGTTGAGCTGGTGGGCTTTCGTTTATCGGAAGCGGGCGGCGGGAAACTGAAAGTGAAGTTTGCCGTCGTGAATCATTCCGAGGCAGATATCGGCGATCTGGGCGTGAGGGTGCGGCTGACCACCAGCTCGGCCAAGCCCGATGACCCTCCGATAGCGGTATTCGATGTGAAGGTTCCCTCGCTGGGGCCGGAAGAGATTCAGGACGTTTCGGCAATGGCGCCGAGCAAGCTCCGCGTGTACGAACTTCCGGACTGGCAATTCATAAAAGCTGAATTTGAAATTACGTCTCCCGAGCCCTAGTCGGGTTGGAGACAAAAGTGCTTTTTGAGAAAGTGTGCGACTCTCCAGTTTTCGGCATCCTCTTAAATCTATGCGACATGTCATTGTTCTACTGCTGAGCGCGGCGGCTCTTTATGCCACACCGCAATTGCGACTTTCCACATCGACCGTGGGTCCGCTGAATATTGCGGTGGGCCAGAACGGAACCACACAAACGATTTCGACGACGAACATCGGCGACGGGACGCTGGCGCTGAGCGCGACGGCGAACGTATCCTGGCTGGCGGCGAACGTTGTCGGCACCAATGTGCAGATCGCGCTGAACACGTCGACGCTGGGGCAGGGAATCGCGACCGGCATGGTGACCGTGACGGCGGCCAATGCCATCGACTCTCCGCAAACCATCGCGGTGACGGTGCAGATGGGGGGAGGGGTGCCGAATTCGATCAATTTATATATGCCGCCGGGCGGAGCGGCGTCGACGACGTTCATTGCGTCGAGCACGCTGAACGCGGGTGCGTCGCCTCCGGCGGGCCTGACACTGGCGATTCTGAGCGAGGGCGGAGGAAGTTTTTCGACCACGGCGGCGTATCGGGTAACGGCGACGTCGCCTGCATCGACGACGCCCGAGACTTCGTACAACGGGCGGATTAACGTGATCAGCTCCGGGTTCCAGCCCGATGTGAAGTCGGTGCCGGTGACGATCAACGTAACGAACGGGCCGATTGCGACGCTGGTGCAATCGTCGATTCAATTTAATATCGCGCAGGGCGCGGCGCCGGTGGAGAAGTGGATTCAACTGGCGAATGCCGGAGCTAGCGCGCTGGCGGTCACAGGGGCGACCGTTTCTACAGGTGCGGCGTGGTTGACGACGTCGGTGAACGGGGCGTGCCTGATCGCGGGCGTGGGCGGGTGCGTGGCGGCGACCGGAGATCCGACAGGATTGAGTCCGGGCAAGTACACGGCGACCATCACGATTGCGAGTACGGCGAAGAACGGTCCGTTCACGGTTCCGGTGGAAATGGACGTGGTGGCGGCGGGTCCTCCGGTGAGCTACTTTCAGGGAGTGGTGGATAACGCGTTGTACGCGATCGGCGCGACGGTATCGCCCGGCGATCTGGTGGCCGTTCGAGGCGAGCAGTTCACTACGGGCGCGGCGGTGGCGGCACAGAAGCTGCCGCTGGGAACGTCGCTGGGCGGAGCGACGGTGTATGTCAACGGCGTGGCGGTGCCGACGTATTATGTGGCCGCATCGCACGTGGAGAACCAGGGAGGGCAGATCACCTTCCAGGTTCCCTACTCGACTCCGGCGGGCCAGGCGACGGTGCGGGTGGATCGCAACGACAGCGGGACGGTGCAGACGGGCAACACGATCAGCATGCCTGTGGCGGCTGTTGCGCCGCGGCTGCTGCAGTTTCAACTGGGCGTGACGGGGAACACGATCGCGACGGTGAGCAACATTGCGAGCGAATCGCCGGTGGGGACCAATTACGCGATTGCGACGTTTACCGACTTCGCGACGTTTCCGATTCCGACGACGGCGGGAGTTGCCAGCAGGCCGGCGACGGCGGGAGATACGCTGATTTTTTACGGGCTCGGGTTCGGGCAAACGTCGCCGGCGGCGACCGAAGGGGTGGCCGTGCCGGGGGTGGCGAATGTGCCGAATGCGCTGATGGTGTTCGGGCAGAGCGTGCTGCCGGGTTTGGATGTTGTCGCGACGCCTTCGTACTGCGGGTTGACGCCGGGATCGGTCGGTTTGTACCAGGTGAACGTCACGGTGCCGGCGGGGACTCCGAGGGGCGACGCGGTGCCGGTGTTTTTGCAGATCGGGAGTGTGACCAGCAACTCGGTTGCGATCGCTGTGCAGTAGAACCGGTGGGAATGATGTGTCTGCCGCTCTCTGACGGTCCGGTTCGGAATGAGAATGGACGCCGGCTGAAGCCGACGCTGCAAGCTGAAGCTCGCGCCACCAGACGGACTCTGAAGTTTTGGCTATGACGACTTCGCGTTCCCCGATTGCGGCTTGCTTCGTTTTCCTTATCTTCGCGAGTATCTATCTGGTCGCGGTGGTTGAACTGGACAACACCAACATTGGAACAACCAATAGGCTATGGAAAACTCCGGCGGTACGAGGCTGGGAAAAGGGAACAGGTCAAAAGCTCGACAGCGGAGAGTGGCTGTATCTGCCGCTCTACGGGTTGCTGTGCCGCGCGATTCCAGATGGCTGGGTCAGCTACGGCGTTCATGGGCCCGTCGTCACATTTCGCAAAATGGCCCTGTTTAACGCGATGTTTGGAGGCCTGGCGTCGGGGTCGTATTCCTGCTGGCGATGCGGTTTCTCTCGTCCGTGGGCGCATCGCTGGTCGCGGTGCTCGCGCACGGGTTTGCCGCGTTCGTCATTTTGAACAGCATCAATTCAGAGGACATTCTTCCGGCCTACACGTTCTTTGTGCTGATGACGTTCTGCCTGTTCGCGTATCTCGATAGCGATCGCATCGCGTATCTTCTCGGCGCGAGCTTCTGCTGCGCGACGCTGACGCTGCTGCATTGGACGCTCATGCTCCCGGCGCTGGCAGGCGTGATTGCGGTCGGGCTGGTGGTGGCGGTGAAAAACTGGCGCAGGGCGTGGATGCTGCCGGTATTTTTCGGGCTGTTTCTGATTGTGCTCGAGGTTTTTATGCTGGGGTTTGGCCCATCGAAGCCGGGCGATTGGGAGCTGGGCTCCTTAGAATCCTCGACCGGGTCTGTCCGGTTTGAGAAGATGGAGTCGATTCTGGACATCCTGCATCCCTCAAAAACAGCTCCCAACGGCTACCTCGGGTTCCGATGGAACAAAGTCGTGTCCGCGTCCATTGGGATCGGAAACTACTTTTTGGGAGGCAAGAATATCGGGGACAATCGGGTGGCGTTCGCCGATCCGAAGATCCTTGGATGGATGAGAATATCGTGGCTTTTCGCGATTGTCACGCTGGCGGCGCTGGTGTGGGGCGCGATTCGGCGGGGCTCGACGCGCCTCGCGGCGGTGTTCGGGCTGGCGGTGTTTGCGATGGGCCAGATGGAGCATTTATATTCCCAGCCGCAGGATCCTCAAAGCCAGATCGAGCCGATGTTCGCGACCATTCTGGGGGTGATCGTCATACTGGAGGCAGCCGGGCTGGAAGCAGCCGGGCGGGTCCGATTTCTGACGGTCGCGAAGGGCGGACTTTTCCTTTTAGAGGGAGGCTACAACGCGCGGCTGATGCTGGCGAGTCGCGGCGAAGACAGCCGCTACATGAAGCAGTCGAACGAGCTGGCGCAAGATTTTCCGCCGGACAACACGGTCGTGGTGAGTCAAAGGATGGGAAGAATGGAACTCCTGGGTCTACTTGGAGACATTTGGCGGCGACTCGCCGCGCTACATTGCGCGAAACGTCGGGTTGGTGAACGGTTTTATCCAGCACCTGGGGGCCACGCCGACGGAGGCAGCGGACCTGATGGTGAAAAACATTGACGATACGCTGGCCCAGGGGGATCGCGTTGTCGCGAACGTGGTTTGGGTCGGCTCGCGGGAGGATTTCGCGTACTCCTTGACCACGCTGGCCAGTATCGAGCAGGCGCGGATTTACGCAGACCGGTTGTACGGGGCCTTTCGCGTGGGAAGAAGCTGGGACACTTCTGTGGGGAAGTTTGTCGAGCTTGAGAAGTGAGGATACAATGTATCGGATGAAGGACGGGGCGGCCCACCGCGTGACGCGGCATCTTCTCGGCGCGCGGCCGTACCCGGCGAAGCTTTCGCTGGTGGTGCCGATTTATAACGAGGAGCCGGTCCTTCCATTCCTGCGGGCGGAAATCGATCGCTTCAAAGGCGAGGTGCGTTCGAGCGTCGAGGTGGTGCTGGTCAATGACGGCAGCTCCGACGGAACGCTTGATTACCTGGTGGAGTGGACGTCGAGCGACGCGGACGTCAAGACTCTGCACCTGTCGCGCAATTTCGGGCACCAGATCGCCGCCACGGCGGGCCTGGATTACGCCGCCGGCGACGCGGTGGTTCTGATCGACGCCGATTTGCAGGATCCCCTGGCGGTGATTCACCAGATGATCGAGCGGTATTGCGAGGGCTACGACGTGGTGTTCGGGCAGCGCGAGACGCGTGCCGGCGAATCGATTTTCAAGAGGTTTACGGCGTGGGCGTTCTACCGGCTGATGAGGGCGCTGGTGTTCGACCGTCTGGACGTGGACGCGGGCGACTTCCGGCTGATTTCGCGGCCGTGCCTGGACGGATTGAAGCAGATGCGCGAAACCCATCGCTTCCTGCGGGGGATGGTGGCGTGGGTCGGCTATGCGCAGATCGGCGTGAAGTATCATCGCCAGGCGCGGCTGGCGGGTTCGACGAAATACCCGCTGCGAAAAATGGTGGCGTTCGCATGGACCGCGGCGACGTCGTTTTCGACGGTGCCTTTGCGGCTGAGCACCATGCTTGGGATTGTGATCGGCCTGTTCGCGGTGGAAGAGGGCGTGCGGGCAACGCTGGCCCACGTGCTGGGGTGGTATACGGTCTCGGGCTGGTCGTCGCTGATGGTGGTGACGTCGGGGATCGGGAGCTCCAGGGCGGGTCGGCGGAAGCGGGGGATGCGTCTCGTTTGTCCGCTCCCTGACGGTCGCGGTTCGGTGGAGTCTACGGCAGTTCTTTTAATAATTGTGTGCTGAACCGCACTGCTCCCTGGACGTTCGGATGTCCGGCAGAGGCGCGATAGCACTGCTCGCGCTGCAGGACTTCGATCGGAGGATGGGCGAGATCGCACAGGGGACGCCGCTGGCGGCTACCGGATCCAGGGGGTCCAGGTCGTCGCCCAGGTCCAGGCCCCAGAGCAGAGAAGTGCCTGGGACGAACACGGAATTGGCGTCGGTGAATCCGGATGGGACGAAAATGACTCGCGGGTCATGCGCATCGGCGATGGCCTTTTGGAGCTGCTGGGTGGAATCGTTGAAAGAAACAGTGACAGCTCTTAACGAATCCGGCGCCGGTGGCGTTGGAGCATGATGGTGGTGGGCTCCGGGACCGAACTGCTCGGCACTACGCGGCAGCGGACTGACAGCGACAGGCCGGCAGAGGGCCGATTACCAATCGGCCGCAGGCTGCCAGCCTGCACCACATTGCTTGTCTCTCAAAGTAGCCCCAAGCTGACGCATGGGGCTGGCCATTAGGCGACAACGACCGTCTCTAGCCGCGGTTGCGGCGGTACAGTCCGAGTCCGGCCTACGAACTGATGATCTGCCCGCTGGGACCGGTGGAGTTGACGCTGTTTCCGTTGTTGTAAAAAAACTGCGTGACGGGAACGATCCGTCGCTAAAGACGAACGGAAGAGGCGCGGCAGAGATTCGAGGCGGAACAGAGACGGGTGCTGAAGGACCTCAGCGCCAAACTGACGGTGGTCGTCGAGAAGTACGCGACGCAGAAACACTTTGAGGTGGTTTGAGGTGGTTCTCTATGAGAGCACCCCGAAAACTCCGGTCCTGTGGCGGGCGGTGGAAACGGATATCACGGCGGAAGCGATCAAGCTCTACGCGCAGGGGGCGAAGAAGCGGTAGGAGACGGACATCGGCTCAAGCCGATGCTGCAAGCTAAAGCTCGCGCCACGTCGAACGCTTAGAAGCCCGACCGTGCGCTGCGTTTGGCGTCGAATTCGTGTTCCCATTTCGCGACGACGATGGTGGCCACGGCGTTGCCGGCGAGGTTGGTCAGCGACCGCATCTCCGACATGAAGCGGTCGACGCCCAGCAACAGCGTGATGCCCGCTACGGGCACGGTTCCCAGGGCCGAAAGCGTCGCGGCCAGGGTGATGAATCCGCCGCCGGTGACCGCGGCTGCGCCTTTCGAGGTCAGCATAAGGACCACCAGCAGCGTGAATTCGTCCTTGGCCGTTAAATGCGTATTGGTGGCCTGCGCGACGAACAGCGCGGCGATGGTGAGATAGATCGACGTGCCGTCCAGATTGAACGAATAGCCGGCGGGCACAACGAGGCCCACTACGGATTTCGAGCAGCCCAGCTCTTCGAGCTTGACGAGCAGTCGCGGCAGAACGGATTCGGAAGAAGACGTTCCCAAAACGATCAGCAGCTCCTCGCGAATGTAGACCAGCAGTTTCCACACGCTGAATCCATGGACGCGCGCGATCAGGCCGAGCACCACAAATACGAACAGGCCGCTGGTGAGGTACACGCACGCCAGCAGCTTGCCCAGCGGCAGAAGGGTTTTGATTCCGTACCTGCCGATGGTAAACGCCATGGCGCCGAATGCGCCGATGGGCGCGAACTTCATGATGATGGCGATGACTTTGAACAGCCAGCGGGTGATGGCGTCGATGACCTGCACCACCAGCTTGCCTTG
>OCZT010002863.1_pt1 | contig 17770 bp, 22 predicted proteins | sample 1539031 | NCBI WGS metagenome assembly OCZT01 (sample SAMEA3539308, study PRJEB22396) | soil metagenome | biome: tundra; feature: field; material: soil | place: USA | collected 2010-05 | depth 0.15 m | reverse complement strand
GGTACAAGTCTGGAAGGATACTTATTAGGAAGTTAAAAATCGTGCTATAATCCCTACTTAACTTCTAAGTAGACCTATGCCATTTAAGACTAAAGAACAAAAGGCCGAATACGACAAAAAAAGGCAACTTACTCTGGATAAAACTAAGGTAAAAGAGAGTAGACAAAAGTATTATTTAGCTAATAAAGAGAAAATGTCTGCGTCTTCAATTGTTATTGTAGAAAGACGTTTAGAAAGAAAAAGGGCGATTGTTTCACTTGCAAAAGATAACCCTTGTATGGACTGCGGTGAAAAATATCATCCGTATGCTATGGATTTTGACCATAGAGAGTCTTCTGAAAAACGTGCAAATGTAAGTGCATTGTTAACAAATAGGTGTGCTACAGATTCTGACGTTTTAGCTGAGATAGCTAAGTGTGACCTAGTGTGTTCAAACTGCCATAGACTTAGAACCTTTAAAAGACGAGGTGTAGATAACTACTCGGAGTTGCTAAATGAAATTATTTAAAACTTCGGATAAGAAAAGAGAGTATGACAGATTAGCATATGCGTCCTCAGATAAATTAAAAGTATTAGAGGAACGTAAAAAATATTACGAGGCTAATAAAGCTAAGATTATAGCTAGAACCATAAAATGGGGTCTTGAACGTAAGAAAAATCTAAGATCAATAGTTCTTAAAGAGAAGCTAAAACCTTGCACTGATTGTGGGAAAATTTATCATTATTGTATAATGGATTTTGATCATTTAGAGGGGCATACTAAAAAGGCAAACATTTCTGTACTTGTTAATAATAGTAATACTAGCGTGAGAGTTCTTCAAGAGGAATTGGCTAAATGTGAAATTGTTTGCTCAAATTGTCATAGGGTAAGAACATTTAATAGAATATATAATAAGGATTTAAAATGAGTTTGTTAAAAAACGATGAAGTGATTAGAGCTATAGCTTTTGCAACTAAGGCTCATGAAGGGCAATTTAGACGTTACACAAACGAAAAATACATAAATCATCCTATTGAAGTGGCTACGCTCGTTTCTACAGTACCACATACAAAAGCTATGCTACAAGCAGCGGCACTTCATGACGTAGCTGAGGATACCTCTGTTACCCTTGATGAAATTGAATCAGAATTTGGGGTTGAAGTTCGTATTCTTGTAGAAGGTCTTACGGACGTATCTAAGCCTTCTGACGGTAATCGTATAGCACGTAAAACTATAGACTTACATCATACTGCCTCTGCTAGCCCTGAGACAAAGACTATTAAGCTAGCGGATTTGATCAGTAATTCAAAGTCAATTATTGAACATGATCCTAACTTTGCTAGAGTTTACCTTTCTGAAAAAGCAAAGCTTATGGAAGTCCTAAAAGAGGGTGATAGCACACTGTATGCACAGGCTATTGCGTTACTTTATGAAGGTTGGAAAATACTTAATCCAGTGGGGGTCTAATGGTTACTGAAAATAAAGGTGGATTTTTTTCAAAAACCCCAATAAAACCTATTAAAGCAGATATTGGTAGTGCTGCTACACTTGCTACCAGTGCTACCATTACAGGTATTACACAATCTATACTGCCTCAAGGGGTAGCTTATAACAGTCTTAATGATACTACAGTTGGTTATAGTAGTGCTGGTTCTTCAAGTGTTAGTACTTTCACTAATGACACCCTTTGTAAGTATGAAAAACGTATATCTGATCTAAGTTCTCTTAATTTAGACCTCACTAATAAAGTCTTAGAGCTTCAAGTAAAGCTAGCTAAGGGTAATGCACCACTAATTGATGCTGAGGCTCGTTTACAGCTTCTTAGGGACGCTCTTATAAAGACTAATGTAAAGAATGATGGTCTACTGTATGCAAGCATCTTAAAGACAGAATGGGAAGCTGTTTTAGAGGCTTTAGCACTATCTTTGCATGAGAATGTAGCGTTGGATAAAATCCTCCAAAAGACCGTTGCTAATACCCTTAAAAAAGAAATTAAATTTCTGAACCTAGATTTTGAAAAGGCAGAACTTAAGGCAGCTATTAATAAGCAATTGAGTACCTATGCTAAGGAAACTAAATCTGCCAAAACTTCTTATGATCAATTTAAATACCAATTAAAACCTTCTGTCTTTGAATGCCCTGACGATAAGGACTCTGATCTTTTTTAGTTGCAAGTAACTGCATCTATTGACAAGGCTCAAAAAAGGTAGTATAATACCTGAACTGATTAAATTAACGGAGTGATTGAAATGACTACATTCAAACTGAATCGTGACGAACTGAATTTTGTTTTGGGTTATCTCCCTGCGTATAAAGACATTCCTGAGAAGCAAAAAAATATCTATACCCGTATTTTCGGTATGCTTGCGACTGCTCCTAAGGCAATCGCTCAAAGTTTTCAATTCACAGTTGATAAAAATTTTGATTGTAAGATTAACTGTATTAAAACTATCCGTAATATTACGGGGTGGGGTTTGAAAGAGGCTAAAGATGCCTTTGATGAAAATAAGGTTCTTTCTCTTAAAGAGTGTAAGATGGGTAAGGCTGAGATGGAGGCTATCATTAAAGCTAATCAACCTTCTACCCCTGTTAGTTCTTGGGGTTCCCCTAACCCTCAAATGTATGTAGAGTGGTTCACTTCATGACCAGTACTGATCCTGATTTTATGAAGTTAATGGCTGTAGTAACAGACTTACAGGCAGTCACTACAGGGTTGCTTAAACGTATTGAGGCGTTAGAGACAGTTATTGCTGACGCTTTACCAGAATTCAATAACGCTACAATAGCTAAGTATGCAAATACAAAACGCCATAAAGATTTGAATTTTTATCAAATTGAACTTTTTAAAAATTCGTATCTAGTTTGTACTCCTTCAAGCAACGATAGTTACAATAACTATCAAAGTGTGGATATTATTTTAAGTATTGGTAGTACAGTAGTTACCGCTAACTTACAAATTAAGAAACCTATTTTAACCTTTTAAGGAGTTTATTATGCAAACTATGTTAGTTACTATTACAGCTTTTGAAGGTGGTGAGGCTGTTGCTGAATGTCAAGCAGATATTGATCTTGAAACATTTGAGAGTACTGACCTTACAGATCAATCTTTTATTAATGCTTCAGTATCTACCTATGATGGATTCAGTATTAATATTGATGATAAGTACTATGCGGTATCTGTTGACTATTTTGATACTGCTAATGAATTCATGTTGATGGATGGTGATGGTATTGATGCTATTCTTAAATATGCTAAGGATCATCCTACAGAAGTTGAAGGTGAAGTAGATGATATTCCAGATGAAAACTTTGATGATGAAGCTTTTGACAATTAAGAGCTATTAAAAGCCTATTAAACTATGAATAATGAGCTATTAAAAACCGCTGTAAAGGCATCTATACCTATTATCACGGTAAGTCACCCTGATATTTTGAATGTTAGTGCCGTGCTTTCAGAGGTAGTAGGCGTACCTGTAGGTCTTTACCCTCTAGGTACTGACTTTGATCCTTCAAAAGCAAGCATTGGTAAAGGTAAACTTAGTGCTTTTTCCGTTTACTACACAATAAACCCTGATTTCAAGTGTAATGAAACGCTATATAACTGGTTAGTAGAGAATGATAAGACATTGATTATGGTTAATGTCTTTGACCCTAGCTATGCTTTTAATGCGGGTACCTTAACGCTGTCTGTACCTCAGATTAAAAAGCTATTAAAAGACCTATTAGACCCTATTACAATTGCCTCAATTCTTCCAACATTGCAAGGATTGACAATAAAGGCTATTACGGAGCTATTACGTATCACCACTGCTCAAGATGGGAATATTACTACTACTGCGCTAATTAAGAACCGCAGTTTAGTTACATCCGGTGTTCAAGGGCTTTGCAAAGTCGATAATGATACTCCATTATATTTACCTAACAAAGAACTTCAAGAATACATTGATTTAAATAAAGAGTATTTCATTAATAAGAATACACCAATGGCTTTAGTACCTCGGGGTATTTTATTGTCAGGGTTACCGGGTGTTGGAAAAACCCTTGCAGCTAAACATATCTCACAACTTTTTGATGCACCCTTATATCGTCTAGACCTTTCAGCTTCGCTATCTAAGTTTGTAGGGTCTTCTGAGCGTAATTTAGCTGCTATTTTATCCGCTGTAGAACAAGAGCCATATGCAATCTTACTTATTGATGAAGCTGAAAAGCTTTTTGGTGAGGGTGAAGATTCAGGGGTTACTTCTAGGCTATTGGCGCAATTACTGTGGTTTCTTCAAGAACATAAAAGTCGTATCTTTACAGTCATTACAACCAATGATATGACTAAGTTACCTCCTGAACTTTATAGGCAAGGTCGTATTGATCAGGCGTTAACTCTAGCACCATTAAATCTCCAAGAGTCTTATGCTTTGGGTTATAAAGTTGCCGAACAGTTTATTGATATTGATACCTATAAGAAAACCTTAATTCGGGGGGTTATTGATAAGCTCCAAGGAAACAATAACAACTTTACCCCGGCTACTATTACGGGGGTTGTTCAGACTCTTATTAAGAAAAACAAGTGGATTAACGCTTGACAACAGCTTATGTCTGTAGTATACTTAGGGCATATTAATATAATGTATATAACAAATGGCAACTAATCCAGCTTATGTTCTTTTTGCTAAAAAAGGTAATTTTAGATTCTCTATCCGAACACCTGCTTTAGCATTTGGGGGCGCTCATATTCACATTGATAGGGATGATAAAACTTTAGTTTTTCCCCCTGAAGTACTTAAGCTATTTAATCTTAAGGGTACTGTTCCATCTAAGGAACCTATGGGTACGTTTGTATCTATCTCTTACGATTTATATGGTGAGACTAAAAATGGGTTTAAAACAGCTTTCGTAGATCGAAAAGCAGTAGGGCATTATCCAGAATCACTATTACCTCCTTTTGAGAAATTTCTAGATTACTTAGAACATAACAATGTTGAAGTCCTTAGAGAAGTCGCATTAGGGGTCTATATGAATAATATTGAAGAAGCCTTAACATTCATGGGGTATTACCCTCCTAAAGGGACTACGCCTATAAATGTTGAAAAGTTATCTGGCAGAGTCGGTGATATTGAGTTTAATTAAAAAGGGATTGTATGGATTTTGAAAAATTTGATCTGCCTAAAATTGAAACAATGGTAGGGTCTGAAAAAGGCTCAACATTCCTTGTGATAGCTAAAAATAAGGGTGTTAAATTAGGTATCAGGGTATTTCTCCAACCTTTCCCCATAAAGGACTCTATTTGGGTGTCCTTGGGCTTCAGACTACGTGCTGAAGGGGCTGGTGTGGACATTCATAAAGAAACGGCTGTAGAGCTTTTTGGAGGCTTCCCGTTCTATGATGGAAAACATCATAGCTCTGCTGTGGGTGTGGTTCCTTTGGCATCTCTACCATGTTCTCCTGCGGAAGTATTCAATCATTATGAATCTTTTAAAGGTGAACTGGAAGTTAATCTTGTTCAACAAATAAAAGATAAGTTAGATGCTGCGGGTGTTGAACTTACTGTAGATAGTCTTTTGATTATTGATTCTTTGCGTGAAAATATTAAAGACTTAATTCCAGAACTGAAAATAGTAGCAAACGACATTGCTAAAGTTCTATGGATTCCTGCGGATAAACACGGGAGTTAGTTGCTCTAAAAGAAAGGGGTCACCTATTGCTAAGTAACCCCTTACCGTGTAAGATGCATCTTCGCCAGAATTTGCAACCACAAAATCCCTCTCACAGGATTCATCCCTTTAGGACTAGGGCATATGTTACCACAAAAGAATAAAACTGCAAGGGTTGTATTAGGTGCGAGTAAAAAAAAGGCTATTGAGTCGTTATTCTGTCACATTGATAATTGGAACTATACCCTCCAAGCATTAGAAGAGTATCTGCAAGAGGTAGGCTTTCGCGGTAGAAAGCTTGTAAAACAACGAAAAATTGCTAGTGTTATCATGTTCATGGAACGCTCATTTAAGGGTAAATACCTTTTAAATGATCCTGTTCACTGGCAATTTATTAATCCCCCTAAAACTAGTGATGTTTATAGAGAAGGGGATATGCTTTCAGAAAAGCTTGAAAGATGTAGTAGACCCACCTCTTTTAAAAAGAAATTTGACTGTATTGGTCATACTGATAAATTTGCTAAAAGGCACTTTGAAGGCACACCCTTAGATTTTGAAGGGGCAATGTATCTTTGCATGAGAGATACTAACGATAATAACAAATCTTGGTTCTATAGAAATGATAAAGTAGTAGCAGAATTTATTGAATCTGCACTAAAATACAAAAAAGAAAGTGTCAGTTCGTTAGCAGAGAAAGTGTCAAATCGGTCTGTTAGAAAGTGTCAGGTCGCTTTTGTAGAAAGTGTCAGTTCCCTACTAACTACAGATACAATACAAGAAGACAACAAGAAAACAGTTCATAGCAAACCTTCGGTTTGTGATATAAAACCTACCGCAGGTATCTCCGATAATCATACAGAAAACCAAGAGTGTTCTATACAGAACAGTGCAAGTAATTGCAATTCAAAAGGAAATGAAAAAATGGGTAAATCTAAAGATAAATACAAAGGTATAACAGCTTCTAAAATTGTTGATAGTCTTAATGTAGAGGTTAAAGAATTTTCAGACTACGCTATTACTAAAGACGAATTCGGTGCTAGAGTTATAACAGGTCAGAATCTTTATAGTATTTGGAAAGATGCTATTATGGCTAATGATCTTAAGGGGGTCTTTGTTGTACATCCTACTATTGCTAAAGCAAGTAAAGACCATGCAAATTTAGAAGATATATTTTTAACCTTCACTACAAAATATAGTGAAGATATGTTCCCAGACTTCCTAAATACCGTAATGAAAGAATGGTCTTCTTTAGCTACGCATCTTAAAGATACGAAAGCGTGGGATACTAAAGATATGGCGTACCCTGATATTGGTATCTTTAAATATCTCTTACCTAAGGTTTTAATGTGGTACGCTTCACGTTTAAACAAGGTTAAAGAGTCTGAACAGCTTGCTATCTTAAAAGAAGCTTTAAAACAAAAAGAAACCTCCCAACAAAATTCTTTACAAAACTCTGAAACTATCGTACCATCTATCAAGTCGAATAAATTTGAGAAAAGTTCCGTTGGATTTACTTACATAGGTCAAGGTTTCAAGTATGCTCCGAATGGTACAGTTAATCGTACTTATGAAGAGGATTATGTTGACGCAAAGAAAAATGGGGACTCTACTATGTTAGATTTGATCAGGTCTACTTTAGAGAAAAAGGCAATTAATTTTGAAGCCAGTTTGCAGCGTATTGAAACCCTTACAAATTAAAAATGATTGATTATTTAAAACCGCAAGTGCATGACCCGCTTATCAGTCAGCTTCAGTTTATAGCTGAACAGGCACGTATTCCTGAAAGTTATATTAGGCATGTGGGAGCTAAGGAATACTGTACTGAACCTGAAATGGTATGGATTCGTAATGCTAAAAAGAATCTAAAGGAAAATGATATGGGCATGATCTTTCATGGCCCTCAAGTACATTCTATTTCTAAAAAAATGTTGGCAATAGGTGCTACTTTAACTCGCAATTATATTGATGCTCGTGTTTATACTTTAGCAGAGGTACTTGATAGTTTAGATTCTAGAAGTGAAGAACCACCAGATTGCACAGTATTAATAATTCCTGACTTTTGCGTTGCTGATTATGATATTCCTAAACGTCTGGTGCATAAGCTATACGGGTTTTTAATTAATAGGTTCGTTACCAAAAAAGGAATGATTGCTTATATTGATAGTTATGAGGTTATGGCGAATAAGTACGGTGCTACTCTAACTGAGTATATAAACGGGCACTATCAGTCTTTCTCCTGCCTACAAGAACAACCTACCGAATAAAAAAAATATGGCAACAATTGAGTTAGGGCGTAGGCTCATAGCCTCGCTACTTCAAAAAAATGACTTAATGGCGTTTCATAACGCAAAGCTTACAGAAAAATACTTTATATCTGATGAAGAACGTTTAGTCTATTCTTTCGTATCTAACCACGTACATAAGCATGGTGTCTTACCTGCTCTTAGTACTGTCGCTACTGCTACCAGTGAGCTTCCTGATGCTATAGAACTTCCTTCTTTTTATTTGGAAGAACTTGAGGCTAGATATGCCCACCGTCTTTTTAATTCAACATTAAAAGAATGTGGGGATCACCTTAAGATTAAAGATACTGCTGCTGTAGCTGCTGCTTTTACTAAATCTCTAACAGAATTTAATTGTTCTAGTGTTAGACAAGATGTTATGGACTTTGGTAAAGAGTCTCATGATTTATTTAAGTATCTACATTATAAGAATTACTCTCTTGATTATAATATTTATACTGGTTGGCCTACTCTTGATAAAATTATGAATGGCCTATGTGCAGGGGATATTTGCAGTATTATTGGTCGTCCAGCGCAAGGTAAGGCACAACCTTTAGATGCTCCTGTCCTTACAGCTAAAGGTTTTGTACCTATGGGTAGTATCACTATTGGTACGCCTATGGCTTCTGTAGATGGTGCAGAGTCTGTTGTTACGGGGATTTACCCTCAAGGTATTAAGCAAACATATACAATTAAATTTGTAGATGGGCGTACTGCTGAATGCTGTGGTGAACACCTTTGGGAGGTTTACTCTAGGCATTGGACGGAAAAGTATAAAGTGATTAATACTTTTGATCTTATTGAACTGTTAAAATCTAAACGTCATCAAGGTAGGTTGGCTGTCCGTATGTTCTCAGGTGAATTTGGTGTCGATTCAAATCTGCTTATGGATTCTTATTTACTTGGTGCTTTAATTGGTGATGGTGGCTTTACAGGTTCCTCTGTGATGTTTTCTACCGCTGACGATGAAATGTTGGATCGTTTGAATGTTTTAGTTAATCCTACGCATTCTTTAGTGCATCGTTCTAATTATGACTATGCTATAGCTCCTAAGGGTTATGCTTCTGATGATTTCAAATCACCTAAAGGTATTTTTAATCCTTACAAAGAGGCTTTAATTACTATGGGCTTATGGGGTTGTAAGTCCGAAGGTAAGTTTATTCCTGAAGCCTATATGACAGGCACTAGGGCTACTAGATTGGCTTTATTGCAAGGCTTAATGGATACTGATGGTACTGCTGGTAAAGACGGTTCAGTGTCCTTTAGTACCTCAAGTAAAGTACTTGCAAAACAAGTAGTTGATCTTGTACGTTCATTGGGTGGTGGGTGTGCTGACTTTAGCACTAAGAAAACTACTCACTTGGATAGCTATCGTATTTATATTAAATTCGATAATCCACAAGACAGTTTTAGGCTTTCACGTAAGAAAGATAGACTGCCTATGTCTAATCAACGTACAGGTACTATTCGTAGTGTTATTGATAACATTACGTTAAGTCGTGAAGTTGAGTGTCAGTGTATATCTGTTTCACATCCTTCTAAGCTTTATGTGACTAATGATTATGTTGTTACACATAATACTTTCCTTGGGTTATGGATAGCATATAACGTCTATATGCATCAAAAAAAGAATGTTGTATTTATTAGTATGGAAATGGGTAAACCTATTCTTACACAACGTATGGCGGCTATCCTCACTAAGGCTAAGTTGTACGAAGTGATGACAGGTAACATTTCTACTTTAAAGCTTACATCTATTCTGGATACCTTGAATGGTTTATCTGAGTTACCTCAGAAACTTTATTTTGTTGAAGGTGCTTTAAGCAGTACTACAGATCAAGTTGAATCGTATATACATATGTATAAACCGGAACTCCTTGTTATTGATGGCGCTTATTTATTACAGCATAAGAATCCTCGTCTTAGTAAGTTTGAACGAGTTGGTGAAAATATTCGTACCTTAAAGCAACTGGCTGAAAAATATAAAATTCCTATTTTATTGTCTTACCAATTTAACCGTGAGGCCTCTAAAAAAGGTAAGAAGGGTGAAGAAGCAGGGTTAGAAGATATCGGTTCATCTGATGATATTGGTCAAATTAGTTCAGTTGTTTTAGCACTTAAACAGCCTGAATCAGCAGAGACTTTAAAGCAACGTATCATTACTGTTATTAAAGGTCGTAGTGGTGGTGAAAACACTAAGATTAACATTAACTGGGATTTTGATAAATTGAATTTTTCTGAAATAGGTGATGATTCTGAAGAGATTCTTGATGAAACATATAAAGAGACAGCCTCTGATGAAGACCCTTTTAATGACTGATTTTTGAAGAAAATTGCAAAAATTAGATTAATAATCTTGACAACATTACATTATATTGGTACAATACCTTATGAAACTTATTCTTTATATATCTGGCACCCTCCTACTAAGTGTGGGAGTTGGCTTTGATTTTTCTGTTCTTAGAGGTATAGAAACTTTAGGTGTTTGTCTCATGCTACTGGCAATTGTTAGTAAGTGAAATTAATTGCATACTAATGTAACTTTTCATTGACAAGACTAATTAAAGAGCGTATAATACAGTTTGTTATTTAATGATTTAACGGAGTGCTGAAATGGAACAAGATTTGCGGTATTGTTTAGAGGCTAATGCAGTAGGCGAGTATCCTATACCTAGGTGTCCAGAAATGGAACTTCCACCTGTGGAAATGTATGCTGGTGATGCTTATGCTTCTAATGCTAACCTGAGTGTTGAACCTAATGTTTATATTGAAACTACTGGAGAATCAGATATGGCAGTCACATTGTTACAAAAGACTAAAGGTAAAATTGTCGCTAAGGAAAAAACTGATCTTGACGTTAAAGTCGAGCGTTTGATTACTTTGAAGGTTCAAATTGATGCTGTTAAATCAGTTCTCGATGAATATGAAAAGCTGCGTAAGGAATTGGCTAGTATTGCTGATACCGTTGGTGCTTCTAACGAACAGGTTTCTTTTGAAGTTGAAAATGGCGCTGTTGCCTTTTCACCAAAATCTTTTGAACGTAAGATTTCAGATATGCCTAAGGTTTTTGACCTGTTAGGTAAAGAAAACTTTTTGAAGCTGGCTAAAGTTACTATGACTGATTTGGATAAGTATCTTGGTACGTCTGAACAAGAATCTTGTGTTAAGAAAGATTTGACAGGCGCACGTAAAATTTCTGTGGTACCTAAGGAAAAAGTAGTTACTCAGGCTTAATTTCTGTTGTGTGATGTTTGGGGGGCTTAATGCCCCCTATTTATTTGCTATTTAGCACTTAGTTGTGCTAATATTAGTGCTTAAATACTTTCACGTTGGCAATAAACATTGATTATGTCTAAGACTATAACTATTATTCAATGTACCACAGAACCTAATACTAACATGCCTATAGCTGAAGGGTTGTACCCTACCGGGTGTTGGGTTAGTGTTGATGATGCTTGGGTACGTAGTAACTTTAAAGAGAACGCTGCGGCTATTATTATTGCTAATAAAGTTGTTAACGTTACTCTTGATACATGGGCAGCATTAGGCCTACCTACGTTAGTTCAAAGCAAAATTATTGCACCTCCCTTAGAATTTAAAGAAACAATACTGTAGAAGTATTTGGCTAGCTACCTAATACAGGTACTGATATTATTTAATATGAAAAAAGACAAAGTTATTAAGCTTTTAAGTATTCTTAAAGCTAAAAATGTTTTACCTCTAGAGTCTTGGGTTAAATGTTCTTGCCTTTTCGCAAAGCATACTCACAAATCTGGTAAAGATAATAACCCCTCGTCAGGTATATCTTTTGATACTAATTTAAATATGTATAACTGCTACTCTTGTGGGACTAAAATGCCCATAAGTGATGCATTATTTGAGCTTTTCAGGCTTAATCGACAAGCAGATATTGTTGATCCTAATGTCATAACGGCTATGACTTTTCTCGATGATATGGAGTCTGAAGACTACCTTCATGAAGATACACCTTTTGAAGAAGACGCATATAAAAAAGAATTTTATGATTTTGGGGAAGGCTGGTTAAATGGCTTTAGCTCTGTCTTTAATTTCCCTAAAGCTATGGACTATTTAAAAAACCGTAAAGGTGGGGCTGTTCCTGACAGAGTAATTAAGGAGTTAGATTTAAGATACGATCAACCAAAACAACTTATAGGGTTCCCATATAGGGAGTGGGATCATAATAAGGTTGCAGGTATGCGTGGTCGTAGCATTGATCCTATTATTAATAGTGATGACACTAAAAAGAATGATAGGCACCGTGACTATAAATATCCAGATAAAAACAATACTTCTTTAGTATGGTATCGTGCTAATGCCTTAGACCCTTCTAAACCCTTAGTAGTTGTAGAGGGTGAGTTTGATTCTGCTAGGGTGTATCAGCTTTATAGAAACGTGACTGCATTACTTACAGCTAATGCATCCCCACAAAAGATGCTACAACTATGTCAGTTTACTGAAGGTGTTTATTGGTTTACAGATAGTGATGATCCGGGGCAGAAGTCTAGGGTTAGAGCTAGAGAATTCTTTGAAAAGAATGGTGTTAATTTTGAAGATATGATACCTCCAGAAGGGTTTAAAGACCCCGGTGAAATGCCTATTAAATTCCTAAAGTACGTACTAAAAGAACATCTTACTTTAGATGAAACTATCGACTAAATTCCAACAACTTTTATGAATTACTGCTTGACTTTATTAGAAGTCATGCAATAATGGGGCAGTCCTAAATACAGGACTAATTTGTGTAAGTTGTCAACTAGAGTTGACTCATTTAAAGGAAAAATAGCATGGCTATTACTACAAAGCATAGTGCTGGTGCTGCACAATCTTCTACTGCTTCATGGGCAAAACGCGGTTCTGCTGCTAATGCTGAAATGGAGAAGTATGAAAAGGAAGTCGCTCTGTCTCAAGAGCAAAACAAACGTATGTGGAGATTTTGGTTGCCTGACGGTGAAGAAGGTCAAATCACGTTTGTGGATGGTGCATTATCTTCTGATAATGGACTTGACTTCTTCATGTACTATGAGCATAACTTGATGCTTAATGGTAAGTGGGGTAATACCTTCGTTTGTACCAAAGACCTTGAACCATGCCCAATTTGTGCGGCTCAAGACCGTCCTTCTTTCGTGGGTGCTTTCACGGTTATTGACCATCGTGAATACAAGACTAAAGACGGTAAGGTGTACAAGGATGTGCCTAAGCTGTTTATTGCTAAAAAGGAAACTATTAAGCAATTGCAGATGTTGGGTGTAAAGCGTGGTGGCCTTGCTGGTTGCACATTTGATGTGGCTCGTACAGGTGACAAGTCTCCTTCTGTTGGTAGCATGTTTGACTTCATTGAAAAGAACTCTGTTGAGGACTTGCAGAAGAAGTTTGTTCGTAAGAACGATAAGGGTGTTGTTGAAACATTCTTTGTACCTGCTGACTATGAAAAAGAATGTCAGTACCGTACTGCTGAAGAATTGCGTGAAGCTATTCCTTCATTAGCTAGCGTGTCTCCTATGGGTCATGTATCCAAGGCTGACGCTGACTTGGCTAACGAACTGTAAAATAGTTTAAGAATAATCCCCCTTTCTTTACTGTGAGGGGGTTATTTCTATTGCTACGCTTAACGGTACACCATGCCTAATAAAAAACTAAAGATTAATAATAAACCGCTATATACAGCGGCTGCTTCTGTGTATCCCTATTCAAAGGTACTAGAGCTTCATTTTCTTGTACAACCAAAGTTCAAAGAAGATGAAGCTGTATTTCTTGCTAAAAAAAGTGGCGATTATTTATTAGTCCCTAGAGAATTAGCCCCTGTAGGCGAAGATCGTAGGTCTAGGGGAAAGACTGTTAAGATAGGTCTTAAAGTACAGCCAAGGGATGAAAAACAGGTTGCATTGATTAGTAATTCTTTGGGGCTACTACAAGCAGGTCAATCTCATACGCTACAGGCGCTTATGGGGTTTGGTAAAAGTTATTGTGGTACTAATTTGATTGTTCAAGTTGGGTTAACTGCATTGATCATTGTTACCAAAGAAGACTTGATGATTCAGTGGCGAGATAATCTTCTTAAATACACAGATATTAAAGAAGATGAAATTGGTATCATCCAGCAAAATAAATGTGAATATACAGGTAAAAAAATTTGTATAGGTATGGTTCATTCACTTGCTGGTACTGAGTACCCTAGTGATATGTACGACTATTTTGGTTTAGTTGTATGCGATGAATGCGTAACAGGTGATGCAGCTATTACATTATCTGATGGCTCTAATATTTCTTTAGAAACCTTAGTTTCTGGTTTTGAGAAGGGTTTGAGTTATTCTGTTATATCTCGTAACACTGAGACTAATACTTTTGAGCCTAAAGAAGTTACTAAGGTATGGAGAAAGGGCACTAAAAAAGTACTACGTTTATCCTTAGATGATGGTTCATTTTTAAAATGTACTGAAGACCATTTATTACTTACTTCTAATAGAGGTTGGGTTATGGCTAAAGATTTGACTATTTCTGATGACGTAGTTACAATCAATAAGCCCTAACTCAATGGTGCATAAAATGCCTTTACCTTTAGACCCATTAAAAAGAGAGCAGTACCTTATTAGCCTTCGTGAACGTGCGGCTAATAGGGCTAGTATTAATAACATAAAACGTAAAGAGTTAGAGGTGTCTAAGGTTGCATTTTGGATAGCTAATGCACCCTTATGTAAATGTGGTTGTAATACTAAAGTCAATGTTAATGTTAGCTTTGGCCTAAAGGAACGATATAAAAATTACCCTTATCATGACTATTTACCGGGTCATAATTGTAGGTTAATTAATCAAGATTTGAAATTAACTTCAGATGAAGAACAACTTATACTAGGCTCTTTAATGGGCGATGCTTCATTAGATTTTGCACATAAAAGAGCGTCTGCACCCCGTTTAAGTATGAATCATGGTAGTAAACAACATGCCTATGTTTCATTTAAAGCCCAAGAATTAGCAAGACTAGGTGCTACCGTTAGGATATTAAAAAACGGTGGTTATGGTGCTTTTAACGCTAGGCTCTCAACACCTACCTTAGAGTGTTTAAAACCTATTCATGAGTTAATGTACACCCCTAAGAAGGTTATTACAAAAACCCTTTTAGATAAGTTGACTTATCGGGCATGGGCTTTCTGGTGGATGGATGATGGTAGTTTAAGTAAAACCTCAATATCTGGAACCTTATCTACCTGTTCCTTTTCAGAAGAGGATCATAAGTTACTTAAATCTTATTTTTATGATTACGGCATAGAGACAGTAGTAGATTTCAGAAAATATTTTTATTTACGCTTTAACAAGCAAGGGATAGTTAAGTTTATAAATAAAATAAATTCAGAAGTTCCTTTAGGAATTATGGATTATAAATTTGAGTTAGTAGATCATGGCTAAATTATTAAATATAGAAGTTGTAGGTGATGAGCCTGTTTATGATATTGAGGTTGCAGAAAATCATAATTTTCTAGCTAACGGTATAGTTGTACATAATTGCCATAGAATGAGTGCCCCCACCTTCATGAATGCAATGTTCAAATTGAACTCGTATTTAAGGTTAGGTTTATCGGCTACACCTAAACGTACAGATGGTAAAGATTACGTCTTTAAATCACATATCGGTGAGGTAATGTCTCGTGCCTCTAACCATTTACAACCCCCTAAAGTAATAGTTGTTAAATCGGGTTGGAGAATTCCAAAATGGAAGAAACGTGATCCAGAGACAGGCGGCTTTGTCACAATGGAAATACCCCATAAGCCGGGACGTATGGCTTCTGTAGTTAAAGCTATGGGTATGGACGATGCACGGAATCACCTTATCGCTGACCTTTGTTTAAAAGCATATTCAAAAGATAGAAAGATTGTTATCTTTTTTGAACAGATCAATGGTCATTTAAAAAAGATGAAACCTATCTTAGTGAAGATGGGTATTCCTGCCAGAGAAATTACAGAATACATTGGTGGCCTTACAGATCAACAACGAATAGATAACGCTAAAGGTCGAGTGATTTTAGGATCATATACTTATTTTAGTGAAGGTACAGATATACCTGATTTAGATACAGCTATCTTAGCCTCCCCACGGTCTAACGTAATGCAAGCAATTGGTCGCATTCTTAGAGTTGTGGAAGGCAAAAAAGAACCTGTTATTTTTGATATTGTTGATGAATATTCAGAAGCGTTAGTAACTATGCACCATTCACGTATGCGTAGCTACAACGAACTTAAAGCGAATATCCTTAGATTCTAAATAGTCCTTGACAAATTGAAAATCTATATGTATCCTGCTTTTTGTGATTTATCTATACCATAAGGATTGCTATGACCGAAGTTACTGAGAATATATTACCTCCTAAGGATGTTTCAAACATTGAAGGTAAGCCCACTTTTTCTTTTAAAACATGGTACGCTTTAAACAAAGAAAAACTTTCCGAAACACGAAAGAAAAAGTATGAAAATGACCCAGAGTACAGAGCTAAGTTAAAAGTTCGTGCTGAAAAATATCGTAAAGATAGACCAAAAAAAGAGAGAAAAAAATCTACTCGAATGACGGTACCTTTATTATGTGAAGCTGCTGAATGTAGTCCACATACTTATCGTAAATATTGTTTACAAGGGTGGATACCTGTTCTAACTAAGCGTATTGTTTTTAATGCAACCCATGTTGCACTACTACAAGCTTTATGTGCTGCTGCTAGAGATTCAAGGTATTTACGTACTGATAGATTAGAGCATTTACAGCCCTATATAACTGCATTAAATAATGGATGGAAATAAGGATATATTATGACAAATAACACTTCACAAGATACTATTGTAGACCCTTCTAGCAATACCGTTGAGGCTATTGTTCCTAAAGCTAAGAAAGCTAGTAAGAAGGCGCTTAAAGCAACTGCACCTAACGGTAGTTTAGTTATTAATCCTATCGTTGGTACAGTATCCATTAAACATGCTGATGGCTCTGAAACGCAAGTTGAAGTTCCTATTAAGGAAATCTTGGTTAATAAGCCAATGATTAATGTTGGTATGAGTGCTGCCCATACAAAAAATTTGGGTAACTATTCCTCCGCAAAAATTTCAGTATCTCTACATGTACCATGTGAAGCTATTGATTTAGAAGATACCTATTCCTTTGTTAAAGATTGGGTAAATACGAAAATGGTAGAAGTTATTTCAGAAATTAGTTAACTCGCGTTAACTCCAATAAATCTAACCTGCAAGTAATTGCATTTATTATGGCAATCACATTTAAAAAAGAAGGAAATACTATGTCCGCTGCTGCTGAAGTATTGAAAAAGCTCCGTAAAGATATGGGAGATGAAATTGGTCAATTAGGGGTTGAAATTAAAGAAGTTTCACGCATACCGACAGGTATTTTTCCTCTTGATCTTGCACTAGGTGGGGGTTTTCCCAGAGGTCGTGTGTCCATTGTGTATGGTAATGAAGGATCATGTAAGACTGCTCTTACTTATCTTTTAATGGCACAAGTACAACGTGAAGGTAAGAAGGCTGTTTACCTAGACATTGAATCAAGTTTAGATTCAAGTTGGGCGGCTAAGTTTGGTATTAACATGAAGGAACTAATTGTTATTACTCCTGCATTTGCTGAACAAGCTGTAGATGTTGTTGAAGCCATGCTCTATGCTGATGACGTTGGTATTGTTGTAATTGATTCAATTGCTGCTATGACTACTGACAATGAAATTGCATCTTCTGCTGAAAAGATGAATGTAGGTGGTAACTCTTATGTCGTGGGTAAGATGATTCGTAAAGCAGTTTCTGCTATGTCTCGTGAAGCCCATAATACCCACTTTCCGGCCTTGGTATGTATTAACCAG
>OCZT010002862.1_pt1 | contig 17770 bp, 19 predicted proteins | sample 1539031 | NCBI WGS metagenome assembly OCZT01 (sample SAMEA3539308, study PRJEB22396) | soil metagenome | biome: tundra; feature: field; material: soil | place: USA | collected 2010-05 | depth 0.15 m | reverse complement strand
ATACATATATAAGAAGTCGGGTTTAACGGGCTGATGCCGGCCCGTAGGCTATGCCTTAAAAGGACGCGAATATGAGCATCGAGCAATTTATCGACAACGAAGTGAAGTCGAACGACGTCGTATTGTTTATGAAGGGAACGCCGCAGTTTCCGCAGTGCGGTTTTTCCGGGCAGGTGGTGCAGATTCTCGATCATGTCGGGGTCGGCTATAAGGGCCTGAATGTCCTCGAATCCGCCGATCTGCGCGACGGCATCAAGACCTATTCCAACTGGCCGACCATTCCGCAGCTTTACGTCAAGGGCGAGTTCGTCGGCGGCTGCGATATCATCCGCGAGATGTTCCAGGCCGGCGAGCTGCAACAGCTGCTTGCCGACAAGGGCATCACGGTCAGCGCGGCTGCCTCCGCCTGAGCCTGGCGGCGCGCCAGATCGGCACGGCGCGGCTGGAGGTCATCGTCGCCGACATCACGACGCTGAGCGTTGACGCCGTCGTCAACGCCGCGAACAGTTCGCTGCTCGGCGGCGGTGGCGTGGACGGTGCGATCCATCGCGCGGCCGGGCCGGAGCTGTCAGCCGAGTGCCGCACGCTCGGTGGCTGCGAGACCGGCGGCGCCAAGATCACCAAAGCTTATCGGCTGCCGGCGCGGCATGTGATTCATGCCGTCGGTCCGGTCTGGCACGGCGGAAACCAGGACGAGGATGAGGCGCTGGCATCGTGCTATCGCCGCGCGATCGAACTGTGTCAGACCCACGGCCTGCCTTCGATTGCTTTTCCCGCCATTTCCACCGGCATCTATCGTTTCCCCGCCGATCGCGCGGCGCGGATCGCGGTGTCGACGACGGTTGATGCGCTGGCTGCGGCGCCGGCGGTGACCCGAATTATCTTCTGCTGCTTTTCGAACGACAGCGCCCGACTCCATGCGCAGTCGATGGCCGAGGTGGGCAGCCCTTGTGCCGATTGAGCCGGCCGCTAAACTGCGCGCGCATCTGGCCGGCGGCGAAGAAGCTAATCCATGAAGCCGGCGCTTGCGATCGAGCCGGCCAGCCGCCCGATCACGATCGAAGACCTGCTGCGCCAGACTTCGGGCCTTACCTATGGCTTCTATGGCGACAGCGCCGTGCGAAAGCTCTATGCGAACTCGGACATGTTCGAAGGCGATTTCGACAACGCCGTGTTCGCTGACCGCATCGCTGCAAATGCTGCTGAACGGCGGCACATTGGATGGCAGGCGCTACCTGAAACCCGAAACCATCGCCTCGATGGCATCGGATCATATCGGGCCGGAAACAAAGATCGCGCGCGACCAGTTCTATTTTCCGGGCGATACCTCTGGGTTCGGTCTTGGCTTTGCCGTGCGCACCGCGGTGCCTGCGAATACATCGTGGGCGCTCGACGAATATCGCTGGGACGGTGCCGCCGGCACCTTCTTTTTTGTCGATCCGCGGGACGATATGTTCGTTATCGTCATGGTGCAGGCGCCGTCGCAGGGCGGACGGATTCAACTGGCGTTGAAGACGTCGATCTATGAGGCGCTCAGGAATTGATCGCGCAAGAATGATCGGACCCTAGGGGAGCAGACCATGCTGGATCATGAAAATCGCGTGCGGGATGAATTTACCCGGCAGGCGGAAACGTTTTCGGCGTCGTCGGCGATTACCGATGCGGCGTTGACGCAACGTTTCATCACCGCGCTGGGCGAGGCGGCGCTGGGGACGTTGCTCGACGTCGCGTGCGGCCCGGGCATCCTGAGTGCTGCGATTGCAAAATCCGCCCGCGATGTGGTGGCGTTCGATCTTACCCCGCAGATGCTGAAAAAGGCGGCGCAGCGCTGCGCCGAGGCCGGGCTTGCCAACGTCACTTTCCGCGAAGGCAATGCCGCGGAGCTGCCATTCGCCGACGCCAGCGTCGATGCCGTGGTGACGCGGCTTTCGGTGCATCATTTCGACCGGCCGGCGCGGGTGATGTCCGAGATTTTTCGCGTTCTTCGGCCCGGCGGCAGCTTTGTCATCGCCGACGTCATCTCCTCGGAAGTGCCGGCTGACGCCGAACTCCAGAACGCGATCGAGATCCTGCGCGATCCCTCGCATGTGCGGATGTTGCCGGGCTCCGAGCTGACCGCGCTGGTCGAGCAAGCCGGCTTTGCCATCGAATCCCAGACCATGTGGGACAAGCCGCGCGAGTTCGAGGAATGGATGGGCATCGTCAACGACGCTTCACGGGTCCCGCCGCTGCGCGCGGTGGTGCGGGCGCTGGCGCGCGCTGGAGCCTCGGCCGGAATGGGGCTGTCGCTCGAAGGTGAGAAGGTGAAATTCTTCCACCGCTGGAATCTGATTGCGGCGCGGAAACCGGCCATTTAGCTGCGCCAAAGTAGATTGCGCAAATCACGGACTGGATTAATTTGCTGGCGGCGGTAGGTTAGTCGTCAGCGATCAGCAATACGCGTCATCTGGAGCATGCGGTGTCCGTGCAAGAGACAGTGAAAGCCGTCGGCGATCGTTCTTCTCCGCAGGTTGAATCTGCTTTCTGGATTGTCTTTGCCGTCTATCTGGCTTTGGTTGTCGGTTTTGCCTGGAATCCGACGCCTCTCGCGCAATGCCTGGCGGCTGTCGGAATCGTGGCTGCCTGCGCGCACGCAGCTCTATCTTATGGCTGGAAAGATGCGCTCATCCTTCTGACGATCTGTCTCGTGACAACATTCACGATCGAGAACATCGGCGCCGCCACGGGGTTGCCCTTCGGCCATTATCATTTCGAAGTCGGATCGAACGGGCTGCATGTGGGAGCCATCCCGATCATCGTCGGCCCGCTCTGGTTCGGCATGGGATATTTTTCATGGATCGTGGCCAGGACCTTGCTCGGCGGCGCGCACTCGCCTCTGAACCGGAAAATCGAACTCGTGGCATTGCCTGTCGTTGCCGCATTCGTGATGACGCAATGGGACGTGGTGATGGACCCGCCTGAGTCGACCATTTCAAAAGCCTGGATATGGCACGACGGCGGGGCGCATTTCGGCGTTCCGCTCTCGAACTATCTCGGCTGGTTACTGACCTCGTGGCTGTTCTACCAGGCGTTCGCCATCTATCTCAGCCGCCGGCGCAACGTGGCGGCGTGGACGGCGGAACAACGACGCATGCTCGGTCTCGCGGCGATTTTGCTGTATCTCGGCTCCGGCCTCACCCAGGTGACGCCATGGCTGATGGGTCAAAGCGGTGAAGTTGCTGACGCTGCCAGCCATGTCTGGCGTATCGAGGATCTGCGCGAGACGACGGTCGTGATCCTGCTGTTCACGATGGTGTTCACGTCGATGCTCGCGGCGTTGCGGCTTGCGACGGACGCAGCCGATCGCTGAAGACAGGATCGCCTTTTCTACGCACCCCGCGCGATCTCGCGCACCAGTCCGACCGTCTCCTCGATCATGTCGGCGGTGACATCGAGATGGGTGCAGGCCCTGATACGGCCGTCCATCATGGCGAGCAGCACGCCGCGCTGATGCAAGGCCGCGACCATCTTTTGATCGGTGACGCCGGCGCCATCAGGGTTGAAGAACACAAGGTTGGTTTCGGGTTGCTGCACCTCGACGCCAGCGATTTGCGCTAATCCCCGCGCCAGCGCCCGGGCGTTGGCGTGATCGTCCGCCAGCCGGTCGACGTGGTGGTCGAGCGCGTAGACGCAAGCCGCGGCGCAAATGCCGGCCTGGCGCATCGAGCCGCCGAGGCGCTGCTTCCAGCGCCAGACCTCGTCGATGAAATCGCGCGAGCCCGCGATCACGGCGCCGACCGGTGCGCCCAGCCCCTTGGAAAAATCGAGCCAGACCGAATTCCAGCCCGCGGCCATATCGCGCGCGGCTATCCCGGTGGCGACGCAGGCATTCAGCAGCCGCGCGCCGTCCATGTGGGTGGCAAGGCCGTTGGACTTTGCGATTTGCACGATCTCATCGAGCGCGGCTTTTTTCCAGATCGTGCCGCCGCCGATATTGGCGGTTTGCTCGACGCTGACCACCGTCTGCGGCGGCTGGTAGCGGCTGCGCGGGTGAAGCGCCCCGCGCAGCGCGTCGGGCGAAAATTGTCCGTCGGCGCCCGGCAGCGGCGTGATCTGGAATCCGCCGAGCGCGGCATGCGCCCCGCCTTCGCGGGCGAGGATATGGGCTGACACATGCGCCAGAATCTCGTCGCCGGGCCGGCAATGCGTCAGCGTCGCCGCGACGTTGCACATGGTGCCGGAGGGCATGAACACGGCGGCTTGCTTGCCGAGCAGATCGGCCACCCGCTCGCACAGCAAATTCACCGAGGGATCGTCGCCGATCTGCTCGTCGCCGACCTCGGCCCGCGCGATCGCCTCGCGCATGGCCGGCGTCGGCCGGGTCTGGGTATCCGACAACAGGTTGATGCGGACCGGCGGTTGTTTCGGGTCGCGCGGGGCAGGGGTGTAGGTGGTCATGGCGCTTCTCTCAATCATGGTCATTCCGGGATGGTCCGAAGGACCAGACCTCAGATGTGCAACTGCACATCGGGGAATCTCGAGATTCCGGGTTCGCGTCTTCGACACGCCCCGGAATGACATCGAGCGGATCGGGATCATACCCATACAAAAAGGCCCCGGCAAAACCGGGGCCTTCGAACGTTCGCAAACGCCGATGACAAGAATCAGCGCGAATAGAATTCGACGATCAGATGCGGCTCCATCTGCACCGCGAACGGCACGTCGGACAGATGCGGGATGCGGTTGAACTTCGCCGTCATCTTGGAATGATCGACTTCGATGAAGTCGGGCACATCGCGCTCGCCGAGCTGAGCGGATTCCAGAACGACGGTGAGCTGCTTTGAGGATTCCTTGACCTCGACCACGTCGCCGACCTTCACCTTGAAGCTCGAGATGTTGACGCGGCGGCCGTTCACCTTGACGTGGCCGTGATTGATGAACTGGCGCGCCGCGAACATGGTGGCCACGAACTTGGCGCGATAGACCACGGTGTCGAGACGGCGCTCCAGCAGGCCGATCAGGTTTTCACCGGTGTCGCCCTTCATCCGGCCGGCTTCGACATAAATGCCGTGAAACTGGCGTTCGGAAATGTTGGCGTAGTAGCCCTTCAGCTTCTGCTTGGCGCGCAACTGCACGCCGAAGTCGGAGAGCTTGCCCTTGCGGCGCTGGCCGTGCTGGCCGGGGCCGTATTCCCGGCGGTTCACCGGGCTCTTCGGGCGGCCCCAGATATTCTGGCCCATCCGGCGATCGATCTTGTATTTCGCCTCATTGCGCTTTGTCATCGCGTCCTCTTTGCTGCCATCGCGAAAGCAATGGCGTTTGTGGTTTTCAAAGTTGAGGAAACGCGCCCTCCTGTGCGCCGGGAATTTCCCGGAGCCGACAGGCCCAGCCCTTAAGCTTGAAGGGACGGACCACGGGTCGCGAAACGCTTCGCGGGCCGAAATCGGCCCGCGAGCAGGCGGTTTCTAAGAAGAAACCGTCGTCCTGTCAATTGAAAGGCCTTAGGTTTTGCGGCTCAGCTCAAACCGGCATAAACAGGGTTCCGTCGGCATCTGATAGATCAGGTGGCGACCGCCCGGACCGGCTTCGGCTCCGCCTGCTGCCTGTGGCTACGCAATTCAGCCGCGATCTCGCTGTTCAGCACCTGTTCCAGCCGGGTCAGGGCCTTTGCGATCAGGGCGGCGTCGGTAATCCGGTGATCCCAGCGGATCACGACATCGATGGTCTGGTCCGGCCCAACGACGCCATAACTGAGGATAAAGGGGCCGGGACTGAGCGCATGAAGCTCGCCAGCCCCGTAAGCGGCAACCGAGGTCACCACGAAGCTGCCGAAATAGTTGGCGCGCTGGCGTCCGAAATTGAGCCCGATCAGCCAGGCCAGGCGGCGCAGCGGCAGCGGCAGCCGCGTCACCAGCAGCACTTTTCTAAAAGCCGGCACCTCGCCGATCGGCGCATCCTTCGCATGCCGGATCTGCGCATCGACCTCGGTCAATGGCAAGGCGTCAGCCGCGACGATTTTTTGCGGCAGCACGCAATCCTCGCCGTCTTCGACGCGCGCGATCGCGATCATCGCGACGCTGCGCGGCAGTTCATAGAAGCTGGGCCGTGGCCATTTGGCGTAGAGCGTGCGCAGGATCGGTTGGTCTTTCGCCACCAGCGAGAACGCCTTGACGAAGATCGCAGCCCAGCCGGGCGGCTGCGCGGCAAGCGCGCGGGCTTCGATCAGTTGATGGACGTTGAGGGGGCGCCGCAGCGAAACAAAGGGCACGCGGATCGATGCATGCATGATATCGGCGACGAGACGGCGCGGCATTGAGATTTTTCGAACCGTTCCGCGCATCGTTCCACTCAAGTTTCCGCAACAGCAAGCCGGCGAGTCGGACTGCCCGTCCGCCAGCCCCTGATCTAGCACGAACCATCCGGCCTGACGCCAGATGGTTCTGCCTTTACGGCGCGGGCGAGGCGAGCGGCATGTGCTTGTCCACTACATGAATTCCAAGTATTTTCAGCGGCTTGCCGCCACGGTATGGCTCGGTTCAGCGCTTGATCCCTTCGAAGACCGCAGCAATCCCGCGCTGAAACAGCGACCAGTCGAAGCCGAGAGCCAGCGCCAGATAGCCGCGTTCGATCATCTGGTTGGCCTGTTCCGATGTGCGCGCCACGCCGCCGATCGGCACGCCGCTCTTGAGGATGCCGGCCTCGGCGCGCGCCATCAGCGCCAGCACTTCGGGGTCATCGGCGCGGCCGCGTTTGTTGATGCTGGTTGCGAGGTCGCCGGGTCCGATCACGGCGACGTCGATGCCGGGCACAGCCATGATCTCGTCGATGCGGTTGACCGCCTCGACATGCTCGATGGTGATCATGCAGATCATGTCATCGTCCGCGGTCGCCATGTAGTCGGGCATCGAGACGCCCCAGCGAAACGGCGCGTGGAACGGTCCCCAGAGCCGCTCGCCGCGCGGCGGATAGCGCACGCTGCGCACCGCCTTTTCGGCGTCCTCACGGCTGCAGATCATCGGAAAATTGATTCCCAAGGCGCCGATATCCATCGGCGCCTTGGCGAGCCAGGGCTCGTTGGCGGCAATCCGCGCCAGCGGTACGCAGGATGTGCCTGACGTGGCGACGATCATTGCGTGCGCGGAGCCAAGATCGATCGGACCGTGCTCGAGGTCGACGATGATCCAGTCGAGTCCGGAACGGGCCATGATCTGCACGGTCTGAATGCTTGGAATCGTCGCAATCGCTCCAAATGTGGGACGTCCCTCACGCCATAGCTTGCGGAGACGGTTGAGGGGTGCAGGCGTCGCGGGCGTCAAGACAGAAGCTCCGTTCGGGCGAGGCTTGGGGGAAGGGCGGTGGTTGGAAAAGCTAGCAGCGCCGCATGATCTCGAACAGATCAATATCCATTCAGGCCGGGACACGACCGCCGAAAAACGGCATCAAGGCCCGGCTCAACGTGTGCGGCCGTCCGGACGTGAAAATCATTTCGGCGCCGGCATGATCGACTTCGCTGCCGGGCGGCCCGAGCAAATCCGCAACCCGCCGGGCAATCGCGGGCGCAGGATCGATCCAGTCCACCGGCCATGGCGCCAGCCTGACCAGCCGGTCGATCAGCAGTGCATAATGGGTGCAGGCCAGCACGACCGTGTCGGTGCGCGCCAAATCGGCTTCGCCGGCCCCGACAAAACACGGCGCGAGCTCGCCGAATATATCCCGATCGCTCACCTCAACGCCGTTCAACACCGCTTCGGCGAGCGAGGCGAGGTCCACCGAGCCCACCAGCGTCACTTCGCAGCCTTGCGCGAAATCGCGGATCAACGCCTTGGTGTATTCGCGCTTGACGGTGCCCTTGGTGCCGAGCACCGACACGCGTTTTGTCCTGGAACTGGCGCAGGCCGGCTTGATGGCGGGCACGGTTCCGACAAAGGGTACTTTGTATTGCTCACGAAGATGCGACATCACCAGCGTCGAGGCGGTATTGCAGGCGATCACGACCAGATCGGGGGCGTGCGCGGCGATCAATTCGCCGATCAGGGGCACCACCCGCGCGATGATCTGGTCCTCGCCGTGGTGGCCATAGGGAAAGAACGCATCGTCCGCGACATAGACATAATGCGCGTCCGGTCGCGTCCCGACGATTTCACGCAATACCGTGAGCCCGCCAAGGCCAGAATCGAACACAAGAATCGTCGGAGGCGCTGACACGAGGCGATCTTAGCCGATCCGGGGTTACCATTCAGTTGTTATTGCAGGCGAATGCATCGGATCCCGTGTGGACCTGACATTGCTGTTCGGCGGAATTTGGCCGGATTACACCGGCAGCAGTGGCCGATGCGGCATGTTTGGCATTTCCACGCGAATGGCATCGCCGGGCCGCACGTCGCCCTCCGATATCACGATGCTCATGATTCCGGCCTTGCGAACCAGATTTCCGTCCGCATCCCGGTCCAGCGTCGCGGCCATCAAGCCCTTTTGGAAATCGTCGATCTGGATACAGGGATTGCGCAGACCGGTGATTTCGACAATGGCGCTTGCGCCAAGATGCAACCTCGCGCCGGTCGGCAAGGCCAACAGATCGATACCGGATGTGGTGATGTTCTCGCCAAGTTCACCGGGCCTTACCGCAAAGCCCTTCGCACGCAATTCGTTGAACAGTTCAGCATGCATCAAATGCACCTGGCGCAGATTGGCTTGCGTCGGGTCCTTGCGGACGCGCGAACGGTGTTGGACCGTCTGGCCCATATGGGCGTCGCCGGCGACGCCCAATCCCTTGAGCAGGCGGATACTGAGGCTCGGCGTCTTGCTGAAGTGATGGCCTGAGCCCAGGCTGACGGCGACGACGCTGCTCATGTGCGGCCCGTTCGAGCTAACTTTCACCGAATACGCGCTTGAAGATCGTATCGACGTGCTTGAAGTGATAGCCGAGGTCGAACTGCTCGGATATCTCGGCGTCGGTGAGATATTTCTTCACGTCGGCGTCCTTTTTCAGCAGCGTCTGGAAGTCGCCTTCGCCGCGCCACACCGGCATCGCGTTGCGCTGCACGAGTTTGTAGGCGTCCTCGCGGCTGCAGCCTTTTTGGGTCAGCGCGATCAAGAGCCGCTGCGAATGAACCAGGCCGCCGAGGCGGTCGAGGTTCTTCAGCATGTTTTCGGGATAGATCAGCAACTTGTCGATCAGACCGGCGAGGCGGTTAAGGGCAAAATCCAGCGTCACCGTGGCGTCGGGCGCGATCATGCGCTCGGCCGAGGAGTGCGAGATATCGCGCTCATGCCATAATACGACATTCTCCATCGCCGGCGTCACATAGGCGCGCACCATGCGCGACAGGCCGGTGAGATTCTCCGACAGCACCGGGTTGCGCTTGTGCGGCATCGCCGAGGAGCCCTTCTGGCCCTCGGAGAAGAATTCCTCGACCTCCAGAACCTCGGTGCGCTGCAAATGCCGGATCTCGGTGGCGAGCCGTTCGACCGACGAAGCGATGACGCCGAGCGTGGCAAAATACATCGCGTGGCGGTCGCGCGGAATCACCTGGGTCGAGATCGGCTCCGGCTTAAGCCCCATCGCCTTGGCGACATGCGCTTCCACGCGCGGATCGATCTGCGCGAAGGTGCCGACGGCGCCCGAGATCGCGCAGGTCGCGACCTCCTTGCGGGCGGTGACGAGCCGCTCGCGGGCGCGGGTGAATTCCGCATAGGCGTAAGCGAGCTTCAGTCCGAACGTCACCGGCTCGGCATGAATGCCGTGGGAGCGGCCGATGGTCGGCGTCATCTTGTGCTCGAAGGCGCGCTTCTTCAGCGCCGCCAGAACCCTGTCGACATCGGCGATCAGGAGATCGGCAGCGCGGGTCAGCTGCACATTGAGGCAGGTGTCGAGCACGTCGGACGAGGTCATGCCCTGGTGCACGAAGCGCGCCTCGGGGCCGACAATTTCCGCCAGATGGGTGAGGAAGGCGATCACGTCGTGGTGGGTCTCGCGTTCGATCTCGTCGATCCGCGCGACGTCGAACTGCGCGTTCCTGGCCTTGGCCCAGATGGTCTTTGCGGCCTCTTTCGGGATCACGCCAAGTTCCGCCAGCGCATCCGCCGCATGCGCCTCGATCTCGAACCAGATCTTGAAGCGCGTCTGCGCCTCCCAGATCGAGGCCATTTCCGGGCGGGTGTAGCGGGAAATCATCGACGACTCGTGGCTCATTGGGATTACGGGGGTTACGCCGCGCTTTAGCAGAGCAGCCCCTGTGAGACAAACGCCTGGCCCGGCGGAAGCGGGCCGCCGCAATGGTCAGGCGGCCGGCGCAGTCCCAATCACGAGATATTGACTGACAGATATTGAAATCTGTCAGCGAGATGTACTATATCACCACCGACGCTGTTGCCGAGGCGTCACCGTGGCTGGCTGGCCGATCGCCGCGAGCCCGGGACTTGCAGAGGACTACACCGATGACTGCCGAAATCTTTTATCTGACCGCACAAATTCAACGCTGGCTCAACGAACGCGTAGCCCGCCACCTTGCAGCGCAGGCGGCAAGGCTGAACCGTTAAAAGGGTACCACCATGACAACCGACCGGACGGTGCGCGCATGAACGAAACCGTGGTCTTGACCCCAGAGCGGATTCTCGAGGTCACCGAGGACGTGTTGCGCCGCTTCGGGCTGGCGAAGGCCACGGTCGTGGATGTTGCCCGCGCGCTCGATGTGAGCCACGGCAGCGTCTACCGGCATTTTCCGAGCAAGGCTTCGCTGCGCGACGCGGTGGCGAAGCGCTGGCTCGACCGTGCCAACGCGCCGCTTGAGAAGATTGCGGAAGGTTCGGGGCCGGCGCCCGCCCGGCTGGAGCGTTGGCTGCGCACGATGTTTTCGATCAAGTACAAGAAGGTTTGCGACGATCCCGAGATGTTCGCGACCTATCTGGCGCTGGCGCAGGAAGCGCGTGAGATGGTGAAGGCGCATAAGGATCGCCTTGTCGATCAGATCGCGCATATTTTATCCGATGGCGTGAAGCAGGGTGCCTTCCACGTCACCGACGTCAAAGCAACGGCGCGCGCGATTTTCGACGCGAGCAGCCGCTTCCATCATCCTGCTCATTCCGAGGAATGGCGCGATCCGGCGCTGCCGGCGCGGATCGATGCCTTGCTGGCGCTGCTGCTCAGGGGCCTGGAAGCACCGCGTAAGCGCTGAATCATCTCTCCGCGCGTTATCGCCGTCGCATCTCGCGGACGCGCTCGAATTGCGCGGCGTGACCTCAATCCCTTCTGTCAGCGCGATTGCGGGCCTCCCGCACCTTGTTGTTTGATATCCATCAAGTCTGGCACAAGCTTGGCCGATAAGATCGACGCGGAGGAAAATGTGCTGCTGGCTGTCTTTGCGGATATCCATGCCAACCGGCAGGCCTTTGGCGCGTGCCTCGACTTTGCACGGGCGCACGGCGCCGAGCGGATGATTTGCCTTGGCGATTACGTCGGCTATGGCGCTGATCCGGAATGGACGGTCGAGACGGTGATGGGGCTCGTCGACAGCGGAGCCTTGGCGGTGCGCGGCAACCACGACAGCGCGGTCGGCACCCCGAGCGAAACTCTCAATGCCGAGGCACAGGCCGCGATCGAGTGGACGCGCGGCAGGCTCAGCGCGAACCAGCGGCGTTTTCTGGCAGAGTTGCCGCTTGCGTTGCAAGAGGATGATCGGCTCTACGTCCATTCCGAAGCCGGCAGCCCGGCGAAATGGCGCTACGTCCGGAGCACGTCGGACGCCGCGCGCAGCATCCTGGCGACAGAAGCCCACGTCACGTTCTGCGGCCACATCCACCGACCGGCTCTCTATTCGATGTCGGTCACCGCGAAGATGACGACCTTCGTCCCGACATCAGGCGTGCCGGTGCAATTGCTGCAGGGGCGGCGCTGGCTGGCCGTTCTCGGTTCGGTGGGGCAGCCTCGCGATGGCGATCCGGCGGCCTCGTTTGCGATGTTCGATACCAGGTCCCGGGAAATCACTTATTGCCGTGTGCCCTACGATGTCGAGGCGGCAGCAATGCGGATTCGCGAAAATGGCCTGCCGCTGTGGCTGGCCGATCGGCTGCTGGTCGGGAGATAAGCATGACCAGGCCTTCGGTTGTATCCGGCGCAGTGATAGATGGCTTCACGATCGGGGAGTGCGTCCATCGTGGCGGCATGGCGACGCTGTGGAGCGTGACCCGCCCTGACATCGCCATGCCGCTGTTGATGAAAATCCCAAGGGCTTCCGAGGGCGAGGATCCGGCGGCCATCGTCAGTTTCGAGATGGAGCAGATGATCCTGCCGCGGTTGTCGGGACCTCACGTGCCGGCCTGTTTCGGCACCGGCGACTTCGCGCATCAGCCCTATGTCGTGATCGAACGTATCCCGGGCAAAACGCTTTACAGCCGGCTTGGCGATCTGCCGTTGAGCTACGAGGAAACCAGGGTCATCGTCGGAAAAATTGCGGTGGCGCTTGCCGACCTGCACCGGCAGAACGTCATTCATCACGATATCAAGCCGAGCAGCATCATGTTTCGCCCGAGCGGCGAAGCAGTCCTGATCGATTTCGGACTGTCGCATCACAATCAGTTGCCCGATCTGCTGCAGGAAGAGTTCCGGCTGCCCTACGGCACGGCGCCGTACATGGCGCCCGAGCGGTTGCTCGGCGTGCGGGATGATCCGCGCAGCGACCTTTTTTCGCTGGGAGTGATGCTGTACTTCTTCACCACCGGCGTACGGCCGTTTGGCGAGAGCGAAACCATCCGCGGAATGCGGCGGCGGTTGTGGCGCGATCCGGTTCCTCCGCGCAAACTCAGGCCGGACTATCCTCCCTGGCTGCAGGAAGTCGTGCTGCGGTGTCTGGAGATCGAGCCGGTGTGGCGCCAACCCACGGCGTCGCAACTGGCATTCGAACTCGGCAACCCCGACCAGATCAAACTGACCGCGCGATCGGAGCGCCTGAAACGCGATCCCATGAGCACCGTGCTGCGCCGCCGCTTCAATCGCGGCCTGACACAGCCGAAAGCGAAATCCGATCTTGCCGCGCAACTGGATTCGGGGCCGATCGTGGCGATCGCGCTCGACATCGCGGAAGGCGCGGGCGAGCTGAACGAGGCGCTGCGCGTCACCGCGGAACGCATCCTGGCGACGCTGCCATCGGCGCGGCTCGCCTGCCTGAACGTGCTGAAGCTCGGCCGCGTCACCATCGACAGGACGCTCGACGAGCAGGGCAACAACAAGCATATCGACCGGCTGGTCGCGCTCAGGCATTGGGCGCAACCGCTAAAGCTCGATGAAAACAGGCTTTCGGTCCATGTCCTGGAGGCCGTCGACCCTGCGGCGGCGATCCTGGAATTTGCCGAAGTCAATCATGTCGATCATATCGTCATCGGTGCGCGGCAGAATTCGATGCTGCGCACGCTGCTTGGCAGCGTCTCCGCCAAGGTGGCGGCGGAGGCGGCCTGCACCGTTACCGTGGTGCGGCCGCCGCGGCTGGCCTCGCTGCACGAGCAGGTGAGCGCGAACGAGAAGCCGGACGAGGTGAAGGTCTAGATCGCTTCGCCGCGCGCCATCGCCGCTGCACCACGGATCGCCGAAATATTGGCCTTGTAGGCTTCCACTGTGCCGCCCTTGAACACGGCGGAGCCGGCGACGAAGGCATTGGCACCAGCAGCGGCAAGCTGGCCGGAAACATCCGGGCCGACGCCGCCGTCGACCTCGATGTCGATCGGCCGGCCCGCCGTCATCGCGCGCAGGTCCTGGATCTTGCCGAGCGCGGACGGAATAAAAGCCTGGCCGCCGAAGCCGGGGTTGACCGACATCACCAGCACCAGGTCGATCATGTCGATGACATATTCGATTGAGCTGATCGGCGTGCCCGGATTGAGCGAGACGCCGGCCTTCTTGCCGAGCGCGCGGATCGCCTGCAGCGAGCGATGCAGATGCGGACCGGCCTCGGCATGCACCGTGATGTGATCGCAGCCGGCCTTGGCGAAGGCCTCCAGATACGGATCGCATGGCGAGATCATCAGATGCGCGTCGAAGATCTTCTTGGTGTGCGGGCGCATCGCCTTGATGACGTCGGGGCCGTAGGAAATGTTGGGGACGAAATGCCCGTCCATCACGTCGAGATGGATCCAGTCGGCGCCGGCCGCATCGACGGCGCGGACCTCTTCACCCAGTCTGGCGAAATCCGACGCCAGGATCGACGGCGCGATGACGAGGGGGCGTGACGCAAATTGTTGAGACATGTGCGCTTCCCGGGGACTTTGGAGCGTGCGGAACGGTTTTCGCGTAACACGCGCAAAGCCCGGGGGCAATGCAGGCAAGCCCCGCGTCTTGCGGGCGGAAAATTCTGCCGCAACGGCATCAATTGCCGGGGCCGCCGATCCGTCAGAGCCGCAAAAGACCCATGTTTTATTGGTTTTTTCACGATGGCACGGCGTTTGCTGATCCATTGGCGTGAAAGGCCGCGCCGTGCGGCAATTGTCGGAGTTTTGCCATGCTGCTTGCCCTTGGCGCCGCGTCGTCCGTATTGGACGCCCTGCAGTCGCTGACCTCGTCAAAATCGTCGTCTCCGCAAGCCACCGGCTTTAATCAGGGATCGACGAACCCGTTCGATTTCGCGAGCAGCTCCGCGCCGGGAAGCTCGACTCCGGCTTTCGGGTCCGGCGGGTTTTCGCAGATATCGCCGGCCACCATGAGCGCGCTGCTTGCGGCGCAGAGCCAGTCATCGACGCCGTCAACCACGCCGGCATCGACCAGCCCGTCCAGCGCTCTGCAAGACCTGTTCTCGCAGATCGACAGCAACGGTGACGGCCAGATCAGCAAATCGGAATTTGAAAATGCGCTGGGCGCCGGCGGAACCAACATCGCGCAGGCCGACGCCGTGTTCAGCAAGATGGACAAGAACGGCGACGGTTCGGTCAGCCTCGACGAGATGTCGTCGGCGCTGAAGGGATCCGGCGGCAAGGGTCACCATCACCATCATCGTGTCGCGGATTCGGACGGATCCAGCGGTTCCACCGGCACCGCCGGATCAAGCTCCGATCCGCTGCTGCAGGCGTTGCAGGGGGCATCCTCTACGTCGACAACCAACAGCGACGGCTCGACCACGACGTCAATGACTTATGCCGACGGATCGAAGGTGACGATGACGTCACCCGCGGCGACGACGACATCCTCTGCCGCGACTTCATCCTACAACATCATCGAGCAGATGATTCAGCGCGAGGCACAGGCGATTTCATCCGGGGCCACCCAATCGCTCTCGCTCAACGTCTGAACAGGTTTAACGAACCGCCTGTCCGGAACGTAGTCACCTATCCAAAGCGATCCTTCCACGCCGGCAATGCGCCGGGGAAGGGCAGCGCGGTCGCAGCAAAGACCCCGCGCGCGATTGATCGGGCCACGACATTGGCCGCGACCATGCCGAGTTCGGTGAGGCCAACCAGCGGATCGATCGGCTTTTCGCCTGTCGCGGCGGCGAACACCACGTCGCCATCGAGCGGGGCGTGAACCGGATAGATCGCGCGGGCAAATCCGGTCTGCGCGATCATGGCGAGCCGCTTGGCCTGAGGCTTGGTCAGCTCGGCGTCGGTCACGACCACCGCCAGCGTGGTGTTTTCCACGGATGTCGCGGCGCCGCCGCCCTTGAGACGCATCGCCAGCATGTCCGGCGTGAATGACGCCGGCAATCCGCGTCCGCCATATTCGCGGTCGATTTCAAACGGCGCCGCCCAGAACCACGGTCCATCGCCGACCGTGACGCTGCCGACGGCATTGACCACCGCAAGCGCAGCGACCCGGACGCCGGCCTGTGTCGCCGCCGATGCCGAGCCGAGACCGCCCTTGAAATTCGCCGTGCTAGCGCCGAGCCCGGCGCCGACGCTGCCGAGCGCGAAATTCGCAGCGGCCGCCGCGGCCGCGATGTAGCCGAGATCGCGGTAGGGCGCGAAGCGGCCCCATTTCTTGTTGCCACCGTTCAACAGATCGAAACAGATCGCGCCGGGAACGATTGGGATGACCGCGCCGCGCACGGCAAAGCCGCGGCCCTGTTCAGCGAGCCAGGCCTGTACCCCGCCGCCGGCCTCGAGCCCAAACGCCGAGCCGCCCGCGAGCGCGATGGCATCGATCCGTTCCACGGTATTGGCGAGGTCGAGCAGCGCGCCTTCGCGGGTGCCGGGGCCGCCGCCGCGCACGTCGATTGCCGCCACTGCCGGGGTATCGAAAATCACCGCCGTGACGCCGGACGCCAGCGCCTTGTCATCGGCATGACCGACGCGGACGCCGGCAATATCGGTGAGGAGATTTTTCATCGCATGTTCCCTGCGGGACGCAGATGACCGCACGGCTGCGCTCCGGTCAACCGCGCCGAAGCGCATGAGCCGCTCTCATCGGCAGGCGATAAACAAAAACGCCCCGGCGAACCGGGGCGTCGAATGTCGCGATGAGACCTACGAGGTCTTACGAAGCCTTCGGATTGATCTCGACGTAGTTGCCCTTGGCGTCCCATTTGTAGACGACATAGTCGATCTGCTTGATGTCGCCCTTGGCATCGAACTCCATCTTGCCGATCACGGTATCCCAAGCGCCGCCCTTGATCGTATCCATGACTTTCTTCGGATCGGTTGTGCCGGCTTTGGCCACCGCCTGCGACCAGACCTGCATCGCGGCGTAGGTGTAGAGCGTGTAGCCTTCGGGATCGATGTTCTTGGCCTTGAACTGCTCGACGATCGCTTTCGCGGTCGGCTTGTTGCGGGGGTCGGGACCGAAGGTGAACAGCGTGCCTTCGCCGGCGGGTCCTGTGATCGACGCGAACTCCTTGTCGGCCAGCGCATCGCCGGCCATCAAAACGGTCTGGAGACCCTGATCGCGCATCTGGCGCACGATCAATCCGGCTTCCTGATGATAGCCGCCGACATAGACCAGGTCGATGTTGTCGCGCTTCATGCGCGAGACGATCGCGGTGAAGTCCTTGTCGCCCTTGTTGTAGGACTCGAACATCTTTTCGGTAAAGCCGGCCTTGTTGAGCGCCTTCTTGGTTTCGTCGGCGAGGCCTTTGCCGTAGGTGGTCTTGTCGTTGAGGATGGCGACGTTCTTGCCCTTGTAATTTTTCGCAATGTAATCGGCGGCGACCAGGCCCTGCTGATCGTCGCGGCCGCAGACCCGCGCCACGTTCCAGAGCTTGCGTTCGGTGTACAGCGGGTTGGTGGAAGCCGGCGTAATCTGCAGCACATTGCCGTCGGCATAGGCTTCCGACGCCGGGATCGACGACGAAGAGCAGTAGTGGCCTGCGACGAACGGGATTTTCGCGCTGGCAATTTTCTCCGCCACCGAGCGCGCCTGCTTGGGATCGCAGGCGTCGTCCTCGACGTCCAGTGCCAGTTTCTTGCCGAGCACGCCGCCGGCGGCGTTGAGGTCCGTCACCGCCAGTTCGGCGCCGTTCTTCATCTGCCGGCCGAATGCGGATTCGCCGCCCGTCATCGGGCCGGCCACTGCGATGGTGATGTCCTGCGCCAGCGCTGTCGTCGACAGCGCAAGCGACGCGCCCAATGCCAGACCGATGAGTTTCAGAGATTTCATGAGGAGTCCTCGCGGTGATCGCTACGGGAAGTACCCGGCAGGCCGCCGGGTTCGAAAATCGCGGCCATTGTCGGCTGATTTTGCCGTGAAGTCATCGGCAATTTTCAGGCAAATCACCCACCATCGCTAGTCGTCCCGGCGAACGCCGGGACCCATAACCACCGGCGTCTGTTTGGCGGAAGGTATCTGCCACAACGCTCAATCGATAGGACACGGGGTATG